>BNJT01000583.1_pt1 | contig 119208 bp, 216 predicted proteins | sample 8540491 | NCBI WGS metagenome assembly BNJT01 (sample SAMD00202455, study PRJDB9452) | human saliva metagenome | host: Homo sapiens | reverse complement strand
CAGTTACGTATTGCTAGATCCTCCGGCGAGCAGACGATCGCAGTTCGCGGCCCGGAATAAGCCTGTATCCCTGAGGAGCCTGGTCAGCGATCCGCTGATCACATGGACCTCGTTCCACGCAGCCGCCGTATCGACCACAGGCACGAAGCCGCGAGCATCCGCGAGAACGGCCGCAGGTCCCGGCAGCCGGCCACGCGCCACAAGCGACATCCACCCGCATGAGGTGACGATCCCACGCGCTCGTACGGTCACACACTGGGTTTCACCCAGCTCTTCGACATGGGGCAACTGTGGAGGCCTCGCAAAGCGGCATTCATGCTCGCCTCGGCTGAGCCTGGAACCGGCGACATCGTCGGTCCACCAACGTGAGGACTCGTGTGGCCGCGAGGCGGCTTAAGAGGGCAGCCAGACACACCATGGATTCATTCAGGCAAAGAAGGCGGTTGACCAAAACGCAGTAGGTCACGACTGCCAGGAAGCAGTCTCCGGCGAGCCGCAGCACCCTCCTAGCAACACCACAACTTTCTGTAGCAATCATCTCCTATCGTAGTTCTGAACCGCCTTCGAGGCGTCCCCGCCAGGGATTCTCGCAAAACCAACACGACCACCCTCTCAGTAGAGCAGAAAGCGGGATTGGAACGGCCGCCTCGCCCATCCGCCCTGAATCACGATCAGCATGAGCACCGCCCGCTAACGGGACGGCATTCCTTGTTTTTGTTTCTCGGCGAGCCTCAGCCTTGCGGCGCACTGCGGAGGCCACCAGCCGCTCGACGAGCACCCGCAGCTGTTCAGCCTCTGCGCTCGTGTCGACCACAGCCCCTCGACGATGCTCGGTGAACAGCGACAGGCGACGTTGGTCCGCACGACATGCAGCATTGAAGTTGGCGAGGATGGTGCGCCAGCGCTCGACGGAGCGGATACCACCATCGGAGCCGTAGCTGACGAAGGCCGCGGACTTTGTTCATCCACCGGGGCGAGCTCAGCCCACGGTGTTCTTCAGCACCCCGGGACCCCAAAGTTGCACTCAGGGCTCACGAAGACAGGTATCGCACTGTCACGGCACGACCCCAGGCATTTAACGGCCCGGACCGTACTCGACGGTTCGCGATCGCCGGGGGATGGGAGCGTCGTACAGAGGCAGATTTGAAACTGGCCAGATCGAGCAGAACGAACCTCGACATCCTCTCGCTCGGAGTCCAGAACCAACGTGGGCTACCGGCGCGGCGTTGCGTCCCTGCGGATCGACCCTTCGATGACACCAATCTTCACAGTGACTCTTTCGTTTTCACCATCCTCACGCGAATCGTATTTACCCCCCGGCATTCACACGACCTGATTCCCGAACCCGCGAATGTTAGATATATAGTAACTGACGAGCGATATACAACCTCAATATGATATAAAAATCAACAAGCAGGAGGTGCTTTGCTCATCACCCACATCAGAGCGCCACCGCCTCCTGGGCCGACATGAGCCAAGCAGATCTCAGCCAGGCTCGTTGGCGTACGCAGGAGACCATCGGGTACATCCAGAGAGGGGGCACCTACACGCCATCACCCAGCTGGCCTGACACGGCAAAGGTCTCGGCACCAGCATCGAGGAACCGTTCGAATTCAGGGAGGAAGTCGATTGACATGGACGAGAGCGCAACAGATCGGAACCTGCGCGGTAACCACAGTCCCCGCCATCGCCTACGTGTTCTGGGCTGGGGTCTGCACTCAGCAAGTTTACCGGAACTGACGCAACGAGACAGCCGCCGCCGAGATCGTCTTCACCCTGACCCGCATGTCTGTTCTGCTGTGGCTCGCCCGCCAGGATGAGCGCCTGCCCCTCCCCAGACTTCACGAATACGCTGACCTCCAGGAACCTCTGAGACCCCGCCACGTCCTGCGACGGACACGCGTTACGCGCTTAGAAGCGCTGATTCTCCACTTCCCTGCCCGTCGCCGACTACCTGGCCAGAGCGCCTCGACAGGCGACATCATGACCCTTGCTTCCCGACCACCTAGCAGGCATAGAGCCCTCGAAATCGGCTGCGGACTCTCTGGTCTTCCTCATCATCGAAACCCTGTGAACGAGCCTGCCATCCGCCGTTACGATCCGGCAAGATCAAGGAGCTGAAAGACCATGAACAAACGCGATGAAGCCATCCTCAACTTGGCAGACCCCTGATGATGCGAGATCTTTCAGCTACGCGCCTCGGCACGCACCAAATGGCGGCTCGAGGCTCTGACTTCAAACGGGCATTCACGACATAGACTCCTGACAGGAAAAGCGCTGCCAGCCGCTGGTACCTGGTCGGTTCCGGGAAGCGCTGGAACCGCGCGCTGGAACCGGAAGGACGACCCCACCTGGACGGACGCCACCGGCCCCGTCCGATACGGCGGACCGAAGAAGTTTTCAATCTGACGGGGCTCGTCTCACTGCCTGCAACGCCGCATCCGCTGGATACGGAATCACGTCCGGTCATGGCCACCCACCTCGGTGCCGGGGTGATCTGCTAGTTTGAACGTCGTCCAAAACGTCTGCGGAGGAGAGACCATGGACCTGAACAAGCTTCATGGACGATCATCATCGCTGGCTGCTCCATCACCCCCGAGGAGCCCTCGCAGTGTTGCAGCCTGATGCGGAAACCCTGCCCTCGTGGCTCGCGGTGCAGGCCGGTGACGCCGACCACTTCGGTACCACGATGAAGGTGAACCACCTCGTCAACTCAAACTCAGGTCTCAGCCCAGAGGACTGTTTCTACTGTCCCCAACGCCTCGGTCCCCAGGCCGACATCCTGCAAATATCGGTGGCTGAAAACGAAGACGCCGTCGCTGCGCAGGCTGGAATCGCGGGCGGCGCGAAGCGGTGCGTTCTGGGTGGTGAGCGCCGAGCGACCATCCAACCGCGACGTCGACAAGGTGGCGCTGAAATCATCGGGAGATCAAAGCCGAGCACCCGGATGTGGAAATCTGCGCCTGTCTCAGACAGCGAAAACAGGGCAACGGAACGATTGCGCCGCGGGTGCAGACGCCTACAACCACAACCTGAACACCGCGAATCGCACTATGACAACATCTGCACCACCCACAGCTATCAGGACCGCACCGAGACTCAGCTCAGGCACGCCCGCGAACACGGGCTGAGGCGCCTGCTCGGGCCTGATAGCGGGCATAGCGAGAGCGATGAGCAACTGGTGAGGTTGCCTCTCGAACTTCGGGAGATCGGTGACCCAGTCTCGTGAACTTCCCTGATGCCCTTCGACGGCACCTCTAGCGGGTCACGCCGACCTGACTCGCTTAGCGTTGCCTCGCGCATCCTGAGCGATGATGCGGTTCGTCCATCCGGACAACGAGGTGCGAGTCGCGGCGGGCCGGGAGCAACACCTGCGCAGTCTCCTCAGCCGTTGTCCTGGAGATCTGCAACCTGCTGTTCCTCGGGGATCACCTCACCAGCGAGGACAGGCCGAGCCAGCGACCCGACCATGATCGCCGACTCATGGATTCACGGTTCTCGGCCAAGAGGAGACCGGCAAGGTCGACGTCCGACCTGTATCAGGAATCGCCGGGCACCCGGAGCCGGCAAACGCCTAGAACCACTTTTCGAGGCAGGGCCCAGGGCATCGGCGTTTGAAGAACGCGCGATGCCCTCCGGTGGACCGCCGCCACTGCGGTGAGCGGCAAACCGGCCGGGCAGACCTCGACGCATTCGCCGTAGCTGTGCATGGCCCGAACGACGCTCCAACGCATCACGACAGCCTGCGCGCGGCGGGTACGTTCTACCTTCCCGTGGGCGAGCATAGCCAGGTGCCAGTTTCGCACTGGCAAACAATGGCTGCGCCGTTGGGGCAAGCGGCAACACACGCCCTGCAGCCGATGCAGGCAGCGAAGTCGAGGCTAGTTCTGCGTCCTGGCCTGACCAGGAATCGTCGGCATCCGGCGCGGTCCCGGCCATGATGTCGACGTGCCCGCCAGCGCGATGATGGGAGTCCAGAGCCGCCCGATTCACCATCCAGGTCCCGGACCACGGGAAGGCCTCCGACCGCAGCGCGGTTCCCATCCGCAGCCGTGATGCCGCCGAAGGCTCGCAGGTGCCGCGACGACGGGGTATCCGGACCGCTGCATGAGGAACATCGTTCACGGTGACCCCACTACGCTCGCACACCTCCCGGCAGTCGGATTCGAACGAGATGGGTTCCAGACCCTTCGGACAGCTGATCGTTCAGCCGGTCCAGTAGTCCAGAAGGCTCATCTCAGGGTGGCGTCCGTTACGACATGGGTCTCGAATCGCCCTCGACGTCGGCCCGTCTTGTCGCCAGATCTCTGCCCGACCTCATCGGTAGTTCCTCACCCAGTCTGACGCCTTCGAATCGCAGCGGCTCCTGGTAGCGGCGATGTTGGCCAGCCGCTGGTCTCCAGGCCGAGACGTTACACCAGTTTCGTCGTCACGTTTGGCCTCCCGTCCGGGAGAGGGCGTACTTCACGGAAATGCGCCCCGCAGGACTCTGACGATCCAGCGCATCCGTGATCATCAACCCGCCAGCTCCAGGAAATCGGCGCACCACGTCCCGCCTTCTCCAGCTCCTGGTTGAGCTGGTCGTCGGTGCCTGCCACCCGCACATCACTCCAGAACTCCTCGCGCAGTTCCTCACCTGCTCCAGGGCCCGCTGCAGCCCGGCTTCGCTGTGAAACCCCGCATCCTGCGTAGAGGATCTCGCCGAGACGGCGATGAATGTGGTGGTCGGGTGTCCAGGGGTTGACGATCAGAGTGATCGATGCGCCCGCGCACACCATCCAGCGCATCCGTGGCCCGGGAGCACCACGTCGAGGAGGGGTTGTCCCGCCAACCGCAGTGAAGTTGGGAATGGCCAGGGCAGCGTAAAACGACCCATCAACGCAGGCGCTGAGCAGTGAATTGGCCCTGGCCGGTCTTGCACCGTGGTAGTTCGTTTCGCCTCCTCAGCCGACGAACAGCCCGGGACGCCGGTCATCTGTCAAAGTTTGCACCACCAACCCGCCCATAGTGAATGGGCTCGCGAGATGCGCACGATCTCGTACGGGATCCTCGCCCGTCGCGTCCCGGTACATCTCGAACAGGTTCCTGCACCGCGATCACCGCCCTGCCCAGCCGGGAGATGGCGTCACGGAAGTCCAGGTAGACGGAATTCTTGAGCGCCCAACAGCCAGCCTCGATCTACCGTGCGGGCGGCCCGAAGATGTCACGTGGGAGTCAGGTTGCCAAACGCTGGCAGCGCCGCCCAGGTAGTAGTCACGCTCGGCTTCCGGATGTCACTAGGCACGCTCGTCACCCGGTTACCGGCACCCAGATGCGTCCGTCGTTGCGCAGCGACCAGCTCATCAGGGCAGTGGCCTCGACCGCCACTGGGAAGACACCGGCAGCGCAGTGATGGAACCGAACGAAACTCGCTGGGCGCAGACGCGCGCGGCGATGGGCCCGCCACGTGGCGGTGGCGTTCGAGTTCATCGCCAACGTGGAGTGGAAGAAGACGCCTGTAGCCACCGGTGGCCAGCACCACCGCGTGTCCCGTGGTGACGCTGATCCCGCCCGGTCACGAGGTCGCGCACCACCACTCCCCTGGGCCCGGCCGTCCGCGACGATCAGGTCCAACATCTCGGCGGGTGTGCAATCACCGCGCCTCGTTCCACCTGACGCAACAGGGCCTGCGCGCCCGGCGATCTTGGAGCTGCTGTCCGGTCTGGCCCGCGTGGTAGGTACGGAAACCCTGCACGCCACCGCAGGAACGGTGGCGAGCTGCCCGCCGTATTCGCGGGCGAACGGTGCGCCGATGGCGTCTCATGTGGTCGATGACCTGCACCGATTCCTCGGCCAGGCGCCACACGTCGCCTTCCCTCGGAAAGTCACCACCCTGACGGTGTCCGTGACGAACCGAGTCAGCGAGTCACCATCCACCTTCCGGCGCGAGCGGCGTTGATACGGCCCGCGCGGCGACGCAAAGTGCGCACGGCGGGTGCGTCGTGGAAGGTGAAACTTCCACCTTGTAGCCCAGTTCCCCAAGCGCCGCAGCCACACCGACCCGGCCAACCGGTTCCGATCACGATCACGGTGTACTTTTGCGGTTGGTCAGCTCACCAGTTTGTACTGGCCTTGCGGCGCTCCCAGCGGTGCGGGGGTCACCGTCGGGGAGGTGCGGGCTCGAGCATCCCTGCGTAGCCAGCATCTCCACAGGACGCGGCCGGCTGGTCGTCGCGGTCATGCGATCACCCCAGCAGCACCAAGAGGGGAATCACGGCGTTGCCCAGCACCACTGCGAGGGCCAGCAGACCTCCGATGGCCACCCAGACCTGTCTGAACCGACGGCCGTGCGCAGACCTCCTGCAGTCCCAGAGTGCGCCAGCCGTGCTCGATGTGGAAACCAATCACCAGCATCACCGCCAGTAAAAAGATAGCCATCCAGGGACGGGAGAAGCTGGCGACGAGATTCGCATAGGCGTGCGCGTCAGGGTCGGGACGCCGGAAGGACACGGACGCCAGAGGGACCACCCACCGTCAGGTCGCTGAGGTGCACCAGCACAGACAGCTAAGATCAGAATCCCCCAGGCAGCATGAAAGCCGCCGCGCGGGTCTGATTTCCGATGCAGGCCACGCCGATGAGCACCGCGACCGCGCCGCCCTCGCAACCACAGGGTCAGGCCGCCGAGACGTGCAGCAGCAACGAACCCGCCAAGGCGATTCGCAGCGCCCACAGCACGCTCTGTTTGGGAAGCCAGCGGGTAGCAACCTCACGCAGCCACGCCGCGATAGTGGTTGAAGGCCTCAGCCCCTGCGTAAACCTTCAGATTGCCGAACAGATGCACCGCCACGAAAGCAACAAAGAGCAACCCCCGTGACCGCCATCACCTGTTTGAGCACGAAATTTGAGGGCCCGCGTCGTCGCGTTCCCGCTGGGACGTCCACCGTCGTTGTGGTCATGGTTCAGTCTAACCACCGCTTCGCCGATGTGCGCCCGCATGGACTTTTCACGGAGCCGTGGAAAGGGTATTGTTTGTCCTCGCGCGCACCATCTAGCTCAACTGGCAGAGCAGCTGACTCTTAATCAGCGGGTTCAGGTTCGAGTCCCCTGGTGGTGTACTCAGGCCGGGACGCCGGTCCTGCGCACCACCAGCTCAACTGGCAGAGCAGCTGACTCTAATCAGCGGGTTCAGGGTTCGAGTCCCGGTGGTGATTGTGCAAGGCCCCGGAACCCGGGGCCCTTTTTGTGATCATGTCGTGGTTCCGTCGCCCAGCGCATAAAGATGGTGACGGCGAACAACGCCACCCGAGGAGCGCACGCACCCGATGACCGCGAGCCGATCGGTGCGCCAGCCAGTCCTCATCACGCAGCTCTCCCTTGATGGCCTGGAACTCATCCGCCACGAAATTTTCGCGTCGTCGAGACCCCGTCTGGCGATGTTCCTGGGCTTCACGGAATCAACGAGGTCCTCCATGGGCGCCCGCCAAGCTTTTGACGGTTGCTGGCCAGCTCTGCGCGGATCTCTTCCACTGTGCGGCTGGTGTCGCGTCCATTGCTTCCCTTACTTCAACGATCGGACACCAGCTTAGAGGCTTCCGCGCACCGTACACCGTCGGTCATGACTGCGCGCCTCACCTCGGGTTCCCCGGCCCCTGCTTTCACCCTGCCAAACGCGGAAGGAGTTCCAGTTTCGCTCTCCGATCACCCTTCCCGCGCTGTCATCGTCTACTTTCTACCCTGCGGCGATGACACCGGGCTGCACCACCCAGGCGGTGGACTCTCACCAGCGCGCACACCGCCTTCGCAGCCGCCGGCTACACCATCATCGGTATTTCCCGACACGGTTGAGAAACTCGCAAAGTTCACGGCATGGTTCCGATATCGGGTTTCTCCCGTCCGACCCGGATCGCGATGTTTGAATCGCCTACGGCGCCTTTCGGGACCAAAAAGCTGTACGGCAAAGAGATCGAAGGAGTACTGCGATCCACCTTCGTCATCGACGTGATGCTGAGGGCAACGGACCATCCGGGTCGCCCAGTACAACGTGAGCGGCGACGGGGCACGTCGCGAAGCTGCGCCGTGAGCTTGGTGTCTGAGTTCTCACCATCGACCCGACGTCACGACGGAGTGGACGTGGAGTTGGAGGTCAAACGTCCCCGGTTCCTCACCCGGCTGCACCGCGTTACTTCGGAGGAAACCGCTCGCGCAGTGATCGACGAGCGACGCTCCAGGTTTTTCGATGCCCGCCACCACCGTTCCGCTTTCATACTGGGACCTGAGGGCCCTGCCGCCTGTCCTCGGATGACGGGAGAGCCGGCAGGAACCGCAGGAGTGCCGATACTCACTGTGCTAACTTCCAACCACCTGACCGATGTGGTGGCAGTAGTGACCCGCTACTTCGGGGGCATCAAACTCGGAGCTGGCGGGCTAGTGCGGGCTCTATTCCGAGGCCAGGTCCACGCGGTAGCGGCGGCTGGAACCAGACGGGTGGAGCTGTGCGCCTCACTGGGAATCGACGCGGACTTCGCGAACATCGGCACGCTGTCGAGAACCTCACTGCGTGGTGCGGTCCTGCCCTCTGGAATCACCGTCACGGTGGAGGGGTCGACTGGGGAGACCGCGCCCGGATCACCGTTGCGGTTCCGATGACAGCCACCGAAGAATTAGCACCTTCCCTGTCTGCTCTCTCGGCTGGATCCTTGACAGCACACCCGACAGGTCAGCGGTGGGATCGATCGTCCCGCGATCATCTCCCGATCGATGCGCTTTCGCCACGACCGCAGTGGCTCAGTACCAGCACCAGAACGAATCCGCCACCCGCGGCCCACGCGAAGGGGGCGTAGCGAGTGATGGGCAGCAGAATGCCCGTCACTACGACAACGGCCAGCAGACCCGTTCGGATGTGTTTCAGCATGCCGAGGACCTGTCTGCGCCCGCTGGTCACCGCAGTTTCAGGGGACGGAGACACCCGCGACAACGAGCACAAGAACGACCAGCAGAAAAGATGATGCCGGTCGCGCTTCCCCACTCGGCGACTTGCAGGCCACCGCCGAAGAAAACAGGAACGCTGGTTCCCTGGCGAAGACACGCGCGAGGCCCTGCGCGTCTGACGACCGGGGCTGCATCTGCTGATGCCCCTGACGAGGTAGCCGCATACCCAGGAACCCTCTGTTCGCCTTGCGGCTCCCTGGGGAGAAACTGCGGTCGGCCTCGTTCATCTTCTGGGGATCCGTCCTGGGTCTTCGTGTTCGCTGTGCAGGCAGCGTAACCGGCTCTGTCCGGATGGTCAGAATCAACCCTACCGGTCGCTGCCGAGGCCGCGGTTTGAACCCCCTTTCGCGAGAGCCACCCCGGTTGACGAAAAGTGAATGCACCATTTTTCTGAAAGACTGGCCAAATGGTTGGACAGCAAAAGAATCCTGAAAGCGGCGGTCGCAGTCCCCACCGCCGTGATCGTTCTGGGTTTCGTCGGGCTCGCGGCGGTGGCACCGCAGTGGTTGAGCGATCTGCTGAAGACGGCGAACACATCCGTGGTCAACGGACTGGGCTGGTACTACAGCCTCATCGTTGCGGGTTTTCGGTCGGATTCGCCCCTGCTGGTGGCCTTTCGGACCGTACGGGAACATCACCCTCGGCCCCTGACGACGAACCCCCTTCCTACTCATTGGTGAGCTGGTTCGCCATGCCTTTCGCCGCAGGCATGGGAATCGGGCTGGTTTTCTGGGGCGTTGCGGAGCCCCTGAGCCACTACGGCACTCCCCCACCCGGCACTCCCCCACCCAGCACCGGCACCCTGGAACATTCTCCGCCGCCAAGGCGCAGGACGCGATGACGACCTCCTTCCTGCACTGGGGACTCGTCCGCTTGGGCCGTCTACATCGTCGTCGGATTGGCCATCGCCTACACGGTGCACCGCAAGGGACGGAAGGTATCCTCAGGTGGGTGCTCGAACCGCTGTTCGGCAGGCGGGTGCGCGGCTGGCTTGGGGATGTCGTCGACGTGTTCGCCATCGTCGGAACCCCTGTTCGGCGTGGCGGCCTCCCTGGGCTTCGGAGCCTCCCAGTTCACATCCGGCCTGGAGTACCTGGGGATCCTCAAGTCCGAGATCTGGGTACTGCTCGCGGTCATCGCCATCATCACGTCGTTGGCCACCTGTTCGGTGCTGAGCGGTCTGGACCGTGGCATCAAATGGCTTTCGAACGCGAACCTGGTGCTGGCCGCGGTGCTGGCCCTGGCCGTGCTGCTGCTCGGCCAACCGTTGTTCGTGCTGCGTGAGTTCGTGCAGACCATCGGCGACTACCTCAGCAATTTCGTGCACCTGAGTTCCCGCACCCTGCCGTTCCAAGGCGGCGAGGGCGAGTCCTGGCTCGGGTCCTGACCACCTACTACTGGGGCTGGTGGATCAGCTGGTCGCCGTTCGTGGGAATCTTCATCGCCCGTATCTCGAAGGGGCGCACGGTCCGGGAATTCGTGGCCGGAGTGCTGGCCGTGCCGACGCTGGTGACCTTCCTGTGGTTCTCGATCATGGGCGGAACAGCGCTGTGGCAACAGCTAGAGTGGCAAAGAATCAATGGTACTGACAATGATGCCCTCATGGATGCCCTACGGGAATTCCAGCGGCTTGGTGGGTGGCGATGGGACTGTCGACAAGGTTATGCGCTGTTCCATGTGCTGCAGCACATCCCTGCAAGCAACGTGCTGATCGTTGATTCCTGATTCTGCTGGTGATCTTCGTCACCAGCGCCGACCCGCGGCCTTCGTGGTTGACATGGTCGCCACCGGCGGGGAACAGGATCCCCCGTCCTGACCCGCGTGATGTGGGCCATCCTCGGCGGCGGTATCGCCGCCGTACTGCTCTGGGGCGGTGCGGCGGGGAGGAAACCTGACCGCCGGTCTCGACGCGTTGCAGACCATGACGATCCTCGCAGCGGGCACCGTTCAGCGTGGTGATGCGTGTTGGCCTCTGGCGACCTTGCGCGCGTTCAGCAACGAACACCGGCAGCGCCTGCGACTGGAGAACCGGGTACTCGCGCCGTGAGATGACCGAACACGTGATGGGACAAGGTGACCGAGCACGTGAGGGAATCCGTTGCCGAGCACCTGGACGGTCAAGAGATCACCGTGAGCGAGGAATCCGCTTCGGGGAAAGCAAACGCCGGCCCTTCCGGATCAAGCTTTCCAGGCGCAGGAATCACACCTCGGAGTAGCGGGACCTTCTGGCCTCGTGCGTGGCTGCATGGACCCTGATGGTCAGGGCTGAATGTGGATGGCGTTCCAACCATCCACATTCAGCCGGGCCAGATTCCGGTCGTGGAGCTCGCCGGACTGGCCTGCCAGAACTCGAACTCGTCGACGTCGATCCGGTATCCACCCCATTCCGGCGGGCAGGGAACGTCTTTCCCTCGAAGCGTTCGGCTGCCTGAGCTGCCGCCTCGAGCAGGTCGTCGTGGGAGACGATGGGCGCGGATTGCTGGGAAGCCCACGCCCCAGCTGACTTTTCCGGGGACGTTTTGGCGAAATAGGTTTCGTTTTCCTGGCGAGTGAGTTTCGTCACCGCCCCCACGGCACGTACCTGGCGCATCAAGTGCGGCCACCACAACGTGGCCGATGCGACCGGATTGGCAGCCAGCTCCTCACCCTTCGGGGACGTGTAGTGGGTGAAGAAGACGAGACCGTTACGGCTTGCTTCCTTCAGCAGCACCACCCGGGAACGCGGACGACCGTCGGCACCACTGGTGGCCAACAGCATGGCGTTCGGTTCCACCTCATCAGCGGCTATCGCCGCTTCGAGCCAGAACGTAAAGAACTCCCAGGGATCGAAGGAGGTCAGGTCCTGCGGGAGCGCATCCCCGGAATAGTCTCGTCGCACATCATGGAGCGCTCATGTCCTCAGTCTTCCAGAAGCTGCGCGACCGCCCTCGCGAGGTCCCTCCTGTCGAACGCATCACAAGTGTGTAGATACCGGGAACCGACGACCAGCTTTTTCCCGGCCCGCTACTGTTGTTGGTATGGCTGGTGATGAGAACCTGCGTATCGGTGATGCGGAACGCGACGAGGCGATCACGCTGCTGCGCGAACACATGAGCGCGGGCGGATCACCGCAGAGGAGTTCGACGAGCGCATGTCCTCCGCATTGACCGCGAAAACCAAGGGGCGAACTCTCTGCCTTGTTCAACGACCTTCCAGGACGTGGACCAAGCACCATGTACGGAGCGCCCGTGTACGACGTCTCGCACTCACGAAACCCGCCTCCAGCCCACCGCTGCGAGGTTCCTGCACAACGTTCTCGTGGACCATGTACGCCATATGGGCTCGCAGTGATAGTGGGATCTATCATGATTCCTTCGATACTGGGCGGGCTCTTGGTCCTCATGCGTCTTGGTGAACCTCGCATTCAACAGGGAAGATGACCAAATCAGCTGATCACACCCTGCAGCAACAACCGCGAGAACTTCATCCTGCAGAACGCGATGAACTGGTGGCACTGATCTATCAAGATCGAAAGATCCCGGCCATCAAGCGTTACCGGAAATGACCGGGGCAAATCTGATCACCGCGAAGAATGCCATCGAAGCCTTGCAGAACCAGCTGGGAGATAGCCCCGTCTTTTGCGCCACTTTCGCCCGCGCACCGACATGACCCCGGGGGTAATGCCTGAAAACGCTGTGGGACGATGAGCCCATGCTGGCCCTCGCGAAGACGCACCCCGGCCCAGGCCTGGAGTTGATCGACGTTCCCGTCCCCTCCCCCGGCCCCACCGAGGTCCTGATAAAAATCCGGAGCACTGGGGATCTGCGGCACCGATGTTCACATCGACCGCTGGGACGGCTGGGCGGCCCGGACAGTCACCACCCCACGCATCGTGGGACACGAGTTCTGCGGCACCATCGTCGAACTCGGTTCGGCTGTGACCAATCTGGAGATCGGGCAGTTCGTCTCCGGCGAGGGGCACCACGCGTGTGGACGGTGCCGTGCCCGCCTGGCGGGGAAACGTCACCTCTGCCAGCAGACCCGGGGAATCGGCTACCACGTCAACGGCAGCATTCTGCGAGTACTTCGCCAGTGCCCGCAGCCAACATCTGGGTGCATCCACCGGAACTCGATCCGATGTCGCCGCCATCTTCGACCCTTCGGCAACGCCGTCCATGCCGCGCTCCAGTTCCCGGCCCCGGCCGAGGACGTCCTGGTCACCGGCGCCGGTCCCGATCGGGATCATGGCCGCCCTGGTGGCGAAGTTCCAAGGAGCCCGGAACGTCGTGATCACCGATCCCAGCGACGAACGGCTCGCCCCTGGCGGAAAGTCTGGGCATCACATCGACGGTCAACACCGGTAGGGAAAAACCTGAAAGAGGTTTACGATCGTTTCTCGATGAAGGAGGGGTTCGACATCGGACTGGAAATGTCCGGGTCGGGAGCGGCGCTGCGTTCCATGATTGACCACATGACCCACGGCGGAAGGATCGCACTGCTCGGCACCCCCTCACAGGAACTGACCGTGGATTTCTCCAAAATCATCTTCAGCATGCTCACAATCCAGGGCGTCACTGGCAGGCAAATCTTCGAGACCTGGTATGCCATGAACTCCCTGATACGTTCCGGACTCGACATCTCAGGGGTCATCACCACCGATTCCCCGTGACCCAATTCGCCGAGGCATTCGCCATCGCAGGTGACGGCCAATCCGGCAAGGTCGTCATGCACTGGGAACCGTGATGATCATCCCCACTTCCACACCCATTCGAAAAGGCACGACCATGACCTTCCTCGACGATGTGATCTCCCCAGCTCGACGCTTTGCGCGCCGAGGGCCTGTAAGAAAACGAGGAGCCGCTCACCACGGCTCAGGCGGCACACGTTGGCGTCCCGGCTGGGAACGTCATCAACCCTGTGCGCGAACAACTATCTGGGGGCTCGCGGACTCGCCCGAGCTGATCACGGCTGCTACGGAGGCTCTCGAGCGTTGGGGTTTCGGCATGGCCTCGGTGCGGTTCATCTGCGGCACCCAAACCCAGCACCTGGACCTCGAGGCCGGACTGACCCGGTTCCTGCGCCTCGGGGCGGAGGGATTCGACACCATCTTGTACTCATCGTGTTTCGACGCCAACGGCGGACTGTTCGAGACTCTGTTCGGAGCCGAGGATGCGATCATCTCGGACGAGCTCAACCACGCCTCCATCATCGACGGGGTACGCCTGAGCAAGGCGGCCCGTCACCGGTACCGCAACCGGAACCTTGACGATCTGCGTGCCCGCTTGAAGGAGACCCGGGATGCGCGACACCGATCATCGCCACCGACGGCGTGTTCTCGATGGATGGTTATGTCGCCCCGCTGGACGATATCTGCACCCTGGCGGACGAGTACGACGCGCTGGTGATGGTTGACGACTCACACGCCGTGGGCTTCGTCGGCGAAACCGGAGCCGGCACCCCGGAGCGTTTTGGTGTCGCCGAACGCATCGACATCATCACCGGTACCCTCGGCAAGGCTCTCGGCGGAGCCTCCGGGGGTTACACCTGCGCCCGCTCCCCATCGTGGAGTTGCTGCGCCAGCGGTCGCGACCATACTTGTTCAGCAACTCTTTGGCACCGTCGATCGTTAGCTGCCACCCTGGCAGCCCTCGGTCTCAGCCGTTCCGGCGAGCTCCTCGACCGGCTGCGCGAGAACACCACCTACTTCCGCACTCGCATGGCTGAGGAAGGATTTGAGATCCCTGAATCCGACCACCCGATCGCTCCCGTCATGATCGGCGACGCAGTGCTTGCAGCCCCGCATGGCGGACGCCATCCTGGAGCGCGGCGTTCACGTACGTGCTTTCAGCTATCCGGTGGTTCCCAAGGGCCGGGCGAGAATCAGAACCCAGCTGTCGGCCTCTTTGACCCGAGACGACCTGGATACGGCGATCCGCGCGTTCGTTGAGGCAAGGTCAGAGGTGCGGTGAAAGCCGTACAGAACACACCGCCGGACGCATCTTTGATGACATGTTGTGATACAGCGCCTCTACCTCATGATGCTCACCCATCCCGCGGAGGATTTGATCCCCACAGGAGCTTTCGTGACAGCGCATGATCATGAGCAACACTTCTGACACACCTGCGCAGGAGTCGCTGCTCACGCGGCGGCACACCCGAAGTGTGACATTCGTGACACGATGAGAGTTCGGGCGGCAGCCTCCAGCAACTACGGCCCTCTTCAAGAAACGTTTCCGTCCCGGGCTTCAGAGGCGTCTTTCCCATACATGCGCGCGGCAGTTCAGATGAGCCCAAACAACCACTGGTTCCGCGTTTCTCGACCGGATCTCGGGCGAGCCTGCAGGTCGTGCACATCAGGTTCCCCAGGCGGGGGGCGGTCATGGCCGATCTCACCTTGGCGAAGTTCCAACTCACCGCGCCGACCACAAAGCGATAGCCTCCTTCACCGAGTCACCTGGCGATTCCCCTCAGGCGGACATCATGGCGTGTGACGATGCGTATGGCACCACTAAACGAATGGCGAACGGTATAGCTGTCAACCATTGAGGGGAAGGAGATCGGAAAATCGCGATGAGTATGACACCTGATCCGTCCGTGTTACTCAGGGTTCGAGCAAACCATTTAGATAAGCCAGGTTCCCCTACGCGAGGGGATCATTTCTATACCGGCGATCCTTAGCGGCGCACGTGGGCGCGTGGCACGGTAGGCCACCTCGGTTACCACCTCCAGAAGTCATTTTTCGAACCCCACGCCTTCAACTTGAACATCGAGAAAAAGCCAGCTGCGCATTCCTGTATCGGAAATCGTCGGAGCGCGTTTGAGAACTGTCATCCTCACCGCCACCATCGTGCTCTCAACAGCTCACTGCGGCGACGTGGAATTCGTGAGTTGGAGCAGGAAGAAGATCATTGCAGCAATTCTGCAGGCACGCGCCGCGCAAGGACTTCCCTGCTGGTAGCGCTGGATTCTTTAGAATTGACCTGACGAAACAACGAGATACTTCAGAGACAGGGCAAGCTCCCCAACGGTGCGAATGGAATCTCTTCGCAGTCCAACAGGTTTTGACAGCCATCACCAAGCTGATCCCCAGAGGCTTCGCCAGGTCAGAGAACGTCCTTGAATACGCATCAATGGACAACAATAGCCTGCGGCGCAAAACAAGATTCAGGCTGACTCGCAGCAGGTCACATGCCTCTGGCAGCGCCGACAAGCCGCCCTGACATCTTTCTTCACTCACACATCACAAACAGCACCCTGGACAAGAAGCAGAATTTTTCATATATCACAACTCTCCGTTTATGCGCCTCTTTTCTATTTCATCCAAAAAGCTACTGGTCCACCTTACATGGTCAAACGCTCAGAAAGGAGCATTGCGAGTGCAATAAACTGCCCCGATATAACAGCAGAAATACCCCAATAGAGCCCCTCGTTGACCATAAAGAAAAGTGAGAGCAATACCATCAGGTAGACTGGAATGGAAATTGCCAGATACTTTTGATTTTGGCGTATTAAACCAGAAAAGCACCATTCCCGGCTCAACTTTATGCTCCCCGATCAATCCGAACCATTTAAGGATTCTATACAGAATACTTGACTTCTTTGCCACGCTTCGCCTCCCATATTCCATCGCTCCACGCGCCCACACTCTGGACACAGAAGATTCTACCACGCCAGAAACCTGCAGTACCCTTTGCCCGGCCAGTGTATCAGCACCACCCTATGGCGCACTACCCGAGAGACTCATTCACGCCCTATATCACCATGTACACAATCGCTCTCAACGAATCAAGCAGTCCTTTTTCCTCGCAACTATTGAGGCTTATTCACAGACGGCGTGATCGTCCGCAAAAGCCACTAGCCAGGGCGCACTTGAGGAAGGCTGTAAATAAGAGGCTCATTGAGGCCGCCATTTTCCCCGGGAATTGAGACCGCTGAAGAACTGAGCGCTCTTCACCACAACGCAGGGTAGAAGGGCGTCGATCCGCCTGGGACATTGCCCAGAGACCATCCGATGCAGGCCGCACAAAAAGCGAGAAGAAAGTCATACAGGCAGGAAGTCTGAGGAAGATCCTCATGCGGTACCGGCGAAGGGACCTCGAACCCTCACGCGCAAGGCACAGGGAACCCAAATCCTGCGTGTGTCACTAATTCCACCACGCCGGTCAGCGGGTGCCAGCTATCGGGGGTGGAGGTCTTGTTCTGGTGACGTCTCGCGGTGAGTTGCAGGCAGATCGGACAGTTCCTTTGCCAGTCGCAGTTTCGGGTCATCCGCTAGGAATTGTGAACGGGTCCGGGGCCGGTGTGCCTGGTCTCGAAAACGAACGGTCACCCTACCCAGCCCAGAGCCCTCACACCCAGCCACGCCCCAGTACGTCGTGGATCACGTCGGCCCTGGGAAGAACCCGCGTCCACGCACCCCGAGGTGTCCACCTCGGTCTCGGTCTCGGTTCTTCCCGTCTCCTGGGTCTCGTCCTCGAACAGGCGCTCTTGGGCGCCTCGGGTGAAGTTGCTCACCCTGATGCCGAGCAGCCTCACCCCTCGCGGACGTCCACCTCCGCCAAAAGTTCCTCACCCACCCAGCTGATCATCTCGGCACGATCCGTCGCTCCCCCAGCGACCTGGCCTTCGAGATCGTCGTAAAATCTGCCATCCGCACCTTGATTGCTGACCGTGCGAGCGAAGGAACCGGAACGCCGCAATCGCCCGGCCACCGATTCCGCATCTCGCCTGAGTATGGAAACCAGACGGGGCCGATCAGTCAGGTCGGTGGGAAAGGTGTCTTCCACGGAGATGGATTTCGCCTCCCTTTCCGCTTCCACCTCACGGTCATCGCGACCATGCGCCAGGTGCCGTAGCGATTCCCCGGCTGCACGCCCCAGTTCACGCACCAGCTCCCGAGGGTCGGCGACCCGCAGGTCGGCAACGGTGGCCAGGCCAAGGGCCAGCAGTTTTCCCTCCGTCACCGGCCCCACCCCAGGGATCGCCCGCACCGGCAGCGGGGAAATGAACTCGATCTCCTCTCCTGATGTGATAATCCGGACCCCTGCTGGGTTTTCGCTGCCTCTGAGGCCAGTTTGGCCAGGAACTTGCTGCTGCCCACCCCACCGAAGCCGCCAGCCCTGCGGTGCGCCTGGTCGCTCTTGTCGCAACCCAGCAACATGGTCGTCAAGTTTCCCAAGGTCCCAGTCACTAGCCTCAAGATCTACATAGGCCTCATCGAGGCTGAGGGGTTCCACCAACGGAGAAATCTCCCGCAGCAGCCCCATAACCGCCTGCGAAGACTGCCGGTAGGCATCGAATCTGCCGCCCAGGGAAAGCAGCATGGGGGCAGCGGGCGCCGGGCCTCTGTCCCTGACATGGCGGATCGCACCCCGCAAAAACCCGGGCCTCGCAGCTGGCAGTGGCCACCACTCCCGCGGCCCGGCTCCGCCGACGATCACGGGTTTGCCTCTGAGGCTGGGTTTGTCGCGCTGCTCCACGGCTGCGAAGAACGCATCCAGGTCCAGATGCAAGATGCTGGATGGATCGCATGGAGGTCAGGTTAGTGATCTCCCCTGACACGAACCGGTCGGTTCATTCGGGCGCCGGGGTTGGCCGGTACTGAACGAAGTCATAGCCTTCATGGATCTCGCATGCTGATCTCGGTCCATTCGTGGGGAAGCAATAATGGGAAAAGCGGTGGGCCCTTCCGGTTCCTGATGGACGTGGGTGATGTCCAGTTCCGTCAGGTAGGCCACGCCGCCGCGTAAATTTCTCCACCCCACCGATGAAGCAGGTCTTTTCCGGGGTCGTCTGTGCCAATCCGATGGCTTCCTCGACAGAATGGGCAACCTCGACGTCCTCTGCCGACCAATCCGCTTGCCGGGTAACGACGATTGTGCGGCGGTCGGGAAGCAGCCCGACCTGTTCGTGGGTTCTTCTCCCGAAGACGATGGTGTTCCCGGTGGTGACGGCCTTGAAACGGCGGAAATCCGCGGGGATGTGCCAGAGCATGTCCTCCCCCGACCCGATGACGCCGTTGTCGGCCACCGCGGCTATGGCGACTATCCGCATCACTTCTCCTTGACGTCCAACGCCACACTCCACCGCTCGAGAACCTCACCTTGGTGGCGTTCTCCCACAACTCCGGCTTGGTGGCAGAACCATCGTAGGTGTCACGGAACGGTTCAGCCATCACAACCACGCCGTCAACCATTGTCATCGTTGGCGATGTTGTCAGCCCCCTCAGGCACAATGATGGCGTGGTCGAATTCTTCGGGGTCGAACATCATTCGCCGGCTGCGGCGCGTCTGGTCGCCCAACGGATCACGAGCCGCCCTCCTGCGGCTCGTCCTGATCGAGGGTCCCCACTGAATACAACCAGCGCATCGAGGAGCTGATGCTCGATCATGAGCTTCCGATCGATGCTCTACTCGTGGGCGCCCATGTTCCTGACGCCCCCGAGGACAGCACGGATTGGGGCATCCGCCGGGGCAGTTTCTACCCACTGACCGACTACAGCCCCGAATGGGTCGCCCTCCGCACCGCACATCAGGAGGGGGTTCCGGTCGAATTCATCGACCTTCCTTGGTTGGCCTTCGCAGACATCGCCGTGGCGGAGAAACCGCTACGCCGAGACCCCGGTCACCGAGGAAGCAGCCGAGAAGCTGCTCCAGGAGTTCGGTGTCGATGACATGGCCAGCCTGATCGATGAGCTGATCGAGATCGATCCGGAGTTGTCGCTGGATTCCTACCAGGAGCGAATGAGGTTGCTCCGGATCCATCCTGCGCGGTGAACTCGATCCGGAGACGCAGGCACGTGAGGCGCACATGGCGCACCGGATAGCCGACGCTCAGCGGCGTTTCGGCGACTGACATCGCTTGTGGTGTGCGGAGCAGCCCACGTCGATGGTCTTGGAAGCACTGCTGTCGAGGGACGTGGAGCCGGTGGATGTGTGGATGCCGCAACCGAGGACAATCGCCACGGCATCGCACTGACCCCCTACCCTCCTACGCGGCACTTGACGCCCTCGACGGCTATGACGCAGGACAGCCGAATCCCGGTTTCTACGACCGCCTGTACCGGGACCGCGCCGAAGGGCTGCGTGACACCAGCGAGAAGCTGCTGGGACAGGTGGCACTGAGCTTCGCAGATCGAAACAGTTCATCTCCCCTGCTGACCTGATCGCGGTGCAGGCCACCGCCGGGGCGCTCGCCCAGTTGCGAGGACATCAGCAGGGTCTGGCGCACCGATCTCGTCGAGGGAATCACGACCGCCCTCGTCAAGGACGTTTCCGGGAAGGATCACCCACTGCTGCTCCACGTCAACGATGCTCTGCGCGGTGACCGTCTCGGACAGCTTGGCTGCAGGGCACCCGACAACCCTCGTTGACGCTCGAGCTCCGCACCGATCTAGAGACCTTGGGCCTGCTTCCCGCACCGAAGAGACGAGAGGAGCCCGCCGACCTGTCGGACGACCTCGGTCTGCTCCGTTCACGGTTGCTGCACTCCTTGGTGGCCCTGAACATCCCGGGCATCAAGCTGGCCGCCAGCGCGGACGATGACGGCGTCGAACGCTGGCTCCCGGTGTGGACCCCGGCCTCGAGGGATCCCCTGGTGGAGACCGCCCGTCATGGGGGCAACCGGGAGCAAGCGGTGACCGCGCGTCTACTGGAACGCGCCGCCGGCATCACCTCGGACCCGGCAGCCGCTGCGCAACTCGTTCTGGAGGCTGCCCTGTGCGGGGTGGATCGTCTATCGGTCAGTCTCCAGGCCCGTACCGAAACCCTGCTGTCCACTTCCGCACATCTGGTGGGAATCGGTGCTGCAACCGGCATACTGATGCGGCTCTACCGTTACGACCCGATCCTGCGAGCCACCGGTCGCGCGGATCTGGGGCGCCTGCTGATCACGGCCTTCGACCGGTCAGGTGCGGCTGCTGGAACGCCTCTCGCCGCTGCCGGAGGGACCGGGGCTGGAGATTTTCATCCAGGCCTTGTACCAGCTGACCGACAGCGCGGAACGCGTCGGTGGAGATCTGGGTTACGACATCGACGGCTACCACCAGGCCCTCTCGGTGGTGGTGGCGGACGACCGTCAGCACCCACCGTCCGGGGAGCTGCCCTGGGTGCCCAGTGGCTGGCTGGGCTCGCCCGGACCCGGAGATCGCCGAGCTGCTGTCCGTGATCGCGCCTCCCGAGCAGCTCGGCGATTTCGTCGCGGGCCTGTTGGGGTCGCCCGAGGCCGCCCATGCGACGTCCGGACGCACTGCTCCGCCTCGACGACATCCTCACCAGCCTGGACGATGCAGCGTTCTTCGCCTCCCTGCCGGGGCTGCGGCGCGCATTCAGCCGCTACACCCAGCGTGAACGTTTCCAGGTGGCTCAGCTCATACTGGGGAAGCTGCGGGATCGACGCTCCTGGACTTCTCCGGTTCCGCTGAGGACGCAACCGCCATCGCGGAGTTCGAGTCCGCCGTCGCGACGTCACTGGATCGTTTCCTCGGGAGGCGGCATGGATGAACGATTGACACGCTGGCGGCTGGTGCTGGGGCGCGGTTCAGAACGACTCGGGGACCTGGATCCCCAGCAACAGGCCCGCTCCGATGCCCTGGGGTACCCAGTGTGACCGGGAGGGTCAGGGCGGCGGCGCCGGAGCAGGGGACGGGGCCTCGAGGCTGACCGTTCCGGAATGGATCAACGACATCCACACCCTGTTCCCAAAACGCACCGTCCGGCACCATCGAGGAGGACGCCTGGAGCGTTACGGCATGATCGAACTGGTGACCGACAAGGAACTCCTGGAACGGGTGGAGCCCTCCGAGACGCTGCTGCAGGCGATCCTGCAGACCAAACACCTGATGAACGCCGACGTGCTGCAGGCAGCCAGGCAGATCGTGCGGAAGGTCGTCGCGGAGCTGGTGGAGAAGATGCGTCCCAGGATCCGGCGCTCTTTGACGGGCCGACGCGACCCCAACCGGCGGAGCTTCTTCAAGGTGGCGGCGAACTTCGACCCGAAGCGCACCATCCGCGCCAACTTGAAAAACTACTCGGCAGAGACACAGCAGCTGGTTATCTCGGAGCCGATCTTCTACTCGCGCACCCGCAGGCAGTCGGAGAAGTGGCAGTTCATGGTCGTGGTGGACCAGTCGGGTTCGATGGCCGAATCCGTGATCCACTCTGCCGTGACGGCTTCCATCTTCCACGGACTCCCGACCCTGAAGAACCATCTGATCGCCTTCGACACCTCGGTGGTGGACCTCACATCGGACATCGCCGATCCCGTCGAGACGCTGATGAAGGTGCAGCTCGGCGGGGGCACCGACATCGCGCGGGCCATGCGCTACGCCGAATCGCTCATCACCGAACCGAGAAGGGCCATGGTGGTACTCATCACGGATCTGTACGAGGGCGGCTCGGTGCACGACCTGGTCCAGTGCGTCACCCGGATGGTCCAAGGCGGCAGCAAGGTGCTGATCCTGGGCGCACTGACCACGAGCGGGGCGGCCTCCTCGACGAGGAACTGGGGCGGCGGTTGGCGCGCGGGGAGCCCGGGTGGGGGTCATGACCCCGTACGAGCTGGCCGACTGGGTGCGGAGGTGATCCGGTGAGCCGCCCGGACCTGCTCCGTTTGAACGATGCCGTGCTGGAGGACCTGACCAACAAGGGGCACCCTGCGGCGGGCCCGGAAGGAGCTCGGCACCGCGGGTCCCTGACCGTCACCGAGGCCGATGACGGAACGGTGACGGTTTCATCAGACGACGGAACCACCTGCGTCCTGTACGCGAACAGGCCCTTCGCGGAGTGGACTTGTTCCCGTCTGGCCGCGAACAACTGCCGCCACATCGTCCGCGCGATCCTGCACTATCAGGCCACCTGCTCCGGGCCGCGAGCTGTCGAGGAGAGAAGCCGGTTTCAACGGACCGGTCTGAGCCGGAGAGTCCCTAGGGCCGCAGCTCCCGGGAAGATGGAACCGGAGGTCGTCTTCAACCCGGCCAGCATCACCCGCGACCACCTGCAGAGCGGCCCTCTCCCCGCCGCCCTGAGGCGAGCCGATCAGCTGGCTGGCAGGGCCTGCTGGCCCATGTCGGGAACATCAGGGAATCTCCATGGTGCGGATCCACCACCCGACCCCCGTGTCGGTGCGTTTCTTGGCCGGTGCCGATCTCAACTATGTGCGTTGCACCTGCCACGACCCTGATCCGTGTCTTCACGTCGCGGTTTGCGGTCGCTGCCGCGGCAGGTAGGCGGTTCCGGGGACACCGGCCTGGTGTCCGTGGCGGGGGACGAGTGGCAACCGAACGCTTCCCTGCTCTCCGAGATCCGCGGCGCAGTTGGTGAGCTGGTGAAGGTCGGGGCGGAGTCCGGGCATCGGAACCTGCGCGGGGTCTGGCGCCGCCTGGCGGTCAGGGCCCGCGAGGCCGAACTGCATCACGTCGCCGACGTTCTGGACGAGCTGTTGGACGAGCTGGCCCGTTACGAGGTGCGCAGCCAGGAGTTCACCCGTCGCGACTGGTCGAGTTGTCCGCCGAGCTGTTGGCTCGGGTGATGTCCTCGGGCAATCCGAAACCTGAACGGATCCCGGATCGGCTCGTCGCGGGTTCCCCCGCCCAGCAGACGCGGGTGTCGAAGGCCCGGTTGATCGGCCTGGGCACCGAGTTCGTCGAACTGGACGACGAGTGCCGGTTGATCGCTCACCTGGTGGATGCCCGAAGCGGCGCCCCGATGCGGGTCACGAAACGGATCCCCGATGATGAGCGCAGGCCCTCCTCGCAGCTCGCGGGCAGCTCTGGTCTCCGGCATCACCATCGGCAGCTGGGGTGGCGGGCAGGTGATGTCGCTGGGCGGACGGATGTTCGGGCATGGGGATTTCTCCCACACCAACAGGGTCGGCGGTGGGTCTTCCCGCAGGCGCGATGGACCAGCTGGAGGCGCCTTTCCGGGTGGAGACAATCGCCGAGCTAGCCACCCAGCAGACCCGGCTGCCCGCCGTGCTGGATGATCGTTCTGCAGGCACCGACCTGGCCGCCGCCGGGTGACCGGCATCGGGAACATCCATTTCGATCCCGGCATTTCCAGTCTCGTGGCCGATCTGCGGGACGCCGATGGGCAATCGTTCCAGCTGGCCCTTCGCCACACCGCCCGCCGTGACGGGAGTGTGCGCGCCACCCTGGTTCGCCTGCTGAGCTGGGAGAAGGATTTCCCGGGGATGCGTTCGTATCGGGAAAGTGGCGTTGGGGCGCCAGAAGGGTCGTGGTGGATCCGTTACTGCTGGTCGGGGACGGTGTCCCTCTTCAGCCGCACGTGGCAGAACCCGTCGCGACGGATGTCGATTGGCAAACCTGGGGACCGAGGATGCGCCGCTGACCAGCCCGGGGGCCCTGCTGCGGGGGCTCGACTCCTGCTGGGGAACTCTGCTGGCGGGTGCCGACCGCATCCACCTCCGCGACCAGGAATGGCGCGATTTCGTCCAGAAGGCCCGCGCGGGCGGGAAGCCAGCTGATCGCGGACCACATCCGGGCCTTCCTCGACCACCGGGACCCGGCCCGAGTGGAGAAGCTGCTGCTGATCTCAGCCTCGGCGGCCCGTTGGCGTGATCCCCTGCCCTTGGGGAAGGCCACGAAAATATTGTCGGCCCCTGCCTCTAAGCTTCCTGCCATGAAACGACGCCTGCGCCTGACAGAAGGTAGCTCTAACAAATTCTGGGTACATCGACGTAGCCGAGGACCACGTGACGGTCCGCTACGGTCGCAGCGGAACCGCAGGGCAATGACGAAGACGAAACAGTACGAATCCGCGGACAAGGCCCTCACCGAGGCGAAGAAGCAGGTGGCCGCGAAGATCAAGAAGGGGCTACACGACGACGCCACAGCTTCCACCAAGCAGCTGGAAACCACGGAGGCCACCGGCCCGGGAGGAAGAAGAACGAAACTGGAGCCGCGGAGCAGAGGGATCGTCGAACCGGTCAGCGCTCCCTCGAGGTCTCGGATCTGGACGCGAACGATCTGGGGCTGGTCTCACTCCTTTCGAACGCGCCTATGACATCAACGCTGAGGTGAGCATCGAGGTCGACGATTCACCATTCGATCCCCGAGGTCGAGCTGGAACGGGCCGAACGCATCGTCGTGTTCGAACCCTACAGCGACGGTTATGCCCGGATGCTGCGAGTGCGGTTCACCTGAACCCCTGTTCAACACAATGCCCAGTCCAGAACGGATCACGTGGTGGGTGAAGTATCTGAAAGAGCTCCAGAAAATCAGGAAGAGGAATACTACGCGAATCAGAAGATCTCACTCACAGGATCAGCAGAGAGACCGCGCTCTACTGGCCGACCTGGTTGAATGTGGTTCTGAACACCAACTGGCGCGCTCCGCTCGCTACATGCGCAGCCAAACTCGGCAAACCTCGTCGAAGGGCGCTGGTTCTTCGTCCTCTCCTGACCATATTCTCCGATGCCGACATCACCGCAGCACGGGCAGGCTGCTGTCGCCTCTGCCCGCGCCGCTCAGCACCCGGCAGTACTACGGCTGCGACATACTCGACCATTCGGTCTTCACAGCTGCCGGGTTGGACCTTCTCGATCAGGATGAGGCTCGATGCCTGCTGGAAGCCGTGCCGAAGAATCACCTGCAGCATAACGACTTCCACAACTTCGCCCTGATCGGGTTGGTACTCCCCACGCCCACCGAACGGGTCGCTTTCGCCCGCCGCACGGGAGCACGGGTCGTCCAGGAGTGGAATGGCGTGGTGCCGTGGCTGGTGGCAACCGGGGAGGAAGGTTTTGGCCTGCTGCTGAGCTGGATTGATCAACAGTCCCGGGAAACTTCCCAGGCGATGCTGACTTCGGCTGCTGAAGTGGGACACGGCCCGGGAATGGCTGGTTTGTTCTTGGACGCGCTGAAAACCAAGGCGGCCGATGTTGCGACGCATTGGCTGCGCTCACTCTCGCCCCAGGTCTTGGCCGCGGATCTCACTCGTTCCCAGGCCGATGCCTTGGCCCCTCTTCGAGGGAGATCCCCACAGAACAGATCCGAGGTGTTGCTGAGCGAGACCACAGGCAGCACTCGAGCAGTCATCGAGGAGGTCCCTGGCCGAATCCATAATCCCGAACTGCCCGCTGATACCGCCTGGTGGACGGAGGCCAGCAGCTCTCCGAAGCTACCGGCGGCGCAGAACCTTCCGTTCAGCACCGCTGGTCTGCCACCAATCCTGATGGATGGCCAATACCGGCTGGGTGCCGGACAGGTGATGGAACTGCTGCGAGCGTTGAGCGCCGCTGAACGGCATCCACTGACCTGCGATCGGTGCATGACCGGGCTGATCGTGCCTCAGCCGAGATCGCTTCGCCCTGGCACTTTTTGCATCTCTGGTTGGCTGCTGGTGCTCCCGCGAAACTGTCGTGGTTGATGACCGGAGCCGGGTGGCTGGGAGACAGCGAATTCGTCAACACTCTCACTCCGATGATCCGGGAATGGCCGGGGGTCAGCCAGCACCAACGAGCGTGAAGGGCCTCACTGCACTGCGCAATGTCGCATCGGACGAGGCGCTGCAGCAGATCTCCGGGATCGCTGCAAAGGTGAAATTCGCTGGGCTGAAGAAACGCGCCGGCCAGGCGATGGACGAGATCGCCGCCCAACGTGGCTTCACCCGCGACGAACTCGAAGACCGCGTGATCCCCTGACGGAGGTCTCGGCGAACGCGGCACCCGCATCTTCGACTACGGACCCCGCCGATTCCTGGCCTATGTGGACCCCGGAAGGCAAACTGGCCGCACGCCTCCTGGACGCCGAAGGCCACCCCACCGGCAAAGTACTCAGCACCCTCCCAGCACCCAACAAAAGCGATAATTCCGATGCGAAGGCGGCAAAAGCCGAATACAATCTCGTCAAGAAAGCGGTCACCACCCTAGCGAAAGTCCAACTGGCACGATTCGAACGCGCCATGATCCAGGACCGCCGCTGGGCTGAAGACCACGCCCGCTTTCATCACTCCCCACCCCTGTCCTGAGACACCTCCTGGCCGGAATCATCTGGGGCCTCTACGACACGGAAAAACACCCTGAAAGCCACCGCCCGCATCAGACGAGGACGGCCACCTCGTCGACCCCTGACGACGAACCCATCAACACCGAAGGCTGCTCCATCGGAATCGTTCACCCCTGGAACTGGACGAAGCCTCCAAGGCCGCCTCGGGGCGAGGTACTGGCGGATTACGAACTCGCCCAACCGTTCAAACAACTCGACCGACCCACCTTCCACCTCCCAGAAGGCCAGGGCGACGACACGAAACTCCACGACCTGCCCCACGGCACAATCCCCGCCGCCAGACTCATCGGAGCCTTCACCAGTACGGCTGGGGAACGAGGCGAAGCCCTCGACGCAGGCAGCTACTGCATCCACGCCCCTCACGATCCCACCAGCCGGCCTCACAGCAGTGATCCGCTACACAGGCATGTGGATGGGGCCCATGACGGAACAAGAAGACCAAGAAATCGAAGCAGCCTTCGTCCTCAAAGGCTGCCACGACCCGAAAAACTCGGCTGGGGAGACAAAATGGACACGAAAGGGACTCTGAACGTGTCCCCTGGAGCCAGGTCCCACCCACAATCGTCTCCGGAAATACTCGCGACCCTCGAGACGATGAAAGGCTGAGATGGCCAACTCCTCGAATCCTGACCCGTCGGATCTCGGTCTCCTATTAACCCCCTTTGAAAGGTGCTACAACCTGGATGCCGACGCGCACATCGATCTCGACAACGTTCCTTTCGATCCCGTGGCCGAGGCGGAGCGGCAGAACGGATCGCTTATCAGACCCTCATCCAGTGGCAAGGCAGGCGTTTCATGTGGTGGCGATTCCGCGAGCCCTTGTTCACGGCCATCCCTGGGCCGGAACGTCGGGCCTGGTGGCTGGATTATTTCCAGTCCCAGCGGGACCCTGGACCTCAGGGCACCGATGTGGGTCTCCCGGGTTGGGTTTCAACGGTTCTAGCCACCAACCGGGAGGCGTCGCTTGCTCAAATCGCCGCTGCCCTCGGGCAACGCGGAGTGGACGGTTTGTTGCTGCGAGGCGTACTCCACCGATACACGGATACCGACATAGCCCACGTCAAGGCCATGATGCCCGGCCCCATCTCTGAACCATCCGTTGAGACATCCCCGTGAAAATACGAGTTCACGGAGAACGCCTCGTTTCCATCGCCCTGGGGCTGCTCCCACCCGATGAAGTCATCGACCTCATGAGGACTTCCCGCACCCGGGAACAGGTGTCCCTCAACCGCCACGGAGCGCTGTTGGGCCTGGCAATGCCTGACCCCCAGGATCGTCTGCTATTCGTCCGCAGCGGCTTCCACGCCATGAATTGGAGAGGCCTCTCCCGCTGGCTGGCAGGACTGGAAAGCCGCGGTCTTGATCCTCTGCTGAACTACATCAAACATTCAGGATCCGAGGAGGCCAAGACTCTGCTATCCGAGAGCGGGGCCTTGGTGCACGGCCCCGGAGCCGCACCTTTCTTCTTCGCTGCCCTGGACAGTCCCGGTGTCACAGCGGCTGTCGAGTGGATTCGCGCTCATCCTTCAGCGATCCAGAAGGCCACCCTCTCGCCCCGGGATACCCGCCGAGCCGCCATCTTCCTCCGCGAACAGGAGGCTTCACGAATCCCAACAGACGACTTGAAAGGTTCCTTGAGGAAGCTGCCCATCAATCTCGCAAGCCTGCCGCCCCTGAAGATGACTGGAAAAACCTTGCCCTCAAAGAAGTGGCAGGCCTGGTTGAAGCGATGAAAAAAGACGAAGAACCCCAACTCGCGGCAGCTCTGAAGGCACACATGGCGTCGGAAGAGCTCGACGAGTTCGCCCTGGCCATCCTGGATGGCTGGCTGTTCCTCTGGTTCGGCGGCTAAATTCGACTGGCTCATGACTGGAGCAGTCCTGGCTGGGCGGCAAGGGATTTGCTGCCGAGATAAGACTCTTGATCACGCGATGGGCGAATGTGCGTCACAAGGTCGCCTCTCGTGGGAATAGTCGCGCTGGAGCGGATCGGCACCGGGGATGCCCTGTTTCAGCTCGCCGTCCCAGCCGAAAGATCGCCCACAGCTTCTCTTCCACGGCATGCCCATACCGCATTGCTGAGAATTGCGACAGAAAAGAAATGTTTCCTCAACGACCTGGAAGATCAGGCATATTTTTGACATCGACCTAGATATACGCGGGGAACGCGAATTCAGCTACGGCACCCGCAGGTTCCGGGCCCGGCTCGTACCGGATACCGTCTGGCGATCCAGGTAATACATAGTGACGGCAAACCAGCAAGACGAACCACGTGGAGCCCACCTCCCGCACCTCGCAGCGGATCCCCCAGTCTCGGTCACCGCGACCAAAGCAGAATTCAAAGCAGTTCAGGAAACAGATCCGCGACATGGCTGCATCTGCATCGGCGTCGTTTTGAGCTGGCAATGATCATGGAGCGCCGCTGGAACCCTGACTTCTTCCGGCAGTTCATTGCTTCCCAACCCATGCTGCGGATCATTTTGTCCGGGCTGGTGTGGGGCATCTACGACGGCGACCGTCTCCTCACGCCTGTCCGCCTCGACGAGGATGGTTCTTTCGTCGACGCCGGCGACCACGTCATCGACGCGGCTGGCCACCGAGGTCGGCGTCGTGCACCGGCTGGACCTCGACACGGAGACCACAGCCACGTGGGCACATGTGCTGAGCGACTACGACCTCGCCCCACTGTTCCCACAGCTCGACCGACCGGTCAAGGATCCAATGGAACTCCCGAACAGTCCCATCAATGCAGAACGCCTGATGAAGACCCTGAAAAAACGAGGATGGGAATCGGGAATGCCGCCTGACGGGGAATATCATCTTCACTTCGGCCCATTCCTGCAGTATGACATGACGGTGATACTCCAGCATTCACCGATTCCAGCATTTTCCCAGACCAGGACGTCACACTCAAAAAGGTGGTAGCCGTGGCGGGGACCCTGAGCCATAAGGATTTCCTTGACGATGGGAACCTACCCGCGCACGACCTCGCTCCCCGGCACCAGATTTCGCCCCGCCTCCTCAACGAGGTATTGCTCACCATCGATGGTTGGGGATGACATGACCAATTCCCACACTGATCCATTTCAGTTTCACACTATGTCACGTCATGGTTTCATCAATCGCCAGCTCTCCTCCTGCCCGTGAACCATCTTGTGACTCACAGGGCAGGAGCACCCAGCACAATCACCAGTGAGATGTTCACCAGTGTCGAGGAGATAACGACCATATGACCGAGATGCAACGCCCACCTACCGAGATCCGTCACGCCGACGAGCTGAAAGCTCCTGAAACAGCGCGACAAGAAACAGAAACGCCCCGTCGCTCCCGGCTGGCAGCTCTCGGCGCAGTCGGTGGTGGAGTTCGTGCTGGGCGACGGAAGGAGATCACGGGCAAAGTATGGGGACGCCGTTCCTGATCGAACGCTGCGTGGTGTCGCTGGCCACGAACCGGGATTGATGCTGATCGGCGAACCCGGCACTGCCAAATCCCTGCTGAGCGAGCTCCTGGCAGCGGCGATCTCCGGGGACACCACCTTGACCATCCAGGGTTCGGCGGCCACCACCGAGGACGCCATCAAATATTCCTGGAACTACGCGATGCTGCTGGCCGAGGGACCAACCCTGAAATCCCTCGTGCCCGCCCCGTTTCACCGGGGCATGTCGGAAGGCAAGGTGGTGCGTTTCGAGGAGATCACCGCTGCGCACCCGAGGTGCAGGATTCGATGCTGTCGGTGCTCTCGGACCGCACCCCTGTCCATTCCCGAACTGGACGCAGCCCACCGGACCCTGTACGCGAAACAGGGATTCAACGTGATCGGCACCGCCAACACCCGTGACCGTGGGCGTCAACGAGATGTCGGCCGCGTTGAAACGCCGGTTCAACTTCGAGACCATCGGCCCCATCGAGAACCTCGAGGTGGAGATGGCGCTGGTGGAACGCGAGACCGATGCGATGCTGCGGGCAGCCGAGATCCCGGCCCCGCCTGGGCGTGACGCCGCCGAGGTGCTGGTCAAGGTGTTCCGCGAGCTGCGTTCCGGAAAGGCGTCGGGGCAGGGGGTGGAACGTCTGAGCAGCGCCATGTCCACGGCGGAGGCGGTCTCCACCGCCATGGCAGCCGCCGTCCACGCGGCCTGGTTCGGCAATGACACCCCGGGCGGCAAAGAGCTGGCGGAGGCCATCGTCGCCTCGGCTCTGAAGGACGAACCGGAGGACGTCTCCAAGCTGCGCGCCTACCGCGAACGGCACGTCAAGAAACGCTCCGGTATCTGGCAGGAGCTGTACAAACACCTGCCCTGACCAAGGGATGGCCTGCCACCCCAGTGGGTTTCACGAACAGTCGGGCAGGCTCCAAAACCTGTGGTCAGGCGCTTTCCCGGCCACCAGATGTGGTGTCGAGCCGGGGCTGTTCCTTCAGCGCGACCGACTCAACCAGATTCACACCTATGACCCGCTACCTTCCCGGCCGCCCCAATATCAACCGGCTTCACGAAACGACGCTCCCTACACCGCTATGGGTGCTTTTATCGCCGGGTGGGGGTCGTAGTTCTCGACGGTGATGTCGGACAGCTCGAACCGGTCGATCTCCCGCACCCCGGGATTCAGCACGAGCCGCGGGAGAGCGCGCGGCTGCCGGGTCAGCTGCTCGGACACCTGATCGAAGTGGTTATGGTAAATGTGCGCGTCCTCGAGGGTGAATGAACTCCCCCACTTCAAGTCCCGTCACCTGCGCGACGAGGTGGGTCAGCAGCGCGTGGGAGGCGATGTTGAACGGCACCCCCAGGAACACATCAGCAGAGCGCTGGTAGAGCTGGCAGCTCAACCTGCCATCGGCCACGTAGAACTGGAACAAAGGCATGGCAGGGCGGCAGGGCCATAGCATCCACATCGGCGACGTTCCAGGCAGAGACGACGTGCCGCCTGGACTCTGGGTGCTGCGCAGGGATTCGATCACGCCGGCGAGCTGATCCACGTGCCGTCCGTCCGGGTGGGCCAGGGAACGCCACTGGTAACCGTAGATGGGCCCGAGGTCGCCGTTTCCGTCGGCCCACTCATCCCAGATGGTGATGCGGTTCTCAGTGCAGCCAGGCGATGTTGGTGTCGCCTCGCAGGAACCACAGCAGCTCATCAAAAACAGACCGGGTGTGCACCCTTTGGTGGTCAGCAGCGGAAATCCTGCGGTCAGGGTCGAATCTCATCTGGTGGCCAAAGACGCTGCGAGTGCCGGTTCCGGTGCGGTCGCCGCGGTCGATTCCGTCAGCCATGACGCGGCGCAGCAGCTCCAGGTAAATCTCCATCACTGCTCCTTCAACCAGGCCACGAAAGCACGCACGGCCTTGCCACGGTGGCTGATGGCGTCCTTCTGAGTGGCCGTCAGCTCCGCGGATGTGCAGGCCCGACCGTCCGGCAGGAACAGCGGGTCGTAGCCGAAACCACCGTCGCCGCGTTCCTCCTCGGCGATCCGTCCCGGCATTTCCTCGCGCCAGAGTTGCCTGCCACCGCCAGGCAGCGCCAGGGCCAGGGCACATACGAACCGTGCGCCGCGTCGCTCGGCGGGCACTCCCGCCAGTTGCGCCAAAAGCAGCGCGTTGTTGGCGGCATCATTGCATTCCGGACCCGCCCAGCGGGCGGAACGGACCCCAGGCATGGAGTTGAGTTCGTCCACCTCGAGACCTGAGTCGTCTGCCAGAGCGGGCAGGCCGGTGTGACGGGCCGCAGCTTCGGCTTTGATGAAGGCGTTTCCCTCGAAGGTCCTCTCGGTTTCAGCGGGTTCAGGGTAGGGGTCGAAAGTCCCCCAGCCTCAACACCTCCACTTCTAGTCCCGCGTCTCGGATGACGCGACGCAACTCGACCAGTTTTGGTTGTTGGTGGCCAGCACCACCTTCTCGACGCGCCTGTCACGCCAGGGCCTCGCGTTGTAGCCGGGTCGTTCCGCGCACCCGGCGGCGCCGAGGTCGAGCAGCGGTTCAGGTCGGCGCGGTTGAAGGGAGTTCTCTCCGCGGTGCCCCTGCACTCGATGAAATCTCCCCGACCCGGTCATGACGATGTTCATGGCGTCCGTCCCGGCCTCAGGAATCCTCCTCGTAGGCCAGGTCGAGCAGCGGCACCCCCTCGACGAAATCCGACGGACACGGCGGCGACGGAATCTTTCAACGGTTCGCCCTTGAGCACGTCCAGTTCCCGCAGGTGGGCGACGGCGTCGGCGAGGGCCACGTAGGCGCCGGTGATGGCCGCGGTACGGGTCGCCGCCGTCGGCCTCGCAGCACGTCACAGTCCAGGACGATGGTGTTCTCCCCAGCGCCGAGTAGTCGACGACGGCACGCAACGAACGCCCCGACCAGGCGGGAGATCTCGTGGGTGCGACTGCTGATTCGGCCCCGCACCGACTCGCGGTCGCTGCGGGAATGGGTGGCCCTGGGCAGCATCGAATACTCGGCGGTCACCCAGCCGAGGCCGGTATCCCGTCGCCAGCGGGGAACCCCCACTGTGACGGATGCGGCAACCAGCACACGGGTCTTCCCGAACTCCACAAGCACGGACCCCTCGGCATGGTCGAGCCACCCGCGGGTGATGCGGACTTCACGGAGCTGGTCGGCTCGGCGGCCATCGATGCGCAAAATCATGGGGCCAACCTACCGGAGTTCAACGAAGCTCCACCTGCTCGACGTCGTGGACGAAACGCCCGAGTAGTCTCTCTCCGATGCCCTGGAAGGAGTCGGCGTCGCCGGTCGTCAGGAACTGGCGGCTGGCGTGCCGCGGAACGTCGTGCAGCAGGCCCTTGCGGGTGAGTCGCGCGTACGTGTCCTGGGCACAGGCGTCCGAGGAGGAAACCAGCACCACGTCGTCGCCGAGCACATAGTTGATGACACCGGTGAGCAGCGGATAGTGGGTACAGCCGAGGATCAGCGTGTCAATTCCCGCAGCCTGGAGGGGAGCCAGGTATTTGCGGGCCACCCCAAGCAGTTCCTCGCCCCCGGTGATACCGGCCTCCACGAACTCCACGAACCGTGGGCACGCCTGGGTGGTGAGTCGACATCCCCTGCCACTGCGAATGCATCGTCGTAGGAACGGGACATGGCTGTGGCCTCGGTGCACACCACCCCGACCCGACCGCTGTTGGACGCAGCCAAGGCGCGCCGGGCGGCGGGCAGGATCACCTCGAGGATCGGCACATCGTAGCGCTCCCGAGCATCCCTCAACACCGCAGAACTGGCGGAGTTGCAAGCGATCACCAGCGCCTTGACCCCTCGCTCGGCCAGGTGATCAAGGCCCTGGATGGCGAACTCCCGGACCTGCGCGATCGGTCGGGGGCCGTAGGGGGCACGGGCCGTGTCACCGAGATAGACGAAACTCGTTGGGGAGCTGGTCCACGAGGGAGCGCATCACGGTGAGCCCTCCGAAACCGGAATCGAAGACCCTGATCGGGGCCTCACGTCCGTCACTCGTCCTCCCCGCCATTTGGCGTGGAGCGCGTCCTCGATCAGCAGCGCAAGCCAGTCGAGAATCGCGGCGGTTTCGGGGGCATTTTCCACATCCGCCCTCGTCGGTTCCACCAACCGTTCCGAGGAGCCGGTCAGTTCCACATGCCACTGAGCCCTGAGCGCCGCCAGAACCGAAACCCAGGAGTCGATGTCCCGGCCAGGAACCACCACCCGGGACCGGTCGTCGTCCTCCAGAGCTGCCAGCACCTTCCGGGCGGCCTCTAGCCGGTTCTGCGCCTGGCCCGCGACGGCGTGGCGCCGGAACTCCTCGGCCTCGCCGAGCATCGTGAAGGGCAGCTGGGAAGAACCGCCCCAGCCCCGGGTGTCTCCGCGATGGTCTCGTCACAGATCGTCCTCGGCCTCGAGCTCCGCGTCGAGTCTCGCCAAGGGGATCGTCGGACTCGACTCGGGGAAGCAACGGTTCCAGGTCGTGTATGTAGCGCTCCACCAGGAAACGCAGCACCCGACCACGTCCGTCACCTGCGTGGAAAACCCACGTGATGTCGTTCACTGCCGCTCCATGGTCGCCCAGAGGGTGTAGTTCTGCATCGCCAGGACGTCGCGTTCCATGGCCTCGCGATTGCCCGTCGACACCACAGCACGTCCCTCTGTATGAACCTTCAGCATCAGCGCCTCCGACTTCGGTTTCGGATACCCGAAATACTCGCAGAACACGTGGGTGACGTAGTCCATCAGGTTCACGGGATCATCCCAGACGATGGTCACCCACACTTCCGCCGGGGTTTCCAGCGGGGATTCCAGCACCGCCACCCGGCCGTCGGTCTGCTCTCGGCGGCGCGGGGATGCGGTGGAACAGGTCGAGGACACATAGCTGCCATCGTAGCGACACACTGCACAGCCCTCCCATGTCGCTCACGCCGCTCCGCCGACCGGCGCCATCTGGCCACTACGCTTGACCCATGACGACAGCGCTGCTGACCGACCACTACGAGTTGACGATGGTTCAGGCCGCCCTGGACGCAGGTACCGCGAACAGACGTTCCCCTGTTCGATCTGTTCACCCGCCGCCTGCCGGAGGGGCGCCGCTACGGGGTGCTCGCGGGCTTTGGGACGGGCCCCTGAGGCCATCGACGACTTTCCGTTTCGATCCCGCCACTCTGCAGTTCCTACTGGATCAGAACATCATCCGAGACAACCTGGCGGAGTGGCTGGCCAACTACCGCTTCAGCGGCGACATCTGGGGTTACCCGGAAGGCGAAACCTATTTCCCAGGATCGCCGGTGCTGTCCGTGGAGGGCAGCTTCGCGGAGGCCTGCATCCTGGAAACAGTGCTGCTCAGCATCTACAATTTCGATTCCGCCATAGCAGCGGCAGCATCCCGCATGACTGCCATGGCCGAAGCGCCGGCCCTGCGCGGAGATGGGATCACGCCGAACCCATGAATGGGCTGCGGTCGGGGCCGCCCGTGCTGCCTACATCGCCGGGCTTTCTCCGCCACTTCGAACCTGGAAGCTGGACGCACCTACGGATCCCCACCATGGGTACCGCCGCGCATTCATTCACCCTTCTCCATGATTCCGAGGAGGCCGCCTTCCAGGCACAGCTCAACACGCTGGGGGTGGAAACGACACTGTTGGTGGACACCTACGACGTTGAAGCCGCCATCCGTAAGTGAGTGGAGCTCACCGAAGGTCGGCTGGAGCCATCCGGCTCGATTCCGGTGACCTACCGATGATGGCCTGCCAAGCCCGCGCGACCTCTCGACGACCTCGTGCCACACACACCGGATCACCGTTACCTCCGACCTCGACGAATGGCAGATCGCTGCTCTACGTGGCGCCCCCGTCGACGGATCTCGGTGGGAACATCCCTGGTCACCGGTTCCGGACACCCCACCTGCGGGTTCGTTCTACAAGCTTGTGGCCCGTTCTGATTCTGCGGATCGCGAGGCACCGATGACGCCGGTCGGAAAGAAGTCCAAGGGTAAAACACCCTGGGCGGTCGAGTTCGCGATGCGCAGGCTGGGCGAGAACGGTCGCGCGGAGTGCCGAGATCATCGGGCTGGGTGCGGCACCTGTTGGTGATGACAACGACCGTAACCTCACTGGTGGACCTCGTCAAGGACGGCCAACAGGTTTTCCAGGGAAGTTTGGAGGACGCACGAACCCGGCATCGCGAATCGCTGGCGGAACTTCCCCTGGCAGCGCTACGCATCAGCAGGGGCGACCCCGCCATCGAAACGATCATCCTCGACGGCACTGGCGCCCAGACCACCAATCCCTATCAGGCGGCTCCCTCGACCAGCGAATCTGTGATCCCGGATTCCTTCTCGGCTGCCGGGGCCACTCTCATTCCCGCCCGCCGCGTCTACCTACCGTTCATCACTTCCCCGAGCCGGCGAGGCAGATCGGCGGTGAAGAGGTCCTCCAGCATCAGATGCCTGCCCTCGGAATCAGCTGAGTGGCACTCGCCAGTTGGGGGTATTCGTCCATCGTCCCCGGCTGGTTCTGCGCTCGTTTCTCCCCGGCGGCATCCGCCAGGGAGGCCACCAGAACCTTGGAGTTGGTCAGTCGAAGATAGCGATGCATGGCCAGCATCACTCGACGCGATCACCCTGCCAGGGCCTCTATCCAGAACCCCGAAGGAGATCAACCGCTCCACCCACATACTGCGCTCCCTGCTCAGCAGCGGCGAGTTCCTGCTCGACCGGTTCCAGCAGCAACCCGAGTTGCTCCCGAAGCCTGACGTGCCTGCTCGAGGTATCCGAGGGTCGGAGGTAGATCGTGGGTGGTGACCGAGGCCATGCAGTACTCGCGCCATTTCTCGGGGGACAGCACCTGCCCCTCGGCTCCGTACTCCCACCACAGGATCGCGGTGCTCAGCAGGTCGCGCCGCGACAGATATTCACGCACCCATGGTTCTGACGGTGCCGAGGTCCTCCCCACCACCAGCGCCTGGGCCCGATGCGCCTCCAAGGGCCAGAATCCTCGATCAACGCCTCATGGTTGTAGCGGACGTAGGTACCCGCACTGGGCCCGAGCCCTCAGGCACCCACCACAGTCGGAACAAACCGATGATGGTCGATCCTGAGCCCGCCCACACGGTTCAGGGCGGCCCGCACCATGGCACGGAACGGCTCGTACCCAGTTCCTCCAGTTTCAGCGGGTTCCACGGGGCTGTCCCCAATCCCTGACCACCCTGGTTATATTGATCCGGTGGAGCGCCGACGGTGATCCCGGGCATAGACATCTCCATCAGCCAGGTTTCCGCGCTGGCCTTGCTGACCCCCGACGGCCAGATCGGCCAGCACACCCACCCCCATACCGGCTTTCTTCCGCAGCGGTCTGCGCCGCTGACAGCTGCTGCTGCGCGGGTCCACTGGAGCCACTCGAAGAACTCCACCCGCTCGGCCTGAGTAACGGCGAACTTCCGTCGCTGCGGAACGCGGATCACGGAGTTCTCAGGCCACAACCGCCAATCATTGCCGTATATCTCGCTGAGGACGCTCCAGACCGCGAAGTCACGCAGCGCGCTGCCTCGCGGCGTCGAAAAACCGTCGAGTGATACCTGGCGAGCTGGACGTCGACCGGTCTGGAACAGCTCCTCACAGCGCTTCCCGTTTGCTTTCCCACACAGTGTCGCGATCAATGATCTTCTGCGTTTGCGCACCGACTTGCGTAGTTTGCGTATCCGTCGCCGCGTCGGCTGGAGCGAGGTTGGCATATTCGGGCACGGTCTCAGGTCTGATGTACAACGGATTCAGAAAACGTCGGCTCGATGGCAGATATGGCGATGAATCAATCGGAGCCACCGCTTGGGACGCGTGCAAGCGGGTTGACCAGCACGAAACCGCCTGCTGTTCGTTTCCTGCCCACGTAGCAAGATCGGCCAGGTCGGTGAAGTCCCCGATTCCCCAGGACCGTTTTGAGGTGACGCTGTACAACTGGAGGGCGTATCCCCACGTACGGTTTCCGCGCATACCTGGCGGGAAACCCACGAAATCGGGGGTGATGATCACAGCCGCAGAGTGCACTCCCTCGCTGGTTGTCGCCTCGACGCGGTGATAGCCAAGCGGCAGGTCCGTCAGTTCAAAACTGGCCTCGCCACGAAGATGCCCCTTCACCTCACGATCAGGAGTCCAGTTGTCCACCTGTGTCGCTGGCCTTCTCTCCCCGCTCTCCAGAACCACGTCGAGCGACACCGGTGACCCTGCGGGAACGTGTACGTCGATCCGTACCGTTTGTCCCTCCTCAACGACGGTACAGGGCGGTAGGACCCGTTGCCAGTGCTGCTCGTCGAGCCGGGTCAACGCGTCCCTGCGTTCCTCCGGGGTATCGGCTTCCACTCCCATGGCCCGGAGTACCGCAATCACGGTGGCCTCCGATATGAGGGTGTGGTTTCCTTTCCAGTCCCAGAACTCCCGGGCTATCCCCAAGCGTTCCGCGAGTTCATCCAACTCGGCAGTCAGGTGCGACAAGGTTCCATTCCTCCTGGCTGGGCAAGGATCAGTTCTTGACGACGATGGTGCCGGGCCATCATGTCATGAAGCGTTTGTTTTTTTCTCGGTGAACAGCGGCATCAGGTAGTTGATGAGCGTCGGCAGGAAAAACAGGATGCCGCCGAAGTAGCCAATGAGTTCGTCCGCCAGGGTTCGCGTTAGGCACGCGCGAACCCGGGGGTCCGCACGGAAGAATCATCGATCCGGGTCACGTGGATGCGCAGCGCCATCTTTCCCACGGTGGCGCCGAAACCGGCAATGAGGAGAACCCGGTACAGAACACCCAGCACCATGACAGCAATCCCCTGCGGTCGTCAGGGAGTTGAGGAGTTCCACGGGAATCTCACCCTGGTAGCTCTTTCCAGCCTGCGCCGCCTTTGAACCAGCTCTGTACATCCAGGCTCTCGAAGCGTCGTAGAGGCTCTGGGGACCAGCAGCTCGATGAGCAGGTAGAGGGGATGGCACAGAATCAGCCCATCGAGGATGCGCGCAGCAACCCGTGCTCCCCAACTCGCGTATCTGACCCCGGCCAAGGCTGCGTGATCGTGCTATAGATTCCCACGCCACCGTGGCCGACGGGTTTGCTCGACCGGCTATCGGGCCGGGCAACGTCGGACCAGCTGGCACCGTCCCAGTAACGCTCATCACCGGAACCTGCTGGGTCGGGATACCACCCAGCGGATGGTTGCGGGCGGAGTAGTGCATGGCCACAAGGATGCCATCCTGAACCGGAGGAAACCACCGAGTCCGGCGGCTCGTGTCCCTTCAGCCCACATCGTCATGAACTGGTCCGATCCGCAGCGAAGCGACAATGGCAAGCACCGATGCCACCAACAGCGTGAGAAAGATCCATCCGAAAGCAGGCACGCCCTCCGCGAGCAGCACCGCGTAACAGGCCCCAGTGAGCGCGGTCATCACCGAGGTCCCGATTGACTCGGCCACCAGCAGGGCGCCGGTATTGCGTCCCTGATCCCTCGGGCCGGACAGCGCCATGGTCGCCACCGCGGTGCTGGAGACAGTCAGCCCCATCCCACACCCGGCAAGGGTCCAGGCCACCACCCCGATCCACAACGGCACCCTCCCAGCCACGTCAGGAAAACCACGATCCCCGCCATCCTGAAGGGCAACGAGACATGTCCCGGGTGGTGATGATGCGGTCACGGCGCATCCGCATCCGGGCTTGAAGCCAGGAGCCGAAACTCCATCCAAGGCTTCCTATGGTCAAGGCCAGCCCCGCCTGCAAGGGTGTCGAGCCCTTTCAGGTTTTGCAGGCCAAGCAGGAGAAACGCCTCTCCCGCGTAGAAGCCCCTGGTCTGGACTGGCGCGACTGGCGATAATGGGGCCGAGCCTGTTTCTCAGGTCTCTGGCCCGTGGAGGCAGCACCTCGGCAGTCCCACTGCCAAGGTCACGAGTCCTGCAGCCGCCGCCAGCAGGCCCCAGTGTCCGATGCCTCGACCGGCCAGCTGCAGCAGAGCCGGCGCCCGGCCACCGCCACCACTGCCCACACACAGCCCCGGGGCTTCAGGATCTGGCTCACTGCGCCCCTGGACGGCCTTCAGATGCGGCCAGGTCAGGACGGCGGCGACCAGCAGCAAGGGCACCGTCACGGCGAAATTGAGACGCCAGTTCACCGCCACCAGAGCAGCCGAGATCGGTGGTCCCAGGAACGCAGGAAGCACCCAGCAGAAAACTGAGCATCGCAAGCACTGCCGGGCGTCGTCCCGCGGGAAACGCAAGTGCTATGACCACGTAGAGGGTCAGGTTGATGGCTCCAGCTCCCAGGCCCTGCACGAGCCGGGCCGCCAGCAGCATCCAGACATCCGTGGCGAGAGAACCTGCGATGAGTCCCAGGAGCATCGCACCAAACCCCCAGCCCCATGGAGACCGGACGGCCTGTGCCGGTCACAGTGCCGCCCAGCCACCAGGATCGAGATCAGCATTCCGTCACGGCCATGGAAAAAGGCCCACGGGTAGAGAGCGACAGCGTCGAGGGAGCGCATCGCTTCGGGCAGGGCCGCTGCGACCCCAATCATCTGGAAGGCGATAGCGAACACCGCCAACAGCAGCCCCACCAGCAGCCCCGTGGTGCCCTCGCTACGGGATCTGGTATTCACGATGTTCTCCAGCGTCTCAGGATTGATTTCATGAGTGAGTTTGCCCTCGGTTCCCAGACGGTTCTGGACGAACGCGCCGAACTGCGGGACCCGATGACCACGAACGATTTAGTCACTACGTGCCGGCCAAGAAACTGGAAAAAGGCCAGGCTGACCGGCACCCCTGCTGTGGCTCTGTGAAAGGTCTGGGTCCCGTCCAGGAACCCAGACAAGTACCCGGTGTGCCCGGAGTGCAAAGAAATCTGGCAGTCCATGAAACCGGGCGACCCGAGAAGTGACCACATCCGCGGGTGCGGCCCGGCCCACCGTGCCGCACCTGGCAGATCAGTAACGGTAGTGCTCGGACTTGAACGGGCCTTCTACCGGAACCCCCAGGTAATCGGCTTGTGCCTGGGTCAAGGTGCTCAACTCCACTCCCAACGACGGCAGGTGGAGACGCGCGACCTCCTCGTCCAGGTGTTTCGGAAGCAGATACACGCCGGGCGAGTAGGACTCGGGCCTGAGGAACAGTTCCATCTGGGCCAACACCTGGTTGGTGAACGAGTTACTCATCACGAAAGACGGGTGCCCTGTCGCGTTGCCAGGTTCAGCAACCGACCCCTCACTCAACACGATCACAGCGTGCCCGTCCGGGTAGACCCATTTGGCCACCTGCGGTTTGATCTCGGTCTTCGTCACGTCTTTCCGAGCTGCGAGCCCGGCCATGTCGATCTCGTTGTCGAAGTGCCCGATGTTGCCGACGATGGCCTGATGTTTCATCCTGGCCATGTGCCCTCGAGGATGACGTCGCGGCACCCAGTTGCGGTGACGAAGATGTCGCCGATTCCCACCACCGATCTCGAGCCTCGATACCTGGAATCCGTCCATCGCCGCCTGCAGGGCACAAATCGGGTCCACTCTCGGTGACGATGACCCGCGCCCCTGGCCGCGCAGCGACTCGGCACACCCCTTGCCCACATCACCGTAACTGCAGACCACGGCCACCTTGCCGCCGATCAGGACGTCGGTAGCGCGGTTGATGCCATCGACCAAAGGAGTGACGGCAGCTGTACCTGTTGTCGAACTTGGACTTGGTCTACTGAGTCGTTGACATTGATGGCCCGAACAACAGGGCACCGTTACGATGCATTTCGCAGAGGCGGTGGACACCAGTGGTGGTTTCTCCGTGACCCGAGGATGCCTGCGGCAAGGTCTCGAAGTCCAGCTGGCCCAACGCATCCCGCAGGGCAGCCTCTGACGACGAGGGCCTCCGGATCTGCCGGGTCGTCGGCGGGCACTGCCCAGCGCGCTGGGCCGCGACACCTTCGTGAACGAACAGGTGGCGTCACCGCCATCGTCGAGGATCAGATTGGGGTTCGTCTCGCCAGGCCAGTCGAGGATCTGACGGTGCACCACCAGTACTCCGGGAGCGTTTCACCCTTCCACGCGAAAACGGGCACGCCCCTCGGGGTTCTCAGGAGTGCCGTCCGGGCCGACGACGACGGCAGCCGCTGCGTGGTCCTGAGGGAGAAGATGTTGCAGGAGGCCCACCTCACCTCTGCGCCGAGCGCCACGAGGGTTTCTGATCAGCACTCGCGGTCTGGACAGTCAGTGGATCGATCCCGCAATGCGAGCACCTGCCAGAGGTTCCTGACGCCGCGTATCGTTCTACGCATGGCCATCAGGCCAGGCATCTCATGTTCGGCAAGGGTGATTTCTTCACGACCGAAATCAGCCAGGGACAGGTCTGCTACACGGAAGTCAAATGTCACATCCCGCAGTCCACGCCCGAGCCTGCTGCCATGCTCGACGAGCCGGGGGTTGGGCTGCCGTGTCCCGGCTCTTTCGAACGACTTTTTCCCCGGTCTTCCCTGTTTTTCTGCCATCTGCTCTTAGCCCCGCCCAGACCGATACCCAGATAGGTGGCGGCGTAACGTCCCTGAAGCAGCAGAGTGACGTAGCGCTCCACGTCTGATGCTCCCAGCTCCGCCATGCCGGAACTGATGGACACACCGCACCCCCGACGCCGTCAGCCAGGCGCGTCAACCTTCGGGCAGTCTCCGTCATCGGCTCCGGCACCTGGTCCACGTCGAGCAGTCAGCAAAGCAGGACCAATCTCGGCGTCCTGTTCAAAGCGGATCGGTGAACACGTCTCGTCGGGGCGTGCCGAGCAGCACCGCTTCCAGTTCCCTTCCGCATCAGCGGCCAGAGCGACCCGACCGCTGGCCCGCCGCAACGTCTCAGCAATCCGCCGGGAGGCGCGCCCCTGCCAGCGTCGTACCTCCCCACACCAGGAAACGAGTCGGCCAGCCCCACAGCCAAATCCTGCCTGGGTTGTCCCCGAGGGGACGCGCTGGAGAGCAACGAACCGCGACGGCATCTGCGGCCGACGCGGTGAGCTCAACGTCCACCGCGGGTCCTAGCTCCAGCTGGGCCCAGCAACGCCAGCACTCGCGATGGCCGCGGCCATGGGGTCGTCAGGGCGGGGTGGGCAGGTGGGCGGTCAGCGAACCCTTGCTCACCGCTGCCAGCGCCGACTCCTCCGGGCGGCAACTATGACGGTGGCCCTCTGCGAACGGTTTCAGCCAGGCAGCGAACCTCCCAGCGCCGGGGCGTCGTGGGAACCGAGCGCAACCACCAGGGTCAAGTGGCCCGACCCACGCAGGGCAGAGCCGGGCCCGGGCCACGCCATGAAAGGCACAGGGACAGGCGGGTTTCCAGAACAGCTCGCACCAGCCTCGCTTCTGCCCCCAGCACAATCACGCCACGAGGTCGATCCGCGCGGGCAAGTCGCCCAGCGGGCTCGCTCAGCGGCACGCCTGATTCGGGCGCCGGCTGATGCGAGCCACCACAGCGACTCATCGTCAGTAAGATCGTCGGCTTCCAGGCGGAGTCATCGAACCACGTACGAGACATCCAAGAACCTCACTGGGTGTTTCGCGCCTGGTCGATCAACAGGACCGGGATGCGATCCTCACAGGGTAGGCCAGCCCACAGGACGCGGATGTACACACCAGTTCGGAACGCTCTGTAGTCAACGGCGAACTTTGGCATGACACGCCGGACAAGCCGCGATGGCCAGGAACCCGTGGACAGTTCCGTGGTGGCCTCAGTCATCATTTTCTCCTTCTTCCCCGCGAACGAGCGTCAACACTTCATCCCGCAACCGGGCCATGGTTGCTGCGTCCCGGGCCTCGACGTTGAGTCGAAGCAACGGTTCCGTGTTGGAGGGGCGCAGGTTGATCCACCATCCGGCCTGTTCATCGCGGATGGTCAACCCATCCCAATACTCAACGTCGCCTCGTCCTCGAACGCCCTCAGCGACGCGTTCCATCACGGCTCGGTGATCGGTGACGGTGGAATTGATTTCACCGGAACGCCGGTAGCCGTCAAATCGGGCGGCGAGCGCTGACAGGGGTTCGGTCGAGGTACGAAGTTGTTCCAGGATGTGGAGGGCAGCGAGCACACCAGTGTCGGCTCCCCAGAAAGTCACGGAAAGTAATAGTGAGCGGAGTGCTCGCCACCGAAAATGGCGTTTCTCGCTGGCCAGCGAGCGCCTTGACGAAGGTGTGTCCCACGCGCGAGACCTCCACGCGTCCGGAGCCTGGCCACCGCGTCGGCAACCGCCTGTGACGTGATCGCATTGACGACGACCACCCCCGGTTTCCTTGGAAAGTTCAGCAACCGCAATCATTGCAGTGATCACCGATGGATCAACCACCTCACCGCGTTCGTCGATCAGGAAAACATCGATCGGCATCACCGTCGAAGACCAGACCAAGATCGGCGGAGTGCTCACGCACCGCGGAGCACCCATCCACCAGGTTCTCCGGTTCCAGAGGGTTCGCAGGGTGATTCGGGAAGGTGCCATCCGGCTCCATGCTACAAACCGATCAGTTCCACATTGCGATCGGCCAGGACCGCGGGAACGATGAGTCCACCCATCCCGTTCCCAGCGTCCACAACCACTTTGATCCGTCGTTCCCGGCGACCGGCACCAGCCGGTCGAGATGCGCCACGAAATCTGCGGTCAGGGTCGCGTTCCTCGTAGTCACCCACGACTTTGTCTCCGATACTACAGTTTCGCGCGTTCCCGCAGGTCAGCGGTGAAATCGAGTGCACGGGAGAGGCGCCGGCCAGGCAGAATTTCATGCCGTTGTACCGCGCTGGGTTGTGACTTGCGGTGAACTGCACCCTGCAGCCAAGATGTCCAGACCCGAACCAGACAGATCCGTGGATGAGCCGAGGTGGATGATCGATGCCCCTGCCCTGCGTGCTCCGTCCGTCAAAAAGCCAGCGGCCAGTTCCTCTCCGAGTTGTCGCATGTCGCGACCCGTCACGAAGGTTTCGCAGAGAGGCCGAGCAAGTCAACGAAAGCAGCACCCAATCGACGGGCTCTCGTCAAGATCCAGCTCCGGATCCACCCCCGTCACAACACCACGGATGTCATTAGCCTTGAAGATCTGCTCCCTGGCACACCCGAGCTACCGTTCGGCGCCTCTCGCATGGCTCATTCCACGGTGGGAAGCAGACGTAGATGCCCGCCTTTCGCCGACCGGTGGGTGCGGTTTCGGCTTTCGGGGCCGAGAGCGATCCACGGGAGTGGTCGGAACATCCTCTCTTCGCGTAACCCGATCTCCCGAACAGCGTTAGCGAGAGCCACGAGCTCATCGTCAACTTCTGGTTCGCTGCGCCCTGTGGTCCAGGGGAGCCGAATCACTCCACCCCATCGGAACGGATGCGGGAGGCGTGCTCGGCACAGAGGTCGAAAAGCCCGGTACCACGACATCGGAAAGCGGCCCGAGCACTGCCATCGAGTCCGCGTACACGTAGGTGAGCGTGGCCACGGCGGCAGACCACAGGCAGTCCGGGAACAACGACGCACCATCGAAGTTTATCGCTTTCCGCGGCTAGAGTTGCCGCATGCCACGCAACCGCGACCGTCACGACCGAAATGCACGGACCTCTTGCCCTACCGGATTCTCACAATCACAAAAACCGTGCCGCTGCGCCCTGAGCCGAGTCGAATACTTCAACCAGTGTGTCAAGCAGGCGCTTGCCACCATCGCCGAGGTCGACCCACATGCCCTCGACGGTACGGTCGTGGGGGTCGAAGACGTTCCCCTGCTCAAAACCGCCTGGTCCGGGGACCGAGTCCCGATGTCACCGCACTGGAACCGTCGAAGGGTCGTCCCGCCCAGATCGTGATCTACGAACGACCACTTGAGCACCGCGCCAGCAGCCGTGCGAGCGCTACGCGCTGGTCCACCGCACGATCGTGGAGCAGCTGAGCGCTCTGACAGGACGTCCCGTCAGCGACCTCACTGGGGCACGAACCGACTGGCTGGGACGACTGGAGGATCACGTACCCTTCAGTCAGTGCAGCCCGGGGTCGAGTTCGGCCGCCAGCGGCGGAGTTCTCTCCCGGTCATCGATTCCAGGGGAGCCGCCCAGGACCCTGTGTCCCCGGCGGAGACGACGGCTCCGAACAACGGCTGATCGGAGTCGACCACGATCCGTTGCCCCTGTTCCGTGCTGGTGGGGAGCTTGTGGACGACGGTCTGTCCGGCTCCCACTGTTACCGTTGCTTTCTCCTCAGCCCGTCAGCACCCGGTGGCCGTGACCGTGGCCTGCATATCGAGCCTCCCCGGGTTCGTCAACTGCACGTCCCGCCGGGCTGGGGTGAAGGCACCCAGCGATGTTCCCCGCCGCGACTGAGCCACCTGCGCGGAATCCCCAGGGTGAAACGCCATGCCGGCCATCACAGGTGCGTCGGAGTTCACCTGTATGGCCTGATGCCTCACCCAGCAGTGCGTTCTCGAGGGACACCGAGACGCTCGCATGCGGTGGAACGCTGATGTTCCCGCCGCCCTTGGGGTGGTAGGCGGGAGTGGTTCTGCAGGCCGTCAGGTTGGCGGTGATCCGCGTCTCGCCGGGATTGGCGAGCACGACCACGGAGCTGGTTGCCCCGGCCGGGTATCCCGAAGCAGATGGGAGGTTCCCAGCTGGGAAGGCCCGGCTGCGGTTCCACTGCTCTGGGTCTGGTGATCGCCATCACCGCGGCCCCGCCCCTCGGCTGGCCTGGAATGACACCCCGACCGGAGTCGCCTTCTTGGTCAGGACTGACAGGGCGATGGCACGCTCCTCGATAGGCTGCGAGCGTAATCCCCTGCCCCCAATGACTGGATCTCGCCTTCCGCACCGTACAGGGTGAGGTCGATCGCCGCCTCGGATGCGTCCGGGTTGACAATCTTGAGCTGCGTGTCCGCCGTCGCGGGAGCGCGATCACACCTGGGAAGCAGGCTTCACGCACTGGGTCAGGGTCCGCACCCCATCAGTTCCAGCGATTGTGCTACCCATCGGGGTCATCGGTCCTCAGCGACCACGGAGGTCTCCTGCCCCGTGAGCACGGCACGGTTCGTCTGCGTGGCCGCCCCACCCAAAGGGGTGACCGTGGTGGCGCTGTCCACCATCACGGTCGCACCTGCGGCAGCAGGGCACGCACACCACCTTTGTGGAGCGAATCGCCTCGACCGTGGTGACACGCGGTAGTTCAGCCGGAGTCAGGGCGGTTATCCCGACGACGACACCGGTCAGAACCGCGAATCCCACCAGCGTCTCGATCACGCGTCGCATCTTCAGTCCTCCAGTCTGCGCCGGGCCTCCGAGGAGCCTCCGATCGTGGGAGCAGCCAGGCCGATGATCAGCACGACGACACCGACCTGCAGGCCAACCATCCACCATGTCGGCATCATGCCCCAGGTCACCTTTCCCTCGAGCCCAGCAGGGAACGACGAAGGTCACCTTCTCACCCTCGGGGAAGCGGGTGAGTTCCTGCCCATCGATGCGAACTCGCCAGCGATCGTCGGGAGGTTCGGCGAGCACCAGGCGACGTTCGCTGTCGGCAGCCGTGATAGTTCCCGTCCAGGATGGCCCTTGCTGCCATTCTCATCGACGATGTGCACGACGAGAGGGAGTTCCACCACCGTCCAGATGACGGTTCCCCGTCCACCGGAGAACGTGTCAGGCCCGCGGCGTTTCCAACGGCTGCCAGCTGTTCGGGGCTGAATCCCTTCATCCACACGTGGCTGACGCCAAGGTCCTGCAAATGATCGGTCAGGTTCTCCGTGCATCACCGCCTCCGAGCAACTGCACGAGAGCCGCGAAGTCGTCATGGAAAGCGCCTGCCAGGGTTGCGTTCGGCTGTACCCCAGCTGGGTTGGGAGGAATCGACCACGTTCCATCTCAGTCCCCGTCAGGTTTGGTCTCAACCATCAGGACCCGGGTCTGACGCTCCGAACCCACCACGCCACGGGCGAATCCAAGTTCGGAAGGATGGTTGGAGACGGGGCCTGCGAAACCGATCACGCCCAAACCCCGGCCGCCAGCAGTGAGACCGTGGTGAGAGCAGGTAAGCAGGACACGCAGATCCACTCCGTGCCTTCTCGTCCCGGAGCCTCATGGCGACGACCGGAGCGAGCAGACCTGCCACCGTCAGCAGGGCCCACCCCGAGAGCAGGGCCTGCGCCTCCTCCCACCGTTGACCGGCAATGCAATCCGGAGAGCACCACCCCTGCAGATGAGCGGCAGCCCGATCCCAGCTATCGAGAGCAAACGGATTCTGCGTACTCCGACTGTGCAGATGGCGTAGCCCTGCCGCCACTCCCAGGACCGCAAAGAAAAGCGATGTTTCGCCCACAGCGGCAACCCGGAGGGCAGGATCCGTCCGAAAAGAGTGGCCAACGAGGCCGGTGTCCACGCGGGCCAGGCCAACGGGTCGGGTCCCGTGAGAAGACGGCTCGGATGGCTGACCAGTGATGGAATCCACGGAGCCAGGAAAAATGGCTGGGAAGAACGAGCGCAATCAGCACCGGCAACCAGACGAAAACGATCCCGGGATCACCCAGATGATCCCACCGAGAATCCCCAGGATCAGCAGCACCGGCCAGGCGGCGGAGCCGACCAGCAGCCAGGCCGCTGTAGTTGCGGGTGCCCGGAGCCGTTCGGCTCCGAGGCTGTCGTCGACGGCCATCCGCTGGATGGAAGAGGCCAGCTGCGGCAGGACGATGGCGAGCATCATGCCCGCCGCATCGCCTGCCGTCACCAGGCCAAGCAGGATCACGGCTCCCGCCCATGTCGCCTGCTGCAATCGCCGACGTGGTACGAGGGCACCTCGAAGCGACGCAAGAAAGCGCGTGCGGACAGGCCCTGCCAGGAGAGGCGCCAACCCTAGGGGCCAGAAAACCAGCAACTGCGGACTACCGAACGAGAGAGTGGATAGTAGGGCCCCGATCATGAGCCACGGCGCATCGGAGCCCGCGATGCCGGCGGTCGGGCCTCAGCGCGCGTCCCATGCCTTCCCGATGTTCTCGGGCGCTGGGAGCAAACCGCCGCCGAAGACATCCCCAAGCCCGAGCAGATTTCGCAGGGCCACCCCCCAGCCACCAGCAGCAGCAATGTCAGGATCGTCAGGGGGAGCCAGGAACCCGCGTTGCGAAGGCCCGCCGGCGAAATCATCCCCGTCATCTCGTCGATACTGAAACCGGATTCCTGGTCTCGTGAAGTCCCGGTAGCGGTCGGCCAGGTCCGCGCCCAGCCGGTCGAGCGCATTGCGCACGGACCAGTAACGTCTGGGAAGCAACCGAAAACGTCCTCATTGCCCATCGACCGGGCTGCCAAGCTTTTCACCTGGGGACGGGCTGATGCGAATCTGCGGAGCGGCTCGTAGCTCGGCCCCCGCGAGCCTGGGAGACTTTGCCAGGAGGAAAGCCGACGGCGCGAAACCAGCTCCCGAGAACCAGCCGAGCGATCGAAGCCGGTTTCACGCCGCGGGCAGCCGCCACGCGAAGAGCGGCGAGACGGTCGATCTCGTGCGATTCCTCGCGCGAGAGCGCCACGTCGCTCTCCCGTCCTGCCAGACTGGCGATGAGTCAGGCGGCTTCTGGCCATGTCGACGACCTTGTACCCAGCCTCATTGGCACGCCACCCGAAAGTCCACCCCGTCGCGGTGCAGCGGCAGTTCCGGAGCCAAGCCACCGAGTTGGCGCCACACGTCGCCGCGGATCAGCATGCCAGCTGTGGAGCCTCCATGACGGGTTCAGAGACCTCTGCCCCTGGTCGATGTCCCCGTTGTCGACGATGGCCACGCGCCGGCCCGTCCGAGTGATCGACCGCCCGATCTCGGCGAGTGTCTCTGGATAGTTGCGGCGACGTGGCTGGAGCAGCTTCGGGTACAGAACTGCCGCCCCCGTTCTGGCTGCTCCTGCAGCAGCTGCCCCAACGCGTTGGGGCCGAGGAGCCGAATCGTCGTGCAGCAACCAGATCCACGGCGCGTCAGGAGGTATCGCAGCGGCAACCGCTGCACCGAAAGCGAGGTTTTTGTCGCCGTCAATGACACCGCTGATGATCCCCCGATGCACGAGCCTGTTCCAGCAGGTGCCGGGAGGAGTCAGTTGACCCGATTGTCGACCGCCACCAACATCGCCGGGCGGGGATTCAATGCAGCCAGAGCTCGTAGCTGACGCGGCAGCCATTCCTCCGCGTTGTGAACCACCATCACCGCGGCCACCATGCGGGGATCTATCGCTTCAACCGGCTCGGGATCCGACTCCTCGTCGATCCAGGCCCAGAGGTTGTCTGCCATTGCCTGACCTCGTCAAGCCGGTTCCTCCCTGTCAGCAGGCCCCCGATCCTCGGGGACACACCCCGACGATAGCCCACCCGGCGATGCGACGAGTCAGGCAACTGTTTCAGATAGCCTGGCGCTTCAGCTCGCCGCTCACGTTCCGACAGTCCACCCCAAATCCCGAAACGTTCGTCATTGGCCAACGCGTACTCCAAGCATTCAGCGCGAACCGTGCAACTTGAGCACACACGCTTTGCCTCGCGGGTTGACCCCCTTCTCGGGAAAAATGCCTCAGGATCCGTCTGTGCACACAATGCATGCTGGTGCCAAGCGAATTCATCTTCGGCGTTCACCCTCAACGTCCAGATGTCGTCCATTTTGCCCCTCTCTGGCCCAAATTACACGTGCGGTTCCTTCGCGTCAAGCCCGTCCGGCGAGTCGGCTTTGCACAAGACCGGGCGGACAAATCCACTTCATCTCCCCAACCGTTCGCCACCCGCCGGAGATGGAACCCCAAGGAGAAACCACCTACCCGTTCTCACCGTCAGGACTGCCATCGACCGTCGCGACTCGAAACGCCCTCCGCTTTGATGGACCATCACCGCCTCGAGAACCGGAAACCCCGACGGCAGATTAAGTTGAAGGTTGAAGGTATGGTCTAATCCTACCCGCGCCAGATGGGCGAACAGCGATCCGGGCTCCCTCCTGTCCTCCGTTTGGCCAAGTGCACGCGTCCCACGCCCCTTCCCTGTGGTTCATGCCCGATGCTTGCCCCACAACGTCGTTTGTCCACGAACCCACCCGTCAGGCGTATTCAGCGCCGTGGCCTTCGCGCACCAACTCCACCAGTTCACGGATCCGCTCGGTCTCCGCCAGAGGAGCAACGAGGGTGGCTTCTCGGGGTGTGGACGACAAGCATGTCCCGCAGCCCCATGGCTGCCACAACATGCCTCCCACCAGCGGTGTTGATGATCACACACCCTGAGGAATCCAGGCTCACGCTTCGACCGTCGACCCGGTTTCCGTGCTCGTCCACCAGGAACCGCTCGGCGAGATTCTGGTAACTACCGACGTCCTTCCAGGAGACATCCAGCCCCGACTATCAGGCACCTCCGCACTGCCCTTTGCCGCGCGAGACCGGCTGCATGACCGCATAGTCGATGGAGGTTTTGAGAAGGGTGGGAACAGCTCGTCAAGGAGCTCATTGTGCGCAGCGATCCTGCGCACTTTTTCGGCGGTGTCCGGCACCAGCGTCTCCAGCTGTTCCAGCAAAGTCTCTGACACGCCATACGAACATCCCAGCGTTCCACCAGTACTCCCCCGAGGCCAGATAACGCTCGGCCACATGAAGCTCCGGCTTCTCCTTGAACTCCAAAACCTGCCAGGCATCCAGTTCTTCATCGACGCACCGCCCGGTGCAGGTACCCGAATCCCGTGTGAGCCCTCAGTCGGGACAACCCCATCGTCACGCAGGGCCTGAGGTCTGGCCTCCGCCACGCCGAAGGCGCGTTCCAGCGTGGCACGAAACCCTTCAACGGGGTGATGATGTGATCGGCACTCAGCATGGCGACGACGGCCTCCGGGATCACGTTGCTCGAGGATCGCAGCAGACCATGCGACAGCACTCAGCGAATCACGGCCAACGGGTTCCCCGAGCAGAGTTCTCCCTCGGTAGTTCAGGGAAGCTGTCGGGCAACGACATCCACATAGGTACGGGATGTGCACACGAGAATCCGATCATCAGGCAGCAGGCCTGCCACCCGTTCATAAGCAAGCCGAAGCAGGCTCCGCCGTCAAAGCTCCAGAAGCTGCTTTGGGCGTTCCCTGTCTCGGGCAGAGGGGCCACAACCTCGTGCCCGAGCCGCCCGCCATTATCACCACGTAACGCATGACAGGACTCTAGCTGGGTTTGTGACGTCCCGCAACGCATAACAGAAAACTACGAGGCTGCCATGCGATAACGACCAGCCAGGTCAAACGCTCCGTCGACCAGCACGACACCCCGGGCGAATTTCACCGAACGCAGCTGGCAAGGCGGATGCCTCTAGCATCGGAGACCATGTTCATCGAGAAACTTGGCGCACGCCCTCGGGCAGCGCTCGCTGTTCACCCATTATGACGAGGCTTCCGGCTCCCGAGTCGAGTTGTCCGGACGACTTTCTCGAACTGGGTGGACAAGACCGTCAACATGCTGGATGTCTCGGCGTGGGAGGCCCGGGGGAACCCGTTCATCTGGACTCTGGTCAACACCAGACTGGGCACTGCGTGACTGCGGTGTGGTGTGCCGCGATCTGGCAACGCGGTGCCCCGTGGCCGCACGAAACGACGGCGACGAGCGGTGCTCAGCGGTGGTTGGCCCGGCGAGTGACACCAGAGGTCCTCGTCACCGTGATGTGTCTCGCTGCATCCCCTCGGGCTGGGTCTCCCGGATCTGCCCACGGGACTGCACACGACTACGCGGATGTGTTGGCAGAACCGGACGTTCACTGCAGGAGCCTGCTTTCTCCGGACGACTCCTGCATGGCTACCGGACATCACCCGTGCTGACCTGGAGCGTTTCCCGGGATCGGATCAGCGGCTCCTGTTCACGGATCCACCTCCCGGCTGGGAGAGCGTGCGAATGTTTGCTGGTCTCCCCGGTGCTAGGGGTGGCTCAACGGTCGTGGTGACAGGCGCCCTCACCCGAGCGTATTTCCCGGATCGCCAGCGAGGAGAAGGCCCGTCTCACCCGTGTCGCGGAAGCCCTCTGAGGAACCCGGTTCCCCAGGCCATATGCATGGTTGCCAACACCACGGGCAAACGGAGTCGCGCTGCCGCCGGCACATCACGCATGGTCAGGGTCGCGAAGACAAGGAAACCCAGGTACAGCACCGGGAAAAGAGCATGGCGGCCAGCCAGGCCGGCGCAGCCACACCCCGGTCATTCCGGCTCCCAGACCAATACTCGTGCCCAGGACTACGGCGGGTGGGCGAGGTAGCGGAGGTTCGCGGTATCGGGGTGGCGCCTGATGACCTCCCGCCGCCATCTTCCTGTCAGGTGGAACTGCTTCGCCAGGGCTCGCAGGCTGGAGCGAGGGCGGTAAACGACCCTCAGCTCCGGGGTAAACCACACCAGGTGGCCAGCACGACGGAGCCGGTGAGTTGAGCTCCCAGTCCTGGGCGCGGTGCAGGGATTCATCGAAACCACCGACTTCCTTCAGGGCGTCGCGACGGAAAACTCCCAGGAAGACGGTGTCCGCCGGCCCCGCCGGTGTGTCGAGCAGGTGAAACCCGCGCCCCGAGGCCCACGTGAGAGTTGCTAGGCTGCCGCGACAGCTTGTTCGAAAGGGTCCGTCCTGGGCGTCCATCAGGCCGCGACGTTGGCGGCTCCCGTCGCCCGGAGGGTTTCCACCGCGGTGGTGATGTATCCCGGGCACAGCTCGGCATGGCCGTCGACACGGACGATGATCTCGTGGCTGGCCGCCTCGATAGCCAGGTTGAGGCTAGCCGGGGTGAAACCGTGGTTGTCCACCACGACGATCCGGTCATCGGTTGCCGCCAGGGAATCGGCGATCTCCCGGGTGCGGTCCTGTTGGCCCCACCGCGATCACCACCTCCAGTTCTCCTCCATATCCCTGGGCCAGGACACGCCCGACGGCGGCCTCCAGGTGCGGTTCCTCGTTGCGGACGGGCATGACGACACTGACAGGGTTCGGGAATCACCCGATCAACCTACCCGGCAAACGGGTGTTTCGGCACGTGGCTCCGGGCTTGGGGACGGGCTGTTGTCGCTGGCTTTCCTCGCTGCTGGGGGCAGACACCTCCCCGTGGGAGCCGGAGGATCACTGGCTGGGGAAGATGCGCTGCTGTTCATGGGAGTGGCTGATGCATCCTCGGCCTCCGAGGCCTCGATGGTCTCAGTCACTGTCCTGCGAATCAGAGCGAAGTCCGGGGAGGACGTGCGGATCAGAGGTGGGGCAAAGTTGACTGATTCGATCGGCAGGGCCTTTTCCCTGAGCGCGAGCTCCACCAGCTCGGGACAGTTGATCCGTTCCCACGTCGGTACGCACTATGTCACTACCCGCCTCGGCAAGGTCGACGAAACCTGGTCGCGACGGTGCCAGGATCGAGCTGTTTGGCCATGGCAGCCATGACGCATTTCTGCCGCGTCATGCGTTCATAGTCGTCGGAGTCGGCCCTGGGAACGAGCGAACCACAGCGCGTGGTAACCGTCGAGGTGAACGTTTTTCCCCGGCTCAATCCAGCCGTAGATCTCCGAACCGACCCCTCCAATGGGAATCCGTTTCCCGATGTCGAGGTTGATTCCGCCCATGGCATCGACGAGGCTCTGGAACCCGGCGAGGTCCACCATGGCGTAGTAGTTGAGTTCCAAGCCCAGGGTTTCCGTCACCGCTTCCTTCACCGCGGCCAGACCGGCTTCTCTCCCCGGATAGAGGTCGGCGTGTTCCTGTCCCAGGGTGTAGACGCCGTTCAACATGCACTCTCACCGCACCGGAAAACCGTCAGGATAGAGCTTTTCGCCAGCGGCGACGAGGACGGGAAAGGGACGCCAACAAGATTCCGGGGCAGCCCGAACACGACTGTCCGTCCCGTTTCGGCGTCGATGGATGCGACGTTGATCGAATCAGGCCGGATCCCCTCCCTGTCGGCAGCCGCATCCACTCCGAGAAGCAGAATGTTGTAGCGCCCCGCTTTGACCTGGCTGTCCCACCACCCGTGAAAGACATCGGAGACGTACCCGGCGGCGGTGAAGGCGCTGGCGAGCAGATTGGTTCCAATACCAGCCACCACGGCCAGGAGGAGACAGGTCCCGGTCAGAACCAGACGGGCTCGGCGTTTCAGGTCCGGCGGATGCGACAGGCGCCAGGCATCGAACAGCAGGATCAGCCAGCCCAGGAACACCACCCAGACCAGATCCTGCATGACTGCGGTGACTGATCCGTTGAGCAGCAACCCGATGGTCGGTCCCCGCCAGAACAACAACCCCAGTCCGGCCAGCAGAGCGCAGGGTCGCAAGCACTCCCCAGATCCCGCAGTCACCGCACGCCCCACCCTCTACGGTTCCCCGCCACGTACTGAGCGGCTCCAGGTAAGAGGACCGCCAGAAGGGATGAGCCCAGTGGCGTCTGTTCCGTACAGCGGCATCGGGGACGATCATGGCGGCTCCATCGGCAGACAACAAGGACTTCGGGCACCACGGCGATGGGGAAGCCGCAATGACCATCACCGCGACGAACCAGCGAAACGAATGACAAGGATGGCACCGGGTCGCGCTTCCCGACAAGAACGACGCAACCGGCGTACCCCGGACATTCGTGCCGAGTGGCACACCCCCGTCCGTGGGACCTTGTACAAGGGATGGGACCGCTGGCGGTTACCTCACCGACAGGCACGCCGCCGAGCTGCCGATTCCTTCCGAAGGGGTAACCTTGCACACCATGAGCGACCACGATCACAATTCCGACCTCGACTGGTTGTACCGCCGCGACCAGAAGCCGGACCAGAATCGTGGATACCCGTCATCACCCGACCGGAGCCACAGCCCTACCCTCCCCACCAGTAACGCCCGACCGGAACCACAGCCCCTACCCTCCCCACCAGCCAACGCCCGACCGGAACCACAGCCCTACCCTCCCCACCAGCCAACGCCCGACCGGAACCACAGCCCTACCCGCGAAGCACTCGAACGCCGAACAGCCGGCTCCCTACCGGCCAGCAGCACCACAGCAGCCGCTGGAATACACCCAGCCCTCAGCACACACCCGCCCTCCGAAAAGTACGTGGCCTCCAGCGCCGGCATCCGATCAGACGTCTGGTTGTCATCCTGATCATCGCGTGGCTGGCGTTCATGATCGGAACTCCCTGTATGCCTGGAACATCGGCAACAAAGTAGAAACCGCACCTGGGGGTGATCGGCCCGCCGAACAACCCGGCACCGCCGTCTTGCTGGTGGGTTCGGACGGGCGCGACAAACTCACTGAACAGCAGCGCGGCGAACTCGGCACCGGGGACACCGAGGGGCAACGCACGGACAGCATGATGTTGCTCTACAAACCTGACTCCGGGAAATCCGCCATGATTTCACTGCCCCGCGATTCCTGGGTGGATGTGCCCGGACATGGCAAGGCGAAATTGAACGCTGCTTACTCCTGGGGTGGAGCTCCGCTGCTGATCCGCACCATCGAGTCCAACACGGGTATCCGGATAGACGGCTATCTCGAGGTTGGCTCTCGGCGTGGTCGAGGCCGTGGACGCGGTGGGAGGAATCGAGATCTGCCCTGAGAAAGGCCATCAACGACAAGGACGCCCACCTGGATCTCCCCGCAGGGCTGCCAAAACATCAACGGGAAAACCGCCCCGGGTACGTCCGAATGCGCAAGTCCGACCAAAACCGGTGACATCGGTCGCATGATGCGCCAACGCGAGGTGATCGGGAAGGTTGCCAAGAAAAAGCCCTGAACCCATTGACCCTGCTCAATCCTTTCTCCCACTGGAAACTGAATATGGCTGCGGCCCACACACTGCTGCGGGGCTCCGAAAACCGGCTTCGGTGAAGTGGTGGGAGGGGCCGGGGTGTTCCTGAGTTCCGCCACGGGTTCCGGGTATTCCCTCAGCGTGCCGGTATCCGATGCGAACGCCAATCGCGAGTAGCCAGAGCGTGATGCTCTGGGACCAGCAAGCCAGCCAGGAGGTTTTCGCCACCGTGATCGCGGGTAACACCGAGCCCTTGGCGAGATATTCCCACTGAGGAATCGCACCAGCAGGATACGATCACCACACTCGACACGGGACACGCAGGGGCCAGCCTGATCCTCCCGGGCGTGACGTCGCTTCGTTCCGTTTCCCCTTCACCATCGCGTCGTCACGGCGCTCTTCAGCGTCCTCCAACCGACGAACTCCTCGGTTTCCTTGGGTTCGACTGCCCTCCCCAGCCTCACGACTACACAAGCGCCAGCCGAGCACAGTTACTCTGGTTTAGGGAAGCAACATTCCTGATTCGGAGGAACAACACAGTGAGTCAGAACTACCAGGGACCTCCCCGCAAGGGAATTGCCCACCGGGAGCCTCAGCCACAAGGGTTCCAACAACAGGACCACCGCCACAGGCTTGGCAGCAGGGACCGCCTCCCCCGGGATCTCCTTCTGCCCAATGGGGCGCCGCCACGTCCAGCAAGCGCCGGTCAAGAAGACGATGATCTTGGCCAGCGTCCTCGTCCTCGCCCTACTGGCCGGAGGAGGGTTTCTCACGTGGTGGTTTCTGCGAGGCGCCACGCCCGCTGCGGCCAAGGGCATTCCGTCCAACGCCCTAGCGGTACTCGAGGTGAACCTAAATCCGTCCGCGGGCGACAAGCTGGCGGTCAAGGAAGTCGCGGAAAAGTTCCCTTCCTGAAGGACGAGACCAGCGACGCCGGGGACGACTACAAGAAGGCTCTGTGGTCCGTGCTGGCCAAACCGATAGAGATGCCCCGGACTACGAGTCCGAGGTGAAGCCATGGCTCGGCGATTCCGCTGCCATCGCGGCTCTTCCCGGGAAGGAATCTGGGAGCAGGTCCGCGCCCAGTACGCATGTCGTTTTCCATTCAGGTCACTGACAAGGACTCCGCCAAGGCCTTCGCCGACAAGTACATAAAAAAGCCAGAAGGTCGTCTTCATCGACGACCTGATGGTGTTCTCTAACGACGAGGACAGCGACATCAGCGAGTCCTCTCTCAAGAACAACATCACATCCGTCGAGTCCTACAAAGGCGGACATGGGAAGGCTGGGGAGGCGGTTTCCTCGCCACTGCATGGGTTTCCTCGGATTTGATCAAACAAGTCAGAAACGCAGACAAACAACGCCGCCACTGTCCTTGAGTCACGCTTTGCGGCAGGGAGCTCAAAGTGCAGGACGGAACCATCGCCCCTGCGAACCATCAGCTGGCAGAAGGATGAGCTCAAGGAACGCGGCGAGAACGTCAAGGACCTTTGCCGGCAGCATGCCCGCCGACTGGCTTGGTTCTCTCACCTTCTCCGCGTCTCCCGAGCTCGTGAAAACAAGGCCTGGGAGAATTTCGAGTCCCTGCCCACGTCAAATCAACGCCAGCTGAAGGATATCGGGATCTCCTCAGCCGATGACATGCGCGCTCCTCGGCACCCAGATCTCCTTCGCCGTTGCGGGCGATTCCAAAGCAGCTTCAGGTCGGCATCCAAAGGTGCACACGAAAGACCCGAAAAACACAAGAGCATCTTGGAAAAGATCACCAAGAGCGGGAAGCTGCCGGATGCCAAGACCACTGTTGACGGCGACACAGTCACCACCACTTTTCGGCGCCAACAGGTGATTCTTTCTCGAATCCCAAGCAACAAGCTCAGCGGAAACAGCGAGTACGGGAAAGCTGACCACGGGAATCGACAACCCGCAGTCCTCAGCATGGGTGAACGTCCCGCAGGTCTTGAAACCATAGAAAAGGCCAGCAGAAATGGCCTGCCAACGCAGGTCAAGGAGAACCTAGAACCGATCAGCGGCGTCGGGATGGTCGCAGGCCAGATCGATGACCACTACTTCGACTCCTGGATCCGAGTCGGCACCAGTGACTCTCAGCTGATACGAGGACGCCCCCGGTGAACTTCCGGGGCGTCCTCGTATCCCAGAGACCTAGTTCCCTGAGCGGGCTCTGCGCACTGCCTCACCCTTGGCGCGTGCGAGGTCGCGCAGACTCGCCTGAACTGCACCATCTGCGCTCGCAGTTTCTCATCACCAGCGGCAAGGGATACGAACGGCCAGCAACCCGGCATTGCGGGCATTGCCTACTGCGACCGTGGCAACAGGCACCCCGGCGGGCATCTGAACGATCGACAACAGCGAATCCATGCCGTCGAGGTAGCTGAGGGGCTACGGGCACCCCGATCACCGGCAGCGGCGTCAGGGGCCGCCAGCATCCCGGGCAGATGCGCAGCACCCCGGCACCAGCGATGATCACCTTGAAGCCCCGTTCGTGGGCAGAGCGCCCGAAAGCCACCATCTCCTCGGGCATCCGGTGGGCGCTCACCACGTCCGCCCGGTAGCTGACCCCGAACTCCTCGAGGGCCTCCGCAGCAGCCTGCATCGTTGGCCAGTCCGAATCGGAACCCATCAGGATCGCGACATCACTCATCGATTTCTCCCATCAGATAACGAGCAGCATGCCGAGCACGCCGCCGTGCCACGTCGAGGTCGGTTCCACAGGCGGTGACGTGACCCACCTTGCGGCCAGGACGTACGTGCTTCCCGTAGAGATGAACTGCCAGCTCCCGGTCCCTGGCGAACACGTGCCTGAGCGCCTCCGTGAGGTCCCTTTTCGGTTCCTCCCAGCACGTTGGTCATCACGACCACCGGGCTGGTCATTCCGCTGCCGAGCGGAAGGGTCCAAGACCGCACGAATGTGGTTTGCGAACTGACTGGTCCGGGCACCCTCGATGCTCCAGTGACCGGTGTTGTGGGGGCGCATAGCCAGTTCATTGACGACGATGCGACCGTCACGGGCCTGCATGAATTCAACGGCGAGCACACCGACGACCCCCAGCTCCCCAGCGATGCGCAGCGCCAGCTCTTTGCAAAAGCCGTCGCTGTGGGACCAGGAAGCCCTGGCGCTGGGTGACCGTCTCCACACACCCCGTCGCGCTGCGTGGTCTCAGAGACGGGTAGACCACGGCCTGGCAGCTCGAGCGAACTGCAATCACGGAGAGTTCGCGTTCGAAATCGATGAACTCCTCGGCTACGATCACCACTTCCTCGCCTGCCGAGACGTCGGGTTTGGCTTCAAAGGGGACCGCGGCCTCCGATGGCCCATGGATTTTCCACACGCCCTTCCCGTCATAGCCTCCGCGGGAGGTTTTAGCGATGATCGGCCAGCCCTGCTCCTGACCGAAGTCGATGAGTTCCCTGAAAAGTCCGGCAGATAGCGAAACGCGGGCACGGCACGCCCATCTCCGACAATCGCTCCCGCATCCGGGCCTTGTCCTGGGCGTATTCGAGTGCGCCTGGGCCGGGTTTCACAACGATCCGGTCCCCAGAGCGCGCAGGTGCCCGGTGGGGAACGTGTTCGTGATCGAAGGTGATGACATCGCACTGCCGCGCAGCGGTGAGCGTATCGAGGTCCGCGTAGTCGCCGACCGTGGTCAGCGGGATCACCTGCGCCGCGGAGGAGCCGGAACTCTCGGCCAACAGATGAGGTGTCGACGCCCAGTGCGATGGCCGCCTGCTGCATCATCCGGGCCAGCTGCCCGCCCCCGACGATTCCAACCCGATAACGACGATCCACGGGGCAGCAGCCTACTATTCGATTTCCGTTTCTCCGTCGAAGATCAGATCAGCGATTACGGTGTGTACCTTCTCCACGCTGGGGACATCTCGCAAGGTCAACGGATCCTCTGCGGCAGTCAACAGCGTCGAGAGCCACAACCGAACATCCGGTCCATCAGAGAACTCGGTATTGACATTGTTGATGCTGCGCAGCGGGAAATCGTGACCGGTCCTGTTCAGGATTCCTTTGCGGGTGATTATCCGGCGATTGGTGATGGTGTAGGTGGAGGTCAGCCACAGCAGCCAGGGCCTGATGACCAGCCACGCGATCACGGCCACGAAGATGATGACCAGAACCCAGGTACCCCACGGTTTGACCTGCTCGGGGAGCCACACCAGAGAGATGGTCAGCAACGCACTGACCAGGAACAAGATCAGGATCGCCCCTATGAGCGACTTGAGGTGGGTACGCAGGTGCAGAACCACCTGCTCGTCGGGGAGCCAACATGTCCTTCCTAAGCGCCATGACACAAGTCTCTCATGTTCGCTGGGCAAGCCCGGGCGTGGATGACGTCGCCAACCGCAAAGGTTTCAATCCCGGATGCGGTGGCCACCTGGAGCCGCCCGTGCTCGTCCACCCGTATCCGGTTCCTTCCACAATTCGTCGCTCATCGACGACGATCCGTAACGGGGTCCTGATGGAGGCACAACGTCGCTGGTACTCGTCACGAACCTCTCCCGTTTCTTGCCAGTGCTCGTAGAGCGGTTGAAAACACTCCAGAACTGACCCCAAGAGCTGTTTCGGGTCCTCGCGCAGTCCAGCGATTCTCAGGGAGGTGGCGGTCGGGACCGGCAGCTGTTCCTCGCTGATCGAGACATTGATACCGATACCAACCACAGCGCGGTCCCCATCAGGGTGCTCAATGAGCTTGTTGAGGATCCCGCATACCTTGCGCCCGTCGATGAGCACATCGTTGGGCCACGCGAGCTGAACCGTCCGGCTCGAGGGCCAGGCCATCAATTGCCTCATGCACGGCGATGCTCCCGCCAGTAACGACAGCCAACCCCAGTGAGGCCGCTCCTGTCTCAGGCTCGAGCAGCATCGAGAAAGCCAGCGAGGTGCCCGGAGCCACCACGCACGGTCCATGCGCCCACGACCGGCCCGCTGCTCCAGGGTCGCTACGACGAACCCCTCAGCCCCACCTCGTTGAGCCTCTTCAGCCACGTCGGAATTGGTTGATCCAGTGTGATCCAGCCAACGCACCTCACGCCACATGTTCACGGACATGGCCGTCACCATAGAGCCTGCGTGACCGAGACGCGACGGCACCGTCACCCTCTACTGCAGTCGATCAGCAGAACCTCACCCCCGCGCGGAGAAAGGACGCCGCTCGTAGCTCGATCTGAGAGTAGTCCAGCTCAGCTCACCCCCGCGTGGAGAAAGGACGCCGTCGCAGTAGGAAGCATCGCACTACATTCAGAAGGAAAAACATCATGTCCAGGGCTAGGAACGAGGACTGCAGGGTCTTCGACGAAGTGAGAGCGAGTCGACTGGAAATCGGTCTGGTCCGATTGAGCAGAAGCGAAGGCCCGCCGCTCGGAGCCGCGTTCGCCAGGGCTTTCCTGGGAAGACCGAAGGAGCCGGCGTTTACCGCTGCTGATAGCTGTACCCGGAACGACCCCACCGAGACTAGCCTGCTGCCCGACGGCGTCGTCTGGACGCCGGGAGAAGAGACGACAGCATGAATTCTCGACTGCTCAAGGGATCGGTGGCCGTTCTGGCGGCAACCGCCATCGCGTTGGGCGCGACCAGTTGCAGTGGAGGGAAACCAAGCAAGGACGCCGTCAAGGCAGGATTGGTCCAAGTCATACAAGGACAACGGTGGTGGCGTCACCGACGACAGCCTGATCAACAACCTGCCGGTTGCATAGTGGATGAAACCTACGACGGCCTGAACGACTCCGCCTCAAGGAACTCGCCGACGGCAAGATCAACCTGAACGACAAAGCCAGCGCAGAGGGTTTTGAAACTGTGTACAAGGCGCGCGAAAAGTGTTCCACCAACTTGGCCAAGGAGAAGTGAATCCCGACCGCCACGGGCTGGCCGACCAATTGGCCAGCCCATACGGCTGGTGGATCGGCCTCCTGACCCACCTCTCGCTCCCTGACTTGTGAACACGTGACCACAGCCGGCCCGCGGTACCCGCTTCGCCTGGACGCTAAGGTTCCGCTGCATGGACATCGACATCCACACCACTGCCGGCAAGCTGGCGGATCTGGGACGTCGCATCGATGCGGCGGTCCATGCCGGTTCCGCCACCGCCGTCGAAAACAGCACGCCAAGGGCAAGATGACAGCTCGCGAGAGGTGCTGGCGCTCCTGGACGAGGGCAGCTTCGCGGAGCTGGACGAATTCGCCCGGCACCGCTCCAAGAACTTCGGGATGGATGCCCGCCGCTTCTACGGGGACGGTGTGATCACCGGCACCGGCGCAATCCATGTCGCCCCGTCTGCGTTTTTCAGCCAGGACGTGACGATCTTCGGCGGCGCGTTGGGCGAGGATCTATGGCGAGAAGATCGTCAAGATCATCGACTTCGCCCTGAAGACCGGATGCCCCCTGATCCGGAATCAACGAGGGTGGCGGCGCACGCATCCAGGAGGAGTGGTTTCCTGGCCCTGTATGAGAGATCTTCCGCCGCAACACCGGGCCTCCGGGTGATCCCACAGATCTCACTGATCATGGGAGCGGCAGCGGGAGGTCACGTCTACTCCCCTCCCCCTGACGGATTTCGTGGTGATGGTGGACAAGACATCGCAGATGTTCATCACCGGCCCTGGGAGGTGATCAAAACCGTCACGGGCGAGGACGTGTCCATGGAGGAGCTGGGCGGCGGCCGCACCCACTCCAGCAAGTCAGGGAACTCGCACTACCTGGCGGCGGACGAAAACGATGCTCTGGAGTACGTTCGCGACCTGATCAGCTACCTGCCGCAGAACAACCTGGAGGATCCCCCCGTCTACGATGACGCCGAGGTGGATCTGACCATCACCGACCACGACCGACAACTCGACCAGCTCTACCAGTTCCGCGAACCAGCCCTATGACATGCGCAAGATCATCCACAATGTGCTGGACGACGAGGAATTCCTCGAGGTCATGGAGCTGTTCGCGGGCAACGTCATCACAGGGTTCGGACGGATTGAGGGCCGCCCCATCGGAATCGTCGCCAATCAACCGACCGTGTTCGCTGGTTGTCTGGACATCGACGCCTCCGAAAAGGCCGCACGTTTTGTCCGAACCTGCGACGCCTTCAACATCCCAGTGTTGACCTTCGTCGACGTCCCCGGTTTCCTTCCGGGGTGGATCAGGAGCACCAGGGAATCATCCGGCGTGGGGCGAAGCTGATCTTCGCCTACGCCGAGGCAACAGTACCCACCATCACGGTCATCACCCGCAAGGGCTTATGGCGGCGCCTACATCGTGATGGGTTCGAAGCATCTCGGTGCAGATGTGAATTTCGCGGCCAACGGCACAGATCGCGGTGATGGGCGCGCGGGGCGCGGTCAACATCCTCCACCGCAAGATCCCTGGCGGAGGCCGTGGATCCCGACCTGCGCCGCCAAGAGTTGATCGCCGAGTACGATCAGGGAGCTCGCAAACCCGTACGTCGCGGCGGAGCAGGGCTACATCGACCAGGGTGATCTACCCACACGAGACACGGGCCCAGATCATCCGGGTGCTGAGGCTGCTGCGCACGAAACGCGAGCAACTGCCACCCAAGAAGCACTGGGAACATTCCGCTATGACCGGGCACTACGAGATCCGGGCAAGCGGGGCGACGGACGAGGAGGTCGCCGCTCTGGTGGTGGTGCTCAGGGCCCACGACATGGCCGACGACAAACTCAAGGCGGCCGATGATCGTCCGCTCGCGGGAGGCTGGAAATCTATTACCGGACCGTGCGCCAGCAGCTCGTCTACGGGCGTGACGCCTGGCGCACCTACATCAGGTTCTGACGATGCGTTTCATACTCGCTTCAAGTCCCCTCCCGGCTGGAACTGTTGCGTCGAGCCGGGTTGAGATCGAGGTCCAAGCCAGCGAGGTAGACGAATCCCTGGTCACCGATTCTCAACCCGTGCGACTCGCACTTCGACTGGCGGCCGCGAGAGAATCGGTTGCGAGCGGGTCGCGGGCGATGCCATCTTCGTCGCCTGCGATTCCGTGCTGGAGTTCGAGGACGCGCCCATGGAAAAACCTCGTACCGTCGAAGCCGCGACTGCGCAGTGGCGGCGGATGCGAGACCGCCAAGGCGTACTGCACACGGGACATTTCGTGCTGGTCCGTCGCAACAACGAGGCCCGGCAGGCATTGCGTACCGCGAGCTACGGTGGTGAAGTTCGCCGATGTCACGGATGAGGAGATCGCCGCCTACGTGGCGCGCGGCGAACCCCGCTGGGTGGCTGGCGCATTCACCATCGACGGGCTGGGTGGCGCATCTGTCACAGGTATCGAGGGAGATCCACAGCAATGGTCGGCCTGTCCCTGCCCCTGCTGAGGCAAATCCTGCTCGACCTGGGCGTCACATGGCCGAGTTTGTGGCGTGGTGGCACCGAAACCCTGATCTCACGCCTGCCCGAGTTGCTCATCCTCACCCGGGTGACCCGGCTCCAGTCATCGAACGCGCAGTGCACACGCGTCCCGTTCGGATAGGTCAAAACAATGCCGCCGTCATTGGTCCGTGCTGGCCTGAGGCCTCGTTGAGCGCCGAAATTACCGATTGTTTGACGATGGTTTCCTCGAGTATTCGAGACAGGCCGACATCATTCGCGGCAGCGTCTCCGGCGATGGGGACAGGAGCAGTTCGAGATTGAAAATGGCGAGATAGAGCAGCACCACTTCCGTACGGGGCGGCATACATGGCTGGCGCCCCCTGACAGCCAAAGTGGCGAGGAAGGCGACGGCTGATCCCGGCCTCATGCCGTCAGTCCGTAACTCCATCCAGGAGAAGGAGTTCCACCGCGAACTCCGGGATACCGGCCTCACGTCCTTTTGCGCACCCCGGCAGAATCGCAGAGCACTGCGGGGTGGGAGGCACTCGTATCCAGGGTTCGCCCAGGACCACATCCATGTGTCGAGATTTCGAGGAGGGTCCCGATCATCGCGACGTCATAAGGCCGCCCCCAGCCATAGTCGCACTGGTCCAAGTCGGCCTCCCACTGGGTTTCGCCGGCTTCGTCGTGGAGGGCCTGCTGCCCTTCCACAGCCAGCAGAGCGAAATCAGTCAGAGCATCAGCGAGAGTCACGACATGGGGCAATGCTTCCACATTTTCACCCCAGTTCTCGAGGGATAACGAGCCCTCCCGAATCGAGATGATTCATTCTTAAAATCTTCCTGAAGTGTTATCAGCGGCTGACCAGTCTCGGCGGGGACTTGAAGGACAGCTTGGCCGAGCAGCAGAATTGGGGCATGTCATTGCCTGCCCGTTCCCCCTGACAGACGTCAGGGACGAAGGTCCAGGATTTCTGGACCAGCTCAGGCGATGGCCGATCAGTTGAGGGCCGAGACCCGAGCAGAGGTCTTGGAGATCCTGCGCCGCCACGAGGCGGAGCGCGCAGCCGCCGAGGACCTCGCGGCAGCAAATGCGCAGGCAGACAGGAGCTGGCCGGCACTCGGGACCAGGCACGTCAACGGATGGCCGAGGCAGACGAGGAAGCGCGTTCCACCATGCGCGATGCCTCTTCCCGGCCGCTCGCCCAGTAGCCGGAGCAGAGCAGACCTGCGACCGGTTGCGCGCCGATGCCACCGCGGAGGCGAAACGGATAATCCAACGCGGTCGCGACGAGGCGGAGCAGATCCCGACAGAGGCCCGACAAGCAGCCGAGGAGGTCACGGGGCAACACCACGTCGAGCACGAGAAGCTACGAGCCACGTGGGCGAGCAACAGCAGGCGCACGAGAAGAACATCGCTGCGCGCAGGGCGGAGGCCGAGGCGGAGACCAGAAGCTTTCTGACATCAGCTCGCGCGGAGGCCCGGGAGATCGTGGAGAAGGCCCACAAGGATGCGGAGCGGATCAGGGAGTCGACCACCGAATGGCGTGAGGGAATACGTCGCCGCAGCTGAAGCAACGGTGGCCACCGCTGAGAAACAGCGTGATGACCTGCTCGCCTCGGCCCAGAAGGCGAACCCAGCAGTTGCTCAAGGAAGCATCCCTCACAGCTGAGCTGGACCAAACAGACCGTGGCCGATCTGCGCAGCAGCGTCGAGAGCCGAGGTGGAGGCGAAACGGGCCGAGGCCGCAGAGGAAGCTTGAGCTCTGGAAAACAGAGCCAGAAAGACGATCTCGATGCCTTCGATCGTCTCCCGCCGCCACGAACTGGCGGTGGCAGAAGCCGCCACCATCGCTGCGGTTCGGGAAGCGAACGAAAGAGTCGGAAGCCTACTCTCAGCGAGCCCAGGAGGAAGCCGAAAGAACTCGTCGTACCGCCGAGCAGGAGGCCGAGAACCGTCGCCGCATCGCCGCCGAGAGTCACGGGAACTGGTTGAACGAGCCAACCGGATTCTTTCTGTTGCCAAGGATGAGGCCCAAACGCTGCGGGAACAGACGATGACCGAGCTGGAGCAACTCCACTCGGGCACTACACGAAACTACGAACCGACCGCGAGACCGCCAAACGCGAACTCGAACAGGCCCGTGCGGAAGCGGGAGCACGCTTCGCGCAGACGCACGTCGCAGGCTGCGAGATGCACGCGAAGAGGTCAAAGCGCTCTCCAAACAACGCGCATGAGATCACAACCCAGTTGAGTAAACTGTCGGGGTCATTGAGGCTTTGGCACGCCGAGAACGAATTGGGAGACCAATGACCGACGAAACATTCGCAACGGTGCGCCGAGGCTACGATCCAGCAAGTGGATTCAGTGTTGCTGTCGAATGCGGCAGACCCATGCCGCTGCCCTACAGAGAGGCGAGCCACGCGAGACAGTTGAGAGCAAACAAGCTCAATCAGGCGCTCGAGGCCTCCCGAGGTCGTGTCATGCAGGGCTGCAGCAGCAGGTGAGCGAACTCCAGGAACAGATGAGCCAGGCCCAGACACACAGTTCGAACGGCCAAGGAACCGATTTCGCGTCCCTCGGAGAACGGATCGTCCAGATGCTGAACCTCGCCCAGGAAAGAAGCTGATGACATCCGGCTTGCGACCCAGGAGGACGCGGAAGCGATGGAGATCAGGTTGCACACGGTGGAACATGCCCGCGCCGCCGCAGATGGTTATGCCACCGAGACCCGCACCAAAGCCGAGGCCGATGCGGCCGGATCATCAAGCGGAGGCCAACCGTGAGGCCGATGAGCTGCTGGGATCACGCCGATCGCGAAGCCCCGCGCGTCGCCGTGAGGCCGAGGCGGTCTTCGAGCAGCAACGCGCCGCAGCCAGCGCCGCCGCAGCCGAGTTCGAGGCGACGCTCGCGAGAGCGCCGCGAACGCGCAACCGCCGAGTTCGCACCCAGATGGCCAACCACCGAGCGCGCCCTCGCGGTAGCCGACGACAAGCTGACAGAGGCCCAGACCGAAGCGGCCCGCGTCGCAGGAGGCCCACGCTCCGCGGAGGAGAACGGGAACGTGCCGCTTCCGAGGCGAAGAGTCGCGCCTGGAAAAACCACGGATCGCCGCTGAAAGAGTCAAGTGAGTCGGAGCGTGAGCTGAGCGCCTGGCCGCCCGCCGCGACTCCATCACCGAACAGCTTGCGGAATGTCCGCTGAATGCTGTCACTCTGGAGGCAGGTGCCCTGTCAATGAACCCTGGCGCCCGCCGCCAGCCCTAAACCAGTCCGGGTGATGTGGCTGTCGAAGAAGCCATCACGAAGAAGAACAGCTCGTCCAAGACGAGCGCCAAGACCGAATGATTCGGATCAGTCACTGCTCGCGATCGGTGCGCAGCAGCGCTGAGAGTTCAGCGGTGACGGTGAAGGCTCCTGCCACTGAGCGCGCCGGAACGAACAACGAGTCCTGCCCGTCAGCCGTGATCTCAAATCCGGCTGCGGGCGAATTTCGTCTCAACCAGGCCGCGATTTCGCCCACCGGGAGACGTCATGGTCATGGTGACATTGGTTCAGATCGATGCGGTCGCGAATCACCACCCAGAGGAAGCCAGAAATCGGTTGGGGCCGTTGCTGAACCCAAGGTGGGTCAGGTGACGCCATCAGCTGGGGCGCTGGCACTCCATGTGACCTCCGTAGCCGGTTGCGGCGGCGGGTGGTGCAGCCTGTGAGCGCCAGGAACACCAGCACCCCGGCAGCCGTTCTCCTCATCGACTCTCCAACCCGAGCACGACGTCGCGAGGATCCTCTAACAGATACGCACCTGCTCACGCCAAACGTGCTGCCGCGGGCTCGGAAGCTGGTCGTCGGAGCTCAACCCGAAGTCGCTGAGTTCGCCGTCGCCAACCCCGGGACTACCACTCACCAGCCGACCCCGGGACGTGATCCAGGAAACGACAACGGTCCCCATTGGGAAGAGTGACCTCGTCCATGACGTCCAGCCACAGCATCCGCTCACTCCCACCTCAACACAGGCCTCTCCCGGGCTTCCCGTACCACCGTGTCAGCGGGGTTCTCTCCCGGCTCGACGATCCCAGAGATCGCAGCCCACTGCCATCGTCGGCGCGGCGACCGAGCAGCACCTCCGCCCGGTCTCTCATCCCGCAGCACCACCAGATTGGCTCCGCTCAGCCACAAGGCTCGTTCCCGATGTGGCGACGCAGCTCGAGGATGAACTCAGGTGTCGGCATGGCTCAATCCTAGGCTCTGGTGCCAAAAGTCGCGCCTGACTACGGTGGACGGGGCACAGGGTCATGGTTGCCAGTAGAATCCGCCGAAAAGGTTCTACCGGAGGAGGCAGAAGGTGAACAGCGGGGTCATCTCGAGGGTTCTGATCGCCAACCGTGGGGAGATCGCAGTAAGGGCGATCCGGGCCGCACATGACGCGGGCATCGCCTCGGTTGCTGTGTACGCCGACTCCGATGCGGATTCTCTGTTCGTGAGGCTCGCAGATGAAGCCTTCGCCCTGGGCGGGGCAACCCCCGCGGACACCTATCTGAACGTGAACAAACTCCCTCGACGTGGCGACTCGCTCCGGAGCCGACGCTCTGCACCGGGCTACGGTTTTCTGGCCGAGAATGCCAGCTTCGCCAGAAACCGTCATGGACGCGGACTGAAGTGGATGAGGCGCCCGAGGCCATCGAAAGCCTGGAGACAGGTCAAGCCCGCCACATCGCGCAGAAGGTTGGCGCCCCACAGGTACCGGGCACCCCGGATCCCGTTGCCGACGCGCGGAGAGTGGTGCGTTTCGCGAACAACATGGCCTACCCGTGGCCATCAAGGCCGCTTCGAGGCGGCGGTCGCGGTCTCAAGGTGGCCCGCTCCTTGAGGAGATCGGCTGCTGACTCCGCAACCCGAGGCCATTACCGCCTTCGGACGCGGCGAATGTTTTGTGGAACGCTACCTGGACAAACCCGGCACGTGGAGACTCAATGCCTGGCCGACGCACACGCAACGTGGTGGTGGTCTCCACCAGTGACGCTCGCTGCAGCGAACGACACCGAAGCTTGTCGAGGCACCGGCACCGTTCCTCAGCCCGGGAACAGGAAACGCTGCTCGCAGTTCGTCGAAGGCCATCCTGAAGGAGGCCGGGTATGTGAGGAGCGAACCTGCGAGCCTCGTCGGCTCGACGGAACCATCTCATTCCTGGAGGTCATACCCGTCTGCAGGTGGACCCCCGTTTCGGAGGTCACGGGACTGGATCTGGTGCGAGATGTTCCACATGGCCGAGGGCGAGGAGCTGGGCTACGACGACCCCGGATCACGGCCACTCCATCGGGTTCCGCATCAACGCCGAGGATGCAGGGCGCGGCTTCATGCCAGCTGGCACCTTGGTCGAGCAGTGCCCACCGGTCCCGGGATCCGTGTCGATGAGGGATACCACTCGGGCATGACTGTTCCGGGGAGCCTTGACTCGCTCGTAGCGAAACTCATCGTCACCGGAGCGAACCGCACCCAGGCCTGCCTGTCCAGGGCGCGGCGAGCCTGGACGAACTACAGATCGAGGGATGCCGACGGTTGTCCCGTTCCACCAGGTTCTGCTGGAGGAGCCCGACTTTCGTGGCCGCCAACAGCTTGATCAGGATCACACCCGCTGGATCGGAGACCCGAGTTCACCAACGAGATTCCCTGCCTCACACGGGGTGCGTTGGGTGAACCCGAGAACCTGGGCGAACTGGAGGTGATCGCCGTTGAGGTCAACAGGCGTCGCATGGTGGTGAATCGCGGGTTTCGCCCGCCTGAAACCCGCGGCAAGAACGAAACGCCCCACTCGTCGCGACCAAGCGGCCGGCGCGCAGATCTCTGCCCCCAGCGGAAACGGTCGCCTAATCTGATCCCATGCGGGGAACCACGATGGTAAACTCTCTGTTCAGGAGAAAAGCGAGGGTCATCGAGAGAGAGGCCAAGTCGTGGCGGTCGTCGAGGCCATGAAGATGGAAACAACCACCGCCCCGCTCACCGGCTCCGGCCTGCGGAAAGATGGCCTTCGCCCCAGGACGGCCTGTCAACGCCGGGGACGTGGTCTGCGAGATCATCGACCCGGGGTAGCTCACAGTCGCTACTGCGCCGATGGCAGGAACTGATCCATGTCGAGGGAGCAGGCGTGCCGCGCGCTGGGCACGCTGACCACCCTTTGCAGGATGTACTCGCGACCGTCGTGGTGGGGGACGTCCTTCAGCACCCACTGAACCCGCACCTATTCCTTTGCGCCCTCCCCGATCCGGATGTTGCCGAGCACCTTGGCTCCTGCTCCGATCGCGACGCCGCGTCCACTTGGGATGAGCGATCGCCACCCCTCTTTGCCGGAGCCGCCGAGGGTGACCTCATGGAGCGTGGAAAAATCGTCTTCCACCACGGCGGAATCTCGCCGATCACCGCCACTGGTGGCGATGATCGAACATGATCCCTTGCCGATCCGCGCTGCCGGGTGGATGCGTCGACGGCGAAAACACTCCGAGATCCGCGACTGCGGGTATGAGGGCCGAGGCAGTGGCGAAGTCACCAGATTCCCAGTAAGTACATGCGCCGCGGTGAGGCCTGGATGGGAGGGAAGCCCTGCCCGGTGAGAGCGGCGGGTTCGAGTAGCCGGCGGCGGCGGATCGCGCTGACCACAGCCTCGCGGGTCCGGCACGCGGATGGCGATTCTGAATACACGTCTCTTCGCGCATGCACGTCGAGAATGATGTCGCGGGCTACGAGCCGGAGAGCCGGAGGCATTGTCGAGTTTCGCGGCAAGATGAGGCCAGCGCGGTTTCCAGGTCGGGCTGGCTGAGCACCACATGCGACAGGAACGCAGCACGGCGGCTCGTTGGCAGCCGCTCTGCGCACTCGGCACTTGGATGGATTCCCAGACTCGAATGGTGGCTGACGACGATACGTGTGGGATCCGCTGCTTCTCAAGTCGGTCGAGTGGCTGTCCGCCCTAGTAGGCTTCATACGTCGCCCACAGGCTGCGCATGCTTTTGATCGTCATTCGCAGGCACGCGTCGGAGCTGCGCATCGGCTTACCAAGAGCGAGCTCAGCGATGACCACAGGCACGCGTCCTCGGCATCCCCCATGCGCCGGAAGTTGCAGCTCTGTTAGAGAAGCGCCTGCTAACCGCCTTTCTCTCTCGTCCCCCACAAGGCCACGGGTGCTCTTTCAGACATCACCACCCATACGCGTCCCACTCGAGCAGCGATTGCGCCACGTGATCCGATTTCAGCGCGATCCATCAATCGGATTATTTGCCGTACGACACCCACGATGGCACGAGCAGCAAGGAAACTCAGCTTCGCCCGCCCCGCAAGGAACAACACCTTGCATATATACGATTTCATCGCTTCTATAAAGAAGACAATCACCCTCTACCGCAGAAGCGACAAGCACGTGTTCATACGTGTTTCGCGCTCGGCCGAGAGCCGAGCAGCGTATTATTTACACGAGGGACAGATCCAACGCTGTACGCCCTGCGAACTATAGGAGATCGAGACACGCATCGTCGTCGATGGTAACTCGGCCTTTTCCAGGTCTGGCGGGAATCTTTGTGGGAGATGACGTATTCTCCTGCCAGCCGGGAAGCTGCCGGTATTGCTCGACAGCTTTGTGTGTGCGACTCCCGGCTCTTCACACTCACATGCGAGGGATATGAGGCTCGACTACGTCATTAACAACAACGAGCGATTTCATTCTCTGGAAGCGGCGGCAGTTCTGAGGGGCTACAGGTTGCGGGCACTTTCACTCACCCTTGCAGCCAAGTTCTGAGGTAAGGGGATCGTTCGAGCCACCTGAGACAAAGTCCCGGTCCGCCAGATGACTTTGCTGGCGTTCGGCGTCGCCTGGAGTGTTTCGATGCTCGCTCTCCGGGAAGGCAGCACAGTTTGCGTCTGCCCCCGCCGCGTGCTCAAACAGCACGGCAGAACCGACACATAAAAGCCCGGCAAACCAGGAGTTTTCGTCCTGTATCCATCACGACTCCACGATCGTCTCGATGTTTCTACCTTGGTGTCCGCCAAACATACCTGCTGCAACCACGCGGTAAGCTCGGTTGCATATTGCACCGCAGAGTTGCGTAACGCCCAGCGCGATGAGTTCTGTCACGTGCCGTCCATGGTCGCCCCGGATGCCCCGACGCTGTGCTCGGGTTGGACCGCCTTCGATCTCGCCGCACACATCTGGATCTTGAATCACGGCTCCCTCGCCTGGGCGGGAATGGTACTGCCACCGATCTCATGGCTCACGGACCGGGAGATCCGGCGGACGAAGGAGCGGTTCTCCCACGCCGGGCTGACTCGAACGAATCCATACCGGCCCCGCAGCGTCACTGCGTGCATGCCAACCGACTCCTGGAGCATCACCGGCACGCCCTCGGCGAGTACTTCATCCACACCGAAGACGTGCGCCGCCCGAACCGACTGCCCAAACAGGAGATCTCCCCCGACCTGGCCGAGGCCCTGTGGCGGCGCCTCAGGACGGCCTCCCGGCAGCTACACCCGTTTACTGCTCCTGGGAGTTCCGTGCCGCAGGGCGGTCGCGGAGTGATCCGGGCGCGACGATCACCAAGCGATCGCGCGCGAACCCGGTGATCTGCGGTATCGAGTGTGCGGGCGCATCGAAACCGCACCCGTGGAAATCCGTGAACCTCGACGTTCACAGGAAACGCACTTTTCGGTTTCTCACAGGGGAAAGCATTATCGCAGTTGCGAGCCTGAGGATTCTTCCCAAGGGACGAAACCGAGGCAGGACGGCAATGGGATTCAGAAAATCACGGTCAGATTCGCGAGCTCGCCGCAGCAGCCCTGTTGGCTGCCGGGACCTCGTCGGCTGTGTGAACGCGAGCGACGATGAAGGCGGAGGAACCCACCCGGTGAGCAGCGCGGCGATCAGCCGCGCGACGTCTCGACCATCTCCACCAGGGACCGCGACCGGCTCCAGCGCCGAGACCACCGGCGGCGAGCACCGCAGCCGACACGAACACTCGAGCTGACCTCCGCACGGGTGAGCGTGAACATCGACAGCGCAAGTCCACGACCCTGTCCGGCGCCCTACGTCGTTGCACGGCGTCGATGCGGTGCATCGACGGTGGAACCCACTCCTCCGCCACCGCCGACCAGATTGCCGTCTTCCTGGTGATCAACGGTGGCGGCCTGACCATCCGGAACGCCGAGATCACCAATCCGGGATACACTCCACGAGCAGTCAACGAATTTCTACGGGTTTCAATTCCGCGGTGCTGGTAGTGCCGGTGCGGGATCCAACATTGACGGTGGAGGGCGACCATCACTACCGTCGTCCGGTTCGAACGGTGTCATATCGACCGCCGGCGCGCCTGCAGCGGTGCGTGGCAGATATACCGTAAACACGCGAAACTCTCGTGGCCTGCGCGCCACTACCGCACCATCACCGGTGGCATGACCATCCACACGTGGAGCACACTCCGCCACCCTGTTACCGGCCGCGGCAACGGCACCGTCACGGTCACCGGTGCCAACGAACATGAACACCGAGGGCGACGGCTCTCTATACTCCACCGGCCGGATCGACGGTCATGAGGCGAGATTCAGGTGGTCGTGACAGAGGCACTCTCGGCGGCAAGAAGGCCGTGATGCTCTCACCAGTCCTTCAGCGGTGACGCGCACGACAAGGACGCCACCGCCGCCCGGTCCACGTTCGCGTATGACCAACACGAAGCTCACCGCGAACTGGCGCGGACGCGGTGCTCTACGCCACCAACACCACCACCAGCGAGCCCTCACAAACGTGGAGATCACATCCAACGCCTCGGTCGGTGTCAAGGCCGACGAGGGACCGACGTCCGGAATCCGGAGCGCAACGCTGCGCTTCGCGGTCCTGGACGGCACCACCATCACCGGCGGCTGCGACGGCAGGAAGCAGCTCGGCGATCACCACGCATCCACCAACGGAGGCTGGTGGAGGAGAAGGTGAGCGGCTCGGTCAGCACAATTCCTGACGTGAAGGCTATCACCGGGCGACCGAACTCACTCGGTCGCCTTTCCATGCCATCAGCCACGAAAGCCACCGACCGATCTCACCCATGGGTTCGACCACGACCGGCTCACAGAGGTGCGGCTGAACCAGCACCAGGAGACTTCCCACAAGTTGTCGTCATCGCCGGGGCGTGAACCCCGATCGTGAGCAGCAGGTTGGCATGAGACGCTGGTCGCCCGAGACGATAACGACGGTGACGTCCTCGACCTTCGCTGCATCGTAGAAGTCCCAGCGAGTCTCGTCGAAAGGCCACGCCGGGCGAGAGTGGGCACGGTATTCGTCGTGGGCGGGGATCACATCCGGCCTCGATGCCCACCGCGATCCGCGGCGGGCTACCATCAACCCGGCACGTTCGATGAGAGGACAGTGCGTTTCAGCACCTCGAGGATCCGGGTGCACGACGAGCAGCCCGGGCGCAAGGTTTCGAAGAGTGCGTTCCACCGCCGCGGGTGCGCCACTGGCGATCGAGATGAGTTGCCGTCGGTGATCGACCCTGCCGCCATGTCCGCTGCGACCCAGCGTATCTCGCGGCAGCCCAGGGTGGGTCATGGGTCCGTGCAGCATGTCGGTGTCCTTTTCGTGGAGTTCTCGGATGATCAGTTCAGCGAGGAGCGTGTGTTCTCGCCGGCGGCGATCAGCTCGGGTCCAGGTGCCCCACCGCGCGAGGCACCTCTGGTGCGATTTGCCGGATGGTGGTCATAGGCGACGGGAAACTCAGTCTCGCCCGTCGACGCCATCGACGCCGACCACCGCCCCGTCCCTGGGAACATGTCGGTCAGTGTCCACGCCAGCGCAGCGCAAGCGCCAAGTGATCGTTGCTGGCAGCAGCCCGCTCGACCGCCGCACCGGGAGAAAGTGTTCCCCGGGCGGCGCAGCCGCCGCGGCCTCCCACGAGCTGGCCGGAGACGCACGATCACCGGTTCAGATCCCGAGAACTTCTCGACGAGGCCGCGATCGAACCCGTCGCGACGTTCATGGGCGTCGAACCAGGCCCGAAGGCCCACGGTGTGCATCAGCCGCCGACAATCCCCATCTCCACCAGATGATTGGTGGCTTTCCAGACCCGCCGCTTTCCCGGTCGATGGCAGCGCTGGCGACGTCGTCTGGGAGAATCGAACCGCGTGCCGACGAACACCGCCGGTATCCGCCCATGCACCACCGGACGAGGTCCTGCAGAGCTTCAGGCATGACCGCAGCACCACGCACGATCCCGACCACGAGCGGCACGAGCTGATCCAGGGTGGGGTGTTGTTCCTTGGGACTGCCCGCCACCGAAGTGTGTGATGACAGCCGAGTCGCCCGAGTTCCGAGACGATCGACAAGAAGGTGCGCGCGTGCCCGCCGGTTTACAGCGGATTGGCGTTGACAACATGGATGGCACCGTGCCGTGACGGTTCGACGGCGACCGGGCCGCCATAGGTTGGGGGCGGTACCCGAGCTCCTCGATCTGCGGCCAGTACACCCTTTCCCGGTCTCCGGCGCCACGACGCTGGCACCACGCACACCGGGACACGGTCTGCGCTGGAGACCCCGGCAAGTTTCTTGCGACATCGGAGAGCCGAAAGCGCGGCGGGCACCCGAACTTCATGGCCTGTGGATCCTGGTGCTCGGCAGTGGCGGCGATGACATCAGTCCTGTGAGCCGGGCCGAGCGCCCCCGCGATCTCCTGAACTGCAGCCGCGCCCAAGGGTGGAGGCTCTCCGCAGGTCCCAGCAAGTGAGCACGGGAACCTCCAGGGGAGGCGCGGTCAGATCACCGCACAGCAGAGTGTTGCGGAGACCCAACGCCGACAAGGGTTCAGCTGGGTCGCAGCACCAGCCCGTGAGTGCCGGCGAGGTCTCACGCCTCGGGCGTACCGTTCTGCAAAGGACTCACACAACGCCCCTGACGAGCTGCCCTGGCTGATATCCGCCGGGGCTCTGGCTGAGAGCCTCGGTGACACGTTCCACCATGTGGACCCGGGTTGCGCGTACCGAGAATCATCCGGGTCGATCACCACACAGGGAATCAGCGGTGGGCGGCGGCCTCGACCAAGGGCGACGATGTCGCAGATCTGCCCTCCCTCTGCCAATCACGCTGACACTCGGAGAGGATCCACAATCCGGTGATGTTGAACGAGGGACGCACCCCCGTCGCGCGTGGCTTCGCTGGTCAGCCCCAGGGCACGGCCTGTTGCACCGAGCACGGGGCGTCACGCAACACGCCCAACACCGACCACGACGTTGCAGGGAAAACATGTGACACCTCGTCGCGTTTGCAGGGCGGCGACAGCGCAAGGCGGAGTCGTGGGCGCCGTCCGGCACCTACGGCCGCTGCTCCAGCCCGGGAATGGTACAAGAACCCGCGACGCCGTACTCGGAGTCAGCCACCCAGGATCGGGGGATCCCGAGCATCGAAGACCTCACTCGGCCCAGTCATTCACACCGGGCGCACGTCCGGAGGTGGATGCGATGGACCGTGACCAGCCACGGATACCCGTCCAGCAGGTAGGTGAACCAGTCGGAGTGAAGAGTGGATCTGCTCGGTACGCGCCGCCGAGGATTCGGGTTCCTCACTGGAGGTAACCAAACAGCTGGATTCGGCAGTGGAGCTGATGGTGACCGGCGCCGTCCCCGTCCGGTTCCCATGCCCTCTCATCGGACGAGTATGCTTTCCCTGAAAGGCGGCGAAGTGCGGCTGGTGCCGCCATCTCGGTAGCAGCGTCCGCGGTGAGGGGTTGCTCACCGTCCGCGCGCGAGCAACCCAGTCGACGCACGGGTGTCGTGCTCACGCTGGTCGCGGGAACCGTTCGACGGCCACCTGCAGGCCTTTTTGATCATCTCATGCCGGATCAGGCTTCAAGATCCCCAACACAGGGTACGCTTCCATCGCTTTTGTCATCGTGGCGGCATGCGAAACAGGTGCACCTCGGTCTCGGTGATGCGACCATCCTCCAGTGCTGCACACCACGCCCAGAGGAGGAACCAGCGGTCTCACGGCTGGGGCTGTGACGGTCACGGGACTCTCTCTGAAAAGCTGACTCTCGAAACCAAACGTTGGCGCTGACAACACAACTTTGGTCGTTACCTGGACCTCCCTGACACGGGAACCACCACGACCTCGGATTCGCGCGGTGATTCCCGTGCCAGAAGCAGCGTGACTCAGCCGTGCTAACCGCCAGCGAACTGGGCGCAGGCACGGTACAGCACCCTCCAAGTCGGCGGTGCCGAAAAGAGCTCGAGGCCAGTTCTTCGGCCGGAAGACCCGTGCGGCGGGGAACGTTGTGCATGTTGACGGGGATGCGCAGCATGGATGCCAGCGTGATGAGGCGTGCGATGTGCTATAGCTGATCTCGCACCGTGGTTGGCCCCCAGGCGTTCATCGTCACGTCGCAGACGGAGGTGAACGAGCCCTCGCCGGTCGGGTTCGGCACCGAGCCAGGTGGTGAGCCGGGTGCGGTCGGTGCGGTTCTCGATGACGGTGGCGACACCGTCGGTGCGCCTCCACGGTCCAGCCCTCACGGCGATCTGGAGTGCGGGACCGAGAAGTCCATCCACCAGGCTGATGCGGGCTATCCGTCGACGGCACGTCGCCGGCGGAACGGAAGTGGGTGGACATGCCTCCGCCGGGGAAGTACTCGTGGGTGGCCGGGCGAAGGTGGTGCCCTCCGCGTGGCCTTCCTGGTCCTCCTCGGTGACCTCCCACCGGGGTTTGATGACGTGCTGGCCGTCACGCACCGCGGCGAAGGTGCCGTCGAGGGTGGTGGACCCGGGTTGCGCAGGTCGATGACGCCGCCGGCGAGCCCGGCCCTCGAGCCCTGTGCCCGGTGACGCGTTCGACGGATTCGGCGCTCCAGTGAAGTGCGCGCGTCACTGAACAGACTGGGAGGTGTTGGTGAGCAGGGTGGTTGAAGAGCATCGAGCGCCGTTGAGAGTCGTTCTCGGTGGCCAGGATGTGGGGTGCGCGGGTGCCGTTCCAGTCGAAGGTGGTGTTGAGGATGGTCTCCATCAGGTCACCGTTGGGGAATCCGTCGGTCCACTGCCGCTGCCCTGGAAGCCGGCGGCGATGGCGCCACGCCCGAGCGCCTCTCTCCCCAGCCCTTCTCCTGCAAGCTGGGGATTGCCGTATGCCATGGTCACGGGCGATGAGGGGTCATCTTGACCGGTAGGCCTCACCAGTCGTCGTGCCGCTCGGGTTTCTGGTTGTGCGGCGGGTTGAAGTCCTCGCCCTGGCGAGATTCTCCTTCACCCAGGCCAGCGCCTCTCGTACTCCTCGACGTCGTAGATCTCCTCGTTCACGCGGCGGGCGAACTCGCTCATGTCGATGTATTCGTTACGCATGCCCAGGTGCGGTCCAGAACTCGTCCTTGACCACGGAACCCGCGATGCCCATCGAGACCGCCCCCATGTGGACGGGTAGGGCGTCCCTTCATCTGGGCGACGGCGGGGCCGCAGGCGGCGTAGTCGAGCAGCCGCTGCCGCACCTCATCGGGAATGGTTTCGTCGTCGGCGTCCTGCCGTGCTCGCCGTAGATACCGAAGGCGGGGATACCCAGCTGGGTGTGCCCGGCCAGCGCGCAGCCAGATGAGACCGCGCCAGGACGCTCGAACCGTTGAAACCCCAGATGGCGTGCGGGATGGTTGCGATCCATGTCGATGGTCTCGGTTCCAGCACGCCCAGCAGGGGGTCACGGAGAGCGTGAGTCCGACGTTCTCGCGGTGGAACTTCTCGGCGGTGGCCTGCGCTCGGCCACCCCGCCGATCGTAGAGTCGGCGATGACACGCACTCGACGGGTTTGCGTCGATGTGCGCGCAACTCCGCCTCGTACGCACAGGCGGCAACGCGCTTGGCCATGTTCATGGATCTGTCCTCGAGGCTCCCGCGGACCCCGCGGCGCTCGACCGTCAATAATGGGGCGGATGCCGATCTTCGGATGGTTTCGTCGCTGGGCTGTTCCTGATGTCGATTGTAGTTACCGGGATTGATCAATTCCGGTGTGCCGAGACCGACGGTTTCGAGACGCGGGATCGGTCAAAGAGAGCTTCCCGCCGGGCGGGCAGCACCCGCCCAGCAGAAACGAGGGATCACTCTGTAGAGATTCTGTGCAGATCAGCGGATCACTGATGTTGTTCTTGTCGTACCAGGAGTAGCCGGAATCGATGGTTGCCGGCAGTTCCTTGTTGTTGGCGCCTTGATGGCTGCAATCACGGTCTCGTACACCCATCTTGACCGAGCTTGGGTGACGGCAGCACCCGCCTCGGTGCCCGCATTGATTGCATCGATCTGGGCCTTGCCGGAGTCGAATCCGACCACGGCGAGTTTCTCGCCGGACTCGTTCCTGCAACGCCCGATCGCACGCTTCTGTTGAGCCGTAGACACCCGTGATGTCGGGTTCGCGGTGATCATGGCCTTGAAGTGTTGGCTGCCTGGCACGACCTCACCGGCGTACTGAGGTTCGAGCAGTTTGATGCCGGGGGCGTTGGCCTTCATCCATTCCTGCAGAGCGCTTCGCAACGCTGCTTACCGGTGGCGGAGGTCTGGTCGTGACAGACCATGCCGACGGTGCCTTCTACCACAGTTCCGACATGTGTTTGGCGGCCTCGGCAGCAGCTGCCTTGTTGTCGGTGGACACGGTGGTCTTCGGAATGCTGGACTCCCACACCAGAGTCGAATGCGACCATAGGGATACCGGCCTGCTGAATCTCTTCCAGCACAGGACCAGCCGAGCCGAATCAGGGCGGCAAAGCCGATGGCTGCGGGTTTCTGGAGAGGGCCGTGCTTGAGCTGGTCGAGCTGCTGCTGCGTCGCCTGCTCGTCTGGACCAACGAACTCGACCTTGTGGTTGAATTCCTTCCCGCTTGCTCGGCGCCCTGCTTCACAGCCTGCCAGAAACGGTGCTGGAAGCCCTGGAAGAGCCAGATAGATGGTCTTAGTGCCGTCGCCCGCGGGACATCGGCGCTGTTGGACGGAGACACGGAGGCACGCTCACCGGTTCCGTGTTGGAAGCGGATGAGTTGGCAGACCACCGAGGTGGAGCAGGACGCGAGGCCCAGGACCAACACTGCCGACAACGCCAGTGCGGAGCGCATCATGCGCATGATGGTTTCCTTTCGGTTGGCGGAGAAAAGACTCCCGAATCTTCTTGTTCAAGCTCAGAGGGCCGCTGCGGCTCGCTTGCGGCGCAGGATGATCGGCGTGACGGCGAGCAACACCACGACACCGGTGACGACGAACTGCCACTCGCTGCTGGACACCCATCATCTGGGGCCCGACGGTCAGAGTCATCATGAGAGAGCACCGGTCATGGTCCCGATGATGTTGGCGCGCCCACCGAGGAGGAAGTACCGCCGATCACAACGGCCCGCGATCACCAGCAGCTCCATGCCGAGACCCTCGGCGCGCGCTGCACGAAACCAAAACGAGCGGAGTGAGAGGATCGCGCCGAAGCCGTGAACAGGCCCGCGATGACGCCGACCAACCAGCTTCCACACCTTGACGTTGATGCCGCTCAAGCGGGTGGCTTCCTCGTTGGAGCCGATGGCCGGGGCGTAGCGTCCCAGCAGGGTCTTTGCTGAGCAGTACGGCCGCGACAATGCAGAATGACGAGATCGTGCCGCATTGGACAGGAAGGGAATCAGATCGCCGTTGGCCGTGGCGAAATAATCCGGGTTTGCGATCTGATCGAGGAGGACTTCGAGATGATAAGCGACAGGCCTCCGGGTGACCATCATCATTGCGAGGGTTGCAATGAACGGGGGAGATCCAGGAAGGCGGATCAGCATTCCGTTGACGAATCCGACCGCGACGCCAACGAAGAGGGTGAGGCAGGCCGAGACCAGAGGCAGATCCATGAATTGACTGGACGTGAAACACACCCGCCATCACGGCACAAAAGGTCATGCCGGTACCGACGGAAAGATCGATGCCACCGGTGGCAGTGATGAAGGTAGCACCAAAGAGACCCATGGTGCCGATGGCGACGGACTGCAGCAAAATGTCGGGGACGATCCCCAGACCAAAGTTGTTCGCGGAGAACATGAAAAGATGACCACGATCAGAGCTGCAGACGAACAGCTGCTGGAGCGAGATCTCAGGAACTGCAGGACCTTCGACTGCTGGAGTGATGATGCGGCATTGGTACTCACGCTGCGGTTCCCTTTCTAACTCGGCGCCTTGCCAACGGTGGCCAGCTCCATGATGTTTTCTTGGGCGGCTTCCTCGTTGTCGAGAAAACCGGTGATGATGCCGTGGGCCATGACTGCGATTCGATGCGACAGGCAAGGCACTCGCGCAGCTCGGATGAGATGACGATGATCGCCTTTACCCTGCTCGGAGAGCTGCTCGATGAGTTCGTAGATTTCCTCTTTGGCGCCGACATCGATGCGGGTGGGTTCATCGAAGATCAGCACGTCCTGATTACGGACGAGCCATTTAGAAATGACGACCTTCTGCTGGTTACCACCTGAGAGTTTCCGAAGAAGCTGGTTCACGCTCGGGGTTTTTGACGCCGAGTCACTGTACTCCTGCCCGACAGTACGGATCTTGCCATCGAGCACAAAACCGCATGTTGAAATCCCCATCCGCGGCTGAGTCATTTGCTTTGATGTCCTGCTCCAGCGGGTCAGGCGAACTGTTGCGATCCTCCGAGAGGCACCCAATCCCGGCTCGCACGGCATCCGGCGGCCTCGCGGATGTTAGCTAGTCTGCCGTTGACCTCGATCCGTCCCGCGGTACGTGGATCACGCCGAAGATGCAACGGGCACTTCCAGTGCCCGGCACCCATCAGGCCCGCGAATCGAGGACTTCGCCCCTGCGGACCTCGAAGCTGATGTCGCGCAGCAGTTTTCTTGGTTGCCAGTCCTTCCACCTTCAACACAACCTCAGTCAGGGTCACCGTGGTGCGGGGCGCGCCTCAGCGGAAACCTCGCGACCGACCATCATGCGGAGATGATCTCGCGCATCTCGACTTCCTTCGTTGTCACGGTGCCGATGTACTGGCCATCGCGCAGCACCGAGACGCGGTCTGTGATCTCCTCGATCTCCGGCATCCGGTGGAGATGTAGATCAGCCCAGTCTCGGGGTTGACGAAATCGCGGATCATCGAACAGCGCCTCGGTCTCACCGACGGTCGCAGCCGCGTGGGCTCATCCATCACGAGAATTCGGCGTTGGCGGACCAGGGCCGCGCGATCTCGACCATCTGCTGGCGCGCCACGGGAGGTCCCCCGATCCGGGCGGACGGATCAAGCTCCATCCCGAGGCGCTCAAAGAGTTCGCAGCATCACGGTTTGGTTTGGTGTCGTTGATCCAGCCCACACTGTGGCTGCCCGACGACCGAGGTATAGATTCTGCGCCACGGTCAGGTCGGGGACCATATTCAGCTCCCGGTGAATGATGGACAGGCCCCAGTTCCGAGCATGGTTCACACCGCCCACCACGACCCGACCGCCTCAAGCGATCTCGCCCCGGGGTCGGCGGTGTAGATGCCGGTGAGGGATCTTCATCAGCGTCGACTTTCCCGCACCGTTCTCGCCGCACAGGCCGAGCACTTCTCCCTGCTTTCGAGATCGAGGGTTGACGTTTTGCAGTGCCTTGACTCCGGGGAAAGGTCTTGCTGATGTTCTTCAGCTCAAGCAACTAAGTCACTTGCACTCCTTCGTGTCCTGATCTTGCCGGGGGCCCGCGAGTGTCCACCCCGGCGAATGTTAACGCTGGCACTACTCGCGATTGGGACCGTCAGTGCGTTACGAAAAGTGGTTATCCGGTTTTCACGCAAACTCCTAGTCAGAACGATATGGCAACGCTGCCATGATTTTCTGGCGGCGCCCCAAAAGCAACGCCTCTTTCCTCGCTCAGGCCACGTCCGACTGAAAAACCGGGTGGCCCGCCCGCGGGGGACGACCACCACGCAGTCGTTGTGAATCAGGGCGTGAGTGCCCGCGGAACGCAGGTATTCGCAGGCCTCACGACCCGCCTGGCCATGCCTGCCTCGGCTGCCTTGCCCCCAGGCGCGCGGATCGTACTGCTTCTGCGTGCCGACCTCACCGTCAACTTTCGGCACGCCGTCATAGTTACGGAACATGTGATCCGCGACGGGACGGGTGAAGGCGTACTGAGTGTCGGTGTCGATGTTCATCTTCACCACACCGAAATCGACGGCGTCCGAGATCTCCTGCGGGCTGGAACCGGAGCCGCCATGGAACTTACGAGGTCGAACGGGCGCTCTTTGCGTGCTTGGCGCCGACGCGGCGTCCTCGGGACTTTCTCTCAGCACCTCTCGGGGCGCAGCTTCACCGCTCCAGGCTTGTGCCACACCGTGCACGTTCCCGAGGTCAGCGCCGTCGTGTAGCGGCCCGTCTCACCCAGGCCGAGCACCTCGACGGTACGCATGCCATCGGCGACGGTGGTGTAGAGCTTGTCGTTGATCTCAGCCGAGACGCCGTCCTCCTCACCGCCGACGACGCCAACCTCGATCTCGAGGATGATGTTCGCGGCTGGCGCAGCGGCTCAGACAACTCGTCGGCGATGGCCAGGTTTCTCCTCATCGGCACCGCAGAACCGTCCCACATGTGCGACTGGAACAGCGAGCTGGCCGTTCTTCACACGCTCCTCGGAGATGGCCAGCAACGGACACCTGAGCTGTCCAGTTTCCGTCCTGGGACGGTGGTCGGTGTGAGTGCGACGTTGATGGGGTAGTTCTTCGCGACCTCCTGGGCGAAAGCAACAAAGGCGGACGCGCCCGCGACCTTGTCCTTGATCGTGGGACCGGAGAAATACTCGGCTCCCCGTGGAGACCTGAATGATGCCGTCGGAACCGGCCTCCGGCGAAAACCCTGCAGGGCGGCATTCAGCGTCTGAGAGGGCTGACGTTGATGGCCGGGTAGGCGAACCTGCCTTCCTTGGCCCGGTCGATCATCTGGGTGTAGACCTCAGGAGTTACACTGGCATGATGCTGCTCTTTTCGTACTGAGACTGAGAACGGCCCCAGCCTCATCTGCGCAACTCTCCGCTGGGGGAGCCTCGACAGAGCAAACCGCTCGAGCAACCAGATCCCGTGTCGGGGCGTCACCCCGATTCTCCCCATGGACCTGGCTGGCTGCCGGTCGATAGCCCCAGGCATGGTGTCAGAAAAGCTAATCGGGATGCTTGCCACCTCCTGACCTGATACCTCCAGCCGCAGTCGCGGTCCTGCCCCCCACGACCGCCCGGAGATCTTCAAGGCCGTGATCTCAGACCAACAGGCACGTACCCGCTCCGGATGGACAAACTCCACCCCGGCACCGTCAATGTAGAGCGCCGCTCTGACCCACGAGAGCCAGGTCTGTTTGGCGCGTTTGAGGAAAAACCGTCGTGAGGATGATCCGGGCCAGCGTGGGCGCGCCCAGATCACCGCGAGGGCCGGGAGGCTCAGGAGGGAAGAACCCCGCACAACTCCACCTGGCATCCTCAGGCAGCACCTGAGGGCCCAGCCATGGCAGCAACAGCAGAACCGCGCCGAGACCAGAGCGAAGATCACCTGCAAGCGAAGCGTGGAACGCTGCCTGGCGATGCGTTCGACCGTGGGGTCAGGGCTCAGGGCAACCGCGAATCGTTCTGCTGGGGTCATGCGTTCATGCTAGAGGCTCTGCGACCGGGTGCTGGAGGGCCCAGTGGCACATGGCGATGGCTGCTGCCGCTCCCGCGTTTAGGGGACCGGGTGGAACCACGCTGGGTGATGGCGACGAGGCGAGCGCAACCGCCACCACCGCGGGGTCGGCCGAGCCCCTCCGAACCGAAGACTAAAGCAGACGTCACGGGGCAGGGGTTGCTGCTCAGGGACACCGAGCCAGGCAGATCATCCACCCCGACCGCCTCAATTCCCGCTCCCCCAGCCAACCGAACAGCGACTCCTCACTATCGTGGTGGTGAACGTGAAGGTAGCGATCGGTAACCATCGCTCCCCTCCCTGTTCCAACGTCGTTTCCCAACGATGTGGACCCCACCTGCGTTGAAGGCGTTCGCAGTGCGCACGATGGAGCCAATGTTGAGTCGTGCTCCCAGTTCTGAGATGGCCACGTGCAACCCGGAACGGTCACGGTCCAGATCGGCGACGATCGCCTCAAGTTTCCAGTAGCGGTACCCGGTCGGTCGACGTTGCGTCGGTCCCCACCGGCCAGCAGTTCCGGATCCAGCCGGTCGTCGGAGGGCCAAGGCAGGCGGGGTGGGGCCCGACCCCCACAACCGGGTCATGGGGTCTTCCACGCCGGGAGTCACCGCCGCTTCAGACGCCGGTCGACCCACAATGCCGACCACGACAACGGCGCCTGCAGCGGCCAGCGCCACTAGCACCGACCAGTGCGCGTTCGGGGCCAGTGGTTCTCCACCGGGACCCCAGGGCCACACCGCACGCAGCGATCCCAGCAGTAGGCCCGACATGACGGCCATGGTGGCGGCATGTTTGTGCTCGAGCAGCCAGTTGAGCCCTTTGACGAACGAGGCCCAACCCACAGCAGCACCAGCGGCGAGGCAGCGCCAGATAGCCGATGCTCCGAGCTTCAACGGCAGCCATGGTCGGCACGTACAGACCGAAGATCTTAAGCATGAAGGAGCCGGAGACACCGGGCAGAACCAGGGCACAGATGGCGACGGCCGCAGCCCCGAAAATCATCCAGGCAGGAGGATCCTTCGACATCGCTTCCCGCTCCCAACCCCGTCAGAAGAAAGCGGCAATCGCCGCCACGAGGAACGCGGCTATGCCTCCTCTGCCTCCCGGTACTCCTTTCTTCTGGTTTGATCTCCAGGACGGGAACAACTACAGAGGCCAGAACCATCCCGAAGAACAGCGCGTGAGCAGGTTGCGGGTCTCCCCACAAACACCTTCATGATCCCCGCCATGGCCACCACCACGACGGCCGCACGGTAGGGCAGGGGATCACGAGCATAACGAACTTTCGGAACTCAGCACCTGCCTCGAGAGAACTTGCCAGTCACCACGCGCTTCACCGCACTGACCCGTGGCTGAGCCGGGTTGATGAGAGGTTCGTGAGATACCTGATATCAAGGCGATATGTGCCTCCCGAGACGCCTCGGCACCAGCTCGGCGAGGCCGATCAGCATTCCTCTGACGAGAGTTGGCGACAGCAGTTGTGGGGTTGAAGCGCCCAGGGGCGTGCACTCGGATTGTCATCGGGTTCCTTCTCGCGACCTGCCGAAACGACCTCAGGTTAGCGCCAGTTGCCGTTCGGCGCGATCAGGATCTCGCGAGGCAGCAGCTGGCCGAAATTGACCGTCGGGCCTGCCGCAGCATCGGGTCGTTGACCTCAAAATAGGTGGCGCTCGAACTTGCCCATTCCCGCGATGATGTTGCGGGAACCGCCTCGATGCGGGTGTTGTGAGTCGCGACATTCGCGTTGTCAGAAGCGACGGCTGGCGCAATCCTGTCTTCGGTGTCGGCAAGCTCTCGCTGCAGCTCCAGGAAGTTGGTGTTCGCTCCCAGGTTGGGATAAGACTCAACCGGACCATCAGACCACGGACCAGCAGCCCGTCAGGGCGGACTCAGCCGCAGCCCGCTGTTCGCTGGGGCTCCCGCTGCCTGAGCGGCGAGTCATCGCGCTCTGGCGAAGGCTCGTGACCTTCTCCAGGACACCACTCTCGTGGGCGGCGTAGCCGCGAACCGTCTCGATGAGATTTGGGATGAGGTCAGTCGAGCGGTTCGGTTCCACATCGATCTGTCGCCAGGATTCCTGGATGACGTTGCGGGCCTTCACCAGGCCGTTGTGAGGCGGAGACACCCACAAAATCCCCAGAGTACCAAGATCAACAGAATCCCGACGAGGGCCAGCAGAAGTGACATGGATCCAGCTCCTTCGAAAAAGTTTCGGCTCACAACAACGGTAGCGCCTCAGGGAGGTCTTCGGGACGGTTCGACTGAAACTATGGACGAACCGGCCGCCGATACTCGAGACCAAGCTCACTCCAAACCAATGGCGTATCGGTATTCCACGCCTGCCCCGGCAACGCGTTCCGCGGCCCCAGTTGCCCGGTCCACAACCACGGCAGCGGCCACGGCCTCCCTCCTGCCTGTCTTTGCCAGCTTCCACCGCTGTCAGGGCCTGACCCGCCTGTCGTCGGAGTGTCCTCCACGACCAGAACCCGCCGTCCAGCGACATCTGTACCTCGATGACGATCGCTGAAGGCCGTGGGACTTGGCCTCCTTACGCACCACGAAGGCATCAGATGCCTCTGCCGCAGCTCTGGAGTGAAGCATGGCGGTGGCGACCGGATCAGCTACAGGGTCAGTCCCCGACGGCCTCGAACTCCAGATCAGCCACCCGAGGTCGGACGCTACTGCCAACCAACGGGTGAGGCCACCATCCCATCAAAGGTCACGACGCATGTCAACGTAGTGAGTCGGCTTCCTTCCCGGAAGCCAGAGTGACCGACCGCGTGATAGCCAGCTCTTTGACGGCACGGATCAGGGTCTTCACGATCAGTCATCTCAGCTCCTGTGGTTTCACAACCCTCGCGGACACTGCTCAATTGTTCCATCACGAGAACCACAGCTTGCTGCCGGATGGCGGAGGTGAATCCTGTGTGTCGGCATCCGTGAACGGCTCCGCACCTCCGATCCAGCTTCTCAGTTCTTTCCCCTCGATCCAGCAGTACGGGCAGGATTGCCTGGCGCTGTCGCGGAGAAGATCCGGGAACATCCACCCCTGGTACCGGATGCCGCGAGCAGCTGGTTGCCGAATCGACGTCCCTTCCATACCGCGGATTCGGTTCCGACCAGCAGATGGCGCCAGCGCCCCGCAAGTCCCGCGGCAAGTCGTCTGGTCCACCTGAAGGGTGAAGAATCAGTTACGTTGAAGATCACCATCCGCCTGCCCCTGCCCAGGTTCACCAACTCATCCAGAAACTCAGCGGTAACCAGCCCGCCCGGTACCCGAGCACCGTCAAAGGCGTCAAGCACCACCAGATCGGCGTAGTGAGGGGGCATGATGGCCACCCCGGAGCGACCATCGACGTCACGCACCTTGATGCCGCTGCGCACCCTGCAGGGGCAGCTTCCGCCGGACCTCCTCAGTCAACCCGGCATCAGGTTCGCACGCGATCTGCGCCGTTCCGGGTCGCCGCCAGGCGATCCAACGTGGGATGCTGAGCCCTGCCCCTCCGATGTGAATCACCCGGATCCGCTCAGCCGGGTCGACATCGGCCAGGGCATGTTCGAAGAGCAACGAGATCTGGATAACGTACTCGAGACGAGATGATCCGGTCGCGCCGGATCCACCCAAGAACTGGGACGCTCCCCCAGACGACACGGAAACTCCCGGGTGTTGGGGGTCTGGCACCAGCGGCATGGTCCGATTATCCCAGGAAGCCCGACCACCACCCGGCATTCAGGAGCGAGACACAGGTCTGCACCGGCTCTGAGACCTGCCCTTGGCGCGCCGCAACACGATTTTCACGCAGGTTTGCTCCCCCTTCATGGGAAGGACGATGCTGGGTTCGTCGACGCTGTGGCGCCTCGGACTCGGGGGCCCCACCACCTCCACCAGGTAGGAGTCCTCGGGCTGCGGGTCGGGATTGCTCCAGGTGAACCTGATCTCCTGGCCGGTCACTTTGCCGGAGGCATCAACCACGGCCGGAACCGTCTTGGTGCCCCGCTCATTGCTTCCGGGCGACTCCTGGGCTCCGGGTCCAATCACACCGTTGAACCACAACATCCCGAGGGGTCACCACAGTTGCAATCGTCACGATCCCAGTCAACAACAAGGTGAGTTGCCTGCGGTTGCGCTTTTCTTCCTGCGTGCCTTCTCGGCCTCCTCGGTCTTGTCCACATCCAGACTCGCGGGTTCGGGGACGGGAAGTCCCTCGACATGCCGGAGCCCTGCCTGGGCAAAACCATGTCCACGCAACAACACCCCCGGCCCCGGTGCTCCCGGTCGACACACCGGGCGGGGTCGGGTCGAGCTGGGCTCATCGTGTCATGGAAGGTGTAGCCACCCGTCAGCGACGACATCCCCATCGTGTAGCCCGCAGTCAACATCGACCCAGAATCCCCGAGCATCCAGCCGGAATCGATACTTCCCGGCTCCCTGTGCTCGGTGCCATAGGCCGTGTGATCCTCCGAGTCGGTCAGGACGTCCACCGGCGTCACGGGCACTCCCATGGAGGCCTGAACAGCCTGGATCGCGCGCGCGAACTCCAATGCTGAGCTGTAACGCCGCGCAGGGTGTGCGGCCATCGCAGTTCCCAGCACCTGCTCAAGCATCTCAGGTACATCAGGGGCGACCGGTTCGAGGGCCACGAAGGAACAGGGCCCTCTCGCGCAAAGCGTGACGTTCGTTGTCACCACCCGGTACCTGCAAGCGGGCTGCGCCCGACGAGCACTCGCCCACGTGGTGGCGGCCAACGAGAACACGTCACTCCACGGCCCTGCCTCAGTGGCGAATCCGGATGCATCTCGGGAGGGGCCCACAGCGGGCTCAGAGCGTTCGCCGCCGCGGAGAAGTCGTGGGACGCGGAGATTCCGAAAATCGGTCAGGGGCTGGGCGTTGGAAACCGGTGAAGAGAATATTGGCGGGCTTTGATGTCACGATGCGGGATGTCTTGCCGGTGTACGGTCTCAACTGCGCCCGCGAGCTGCACCGTGTACTCCATCGCCAACGTGGTGGCGAGCACCCGGTTCGCCACCCGAACCCCCAGGTGGGCCGTGGAACATTCCTCCATGACCAGGAAAGGCTGACCATCGGCGGACAAACCCGAACTGTGGATGGTGACGATATTCGGATGTCCTGAAAAGCCGAGCCATCAGCACCGCCTCAGCCGCGAAGGCATTGAACGTGGCCTCATTCACAGTTTGGTGCAGCACTTTCACCGCCACTCCGCGCCCCAACGAATCGCGGTAACGGAAGACGTCAGCGAAGCCACCACCACCGAGCCACTCGATGAAGGTGAATCCCGGTATCTCGGGAGGAGTCGTTCGCTGTGCCATCAAGGAATCCGATCAAGATGTAGAAGCAGGGTCGTGACCCATGTCGATCACGTCTCCAGGCAGCAGGGTAATGGGCCTTGGGGGCAAGCGCACGGGTGGTTTGGCCCTGCGTCGCACACAGGTGCCGTTCCTGCTGGCCAGATCCAGCGCTCAGAACACGCCACCCGTCCAGCAGAATCGCGAGGTGACTACCGGAAACATGCCGATACTGCAGGGGCCAACAGTTTCGGGTGGTTCTGGCAGGGGTAAGCGCATCGGCTCTGGGGTGTCGTCCGATGATCATGGACTCGAGCAGTGGAATCGGATCGGCGTGTGGCACCTTCAGCCAGCCGAGTTGAGGGCGCCGGTGCTCTGCGCTTCCCCCAGCACCGGCTGGTCGCACACGAAACATCGTGACCTCTCCGGCGGGTTGGGATGTCCAATCGTGCAGAGACGGGCAACCACCTCGGCAAGTTCGGGACGGCGGGGTCTGCTGACTTCCGATGCATCGGAGACAGTATCCCCATCAGCAGCTCCTCATCGCTGGGGAGCGCAGGACCGTGCCTGGGCGCCGGGTGCGTCCTCCTCACTCACCAGCTGCTCCTCTGCGCACGCGAGCTCGTCCGGCTCGTCATCATCGATATCCCTCCGGGCAAATCCCCGAAACCCACCCCTTTGGGCCTGCACGATGCCTCCCATCAGAGGCCGTGACGTCGCGGAGACCCGTCCCAGGTGCAACGCCGTCACATCAGAGACAACCCGCTCCGCCCACGTCGCGACCCCTCACCACAGAGTGGCTCGTTGCCGGCAGGACTCACGACTTTCAGGGTCAGGGAACCCCGGACTGCCAGATGCCATCGCTCGCCATCGGAGATGGCAACGGCGAACGGTGGTAATTCCAGAGCCCCGCTCCTGTGTGCTCAGAAAGGGTTCTGACGAACACCCCGAGCTCTGATTTCTCCCGCATCCTGGAGAACAAAAAGCTCCGCCACGGGCAATCCCGCCCTGGGTGAGAGCAGCGCAAATCCCTTTCTGCCAAGCGACAGCGATCCACCGCCCCTCACTCCATCGCAGCACGCCTTCGAACGCCATTAGTTGCCCTCCGGATCAGGGAATGGTGTCCTCGTGAATCCATGAGACTGTTTCCTCCTCCCCTCGTCAAGCGACACGACGTCATCCAGTTCGTCAATCTCGGTAACCACCGTCTCAAGACAGTCCACCACGATCGCCGAGATGTTGTCCCGTCCGCCCTCCGCCAAAGCCTTCCCCACGAGACGCCGTACGACCTCCTGCGGTTCGTTCCTTTCACGCAGAACTCTTTCCACGTATTCTCCTGCGACCTCATCGCTCAGCCCATCAGAACACACCAGAATCCTGTCTCCGGCATGCGCGGGCGTCAGCCACTGGTCAGCGACGGGACGTTCGAGACCCGCCCCAAATGCCCGGATCAGGCCCCCACGGGTTCTCGGTCCCGCAGAACTGGCCCGCGTCGAATGGTCCACGCTGATCCGACGCAGCTGCCCGGAACGCATGAGATATATGCGAGAATCCCGATGTTGAACGAGGGCCAGCAGGCGGTCCCGGCCCGTCGCGCCGAAGCTGCTCCGGCCAGTGTTGACCCAGGAGCACCATCCCGCATCCCAGGCATTCCACCCGATCAGCAGCCCGTTGCACGGCAGCTGCGATCTCCTGGGCCGTCACCCATGTCTTGCCCACGAGTTCCCGGAAATGCCGAAAACTACTGCACGGGATGCGAGTTCACCGTCTGCGTGCCCTCCCATTCCCGTCCGCCACCAGGGAAGACCGGATGCGCGGCCAGGACAGCTGTCCTCGTTGACTGGGTCGCCTCAGCCCCGGATGAGTCGCAGCGGCACACCGCAACGTCATCCGGGGACCTGTCATGACACCAACCTCAGTGTGCGCCCTCCGAAAGTGCACCATGTCTCCAGCCGAAAGGGCCAAGGCGCATGGGTGGGGATCCTGGTACGTTCTCGGTCCGCTTCGATGTAGACGCCGTTGGTGGCTCCGACGTCTATCACCTGGACCTGCCCTTCAACGGGCCGCAGCACCATGTGGGTCTTGGAAGTCTCATCGTTTCATCGGTGACCCGAACCGACCGGGCATCCGGATAGTCATCAGGGGCGAGCGGGTTTGCGTCCCAGCACCAAGGACCGTCGACTTGATCCGCAGACCATCGTCCAGGACAACCTCAGGAATCACCTCCGGCCCGTCATCCGCGATCGTCTTGTCCTGCACCAGGAAGGCGTCTTCGCGGCGCGAGCAGCTGAGGGGCCCGGTTCCGCTGTCAGCGGATCTACCGGGCTGACGTGGTGGCACGGGCAGGCACGACCGGGGAACACCGGAGAGCCGAGGTCGCCGCCAGGGCCGACCGAGCGGCTGGAGCACCGATGCCCGTGACGGGCTGACCGGCGACGGCGGAGGAACGGCGACGGTGACGGGAAGGTTGCGGGGCGAGACGGAACCGTGGGATGAACTGGCTCCGCGAGCCCGCGTCGGAACAGGATCGGAACTCTTGGAGCCGACTGGTCGGACGAGACGTCAGCAGGCATCCCGTGCGTAGAGCAGATACCGGCCAGTTGCTGTCACCACGGGGAGCTGGAGACGACCTGAAACCGCCGAAAGCGCAGTCCTGGGACAGAGTTCCCGGGACACGAACCGGGATCTGCGGTTGGCGGGTAAGCGGGAACCCCAGCGGACTAATTTCGACTCCGGGACGCCTCTGAAGTGGAGAAACCTGAGAGCTGCTGAGCAGCAAAAACCGAGGCGACTGTCCGCCGTCGGCGCCAGTCGCACCGACCACGATGGGCTGCGGCATCCTCAGCGGTTGCTTGGGGAGTCGCGGAACGGAGTTCAGGACCGCCGTAGGCGGGAGGCGCGAAAAACGGACTCGGATGTCATCTTCGGGCTGGCGCCTCGTACTGCTGCATCACATCTGTTTCCTGCAGGCTGCGGCATCACGGGCGCCACCGGCATCGCTGCCGGGCTGGCGGCCCCCTGGGGGTCTGTTTCTCCCCTTGTTTACTGACCGCTACCACATTTGAAGCTCGATCCAACCAGTGCTGGCCCATCCCTGTAGGTGAGGGCTGGTAGGGAGATCGTTCCCCAGCGATACGGTGATGCACTCGAAGACCACCTGGGTCAGAACCTTCGCCAACGTCACCGCACCCATCGGCTGGCGGGTGCGACTATTGACGAAACGGTATCCGAGGACGCACCTCCAAGAGTCGTGGACCCAAGAAGAGCCGCCGCGATGCCACCGAGAAGAACAATTCCTCCCAGAATCATCCCGATCAGGCTCAAAGTCAGGGCAATCCCATCGGAGCCGAGGTGAGCCCACTCACCATGAGCGCGACTGGGAGCATCACCCCGACCATCGACAGCAGGTGCCCGGTCACCCTGCAGCCGACGCCGGCAGATGTGGTCTTCTCGCCGTCGAGCTGTCCAGGGCATCATTCACTCCTCATTTCTTTGCTTCCCGGACGGAACCTTCGTTCCTCCCACCACTGCCATGGAGCTGCAGCTTCCGGGAACGCCGCTCTGTTTCCACCTTCGCCCGCCGAAGCGACCTCAGGGAGAAAAAAGCAGCGGGCCGAGCGTACCAAGGCTTCGTGGCTAGAAGTGAACTCCGGAGCTCTACGCTTCGCTCCCAGACCACTTCGCATCATCTGCTCCTGGGTCCTCCGGCGAGACAGACTCGTCCACCTGATCCGCCATGGTTCTGATCGGCAAGTTCGGGTAATCCTTCTGAGATCGTCGGCGGATTCCCGGCGATGTGGTTCGTGACCCGACGAAGCCCAGGTCCCTGCGCGATCCACCACCTCGTCCCAAGCGCCGGCTACCTGATCGGACGTCTCTCCCTTTCTCCGCCTCATGAATGTCCGTCGTCCCTTGATGATGGCGATAACGATCAGCGGGGACAAGATGAGCAGGACGCCCCCGGCCCCAACGGCAATCATCGATGACCTGCACCCAGTCCGGGGCCTGCTCCTTCGGATCATCGAACTCCACCTCCTGTTGATCGACGACGACGGTGTCGTCCTCGACATGTGCAGGAGGGGTCGGCGGTGGATCGACGCGGGGTTTCGGTGTGGGCTTAGGCTGAGGGATTCTCGGAAGTTCGGCAGTCGATTCCGGTCCGGAGTGGGATCGAAGTTCACCCAACCGGAACCTTCCAGGAAAGCCTCGACCCACACATGCTGCCTCGGTTCCGTGTACCTGCCAGCCATTTTCCGGTCTCGACATCGCTGGCAGGGTAGAACCCCATCACTCGGGTCGGGATTCCGAGCTGGGTGGCCATCAAAGCCATGGCTGCAGCGTACTGCTCGTCGTCGCAACCCACTGCTCCTGATTAAACATGCCCGTCAACCGTTCTGCGGTGTGCCCCAGCCCTGGAGCGCTTGTCGAACTCATCCGGTAGAAGCCCTCCGTCCGAGCTTCTGCTCAATCATCGACAACTGCTCGTAGTGGCCAGTGGCTCCTGTGTCACTCCGCGGCATTCTTGCGACGAGCACCTCGGGGCACCGGTCCACCCGCGCCAGGGGCGCAGCACCACCACGAGCACCCCTGAGTCCCTTCACGCTGGGAATCACTGAGTGGGAGAAGGACCACGTCTGTAACCCGGAGCATGGCAGCCCGTCACCAATCCGGGCCGTGGTAGTAGCGCTGCTTTGGTGTTGCGGTTTGAAATACAGTCCGCGTGCCTGCTCACCGGATTGTTTTCCCTCGAACTCGATACGGGCCGGTTCCCCGAGCTCGGCACCCAGACGTCGTCATACGCCTGTGCGGTTATCTCCTGAGACCTGGGTGGCGAGCCTCCGGCTGCCACGGCAGTTCCCGCCCCACCTGCAGGTATTCCCCGGCATTCTGGGAGACGTTGAACACCACGCCGTTCCATTCATCCATCACAGCGAGCCGGAGCCTTCCTCCCGCCGGCATCCCGGAAACCTGAAACAACACCTCATCCTTCTGGTTGAGCTCATACAACCTGTACTTGGTAAGCGGGCTCAGGTGTTCCTGAAGATTCAGCGGCGGGCGGCGAATGTCAGCAGCACCCAAGCGATGGACATCAGCTGGATGTCAGCGCGTTCACTCGAGCGCCGTTCCGGCTGCGAGTGCTATCCCCAACATCGCGGAGGTCCCTGCCACGCGCGTCGGACAGCCCACGAGGCTGACGCACGAGGAACTCCGCGTTCGCCGCCCCGTCCGGCTGATCCGGTGGGCCGTGGCCCAGATGAGCAACCAGCACCCAGTGCTGCCCCCAACCACAGCGCTGTGGATGTCTGCCGGATACCGAAACGCGATTCCCCAGGGCACAGCCACGCCGTCGTCAATGACATCGGCCACACCACCGTTCGCGTGAAACCTGACGATCCCGACCAATACGGTCGCGAACAGGATTCCCCAGCAGAGGGGCTGCCTGAGGACCCGAGAGGTCCCCGGCCGGCGTGGCTCACCGTCAGGGATGTCGTACCAGCCTGGTGGGTGAGCTGCATCAGCCGGGCGATGGTAGTGAGGCTTGGCACGAAACCGTTGATCGTCGTTTCAGGGAGTGCAGTGGCCCCTCCCAAGAGCACATGGGAAACGAGGATCGCAGCGAAACCACAGCGCCGCACTCCAGCGAAACCTGGCTGCCAGCAAGGTATGAGGGGCACCGACCGTGATCCCCTGACCAGTGCCGGCAGTAGCCGGCGACTCCCCGAAAACTGGTTGGAAGGCCACCGCCCCCGGCAGCAGCAACAACCATGCCGACAGCCGGGGCGGCGAGAAGGCGTTCTCGCTTCTCATGCCAAGCTCCCGACGCTGGCCGCAGCTCGTCCAGCTGTGCGATGTCCATGACCACCAGGTCCCCCGACCTTGCGTCTGACCAGGCCTCCCCATCCAAACATCTGATGGCGAACAGGGAATACCCCCAAGGGCAGAGCGAGCTGTGCCGATCCGCAACGCTGCCGGACTGGGGTTTCCGGTGACGAACGCGACCACCGATATTCCCGGCATGGAACCGTGTGACCACCAGCTCGCGCGGCCCGTGGCCTTCTCCCCAGCTCCACCCCGGAGAGCCGATCCAACAGCTCATCGCGTTCAGGAAGAATCTCCCCGTCGATGTGCAGACGGTAACCTGTCTCCCTCCCTCAGGGCCGAGACCCCCAGAGACCCCGCTACGGAAACTGCCAGCTCGAAGTCCTCCGCGGATGCGTGGTCATCAGCGAGGTGGGCCAACAAGATCAGCAGGTGAGCCCGCATGGTTTCTTCGAACTGCCGGACCATCAGCTTTCCCGTTCGAGCCGTCGTGCGCCAGTGAACGGAACGACGGTCATCACTCGGGACGTACTCCCGCAGCGCATGGAAGGACACGTCAGGAAGACGAGAGGTTCTGTGTCGCGATCCTCAATATCCCGCAGAAAACCGATCGCCCCCGCCTCCAGCGACAGCACGCGTGGATGGATGAACAACTCGCTCACTCCGACAGCGTTTTCTTGCGACTCACCACCGCCAGCGGATCCGTCATAGCGGATCGCACCGGCTAACAAGATCACCCCACGGCGTCGCGCCGGAATCGAAAGGTTCCTCATGCACCTGGCCAGGGCCGAGCGGCGGAACCCGAAAGACGCAACTTCCCCGTTCACCGGAAACTCGAGGGTGGCCGAGCCGGATGACCTGCCCGGCGCCGAACGGACCCGCACATTCCCCTAGCCTCGTCCCCACCTGCACCCTGGGGCGCTGAGCTCGAATAACACCTCGTATCCCGTTTACCCAACACTGACAGAACCGCGACGAAACATCACCACGACGCACATCACGCACAGGGCCCTGAACTCCATCCACCCGAGCCACCAGCCCGGGATCCCGGTCACCACGATCCCAGCGAGCAGGACCACCCCAACGCAGTGACAGATGCGGCAAAAGCGAACACGAGGGATGCGCCGCAGAAACCGGCTCAGACCGGGCTCACGGATGCGGCTTCTGTGATGGCGAGGGCTCGGCACGGCGCTCAGAGCGTTCATCCGGTTCGTGGGAGCTTCCACGGATGCGAGCACCCGGGCAATCACTCGGTCGGCCTCACACCGGAGAATTCCGCCTCGGGCGACATGATCAACCGATGCGTCCACACCGGCGCCGCCAGTTCCTTGACGTCATCGGGCGGGACATAGTTGCGCCCGTGAGCCGCCGCCCACACCCGGGCCGCCCGGACCGCGGCGATCGCTCCACGGGTCGAGACCCCCATCGAAGTGTCCTCGTCCTCCCCGGGTGGCCTCCACCAGTCGCTGGGCAGTGCAGCACCGAGGTTGTCCACGTAGTTGTCCTTGACTGATTCGATCATTTCCGCCACCGCTTGCTGGGCGAGCACGGGGTTGAGTCGCCTGGAACGATCGGGCTGGGAGGACTCGGCAAGCATGGATCGCTGCCTCCGTGTCGGGATACCCTACCGACGTCTTCATCAGGAAACCGGTCGAGCTGCGCCTCGGGCAGCCGGTAGTGCCAGCCTGCTCGACGGGGTTCTGGGTCGCGATGACCATGAATGGACGCTCCGTCGGGTAGCGCTGCCCATCCACTGTGACCTGTGATTCCTCCATCACCTCGAGCAGCGCCGACTGGGTTTTCGGAGAAGCGCGGTTGATTTCGTCAGCCAGCACGATGGAACTGAAGATGGGGCCATGGTGGAAGGTCCACCGCGAGGTTGCCTGGTCATACATGGTGATACCCGTAATGTCGGAGGGCAGAAGATCCGGGGTGAACTGGATCCGGTTGTGACTGCCATGAACCGACGCTGCGATCGCCCCTGCCAGAGCGGTTTTACCGGTGCCCGGTGCATCCTCGAGGAGCAGATGTCCCTCTGCAAGCATGCAGGTCAGCGCAAGGCGGATCACCGGAGCCTTGCCGAGCAGCGCATGCCCTACGTTGTCGGTCAGCCGCGCGAAGGTGTCAGCAAAGAATGCGGCCTGTTCCGGATTCATGGTCATCGTGGGATCAGTCACCTTTGTTGTCGATCGGGACATTCACTTGCACCGCGCAGTGATGTCAATTCCGTTCTGGGGAACGTTGTAGTTCGGTGGAAAAACCCAATCCGTGGACTGTCTGCTCGCGTTGCCGCTGGCGTCCACCGCCCCACCTTCACCTTGGCCACGTCCTCTTCATCCACGGGGTTGGGAGCTCGCACTTGACGCTTTCCCCAGGTTTTCCAATTCTGCAGGGTCACCTTGAAGGCGCTGCATCCTTGTCCGTGTTCGTCAGGGGCACTCGGCTGCATCGCCCTCTGGACAGAGTTGCCTTTCGTGTCACCCCATGTCGAAGCGCAGGACTCGGCGGAGTAGTCGCTCCAGTCGCCGTACTCATTTGTGTCCTTGCCTTCACGCACACATTCTGCTTGCGGTCATCCCTGTCCACGGAACCAGAGATCGGTCGTCGTCCACGTCTTGGTGTCGGGGGTTCTTTGCCATCAGCCTTTCACCGTGCTGGTGAGCTCGACCTGCTTTGACCCGTGCACCGTTGCTGGTGCCGGGTACCTGCCAGCGCAGGCGTGACGTGATCCACTCCGGCCTCGCTGCTCACCACGGGGGCCTGGGGGACCGTAGGCGGTCACGGTGCAGGTCGCCGCCTCTCCCTCGGAGCTCTGCCCCAGCACTGTCGCGACGGCGACAAGCCGCACAGTCACGGCCCTGTCCCAGCTGGAAGGCAGGGCTGCTGACCACCGTCGTGCCGGGTTTCACCGTTCAGAATGCCCCCGGCACTCCACCGGTAGGTGATCTCATCCGACTTAGATCCCGGTGCTGGAGGCCGCCCCGAAACTGAACTCGACTTCCGATCCCTTGCCGGTTGGTTTCAAGGAGAATCGGTCGGCGCTCCCGGCGGCCGGAAAGCACGCACGGCATTCGAGGACGGCGAAGCGCCGACCACTACCGGACTTTGTTGGTGGAACGAACGGAGAAGGTGATGGTCTCCGTGGAGGGTCCATGGTGTGGTGCAGCTGGTGTCCTGTTGCTCCGGACACACCTCCTTACCCGCTTGCGTCGGTCACCACTAGCGGAAATTCGAGTCCCCATTCGGGTTACCAGGCTGTGACCACTTGATGTTCGCCCGTGGTTTCACCGAACTCGACGTGCTGTCCATGGTCACCGTGGGTGCCCCTGGTTCGGTGCGCCAGCCGGGAGATCTCGGCCGAGACTCGTCACTGGTCGGCGCGTTGAGTTGATTGTTCTCGTCGGTCAGCCGGTTGTGAGCCGTCACTGTAGATATGTGAGGCCTGCCCGTTCGTCAGACCCGTCCACGTGAGGTTGGTTGCGGCGGTCTCTTGCTTCTGACCGCCCGGGTACATCGTGACGGTGTACCGCGTCACGGGTGATCCGCCTCCTGGAACTGTCGCAGGTTCCCAGGTCAAAGGTGATCTGTTGGTCCCCGAAAAGCCGCTGTGGGAGCGAGAGGGCTTCGAGGCAGCACATCCACCAGGATCTCGTTGCTCGGCTCGGGCGCGGACTGCGGGAATTCAGATCTCCTTCCGCCACATCCGCTTTGACGGTAAAGGTGTAGCGACCGCTGTTCGCCAGCCGGAAATATCGCACGTGGTTTGGAGGCCGCAGCTCTTGCTTCCCCTGCCAGAAGACAGTGAACCCCTTCAGGGTGGCGCCACGCCACCCCTGTGAACCCAGGGAGACCCGGGCCGTCTGGGAACCCGCGTATTGGGCCGTCACCGCAGTGGGAGCCTTGGGGACGTCCTTCACGACTATGCGGATCACCCCTGTGCGTTCCCCTGGAAGGATCCTTTGTGGCGTCCGCGACCCGGAAGGTGACCAGAACGTCATCGACGGTTTCGGCCCCGGTCCCGAGTCTGTGGGAGTCACATTGATCACACTGCCCTCGTGGGTGACCGTTGCCGACCCGCGGACCTGTGGACTGCCGACCAGGGTGATCTCCCTCCTGCGTCCGCGAAGGGGTTCGTGACCCATCGGGTCAGGTCGAAGAGACACCGCACTGCCGACCCGTCCATCACGCTCACGATCTCCGAGACAGCCATGGGAGGCCTGGTGGATGCGATCACGGTGACCGGAATGGTCATGTTCACTGGTTCAGTGGAGCCGTCGTGGACCTGGACGATCACGGGCCGTGGAACCGACCGGGGTTTCCTTTGGGCACGGAGATGCTGAGTTCCTGACCGGAGACCTCGGCCTGCACCGGTCCGTCGGTACTCACCAAGGAGTAGGCCATGGTGTCGTTGTCACCCGGATTCGGGTCCGAGACCATGGCACTCAGCGAGACTTGTTGAGGCGCCTCATCGGTGCGACCTTCAACTGGGTGGGCCGCAGCTGCGGAGGTTGCTGCCCATCTCCTTCGACGATGACGCTGAGGCTGAGTTTGCTCTTGAGCGCAGTTGGATCGTCCATCGATTCACCGTCGGTGACCCTCGAAGGACACTGTGGTCTGTCCAGAGAATTTCTTGTCCGGGTGAATTCAAGGGTCTGGTCGATCAATCACCCGGACACCGTTGTTGCCCACCTCGGGGCTACCTCCCGGTCCCGCCACCACCGAGTCGACACTGGTCAGGTGCGCGGCGCGTCCCGGCCTGGTAACCACCCAGTCAGCGAACCGCACCGTCAGCGGCTCCCCGGCCTTGACGCGGGCCTGCCCCCTACCTGTGTTGATCGTGGGTGGAATGCTCTGGCGACCGGGCACCACGATCGCCGCCCGTGCCGACAGCCCATCGGTGTCCGTAATGCTGTAGAGCACGATCTGCCGCTTGTCAGCGAGGGGCACCGTGACCGTCCCACCCTCAACGGTTGCCGGGGAATCGGCGGTAACCTTCAGTTCGGATACGACGCCGTCCGGGTCAGGGTCGTTCTCCAACACAGGCACCTCCACCTGTTCCACCCCCACGATCGCAGCAGCAGGAACCACGTCGTCGTTGGCAACGGGAGCCTTCGGCGGAACATCTGCGGAGACCCGTATTGTGACAACCCCCTTGTCCGAGACCCCGCCGCCGTCCGTGATCGTGTAGTACAGGTGGTGCGTCCCTTCCTGGGAAGGAGTCACTACGACGATCCTCTGCCCCCGGGTCTGCGCCTTCGGATCCCAGCTGTCATCGGTTGCGGTGGCGGATCCCTTCACCAGCTGCAGCTGGTCACCGTCGGGATCGATGTCGTTGGCAAGAGCAGGTATCTCCAACCTCGTCGATGGCCGAGCCGCAACCTCATCGGACACTGCCACGGGGGCCTGATTAGCCTCAGGTGATGGCACGACACCAACACGGATCACCTTCCCCTCGGCACCAAAACCGATCGAGCACGCGGTAGGTGAAGGTGTCGGTACCGGCACCCCCCTTTGACGCGTCGTAGACGAGGAAGTTCCCCTCAATCTTCACGGCACCAAGTTTCGGCACCTGGTTCCCGAGTCCACCCAAGGTGACCGAGTCCCCATCAGGATCTATGCCATCCAGCGGAATCGGTATCCGCACGGAAGAACCTGCGAAGGTCCGAGAATCGATCTGCTTCGGAGTCGGTTGCTCGTTGTGCTCGTCCTCGGCCCGGATGTTGATGCTCACCGTGGTCGAAGCAGGGTTTCCCTGCGAATCCCGGACCGTGTAGATGGCCTCCGCCGTGCCTGCCTGGCCACCGGCCCGGAACCGCACCGTCCCATTCGAGACGAAGAACTCACCCAACTCCGAGGCCGAGCGCACGTCAAGGTCCGGCGACAACGTGGTCGAGATCCGCCGGGGAATGGTCGTTGCTCAGCACCGGCACGGTCACCAGGTCTCCCACCCGCACCACCGAGTTGTCCGGCACAACCACGGGGGACTGCACCGTGGAGGGAGGCTCCTTCGGGATCACCAGCACCTTCGCCGTCGCCGAGGCGTGTCCGTTACTGACGGTGTGGGTGAAACTCTGTGGGGAATCGATTCCGGCCGGAGCGGTGATCCGAAGCAGCGAGTGCCTGACCACCTCGATGTCCAACCCGGGCGCATCGGTCTGCGACACTGCCTGGATTGCCAGCACCCCGCCGGCTGGATCGAAGTCGTTGTCCAGTGCGTTGATGGTCAGGGCGCCGTTGGCGGGCAGCAGCCCCAGATCGTTTTCTGGCACGGGTTGGAGCCCCGAGGAGTTCGGATCATTCACATCGACCCGAATGCGGCCCTTCGCGTTGTTGGGACCATCTGTGATCGTGTAGAACAGCGTGTAGTTTCCTGCCTTGGACGCTGTGAAGCGAATGGTTCCCGCTTGGTGATCCGGTTTCACCTCCACCCCCTCGGGAGCAGCGGAGACCTCCACGAGCTTCAGGTCATCGGAATCGGGGTCCGTGTCGTTGCTGCGAGGGTCAAGCGTGATGGCGTGACCGACAGTAGCGACATAGTGGTCGTTGTTGGCCACAGGGGGCGAGTTGGTGGATCCCGGCGAGACCTGAGCACTCAGTTCCCCGGAGGCCGCATCCCTGCCATCAGAGACCGTCAGGTTCACGGAGCGCCTCCCCGGTCCTTCCTTACCGATGTCCTTCACCGAGACGTAACCATCAGGACGCCACGTCATCTCGAGGCTGTCGTCCTCGACAGCGGCCTGCTGAAGGTAGATGGGATCACCATCCGGATCCACCCAGTCGGCAAGCACCGAATACCCAACAGATGCCCGCTCGCTCAGGTTGACCTGGCTGTCACGGATCTTGTGGGGTGCGGAGTTTTCATTCTCCGCGCGCAGGTTGACCGTGACGGTGGCGACATTCGAGACGTCCACCCGTCGAAGGCCTGGTAGGTGAAACGTGATCGGCCCCTTCGCATCTGCGGGCACCTCAATGCGAAGCGCACGCCCCTCTTTGGCCTGCGAGACCTTGACCCCTTCGGGGACTTTCTGGACTATCGCGGTCAACACATCACCGTCGAGGTCAATGTCGTTGCTCAGGACAGGAAGCACCGTCGCGGTTCCAGTAGGGGCACCCAGCTCATCGTCCACGGCCTGCGGCGGGTGCTGCTCCTCGGAGAACTCGCGGTTCTGGGTCTCCTTGGTCTCCTCGGTCTCCTTCTCCGTCTTGTCGTCCACCAGCTGGGACTCGACTTGCTCCCAGTTGTCCACCTTCACCATTTGTTTCAAAGGGCAAAAAGACATCGCCGGTGACCTCATCGTTGATGACGATCACCTTCCGGTTGGTACGGAAAACAGGTTGCTTGGCACTTGCCAGCACAGGATGCTGAGCCCGTTCGTACTGATCCCCTCCACAGTCACGGACGTAGTAGCCGGATTCCGCCCACAACGCATAGGTGCAGCCATCCAGCTGCACAGGCGCGGTTGGTTTGCCGCTCGGGATGCTCTCTCGCGCCACTCTGCCAGAGGAGATCTCTGCTGAGCAGCTCAGACGGCGTAGCGACAACAACCGTTCCTGATGGCCCCGAGGGCTGCTGAAGGACCCCTCCCGTGAACCCTTCCTCCGTGACAGAGCGCCCACCAACAGTCAAGGTGGTGCCGTCGAGCACCACGACCTTGTCCCCCCACCACCGTCAGCTGGGCCGATTCCGGGAGCCTCCCCTCAAGCGTGCGCCCCTGCTCCTTGACCACGGCCTCAACTCCCCTCCTGTGACGGTGTAGAGCTGTCCGTCCGCGGTCAACACGTGCCCGGTCCCATCTGTACCAACCACGATCCGTGGGGTGTCCAATCCTTTCAGAAGTGGCTCAGCAGTGAGGCTGAAGCTCGCCGTCCCTCGGGTATCGGTGGCCCATACCCTGCCCTCGCCCCGATCTGCAAAGAGCACCTCGTCGCCGCCATGGGCCATCAGAACCCCTGCCACTGCGGCCTCCCAAGGAAGGCGAGAGAAGCCACGTCCACAGGGGTGCACCGTATCGGAACTGTGCACCAAGACATTGCCTGCGGACTGAGTTACGTCGAAGGAGCTGGAGGGGGGCCGAAGTGCACCGTCGATCGTCTGGGATTCATAATTGAGATGCCCCGCCAACCGCTTGGTTTGATTGGTCACCCAGACGCCACCGTCGTTCAATTCGACATCAGCCGCAGGCACCCCTCGATGGATCAGCGCGAGGAACCCGAGGAAAGCGCGACAAGACCCACCAGCGCGGTCTCAACACGTTTGCGCGTGAGTAGAGCCATACGTCCTTCTCCCTACACTCTCGCCGGCCGTGTGATCGGTCCTGGCCGCCCTATCCACTAACCTTCCGGCAGACACCCTGACTGAGTCGAACATTAAAGGCTTACCCGGGCTCGTCTCCACATCACGGGGCGCACGGGCCTGTAGAAGACCAGCTACTTCAAACATAATGCCTAGTCAAAGCTGTTTACCTTTCCAATCCAAATGCAAATCAATGTCACTTGAAGGTGGCGCTCCGTGCTGACGTTCCTCCTTTTCGATGACGCCCTTTAGGGTGGTCCACATGCTCCCCCACTCAGCCGCAGCACCCTGGCCCAGCAGACGGCGGCTGTTCTCGCTACCGAGAGCGGTGTCGACCACGTCCACCCATGCTCCGAGGAGTAACGATTTCCTACCCGGGGCGGAGCCGGAAGTTTTTCATTCCGGGGGAATGGACGCCTCGTCCGGGACCGCTGGTTGGCGTACCAGGGCCTAGGGATCGCTGGGTGTCGCATTCCCTGAATCGTCCGAATCCTGGGCTGGCTCTGCCCGCCTTCGCGGCGCTGGTGGCCCAGCCCTGTTCGTCATGGCCGACACCGCGATCGTCGGACAACTGGGCACAGTTCCCCTGGCCGGATTGGGGGTGGGTTCCACGCTGACCCTGGCGCTGGTCGGGGTGTTCGTGTTCCTTGCCTACGGTTCCACCGCCACCGTGGCGCGACTGGTGGGAGCAAACCGAGAGAAGACGCGGCGGAATCCGGGGTTCAGGCAATGTGGCTGGCCCTGGTCCTCGGCGCGGCGGTCGCTGTGGTTTTCCTGGGGTTCGCACCGCAGCTGGCGGCCTGGCTCGGCGCCGACGGAGCGGTCCACGACCAGGCCGTGGCCTACCTCCGCTGGTCGCTGCCGGGACTACCTGGAATGTTCCTGGTGTTGGCGGCAACAGGGACACTGCGTGGGAGGCGGATGGCCGCACCCCCATGATCCTGGCGATCGGCGCCGCGATCCTGAACCTGGTCGGAGACATCGTCCTGGTCTTCGGTCTCGGCATGGGGATCGCGGGTTCGGGGGCCTGCCACCGCATTCGCCGAAACGCTCATGGGGTTAACTGCGGCTGGGATCGTGGCCCACGGCGCGGCCAGGGGTAGAGGTGGGTTGCGTCCCCGACTGGCGGGGATGCGCACCAGCCTGCTGGTCGGCGTTCCGTTGCTGATCCGCACCCTGGCGTTGCGCGCCGCCCTGCTGTTGACAACCTGGACGGCGGCCCGTTCGGGTGCCGTGGCCCTGGCTGCACACCAGGTCGGGTTCACGATCTGGAGTTTCCTGCAGTATGTACTGGACGCCCTGGCGATCGCCGGACAGACCCTCATAGGGCAGGCGCTCGGGGCCTCCCGTCCCGGCGAGGCCAGGGCATTGGCGCGCCGCATGACCGGGTGGTCGCTCTGCGCCGGCCTTCTGCTCGGGATCGCGACCTTGCTCATCAGGGACCCCCTGGCCGCGCTGTTCACCCCGGATCCGGAGGTGCGTGACGCGGTGGCGGCGGTACTGGTGGTGATCGGCTGCACGCTGGTGATTGCATCCTGGGTGACCCTGTTCGACGGGGTCCTGATTGGTGCCGGGGACGGCCCCTACCTGGCCCGTGCCAGCCTGATCACTCTGGCCGTGTACGCGCCGCTGGCTCTGACCGTGGCTTGGGTTGCCCCGGGGTGTGTGCCGGGCCTGATCTGGTTGTGGCTTGCGTTCACCATCGGTTTCATGGGGGCCCGGGCTGCGACTCTGTGGTGGCGGGAACGCTCGGATGCCTGGCTCGTCACCGGTTGAGGTCCGGAAAAAAATCTCAGCCACAGTTGCCGTATGGAAGACTCAGCAAGGCCCTGAATCTGGAGACCGACCTTCTGGTGATCGGCTGGGGGCAAGGCGGGCAAAAACCTTGGCACGGGCCCTCGCGTCCCACGGCAAGCATGTGGTGCTGGTGGAACGCGACGACGCCATGATCGGCGGCACCTGCATCAATGTGGCCTGCGTCCCGACCAAGACCTTGGTCAATCTCGCGGAGCGACGCGGCGACCAGGAGCCGGACGACTATCTGAAACACGCCATCGCTTCCAGGGGATTCGCTTGATCGACAGGCTCCGGGCCGCCAACAAGGCGATGCTCTCCGACCTGGAGACCGTCACTCTCGTGCACGGCGAGGCCCGGTTCACCGGCCCCCGCAGAATCCGGGTCCAGGCCGGGAGGAGACCCTCGACGTCACTGCCGGGCCGTGGTCATCAACACCGGCACCTCCCCACTGATGCCAGACATCCCGGGCATTCGCGGGAGGTTCGTTTACGACTCCACCACCATTCAGCACATTGCTGATGGCGGGGTTCCGCAGATCCTGACGATCGTCGGGGGCGGGTTCATCGGCCTGGAGTTCGCCAGCATGTTCGCTGCCTTCGGTTCAGCGGTGCGGATCCTGGAACGCGGCCCCGTTTTCCTGCCCGCCTCGACGACGACGTGCGCGAGGCGGTGGTGACCACCCTCACCGACCGCGGCATCGAGATCATAACAGAATGCCCCGTCTCGGCTCTTGAGGACGACGGCAGGCGGGTGGTCTCCGGAGCTGGCACCTTCGACACGGATGCGGTGCTGGTTGCGGTCGGACGCACACCCGAGACCGCGGCCCTGGACCTGCCCGCCGCCGGGATCGCAACCGACGAACGCGGTTTCGTCGTCGTGGACGATCACCTGCGCACCAGCGCCGAGGGGGTGTGGGCGGTGGGTGACGTCAACGGAGGTCCGCAGTTCACCTACGTCTCCCTCGACGACTACCGGATCGTCCAAGACCAGCTCATCGGAGACTCACAGCGCTCCCGGGCGGACCGCAGGGCGATCCCGACGGCCACCTTCATCACTCCCCCGCTGGCACAGGTTGGGCTCAGCGAACGCGAGGCCACTGATCAGGGGGTGTCCTATCTGGTGGCCTCCAAACCAGTCGCGAACATCGCGGCGATGCCGCGCCCGAAGACCCTGGGCGAGACCCACGGCCTGATCAAAGGTGCTGGTCGATCCGAAACCGACGAGATACTCGGGGCCACGATCTTCAGCGTCGACGCGCGGAAGTCATCAACCTGATCTCCCTGGCCATGCGCAACAGAATCACCCGCGACCGCGCTGCGCAACGGCATCTGGACCCATCCCTCCTCCACGGAGGCCCTCAACGAGGTCCTGGGCGAGTTGCACACTCCCTGACCGGAACACATGAAGAGGGCGGGCCTCGACCGGGACCCGCCCTCTTCATCTGTGATTCGAGGGAATCAGCGTCTCTCACCGACGCCATCCTCTGGTTACAGGGCCTTGTTGATGAAGTAGCAAGGGACGATGATGACGAACCAGATCGGGGTCACGAGAACCGCCCGCAGGAGTCTCCTCCTCGAAGCACAGGATGACCAGACTGACTGCAGAAGAAGATGAGCACCATCAAGCGGAGCCGACACCGCCAGGCATCTTGTAGGTAGACCTGGCGTGCAGTTCGAGGGTACTTCTTTCGGTAGACGATGTAACACACGACGATGAGTGCCCAGATGAACAAGAACAGCACCGAGGTGATCGAGGTGACCAGGATGAGATGCCTCATTGATGGTCTCGGATGCGTAGAGAACCGATGCCACACACAGCAGCAGAGCAGGGAGCAGATGAGGGGCGTTCTGGGGAACGTTGCGACGCGACAGTTTGCCGAAGATTCGTGGTGCCTGCCTGTCCTCGGCCAGCCCATACATCATGCGGGATGTGGAGTAGAGCCCCGAGTTGTCGAGGAGGCCGCGGCGGTCCAACAGCACGGGAGTTCATCACCGAGGCCGCCGCCCCGAAAACCACTCAGCTGGAACATGGCGGTGAAAGGGGCTCTCGCCTGGGAACGACCGCACGCCACGGAATGACCACGCAGATGGCAGCCAGGGCCAGCACGTAGAACAAGGCGAGCCGCACGGGAATAGCATTGATGGCCTTGGGCAGGTTGCGCTCGGGATTGTGAGTCTCAGCCGCTGCGGTGCCGACCACCTCGAGACCAACGAAGGCGAAGAAGGCTATCTGGAAGCCAGCGAGGAACCCTCCGAGGCCGTTCGGGAAGAAACCACCGTCGTTCCACAGATTCTCGACGGTTGCGTGATGCCCCGCTTCCGAGACGAAACCGGAGAAGAGCAGGCTGGCGGCGACGATGAGGAGCGCCCCGACCGCGACCAGTTTGATCAGGGCGAACCAGAATTCCGCCTCACCAAAGTACTTGACCGCCACCACGTTCAGCACAAACAGAAGCAACGCCAGCACCCCGGCGGGCAACCATTTCGGTACCTCCGGCCACCAGAACTGGGCGTATCCGGTGATGGCGGCCAGGTCGCCCATGGCCGCCACAATCCAGGCAAACCAGTAGGTCCACCCCGCGATGAACCCGCCCGCCGGTCCGAGCACGTCTTCAGCTATGTCGCGGAAGGACTTGTACTTCAGGTTCGCCAGGAGCATCTCGCCCATGGCCCGCATCATGAAGTACAGGAAGAAAGCCGACCACGGCGTAGACCAGCATGCTGGAGGGGCCCGCCTGGTTGATGGTGTTGCTGGACCCCATGAACATGCCGGTGCCGATGGCGCCGCCCAGGAGCCATCAGCTGCAGGTGACGGTTGCTCAGGCCGCGCTGCAGCCCCTGCTCGTCCTCATTGTCGCCCTCGAGCACCACATCGTTGGGCGCGTCATTCGGGGGGTTACTCATCTGGGAACTCCTTCGTTCTGTGTTGAGGTCTCGTCAACCACCCGGGCAGAACCAGTCCCGGGAGGCGATGTCGTTCATGGTCTTCCGGTGGCCACTTTCCGTACGTGGGGGATGTGCTGGCGGACAACAGACCCCCGTAGTTGAGCAGGAACCTGACCTCGGAACCCGACTTTCACAGGGGTTTCGGCGTCGGTGACGTCGATGATCAGATGGTCGCTGCTGGCACCCAGCACCTCGATGCCCGGGTCCACCGGCTCGATGGCCTCCGGGGCAACATCCTGGCGACCGAGGTCACAGATGGCGCGCAGCCTCAGCCCTCGGTCGGTGAAGTGCGTGGGTGTTACCGAGGCATCCTGCCCGATCCGTCCAATCGGAACCGACGGTTTGCACTGCAGCTCAATAATCCCGCCGACCAGTTCCACCGTGTCCTGCCGGGTCCCGGGCCAGGGCGAACGATCCAGAACGTTGCGGCCCAGGATGATCGCTCTCGCCGATGCGCAGGGTGGTTGATGCCTGCGAGGCATCTCCCCGCTGACCAGCAGCGGCAGGTTCGCGCTGTTCCACCGGAGACCAGCTCAGTGGATGCCCGGTGACGCTACGGCATTCGTCCCTGAGAGTAACAAGCATTTCCATCTTCTCGCGGGGTGGGTATCACCCCGCCGAAGCAGGCGAGGTTGGTTCCCAGACCCGCCACCTCGAGGTGAGGCAGCCGGGCGATCCGACTCACTTCTTCAACGGCCCGGTCCGGCCACGCCCTCCCGCAGGGTCGCCGACGTCGACCATCATCACGACCTTGTGCGTACCCCAGCCATCCCGGCGGCGTTCGAGAGCGCCTCAGCGGTCTCGTGCGAGAGATGAGGGGTGTGATCGGCCCTAGCGCACGGCCTCCGGTGCGTTGCCGGGGGTCAGGGCCCGCAACAGCATGGTCGGCGGGTCCAAGCCCGCCTCCGCTATCCGTTTCAGGTTGTCGATCCGCGAGTCGGCCAGCATCGCATCCACCCCTCAGGGCCCGCAGCAGCGTCGGGATGGGCCTGCATGACCTTAGTGACCGCGGCCACCCGGATCCCCTGCGCAGCGCACTGGGAGATCACGGCAGAGGGCGTTGTGGGCGATCCGGTCGATGTGGATCTCCAGTCTCAGGGGTTTCCACGTTCATCCTTCCGGGGTCTCGTCATCGATTGGTTCGGGTGGTTCCCCACCTCGCCGATCACCCAGTCCGGAAGGTCGTGGCGACCTCGTCGCGGTAGACCTGCGCCAGGGTCCCCAACGCGGAGAACCGGTAGTCGCGGTCGATCAGGATGCGCGCCTCGGGTGGTGGCAGCAGCCGGGCGCCCGCGCCGAGACGGATCCGCCCGAGGATCTCGTCCCCGCCGAGAATCCTGGTCAATGCTCCCCGGTGCCGATGATCCACCGGATCGCGGTCAGGTCCCTGCCGCGGACGATCTGTTTTCTTGCCTGTCGGGGTGAACAGGTCGCTGACGGATCCGACGTGCCTGCAATCCCAACCTCAACGGCACGGGTGGCCAGCCAGCGGGTGACGTCCTCTCTTTCTCATCGGAGGAATGGCCCGCAGATACTCGAGCCGCTCCTCGTCGTCGCTCTCCCCGACATCGCCGCCACCTGGCGGGCGTTGACGAGACACCGAGATCGCCCTCAACGGTGCGCTTGGCCGGGGCTCGGGGTCGATGCTATAGCTGGTCCACTCAGCCGAGCCGTCGGTGACGCTGTGGATGTCGGTGGTCGCACTCGCCGACATCGATCGCAAAGCATCGCCGAGGAGCGTCTGCAAAGATTTCGGCGACCAGCAGCACCGCACCGGGGTGGGCAGGGATCTCAAAGCTGGAGCTCCGTCAGCCTGGCCATCCCCGGGGCCTTGACGATGTGCTGGTTGAAGACCTCGTGAATCAGCGCGCGAACCGGCTCGATCTGGAGAACGTCCACGTCGGGGAAGACGTTGTCGGCGCACATCAATTCCACATCGTTGCGGGCGAAGACGTCCTGTACCCGGCGCCGCACGGCAATGTTCCCGGCGTAGATCACCGGGCTTTCAGCCCCGATTCCGCGATCATCCGAGCGTTGTCCACCACGATCCGTTTCTCGCCGTAGTCCACTCCACCAGCGAGCAGAACGATGTTGGGGTTCGCCTCGACGAGATCCTCGACGTCCCAGGAGTCAATCGCCCCGACCGTAGTCAGGCCAACGATCGCCCCCGCTCCGAGGGCCGCTTCCCGGGCGGCGCGGGCCGTCATCCCCTGCGTGAGTCCGTGGACGCTCATCTTCAGCCCGCCAGCGGCGGAGCTGTTGACGAACCTGCGTCGTGTCGATCTCGATGCCGGAGGGTTTTCCGCATCTCGTCGATCGCCGCGTCGACGCCGATCTTCACGTCCCCCTGGGCGACGGAGGTCGGGGCGAACCCCTGGCCGATGTGCCGGAACCTTCCGTCCTCCAGCGAGAAGGCGTTCGCCTTCGTGATGGTGGACCCGATCTCAAGGGTGGTGACGACCCGCATCGCTCACCTCACCCGGCCTTTCCCTGTTCGCGGCCGCGCATGGTGCGCACGATCGCATCGAGCACGTCGATGCCCTTGGTGCCACGGCCAAAGGTGGCGTCCAGGCCGGTCTCGGCTGCCATGTCGCGGCTGACCTGCGTGCCGCCGGCGATCAGCACCTTCTCGTCGCGGATGCCGCGTTCCTTGGTCAGCTCGGCGAGTTTCTTCATCATCGTGCGGTGAACCTCGTTGTGGCTGATGACCGTGGAGATCAGGATCGCGTCCGAGCCCGACTCAATGGCCGCATCCACCATCTTCTCGACGGGAACCGAGGTCCGAGGTAGTGGTACTTCACGCCGTACTTCTCGAGGCCACCATGTTTGATGTCGAGAATCTCACGCATGCCGACGCTGTGCTCGTCCTCACCGACGGTGCCGGCCACGACGGTGATCTCGTGGTCGGTGACGAACTGGCGCAACTCGTCCTCGGGGAGCAGCTCGATCTTCTCAGGGGATGGTCAGCTCGGTCTTGTCGACGTCGAAACCGACGTGCCCCTTCACCTCGACGAAGCATCCCTCGGCGGGCTGCAGCACCTGGAGTTGACGACCTCGAGGGTCGCTCAGCCCATGCGCTGTAGCCATCTCAGAGGGCCGCCTCGACGGCGATCTCGCTCGTTCGGGGATCATCAGCTCCACCAGGGCCACACCGTCACCGGCCCATTCGGCCTCAGGCCCGCAGCAGGTTCCCGGGCGGTACTCGCGGGTCCGTTCAGAGCCGTTTGTGAGGCGCTGTCCTCCGGGGTCGAGTTCGTCGATGTGAGACGATCTTCTCCGGGTCGCAGAGGTGCAACCGCCGATCAGGTCACGGGCCTTGTCACGCCCCGTCGGGCGGGTTGTTGTTGCCGAAGTGGTCGCACACCGGCGCCAGATAGTCGGGATCGCGTTCGATCACGGTGCCCACCGAGATGCCGCCGTCCCCGTCACGGGCGATGCCGTCGTGGTTGCGTTCCGGGAACTCGGCGGAGTCGACGAAAGCCCTGCTCCACGGCAGCAAGTAGCCGCCCGCGTGCAACATCTCGGTGAGAAGCCGATCGCGCGTTCCTTGAGGTCGCGCACCATCCCGCCCAGCGGGCCTTCCCGGTTGAGGTGAGCAGTTCCTTGATGCCGTCCAAGGGCCGCCCAGGTCTGTTTGACGGTCTGCACGCCACGCACCGAGTTGTAGTGCCAGGGCGAGGTTGCGTCCCTCGTCGGGGTGATGGTGCTCTGGATGTCGGCGCTGGTGAGCATGGAGATCATCGTGTCGATCACGTGCAGGCGGATCGCCTCGTTGATGTCGGACTCGATGTAGCAGGTGTTCTGCTGGGCGCGCATCTTTTGTATTCGGGAAGAAGTCGCGCAGCTCGACCGCGTAGGGCAGGTCGAACCACAGCTTCGGGGTCGGCGGGGCGCTCGGCGGCACCGTCGAGCCCGATGAGGTCATGGGCATCCCGACCATGACGGAGAAAGGCAGAGTTCAGGCCGTGCTGGACCATGAGCTCGGGCATCACCTTCCAGCCCTGGCGGGCGGTGGCGTTTGGCGTTGTGGGCACCGTCGATCTGGAAGATCCGGGCCCGCTCAGCGACCTTCTTGGCCTCGCCCGCGTCGACGTAGCTGCGGTGAGGCGTTGATGTTGCGGTAGAGCACGTTGTACTGCGGGTCTGGTGGGCGCCGTTGACGCCCTCCTCCGCGAACAACACCGCAACCTCGGGGCCCCGCCACGCCGGAGACGTAGCTGTGGAAAGTTGATCGGGCGACCGACCTCTCGTCCTCGATCGGGTCGCAGGCCTTAGCGACTGGCGCGCAGCTGCTTGCGGGTAATCGGCACACCACCGAGTGCCCTCGAGGGTACCCTCCATAAGGCCGTCGATGTGGCTCTGCCCGGTGGTGCGGATCACCATGATGTGGTCGGCGCCGTTCAGGCCGCCATCCGCATGCGGCGGATGTCGTCCTCGAAGTGCCCGGAGGCGATCTCAGAGGTCACAACCGGAGCAGGCTGCGGGTCGATGCCTCGAAGTACTTCGCGGTGGGCATCGGGACGCTGTTCTTCAGCAGCTCCGACATGTTCCTGAAATGGAATCCCGCCATGTCGACGCCACCCTCGGGCACGGCGCGCCAGGTCCAGCCCTTGCGCGGCGGGTGGTGGTCTCCAGATCCTCGAGATCTCCTCCACGTTGATCTTGGTGTTTCGGATCAGCTTGTCGGTCACGCTCACTTCTCCTCGAAGACCAGCCATCACAGGCGCGGATCGTCGGCGATAGCGGTTGCCGCCGCCCGGATGTCAATTCCGTCGCGCCTGGACGGGCGCAGCACCACGTGCCCCGCTCCTTTGCCCAGCGGCCCGGCGTTCAGCGTTCTCGACCACGGCGTGCGTGGTGACCGAGTCGACGCCCATGCGCAGCAACACCGAACGTTCGATCGACGGCGTGGTGGGTGCGGGCCAGCTCACCACCGGCTCCATCACCTGGTGGCACAGCTCCCAGAACCTGGCCTTGAGGGCCTCGTCGTCCAGGTCCGCCGAGTTCGGAACGCAACTTCTCGAAGCGGTCGATCCGCTCCTGTTCCTCGGTGTTCATCATCGTCCTTCCTGTTCACTCGCCGCCCGCGACCCCAGGGACGAGCGATCGCACGTGTTCTTCAGTGGTGTTGGCGTCGGCGGCCGGAATTCGACGTCCTCGCTGCTCCACCGCTCGAGGGGCAGCACCTTGGCGGCGTGCCTGATGCTAGCTGCCGCGCAGCCTTGCGAGATCAGGGGACTTTGCCCGCGACCTGAGTCGAGCCGCTCCGGGATGACGATCGCCTTGCGGGACGTTGCCCATCAGGTCGCCCGCCTCACCTCGATGCCGCTCTTCGCAAACGACAGCTGGCTGTTGTGGTGCTTGCCGCTCGCAGTGTACTCGGTTTCCTGGACAACGATGATCTGATCACGGTCATCTGCATGGCGTGGGGCGACGGTAGCCGTGAGGCTGGTGTTCCCGGTAGGGGCCACGCTCAAGCCCTCCAGTTTCGTCAGCAAGCTCGGTCATGTGAAGACCTCACTGGGTGACCAGGTGGTGGCCATCGTAACCTCAGCGCCCGGGCCGCGTTGCGCAGCGTCCACCAGTCGGGCCAGGTGCCCGACAGGCACCCGCAAACCGGTGTGCCCCGTGGTGAAGGACTTGTTGTTGAAGTCGTATCGGATGCCATGTGCAAGCCGGTGAGGGTCGACCCGGAGCCGCCACCACCTGGGTCTGGTCGCGCCCAACCTTGCACGCAGGCCACGGGCCCGTGCCCGTCGGGTTGCCGCCGCCGGCGTGCGTGACCGCGACCACGTCGGGCTGGCGCCCGTAGCGTTTCATCCACCTCACGACCGATCTCGGCTCCCAGCGTCTCCACCCCGCGATTTCCGTAGGGGTGTAGAGGCTGGCGTTGAGCCGGTCTCCTCCAGGGTGCGCGGCGCGCCGAAACAGCTCGGGCCCAGGGCTGTCGGTTTTGACCACCTCCGCGTGCGGGCCTCGGGCGGGACTTCTCCGGCAAGTCTCAGGCTGCCCGATGTGTTGCCGGAGTCCGTGAGACCTCCTGGATCACGATGCGCTTGAGGCCCCTGCTGGGTGGCCTGCGAGGAGGCGACAGCCGCGTGAGTTCCGCTCGTTGCGCGACCACGTGCATGAAGCCCTTTCTTGCGGGCCTCGTGGGCGCTGGGGAGATGCGCGGCAGCTTTTGCTGAAGCTTGCCTGGGCGCGTGGCCTCGTCGCTTCGGCGAGTTCTGGCACTGCCGCCTGGCGATGCTCGCACCGCCTCAGTGAGGCGATGCAGTTCGTCGCAGCGGGGTTCTGCCGACCTTGGTGGCCCGCTGGATGGTCCAGCCACCTCGTCGAGGGAAGCCGGTGGCCGCCATCATCACTGCCTCGTAGTCCCAGAAGGCGATGGACTGATCTTGAACTCGTCGTGGTCCACCCCAAAGGCGGAACATGATCTCTCAATTCTCTGCGGGCCATCCCGTCCTTGCATGTAAGGTTGCTCGCGCCTCGTGCTCCGTCCCGATCTGTAAGGATCTCGTCCACGGTCTCGCCGAGAGCGCTGTGCGGTATCCGGGATTGATCCGGCTCAGCACGTGTGGGTCCGTCCGACGATGATGTGGTGCGGATGGTCGCCCTCCCCACCGGAAGCGCCGCGGGCGCGGTGAGAAGCGTCGTACATTGCGGCAGCGGGGTTGGCGGCTGAGTCAGCCGGCGCCTCCGCTCCGCGCGTTCCCGCCAGGACGACCTGCTGGATCTCCACCCATGTGCTCGAGGGGCCACCTTTCGATGCACTCACTGCATCGCTCCAATCCTCAGGTCAGGTCACCGGCGCTCGTAGGCCTCGGGGCCCATCGGCGCCGTCGGCGACAGCAGGTCCGATGATCCGCAGGCCCCGTGGCGGCGAAGATGCGGGGAATGGTGTTCACGCGCGATGCCTGCCGTGGCCTTGCCGCCCGCGATCTCGGGGCCCGGTGGACATCGCTGATCTCAGGCACGCCGTGGATGGTGATGTAGTCGCCCGTGTCCGGCACTCGGCGCCGGGATCCACCTGCTGCGGGTGGATGAAGCAGTGATCTCCTGCATCACCGCGGTGCCCGATGGCGATGTGAAGTTTGCAGCCCGCGACCTTTCCGGGTTCGATGACCCGGTCCTGGCCTGGCGCGGCACCTTCGCGATGATCGGTTCCGCGTCTGTTCCGCGCGGTCGACGCGCCGGGTCCGAGGGGCATCGCTGATCGAGGCGTGCGGTTTCGCGGGAAACCCGAGCGTGCCCGACGATGGAACCGTCGGCGGCCCGGCCTTGAACTCCTCGGGGTGGAACCACGCCCTGGGTGGACAACTGTTTACCGGGTCTCTGCCCGTAGGGGCTCAGGTCGTTGGCCACGGCTGGCCTCGATGCTGGTGACCTCTGGCTGCCGGCGGTCAGCACCACGACGAGATGGTCGAGCTACGAAGCCTGGGTTGGCACCCACACCGATGCGGCGGAGACACCGTGTTCCTTGGCCAGCGCGTCCAGCTCGGCTCACCCTCACTCAAGGGTTTCTGCAATGCCTCGAGGGCCGCCATCTCCTCGGCGATGCTGACCACATTGATGCCCGCGGAGATGATTGCCTTCAGGTCGGGAAGCTGCTTTCTTGACCCAGGACGTGGTGGCGATGGTGACGACGTACTGCAACTACCGGAGTCGAGGATGCGCTGGGTCGTCGCTGACTCCCCACCACGCCACCGCACGCGAGCACCGCGCGCTACACGTCTGCGAGCTCCGGGACTGATGTCGAAAGATGCGCCGACCGGTTCAGGCCTTCCTTTGCCGGGATCACCTTGCGCAGCGCCCTGACCCATCGCGAGGCCCCACTGGAGCCACGCCCGGATTCGCGCTGATTCTTGCTCACTTCTCTCCCTCGAGTTGTTGTTCACGCCTCAGCTGGGACTGCGGCGTACCAGTGTCCCGCGACTCCAGAACAAGCACACCTTCTCCGGCAGATCCGGGACCGGCCGACCACCGCCACTTTCTCCTTCCAACTCCGGTGGTTACTATGTTCCGCCATGTCCTGGGCCCCTTGCCCGACCGGCATCCACCCGGATGTTCGTCGGTTTCACCATCGTGAAGGTGTCGCCGCTGACCATTGCCCTTTCACGTGTATCCGCGCGGCGGGGATCATCCGAGAACACCGGATTCGAGTGCGACAAAAGGCGGACAGTTTGAGATCTTCCATCGTCAACATCATTAGCAAACACGAGAGCCTCCCATATGCAGGAGGGCTGTGAGGACGAGACGGATCGCAGTTGGTTAATCTGCTGCGGGTCGATCCGCAGCTCTGCATGGTCGAAGGCTGGCGAAATCCTCCTCCAGTTGTCTCCGACGACGGTGGCGAGGAACCGCTGGAATCGTCTGGTGGAAGGACTGGCCTGGATCAGCACCCACCCGAACCTGGAGCACCGGTTCACCGCGGTGACGGGGTCGACTGTCGGACTGCAGTCTCTGGCCTCCGCCACCCAAAGCGGATGTGCGCGCATCCGCTCCTCACAAGCGTCGACGGGGCCACGGGACGACGACGCATCCTCTTGACCATCATGGCGACATGGTGACACTGACCACCTTGATCATCGACTGGATCAGAATCGAAGGTGTGCGGGACCCGCAGCTCGCTGAGTGACCAACGTCATCGTCGAGGCGCGAATCCTGGCGTTGCGCATCCTCGCAGCGCGGTCAGCAGGCCATCGGCGCACGCCTGACGGATCGCAGGCGGGACTCGATGCACGCGCCGACCTGGCATTGGCCCCGGGCCTTGGCCCGCGACGGCGGGGCCAGCGTCGCCTCACTGTCCCAGGAGCTCGACATGCCGACCAGCACGGTGCACCGGCGGATGCGCCGGCTTCTGGCGAAACCAGAACATCATCATGCGGTGTGACGCGGCTGAGTTGGCGGGCTGGCAGCTGGAGTGCACCTGGTTGACGACGGTCGCCTTCAGCTACAGAACCG
>BNJT01001038.1_pt1 | contig 119270 bp, 142 predicted proteins | sample 8540491 | NCBI WGS metagenome assembly BNJT01 (sample SAMD00202455, study PRJDB9452) | human saliva metagenome | host: Homo sapiens | reverse complement strand
CCCTTTAGAAGGCTGGCTTGAGCGTTCATTTTTTATTAATTAGTCAGCTTGTTCATCCGCTTGCTTGGCTTGCTCTTTGCGCAACTTATTGCGCTTGCGGAGGCCTTGGAAGAAGGTCTTGAGCTTGTCGCTACACTGGGCTTCCAAAACTCCTCTAATCACTTGCGGTTGATGGTTGAAGCGGCTGTCTTCCAAGAGATTCATGAGGCTGCCGGCGCAGCCACCCTTGGGGTCACTAGCCCCGTAGACCACCTGATCCACCCGTGATAAGACTAGGGCGCCCGCACACATAGGGCAAGGTTCCAAGGTCACATAGAGGGTACAGCCCTCTAAGCGCCAGGCGCCTAGGGCTTGGTTGGCGGCTTCAATGGCCAGGAGTTCGGCGTGGGCCGTAGCCTGGTGGTTGACCTCCCGCAGATTGTAGGCTGAAGCCAGGAGGACGCCATCCTTAACTAAGAGGGCGCCAATGGGCACTTCGCCTAGGGCTTGGGCCTGGTCGGCCAGTTCTAGGGCCTGCTGCATCCAATATTCGTGCTGGGCCAAGTCGGTGGGCGCCAGTTGGCTTGCATCCATCATGGCCTCACCCCTTATGTTCCAGAGCCAGGTAGCTGACAATCAGATCTGTCAGATGTTGCAGGTTGAGCCCTGTCTCCTTGGTGTATTTGCTGAGGCGATAGGTCAAGGTATTGCGATGAATATAGAGTTCATCGGCTGCCTGACTCAGGTTGCCCTGATGTTCAAAGAGGGCTCGCACCGTCGCCGCATAGTCTGGGTTGTGCTTGAGGACATCGTGCAGTCGATCCATAAAGGCATACTGCTTGGTCACTTCGCGCCCTACTAGGCGTAAGAGGACTGAGGTCAAGGGCACAATCTCTGGCTCCATAATCTGAGACAGAATACTGTGAACCAGACGCCGCTCATCTTGGAAATGGGCCACATAATCCTGGTCCAACTTGGCTACTAGGCCGACACAACCTCGGGTAACCGTCTCAAAGTCAATGTCCAAGGTCTTAATAATGTCCACCAAGGCGCCAACGTGTTCCATGCCTCGAAGGCAGACTAACCAGCGATTGGCTTCATCCGGAATGACCACTTCAATGGCTTCCAGAGAATCTTCCAGGGTCTGCTGCCACAAGACAGGGTCGAAGGTCTCTGACTTGGCCTGCATAATCAAATAGATACAGACCAGACTGCCCCGCATTTGGCCTTCCAGTGGCTGACCTTCTAGGAGAAAGGCCCGCCAGGCCTGTTGATGTGGCGCTAAATCCACGACCGGCACCTGGGGAGTGGCCTTAGCCAAGCTCATCATAAGCAAGAGTTCTTCTTCCTTGCTAGTCAGGTCAGCCTGAGGAATGGCTAGGCCTTGATCCCCCCCAATTGGACAATCAGATAGCCGGGCAGCACCGCATCCGGTGCGACTGCTTGGGCCTGGGGATAGAGTCTTTGCAGTTGTTCAAACATGGGCTAGCTCCTGTCTTAGATTATTTAGGCTTTGGCTTTGGGCTTAACTTTGGCCTTGCTTGAGCCAGCCTCATGGTCCTTAGCGGCAATGTTGATCTTACCGGACCGGCCGCCAATGGTCACCGAGTCCCCGGTGACAATGCTGCCGCTAAGCAACAACTCACTGAGTTGGTCCTCAATTTGTTTTTGAATCGCGCGACGAATTGGACGCGCCCCGTATTCTGGGTCGAAGCCGGCTTCGGCGATAATGTCCACCGCGGTGTCGGTCACCCGAGCCTTGATGGCCAGTTCGCCTAGGCGCTTGATAATATCCTTAGTATGGAGCTTCACGATTTGGCGAATTTCTTCCTTAGTTAAGGAGTGGAAGACCACCGTTTCGTCAATCCGGTTGAGTAATTCTGGACGGAAAGAACGCTTGAGCTCTTCGCGAATACGTTTTTCCATGGCCAGGTGGTCAGCAGTAAACTGCTTAGCCCCAAAACCGACAGATTTCTCATCCCGCAGGGCGGTTGCCCTAGGTTAGAAGTCATGATAATGATGGTGTTGCGGAAATCGACTTGGCGGCCCTTGGAGTCAGTCAAATGTCCGTCGTCAAAGACTTGGAGCAGGATGTTAAAGACATCTGGGTGGGCCTTCTCGATTTCGTCCAGGAGAATGACAGAGTAAGGTTTTTGGCGCACCTTCTCGGTCAACTGGCCGCTTTCTTCATGGCCTACATAGCCTGGAGGCGAACCAATCAGGCGAGACACGGTGTGTTTCTCCATGTACTCGGACATGTCGACCCGAATCATATTGTCTTGGGAACCAAACATGGCTTGGGCCAAGGCCTTGGCCAATTCGGTCTTACCAACCCCGGTTGGTCCCAAGAAGAGGAAGGAACCAATTGGACGGCCTGGCGCCTTGAGGCCAGAACGAGCCCGGCGAATAGCGCGTGACACAGCGGACACGGCTTCCTCTTGGCCAATAACTCGTTGATGAAGCTCCCGCTCTAGGTTAACCAGACGTTGGCTTTCCTTCATGGCCATTTGGGTCACTGGGATGCCAGTTGACAGGGCCACGACTTGAGCCACTTGTTCTTCATCTACGACTAAATGTACTGGCTGGCCGGCCTGAGCCTGGGCTTTCTTGCGAGCCCGGGCTAGGCGTTTTTCCAGTTTTTGTTCGGCTTCGCGAAGGCTAGCTGCCTCTGGGAAGTTGCGGGCTAGCACGGCTTCTTCCTTATCTGACTGCAACTTGGCCATTTCCTTCTCGAGGGCGAAAAGGGGATCATGAGAGACGGCTTCTTCAATCCGCACCTTAGCAGCCGCTTCATCGATTAAAGTCGATGGCCTTATCAGGCAAGGAGCGCGACGTAATGTAGCGGACACTGAGTTTGACCGCCGCCTCAATGGCTTGGTCGGTAATGGTCACGGCGTGGTGAACTTCATACTGGGTCTTGAGCCCTTGCAGAATCTGGATGGTTTCTTCAGGCGTTGGCTCGTCCACTTGCACCTTAGAGAAACGACGTTCCAAGGCCGCGTCTTTTTCAATGTATTTCTGGTATTCACTCAGGGTCGTTGCCCCGATGACTTGGATTTCACCCCGTGCCAGGGCTGGCTTGAGGATGTTGGCTGCATCAATAGCCCCTTCAGAGCCACCGGCCCCAATCAAGGTATGGAGCTCATCAATGAAGAGAATAACTTGGCCGTCGGCCATGACCTCTTCCACAATGCGCTTCATGCGCTCTTCGAACTCACCCCGGTACTTGGTCCCAGCCACCAGGCTCCCCATATCTAGCATCATGAGGCGTTTCTTGGCAATATCGGCCGGCACGTCGCCTGACACGATGTGTTGGGCTAGGCCTTCTGCCAGGGCAGTCTTACCTACCCCAGGGTCCCCAACTAGGACAGGGTTATTCTTCTTACGACGGCTGATGATTTGCAGCATGCGTTGGACTTCCTTCTCGCGGCCCACCACTGGGTCCATCTGGCCTTGCTTGGCCATTTGGGTCAGGTTGCGGGCAAAGGAATCCAAGGTCGGCGTCTTACTTGGCGCAGTCTCGCTGGCTTTCTGGGTCCGCGCTTGAGGCTTGCTTTGGCCCATTGGCATCTTATCAATGCCAATGGCTTGGTAGACGGCTTTTTTAAGGGCGTCTAAATCAACATCTAGGTTGCGCAAGATCAAGGTCGCCAAAATTTCTTGTGGCAGCATAGCTAATAAGAGGTGCTCGGTCCCGATTTGGCGAGCGCCCAAGCGCTTAGCTGTATTGGAGGCATCCATGATATTTTTCTTGGCGCGCGGCGAATAAGGTAGGGTGACTTCCCCCCGCGGCATAGGCGCCTCTACATCGCCGTGGATGGCCCGCAACTCGTTGAGAATTAGTTCCGGGGTCACGCCAAATTCACGGAGAATGACGCCGGCAATCCCACGTTCTTCGCGGGCTAGACCAATCAAGATATGCTCGGTCCCAATGGCTGAATGGCGCAATTGGTAGGTGGCCTCAGCCGCCATGATCATGACTTGATGGGCGCTTTCGGTAAATAGTTCTTCAAACATCGCGTCTTCACTCCTTTTCTTAATAGCTGTATTTGAGTTGTTGCAAAAAGGTCTTGAGCAATTGGGCGCGAGCCGCCTGTTCCTGCTCACTGATTTGATGGAGGACGGATTTTTCAATCACGGACAGGATTAAGGTCCCCTCGCGGTTGGTAATCAGGCCCTTGCCAATCAAATTCTCAATCATATGAATGCCGTTGCGTTGGCTAATCTTATCGCCCACTAATTCTATCAGCTGATCAATCAGGGCTGCCTCGTCGGCCAATTCAATCTTGAGAATGCGGATATAGCCGCCACCACCCTCGCTTACTTTCGACCAGGTAGCCATGCTCCTGGGTAAAGCGTGTCTTGATGACATAGTTAATTTGTGACGGGACACAGTCGAAGTGCTCCGCGATGTCACTACGTTTGATTTCGACATGCTCTTGGTGCTTGAGGAAATTCCTTCAAAGTAGGCCTCAATGATGTCGGTCATATTGCGGCTTGACATGTTACCCCTCCTTACATTGACTTTCTTTGACTATTGTACACCAAATCAGACCTTTTGCCAACCTAATTGCTTGACCTAGGGCTAAAGAAAAAGGAGCCTGAGGCCCCTTTTTATATAAATGATTATATATTTGACTTTTCATGAGTGGCCGAGGCCAAATCCCGGTCTGACAGGCTTTTGCCACCAAAAGACGAACGTTTCCGGCTTATTTTTGACTTTTTCTGTTCGCGACTGCCAAAAAGCCAGAATTTTTGCCCTCTCAAACCCTATTTAATAGTGTAACTATTAAATAGGCTTAAGCCTCTTGGGCCAGGTAGGCCACCAAGGCATCCAGGTCGCTACCCAGCTGCTGATCCAGCAGCTGGTGACGAGCCAAGGCCTCATAACCATCCCGGCCTCGTCCTAAGAAGTCGTTAGTCACTAGCTGATAAGTAGCCTCAGGGTCCAGCCCCTTGACTGCCTCTTCAAGCTCTAAGGGCTGGCCTTGACTGTCGATCATACGAGGATAGTGGCCGGATTCCAGCGCCTCCTTGAGGTCGGCACCCGTCACTTCCAGGACCCAGAGCTGGCAGCCAAAGGGCAGAATGGCCAGAGCCTCCTCATAGGTTACCGGCCCCTGATCCAGACTGGCGCGGACGCCTCGCCCATTAATGAGGCTAAAGTCCACTTGCCAGCCCTTAGCCCGAGCAGCTGCCGCATAGGCCCGGCAGACCAGTTGGCTGAGATTGGTATGGCCCTGACTCAGGGCCTCCCGACTGCCATCCAGGGCCTGGCGACTTTGGCCAATGACTTGGCTAATGCGCGCCTGGGCCTGGCTTTGCCAGATTTTGAGTTCCTTGGCTACCGGGCGGGCTACCTTGGCATAATGACTTAAATCATGCAGTTGGTAGTGGCCTAGCTGGTGGCTGCCATCCGGATGGAGCCAGAGACTGAGTTCGCCTAGCAGACGACCATAGTAGCCAGCCTGCACCACCAAGGTCTGGCCGACTAGGGCAGGTTCTTCTGTCACCGTATGGGTATGGCCCCCCTATGATGGCGGCAAAGTCCGGCACTTCTTGGGCCAGAGCCAGGTCCGTCTCATAACCCAGATGGCTTAAGAGAACAAAGTGGCTTGCCCCAGCCTGACGGGCCAAGGCCAGATTCCGTTCTAAGGCTAGGCGAGGCTCTTCAAAGCCAATCAGCTCCCCTGGCGAAGAATTATCCAGGGTTTCCAGGGTTGTGGCTGCTAGGACAGCCAGCCGGACACCAGCCGCCAGGTCATAGAGGCGGTAAGGCGCCACTTGTTGCGCCGCCAAATCAGCCAAAGCCGGCTCCCGGCTAAAGTCCAGGTTACTGGACACAAAGGGCACTCGGGCTCGGGCCAGATAGGAGGCCAAAAAGCTAGGTCCCAGATCAAATTCATGATTCCCAAAAGTGACCGCATCATAACCCAACTGGTTCAAGAGGGCAATTTCCGCTTGACCAGCAAAAAGCTGGAAGTAAGGGCCACCCACAAAGAGATCCCCAGCCCCCAGCAACAAGCTGGCTTGATACTGTGCTCGCAGGCCTTTAATCAGATGGGCGCGCTGGCCAAATAAATCCAGATAGGAATGGGTGTCATTGGTATGGAGAATGCCAAGTTTTACGGCTTGCATGAATCAATCGCTTCTTTCTGCCTAGGCCTGCTCTTGTTGGGCGGCCTGGCGTTTGAGTAAGGTCTCGAAGAGGAGGGTTCCGGCCAGGTTGAGCATGAGCCGGGACCGAATCTTCTTACGCGCCTTAGGGCGCATCATAAATCTGAATCAGTTGATCGCTGAGTTTGGCCAAAGGATGATGGGTCAGGCTGGTAATGGCCACAATATGGGTCCCCTTTTGGCGAGCCTTAAGCAAGGTCTCATTGACCGTCTTGTTGGCCCCGCCTAGGGAGAAGACCACGATGACATCTTCTTTGGTGGCAATATCGGGAATGCGTTCAATACTATACTGTTCGAAGAAGTCATTGGCCCAGACATCAATGAGCTTGAGCTTACGGTTAAAGTCAGACATGGGCATATAGCTAGACCCAATCCCCACGCAGAAGACCCGACGCGCCGCCAAGACCCGGTCGGCCACCGACTCGAAATCGGCCTGGGCTAATAGGGCCATGGTCCGTTGGAACTCGTCCGTCAATTGGGCCTTCATCAAGTCAAAGTGACTGGCCTCCAGATGATGGGACTCCTGATTGGACTCCTTACTACGGCGCAGGTCATACTTGAGTTCATTGAAGGTAGCATAGCCTAACTTCTTACCTGCCCGTACAATGGTCGAAGCCGACAAATGCAGGGCCGACCCAATGGACTTGAGGGTCTGGGCCTCGATATTGTCCTGCTTCATAAGATAGTCGATGACTTCCTGTTCATAGACCGATAATTCTTCATAGTGAGCCTTTAGATTTACGAAAAACATGTCATCCCTCCTGATCCCCTAAGGGTTTACATTTCTATTGTACCACAGCTGGGAGCCACCACAAAATTTAGAGGTAATTTTACCTCTTGGAGTCAATTTTATCTTCCTTGGGAACTTTTTAGCACATTTAACTAAAGCGTTTGCTTTTTTGCTAGAATAGACTTATCAAATTATGAAGGAGCGACTAGCAATGAGTCAAAAAAACAAATTTGTTTATGCCTTTGAGCAGTTTGGCCGATCCTTCCTCTTACCTGTTTCGGTCTTGCCAGGGGCCGGGATTATTAAGGGGATTGGGACTGCCTTTTCTAACTCAGATACCTTGAAGATGTTCCCTGTTCTTCAGAACCAAATCTTCCAATTCATTATGAAATTCTTTATTACCTTAGGGGACACAGCCTTCAACAACCTACCTATTATCTTCGCTGTCGGCGTCGCCGTTGGTTTAGCCAAACGCGAAAAAGGTTCTGCTGCCCTATCCGGGGTACTCGGTTTTATCGTCTTACACTCCGTCCTCAACTTCCTCCTAGTCCAAAGCCATCGCTTGGTGGACACCAGCAAGTTATCCAGCGCTGAAGCTAAGCTAGCCATGGCCAATGCCATGCAGACTAAGGTCATGGGGATTCAAACCCTGGACCTCAGCGTCTTCGGTGGGATTATCGTCGGGATTGTGGTCTTCTTTCGTTCACCGTTGGGCGGTTAAGAAACAATTACCTGCCCTAATCGGCTTCTTCAGTGGTCCACGTTTCGTACCGATTGTGACCATTGTTGCCATGGCCTTTGTTTCGGTTATCCTCTTCTTCATCTGGCCACCAATCCAACAAGGGATTTCAGTCATGTCCGTCTTCATCCTGAAGTCTGGTCCGCTAGGCACCTTCCTCTACGGGCTAGTTGAACGGGCACTCCTACCATTTGGTCTCCACCATGGGCTGAACTGGCCAGTACGTACCACTGAATTAGGTGGGACCTGGACCATCAATGGCGAACGCGTTGTAGGTACCATCAATGCCTACCTAGCGTCCCTTGCGGATCCTAACATTACTTCAATCGACCCATCCATCACCCGTTTCAACGGCGGGAAAGTTCGTTTACTTCATGTTCGGTTTATCTGGGGCTGCCTACGCTATGTACAAGACAGCCGATCCTAAGAAACGCAAAGTCGTCGGTTCTCTGCTCTTCGCAGCTGCTGGTACTGCCTTCTTAACCGGGATTACCGAACCAATTGAATTTACCTTCCTCTTTCGTTGCTCCAATCCTCTATGTTGCCCATGCCTTCATGGCGGGTGCTGCCTTATTAGTAATGCACCTCTTTGGGTGCTGGGGTGGCAACACCAACCGGTCACGGTTTTATCAACTTAATCATCTACGGCGTCCTGCAAGGGCCTAAGACCCACTGGTGGTTAGTCTTCATCGTCGGCGTACCTTGCTTCATCCTCTACTACTATGTCTTCCGCTTGCTCATCCTCAAATTCGATTTGAAGACACCAGGTCGTGAAGATAGCGATGAAGTCAAACTTTCAAGCAAGAAAGAAGCGCGCGAAAAACTGGGTGTTACCATTAACCAAGTCGGCCAAGACAACAGTAACAATGACTTACACCCTGAAGACCAAGCCCTGCTAAACTCAGGCACTGCCATGAAGACCATTCCTGACAGTCCCGAAGGTATCTATCAACAAGCCCTGGGCTTGATTGCCGCTCACGGTGGCCCTGACAACATTGAAGAAGTCAACGCCTGCATCACCCGCCTGCGGATTAATGTCAAAGACAAAACCCAAGTAGATAAAGACACCATCGTTCACCAACTAGGTGCCCTAGGCTTCGCCGAAAACGACATGCAAATGCAATCCATCTATGGGGCCCACGCCAATGTCTTGAAAATGGAGATCCAAGACATCCTCGGCATGGAGGAATAAGTCATGCGTAACCTCTTTGTGACAGACTTAGATGGTACCTTCGTCAAGGATTCTGTCACGGTCAATGCAGCTGATTTGGCGGCCTACCATACCGCCAAAGAGCTGGGCGACTTCTCCATCGCCACTGGCCGCTCCCTGGCAGAGATCCAGTACATTGTCCAAGGCAATGACCTCGATGTCACGCATATGATTGGCTTTCAATGGGCGCGGTTGTTACTCGCTATGCCCAACTCCTGGCCGAGCATCACTTACCTGAAGACGTTACCCCCAAGCTACTGGCTTATTTCAAGGAGCACAAGTTAATCTTTGATGCCCTAGACGGTCAACGTCGCGTTGGTAACTTCGACCACGAGCATAAGCAACGGCTCTGGAATATGCCTTTGATTTGCTTGCCAGACCCTTATCCGGCCTTAGAAGGCCATCGCCTCTACAAGGTCAATGTCCGCCCAAGTGCTGAGACCGCCGACTTCTACCTAGCTGACCTGCAAGCCAAGTTTCCTCAACTGGCTACCTATAAATCAGGCTCTACGCGGCTAGAAGTAACCGCCCAAGGGATCTCCAAGGCCTCCGGCTTAGCCATCATCCGGTCTGACTATGACCGCCTGGTAGTCTTTGGCGACTCAGGCAATGACAGCGACATGTTCGCAGTGGCTGACATCTCCTATTGTATGGATCATGCTCCAGTCGAGGTTCAAGCCCAAGCCACTCACGTGGTAGCTAGCTTCGCTGACGCCATGGCCCATTTTCAAGCACACTATCTATAAAGCCTCAAGGCCCGCCTCACTTCCTTCACTTCCGCGGGTATAAGAAAACGGCAGCTAGCCCTTACTGGGCTGGCTGCCTTTTTGTTCTCCCTATCTATCAATCTATCTATTGATAGATAGGGTCTGAAGTCGCTTATTTACGTGCTGATTTAGTCACAACTTTTCAACGACTCCTCTATTTCCTGGCCCGACCCAACAAAAAAAGAGGACGGGAATGACTCCCATCCTCTCTAGCTTATTGTAAGTCCAAGGATACTTCCACTGTCTGAACAGGCACATCATAGTAGGGATCTTCCCGGCGGCCTAGGTAATCCTTGGCTTGTTGTGGGAAGAGGGCATACATGAGCACATCCTCGTCAGACTTAGCGTAGTCCTTAATTTCTTCCCGCAATTCTGGTAATTGCGGCTCAATCAAGTCAGCAGGTCGTACTGTTACAACTTCTGCGTCCCCAATAATGGTTTGCTTGACTTCTGGATCAATCTTGGCTGGCGCTTGACCGTAGTGGCCTAAGACATAATCCTTGATTTCCTTAGGCACCATCTTGTAGCGTTGGCCAGAAATAACGTTCATCACCGCCTGGGTCCCTACCATTTGTGATAATGGGGTTACCAGTGGTGGATAACCTAAGTCAGCCCGTACTTTTGGTACTTCTGCTAATACTTGATCGTACTTATCAGCCAAACCTTGTTCAGTTAATTGGCTGAGCAAGTTGGATAACATACCGCCAGGCACTTGATAAATCAAGGTCTTAGGCTCAGTATCCTTAACCTTAGGATTGAGCACACCTTCAGCCCGGAACTTGTCGCGGATGCCGTTGAAGTAAGCTGCTGCCGCTTCTACTTCTTTCATATCCACACCTGTCTTGAAGCCTAAATCTTCTAAGGCTAAGACCATCGATTCGGTGGCTGGCTGGCTAGTCCCCCCCAGAGAAGGATGACAAGGCTGTGTCGATAATGTCGGCCCCTGCTTCTGCTACCTTGAGGTAGGTCATCTCAGAAATTCCGCTAGTTGCATGGGTGTGGACTTCCAACGGTAAATCTACCTTATCCTTGATACGGCTAACCAATTCATAACCAGCTTGTGGTGTTAGAACCCCTGCCATGTCCTTGATACAGATAGAATCTGCCCCGAATTTGGCCATGCGTCCTACCAAGTCCACATAGTAGTCTAGGGTGTGGACTGGGCTAGTGGTGTAGGAAATAGCTGTTTGGGCTAAGCCCCCTGCTTCCTTGGTTGCTTCAATCGAAGTTTTTAGGTTGCGTACATCGTTCAAGGCATCGAAGATACGGATAATATCAATCCCATTTTCGACTGATTTTTGCACGAAGAGCTTCACTACATCGTCCGCATAGTTACGGTAACCTAGCAGGTTTTGACCCCGCAAGAGCATTTGTAACTTAGTGTTTTTGACCGCTGCGCGAATTTGACGCAGACGTTCCCATGGATCTTCGTTTAAGAAGCGAATGCAAGAGTCGAAGGTCGCACCGCCCCATACTTCCAGGGCATGGAAGCCCGCTTGATCCAAAGTTTTCAAAATTGGCAACATATCTTCCGTCGTCATACGAGTGGCAATTTGGCTTTGTTGGCCATCCCGTAAGACGGTTTCAGTGATACGAATTAATTTGCTCATAGTTTATTCCTTTCCTTAAGGGGATTCAGTCTGGGCCTCATAGTTAGCGACGGCCTGACTGATATAGGCCTGCATGTCCGCTACTGAGTGTTGGCGTGAGCGAGCACACTGCTTGGCGTCTGCTTGGCAGAGGAAAGCACTGGCGCGGGGCCAATCCTAACTGCCGGCGGCTGATGGGGCAGGGTCTACCTTCCACCAGTTCCAGCACATCCAAGTCCATTAGGGCGACCCTAAGGGGTGCTGCCCTTCAAAAGGCCACTAAATGGCGCTTGACTAGCTCAGCCTCCTGGCTAACCACCCAATAGGCCTCTAACCCTGTCACGGCCTCCAGCAGATCCTGGTAGAGGACCGCCTCTTAGGGCCAAATGGTCACTGACTAGCTGGGCTAGCTGGTGACCGATTTTGGACAAGCCCTCAGAGTTTTTGACAGGTCCCGGCGTATTAAGGGTCATGGAGACCAAGACGGCCGGCGCATACCTTTCTAGCAACTGCGCCTGGCGTTGGCTCCGCGCCTCGCGGGCTGATAGAACCTGGCCCAAGTGGACCTCAGGCCCATCAAAGAGTCCCTTAGACATTGCGCACCACGTCGATGACGCTACCGTCACGATATTCGATGACCGCTACGACCTTGTCCCCGTATTGAATCGGTTCTGGGTTACCCACAATGCTGTAGGCTTTTTCTTTGAGTTCTTGGATGGTGTATTGAGGCACCTTGAGAGACTTGAAGTGCTCGACTAAGTCTGGGCGATTAGGGTTAATGGCAATCCCAATCTCAGTTACGACTACGTCTACACTAGTCCCTGGCGTTACGACCGTGTTAACAGTGTCTACGAATGTTGGAATGCGGCCACGTACTAATGGTGAAATCACCATGGACATCTTAGAAGCAAAGGCGGTGTCACTGTGACCACCTGAAGCTCCACGAATAACCCCGTCAGAACCGGTCATGACATTGACGTTGAAGTCAGTATCGACTTCCAAGGCAGACAAGATGGCGACATCCAAACGGTTAACCATGGCCCCTTTGGACAGTGGGTTAGCATACATGCTAGCGTCGATTTCGTAGTGGTCCGCATTGCGACCTAAGGACACTGCCGATGGGTGGTCAAAGTCTTGAACGTCGATGACCTTCTCAACGAGGCCTTCTTCTAAGAGTTCAACCATGGCATTGGTAATCCCACCTAGCACGAAGCTGGCTTTAATGCCGTCTTTAATCATTTGTTCGCGGATAAAGCGGGTTGCAGCTAGTGAAGCACCACCTGTCCCTGTTTGGAAGGAGAAGCCTTCCTTATAGTAAGGAGAACCTGTAATCACCTTAGAAGCATATTCCGCAATCAAGAGCTCTTTAGGGTTCTTGGTGAAGCGAGTTGCCCCCTTAGCAATCCCTTGAGGGTCCCCAATGGCATCTACTACGACCACATAGTCTACGTCTGTTTGCGGAATGGAAATTGGGGTGTTTGGATATGGTACCAAGGAGTCAGTGATGACCACTACTTGGTCGGCATATTTAGCATCAATCATGGCATAACCTAGGGAGCCACAAGTCGCTTTCCCTTTGGTCCCGTTGACGTTCCCATATTCATCAGAACTTGGGGCACCTAAGAAGGCTACGTCAATGTGAATGTCGCCTGCCGTAATGGCACGGGCACGTCCCCCGTGGGAACGAATCACCACTGGATTCTCCATAATACCGGAAGAAATGGCAGCCCCTAACTTGTCACGCAGACCACTAGAGGTAATGTTGGTGATAACCCCATTTTTGATGTGTTCGATGAGGGGTTCATGTACGTTGGCAATTGAAGAAGGTGCGATGGAGAGATTTTTGATCCCCATTTTGGCAATTTCTTCCATGACCATGTTGATGACATAGTCCCCTTCACGGAAATGGTGGTGGAAGGAAATGGTCATGCCGTCTTTGAGGCCGGTCTTTTCAATGGCTTCGCGAAGGCTGCCCAAGAGTTTTTCTTGGCGTGGTTCAACGGGCTTTACCTTACGGCTTGAAGCTTCATAAGGTTTAATCCGTGCCAGCTCTCCTTCATAGACGCCGTATTGATCGGCGATTGCTTGTGGAATTTCACGTCCTGCTTTGTTGACTACCATCTTAAATTTCCTCCTCGCTAATGAGTCCCGCTGCTTTGGCTAGGGCAATGACCCGCTCAGCGCGTTCCACGATTGGCTTGTCGACCATTTTCCCTTTGACTGAGATGACGCCAGAGCCTTTGGCTTCAGCTTCACGAATCGCCCAGATAATTTCCTTAGATTGTTGGATTTCCTTCTCAGTTGGGGCATATACTTCATTAACCACTGGAATTTGGCGTGGGTTGATGACCGATTTACCATCGAAACCTAATTGCTTGATGCGGGTGACTTCCTCACGGAAGCCGTCCATGTTGTCTACGTTAGAGTAGACGGTGTCGATTGCGGCAATCCCTGCGGCACGCGCTGCATGTAGAATCATGCTACGAGCGAAGAAGAGTTCTTGGCCATCAGGGTAACGGCGAGTCTTCATGTTGGTCACATAGTCTTCCGCCCCTAAGGCAATCCCAATCAGACGGTCAGATGCCTTGGCAATCTCACGAGCATTTAGTACCCCTTCAGCTGATTCGATGGCCGCCATCATCTTAGTGCGACCCGACTGGAATATTATTTTCCTGCTCAACACGGGTAATAATAGCATCGACATCCACGATATCTTGGGCGTTTTCGGTCTTAGGCAGACGTACCACGTCAACCCCAGCCAAGACTACCGCTTCGATATCTAGGGCACCGGTAGTGTCCAGCCCGTTAATCCGTACGACGGTTTCGACATTGCTGTAGTCAAAGGTTTTGAGGGCGAAGTGCACCAAGGTGCGGGCAGAATCTTTTTCCTTGAGGGAGACTGCATCTTCTAGGTCAAACATAATAGAGTCAGCCCCGTATAGTGGCGCATCGCGTAGCATGGCCGCATTAGCACCAGGGACAAACATCATTGTTCTTCTTAAGCGTTCCATGAGTCAATCTCCTTCCAGTTGTATTCTGATAAGTCAGCAGCACGGTGGGCCACCGTAATGGTCCGGGCTTGGATGGTACAATCTAAGGCACCCTTGTCAACCGCTACTACTTGAGCTGATTGAATGCCTAGGCGGGTCAAGGTGTCTTCAATGACACGACGAATTTGCGCCCCAAATTGTTTTTCGACTGAACTTTCTAATTGAATGTCAATGCGTCCAGCATCACTCGGATTCAAGGTAATCATAATGTCGCTTGATTCCAAGGTGCCAACAACTGCACTTTTTTTAATTTCCATCTTTATTCCACCTTTTCTCTCTGGGCATCTTAGCCCAGTAAGTCTTGTGACTGTATGTAATGATAGGTTGACTGTGGGACTAGGTTGACCCAGTCAGCTAGCTTCCCTGCTTGAATCGCTGCCCGTACGCGGGTCGCACTAATAACCTGGCCGTCCTTTCTAGACGGGGGATAATCTTTAGGTCTAAGTCCTGGCCGAAGGCTTGGGCCAAGGCCTGATTGTAGACTTGGGTGACCGGCGATAGGGGTTCTTCCCCTACAAAGCGAATGGCAATCTCTAGACTAGGCGCAATGAACTCCTTGAAGACTTGCGCATCCAGTTCCGCTTGGACCTGAGCCACCGCCAAATCCGCCCTTTCCTTAAGGAAGTAGGAGGGGAAGGTAGCCTGCGAGACCATATAATCTCGGCTAGGCAGGACCGTAACATTGGCCAAATCTGCCACCCCGTCTTGGACCATCTTGAAGCGATCTTGCGCGCTAAAATAGGACCAATCTTCGGATACCACGAAGATATAGAGGTGGTCACAGGCGGACAAAGCCTGTTCTACCAAATAGCGATGGCCTAGGGTAAAGGGATTGGCGTTCATGACGATGGCCCCATTTTGGGAACTGTCCACCTTATGCTGAGTCAAATAGCTCAGATAGTCCTGAAAGGACGGAAAGCCCTGCTCCATAAAGAGCAAGGCTTCGGTTTGCGCCAGAAGCCGAAAGCCCAAGGCCTTAAAGTAAGGAAGATTCTTTGGTTTAGTATAGACGAAGCGATTGGTCAAGCCTTCCTGGTCCAAACGTTCCAAGAGGGCCATCACCACTTGCGTCAACAAGTTCTCTGACTGATAGGCAGCGCAAACCACCAAGCACTTGAGAATCTTGCCGTCCAAGGACCCAGTCGCTGCCAAGCGTGCCCCATCATAAATGCCGATTGTATAATCGACCGTTTCCTGGTCACTCAGATTAGCTGCCTGCATTAAGGTCTGCCAGTCTTTCAAGGCTTGTGGGTCACGATCTAACCAGAGGCGTCTGGTCACGTAGCCGTCCATTTTGTCTTAGTCCTTCTCGACTGGGAAGTACTTGATGAGGAGTTCAGATGCCCCGTATAAGATACCGAGAACTAAGAAGACCCCACCCATCCCAATCAGCATGAGTTCAAAAGCTTGTCGTAAGTTATCTAAATTCATAAGTGTTACCTCGCAATCTTAGTGGATGAAGTAAGACAACAAGAGCCCGCCGGCAATAACGGAGGCAATTTGCCCAGAAACGTTAGCCCCTACAGCATACATCAAGATGAAGTTTTGAGGGTCTTCTTCGGTTGCCATCTTTTGAATGACACGGCTTGACATTGGGAAGGCAGAAATACCAGCCGCCCCAATCATTGGGTTGATCTTGTCCTTGCGGAAGAGGTTCAAGATTTTGGCGAAGATAACGCCCCCAATAGAGTCCATGATGAAGGCTACCAAACCAAACAAGATAATCATTAAGGTTTGGACATTCAAGAAGAGGCCAGCTTGCATCTTAACTGAAATGGTAATCCCTAAGAGGATTGACACAATGTTAACCAATTCGTTTTGAGCGGTTGCAGATAAGCTATCTAAGACACCACACTCACGTAATAAGTTCCCGAACATGAGGAAACCTACCAATGGTAAGGCGATTGGCGCGATAAAACCAGCCACGATGGTAATCACGATTGGGAAGAGGATTTTAGTCATCTTAGATACGCCTTCAGCATGGTAAGTCATGCGGATCTTGCGTTCTTCCTTGGTTGTTACTAACTTAATAGCAACTGGTTGAATGATTGGCACTAAAGCCATGTAGGAGTAGGCTGCAACCGTGATGGCCCCTAAGAGATGAGGTGCCAATTGGTTGGCTACGAAGATAGAAGTAGGACCGTCAGCCGCACCGATAATCCCGATAGAAGCTGCTTCACGAATGTCAAAGCCCGCTAACACTGCGACTACGACGACGAAGAAAATCCCGAATTGGGCTGCCGCACCGAAGAGCAACATGAAAGGATTTTGAAGTAATGGCCCGAAGTCAATCATAGCCCCAATCCCAATGAAGATAAGTAGAGGGAAAAGTTCTGTCTCAATCCCGGCGCGGAAGAGAATGTCTAAAACCCCGTGTTGGGTTACGTTACCGACGGTTTGGTCTAGGACCCCTGAACCTGGGAAGTTAACCAGAATCGTCCCTAAGCCCATTGGTACCAGCAAGGTTGGTTCGTATTCTTTCTTAATCCCCAGATACATGAGTAGGCCACCAATGACCATCATGAAAACTTGACCAATGTTAATGGTCGTAATACCTTGAATTAATGTTTCCACTGTTTGTCTCCTTTACTGACTAAATTAGTTGATGGTAATGAGGGCATCACCTGGGTTGACTACTTGGCCGTTAGCCACATGAATCCCTGATACCACCCCTGCTTTAGATGCTACGATTTCGTTTTCCATCTTCATGGCTTCTAAGATCATTAATGGTTGGTTCTCAGTCACTGTGTCCCCAACGTTAACTAAGATGCGGAGAATAGTCCCTGGCATTGGGGATGGCATGGCATCTGCTCCGGCTGGTGCTACAGAAACTGGAGCAGCTGGCGCTGGGCTTGCTTCTGCTGCAGGTTCGCTAGCTGGTGCAGCTGGGGCTGGAGCAGGAGCCACGGGCGCTGGCGCAACTGGGGCGGCTGGCGCTACGGCCCCAATTTCTTCCATTTCTACCAAGTACTCTTTGCCGTCAACTTTGATTTTGAATTTGCGTAACATATTGTATAATTCCTCCTAAATAAATCCATAAACCTTATGTGCGTTTTTGATAAATGTGCTTGACCGCCCATTGGCTGTCAGGGGCGTCCCCAGCCGCAATGGCTGACGCAATCACCGATACAGTCGTCGCTTCGGGGTTGCGTTTCAAGACGCGCTTGACCACAAATTGACTGTCGGGATAATTGGCCGCTGCTAGAGCAGAAGCAATCACGCTGACTTCTAGCGCCTCTTCTGAGTCGGCCGCCACATAGGCTGCTACTGGCTCCCATTCTGCCTCAAAAGCAGCTTGCTGAGCTTGCGCTTGAGCTTGGCTCTCTGCTTCCTCAGCGCGGCGTCGGCCGCCAAATAATCGTCTGAGTAGTTCCATTTCTTCACTCCCTTCCAGATTAATCTACTACTTGTATTATACCCTAAACTAGCGCTTACACTAGTCAAATACTGTTCTTTTTGTGTTCTATTAGGCCAAGATTTTGATTTAGTCTTCCTATTAAGCAAGGCGTCTTTTTTGGCTGTACAAATTTCCTGAGCCCTTGTTTTTTAAGTGTTCTTTTTAGCTAAAGCCCTTTCTTTTTGTCTAAACATTCGCTATGATACAGGCATAAAGTAAACGCGTTCATTTCATGGAATGGACGTGTCGGGTCAAGGTCAGAAGGTTTTAGCGACTTTTGGCTCCTGCCCATGCTATTATTATTTTAATTTCAGAAAGGAAGATATGATGTTACTCACAGTCTTTGCTTATGCAATGATGGTTGTCTTCATGTATGTCATCATGAAGAAAAAAATGTCACCATTCACTGCCCTAGTACTCATTCCGCTTGCTTTTGCGCTGGTAGCAGTCTTAACTGGCGTAGTTCAAGATGTCAACATCGGGACGCTCGTTCGCCAAGGTCTCTTTGGCAACGACTCCAAGGATAAACTCACTAAGATAAACGGGACGGCTGAAACCGGGGTTATGCTCCTCTTCGCCATCCTTTACTTCTCCCTCATGTTAGATTCTGGTCTCTTCGACCCAATCACTAACAAAATGATTCGCTACGCTAAAGGCGATCCAATGAAAGTCCTCGTGGCTACTGCTATTGTTGCGGCTGCTGTTTCCATGAACGGTGACGGAACAACCACTACCTTGATTTGCTGCTCGGCCTTCGTGCCAATCTACAAGAAACTCGACATGAAACTCATGAACTTGGGTGTCTTAGTTATCTTGCAAAACACCATCATGAACCTCTTGCCATGGGGTGGCCCAACCGCTCGTGCCATGTCCGTCTTGGGCGTTGAAGCCGACATCTTGGGTTACTTAGCACCAGGGATGGTTCTCTCTATCCTCTATGTAATCTTCTTCGTTGCCCGTGGTATGGGTAAAAAAGAACGTGCTCGTTTAGGTATCAAGGAATTAACCGATGCTGAACTGGATGAATTGACTACTATTTCTGATCCTGAAGTCTTGGCTATCCGCCGTCCTCAAAACTTCTGGATTAACGCTGTTATGACCATCGTCCTAATTGGTTGGTTAGTAGCTGGCTCCTTTATCAAATCCATTGAAGTCAAGCCTGTTGTCCTCTTCTTAATCGGGACCGGCTTAGCCATGATGATTAACTACCCAGACCTCAAGTCACAATCCAAACGGATTGGGGAAAACGCTGGGGATGCCGTACAAGTGGTCCTCCTCGTCTTCGGGGCAGGGGTCTTCATGGGTCTCTTCCAAGGAACGGGTATGGCTAAGGCCTTGGCCGACAGCATCGTCCACATCATTCCGCAACAATTAGCAGGCTTCTGGAGCTTGATTATTGCCCTCATCTCTGTACCAGGGACCTTCTTCTTAACCAATGATGGTTTCTACTACGGGGTACTGATTCCATTCTCAGAGATCGGCCGTCAATATGGCTTTGAACCTATGCACATGGCCTTGGCTTCTCTCATGGGGCAAGCCTTCCACCTCTTGAGCCCACTGGTTGCCTTCATCTACCTCTTGCTCCGCTTAACTGGCTTGGACATGGGCGAATGGCAACGTGAATCTGCTAAGTACGCCGCAGTGGTCTTCGTTATCTTCGTGGTCACTATCGTCTTGATGGGCCACATGCCACTCTACTTAGCACAATAATACCTAAGACAAAAGAGCTAGGACTAAGTCCTAGCTCTTTTTTTTGTGTCCCTATTCAAATTGTGCTAACTTATGCACGTAAATTTCCTAACTCAGACCCTATCTATCAATAGATAGATTGATAGATAGGGTAGCAAAGCAAGATTGCTTGGTTAGAGTTGGGAAGTTGGCTGCTCCCAGAATTCTGGTACCTGAGCCAAGATCTCATCAGCTGTCTTCAAGCTAGCTTCTTCAATGCTCACCCCCGTCTTCTTAAGATAGTAGCGTACCAAGTGATAGCCACAGCTATAGCCTGCTGCATAGGGCAGACCGACAGGGCGCCCCCCTTGCACTTGGGTCAATTCATCCCCGTAGAGATAAGGAGCGGCCCCATAGAGGTTAGAGATATCAAGATTAGTCTTGATTTTGGGCTTGATGAGACTGTCTAAGGTCGCCAAATCGGTCTTGGTCACCCATGGGCCTAGATAGTCGGGCCCAAAGAGTTTTAGCACGAAGTTCTCAGCCAAGCCTTCTGCCACCATAAGCTCCTTCAGGGCCCCTTGTTGCCAATCCACAAATTGGTAGCGCACATTATGGTTACATTCATGGGCCAAGGCCGCTGGCAAACGTCGCAAGGTCTCCTGACTTGGTACCAAGGACAAGAAGATGTAGCCCGGAATCCCGCCTTCACCCAGATAATTATCATTGAGTCGCATAACAGGACTCTCCGCCTTGCCTAGCAAGATCGCTAAGACATATTCTTTGCATGGTGGGTGGATTCCTGCCTGTTCGAAACTGTCAATGGCCAGATGGAAAGCTTTTTCTAGCTCCTGATAAACTGAATCGTCTAGTGCATCAATATCCGCACTATGCTCAGACCTTAGGTTAAAGGGCGTTAGATTGGCCAAGCTCAAAATCTGCAGGGCATCCGCCCCCTGTCCAGCTTCTATACTTAAACCCTGGCGGGCAAATTTCCCCCGAAAAGGCGCTAAAACTTCCTTCCTGAATAAGGCTTCGCCCTGCTCTGGGGATAAGGTCAAGACTTGTCGATAGACTTGATCTGTACGAATAATCTTTAAGTTCATGATAATTCCTCCTTTTTCTCTATTAGTCTACACCTTAACCTTACGTTAGGGTCAAGCCCTATGTTATACTAAATACTAGATTTTACTAAAAAGGAGGAGCAGGCATGATTTATCGGGTCAAAGAAGCTGCTCAGTTAGCTGGAGTTTCCCCTCGAACACTCCACCACTATGATGCCATTGGCCTCTTACCAGCTAAGAAAGAGGCCAATGGCTACCGCTATTACCAAGAAGAAGATTTGGAGCGTCTCCAGCTCATCCTCTACTATAAATACTTAGGTCTCTCACTAGAGGACATTGGCAAGTTGCTAGAGGCTAATAGCACTAATTTCCTCCAACTTCTGGAGCAACAGCTGACTCAACTGCAATCAGAGCGCCAACGTTTAGACACCTTAATTGAAACCTTAACGGCTAGCATCCAAGCTAAAAAAGCAGGCCAGTCCCTATCACCACAAGCGCAATTTCGCGGTTTTAGCTATCCAGATATGCTGCCCTATGTCAGCCAAGCGCGACAAGATTACGGCCTAGACGTCATGATTGAGGCTGAAAAGCGCCAAGAGGGGCAGAAAATAGAGGTCGCCGAGAAGTTCAATGCGGTCTTTCGCCAATGGGCTCAGCATTTTGAGGCCGGACTTTCAATCGAGTCGGAGCCTGTCCAAAGCTTATGTCAAGAACTCTACCATCTCCTCAATACCTATGCCTTTGACTGCTCCCTGACCGTCTTCGGCTACATTGGACAAAACTATCAAGACAATCCTGATTTTCGCCACAATCTCAATCGCTTTGCTCCCGACCTAGCAGCATTCGTCAGTCAAGCTATCCAATATTTTGTCCGCCACGCTAAATCCTAAGGGCCCTAACAAGGTCTTGGCTTGGCTAAAGTCCCTATTTTTAGGTATAATGGACATGATGACATCAAAAAGAAAAGGAGAATCCCTATGTCTGCGATTATCGAGCGGTCAAACGCAACTTAGATATTACTCAGAATAAACCCCTCAAAATCTCGCTCTACGAAGCCTTTCGTAAGACGATTATCTTGGGCCAAATCCCAGCTGGAACGCGGATCAATGAGAAGGAATTCTCTACTGCTCTCAATATTAGTCGGACGCCCATCCGCTATGCCCTAACAGAATTAACCAAGGAACTCTTAGTAGAGCATATTCCTAAGATTGGCATTATTGTCAAAGGCATTAGCATCAAGGACGCCCTAGAAATCTACGATATCCGTAAGGCCCTAGACACCTTAGCTACGATTAAGGCTATGACCTTGATGACACCCGAAGACTTCCAGGAACTTCAAGCTATCCTAGAAGAGTGCGAGCAGCTCAACCAGGCCGACCGCGTGGATGAGGTCTTGGCTAACTTTACTAAATTTAATGACTTCATCTATGCCAAGAGCCAGATGACGCGTTTGCGAGATATCGTCTCTGAGCTGCGGACCTATGTCATTTATTTCCGCGACTTGTCCATTCGCTCCTCCCAACGCCGGAGCGCAGCCTTAGAAGAACACTGGCTGATTTACCGCGGTATGTGCAACCACGATATTGATCAGATTACCCTCATTACCCACGAACATCTGGATCGGTCCTTGCGCTTCATCCTCAAGCAAATGGAGAAACTCCACATTGACTAATAAGACGCTCTCTTCTGATTATCTGGCAGACCTAGCCTGCCAGGCCCTGGCTTTCGAAGTTCAACTAGCGCCTAAGCCTGGCCTAGTAGACCCTTGGTCCAATGGGGCACATGACGATATGACGCCACAAACTTTCGCCGCTAGTATCGAGGCCTTGCGTCCTTATTTTAAGGGCTATGTCCAGTTAGGCCAAGTGCATGAAGGGGCGCCTAATCAGCTCTTCCAAGTCCTACGTCACCTAGGGCAAGAAGCCGAAGCCGCCATGTTAGCAGCCACCGCTGGTGTCAACACCCATAAAGGGGCCAATTTTTCCTTCGCCCTCCTATTAGGTGCCTTGGGAGCCTGCCATGGCGACCTGGAAGCTAGTTGGCCTTTGATTAAGGCCATGACCCAGCATCTCGTGACTCAAGATTTTGCCCATTTGGCTCGAAAAGCCTCCCTCTCTTATGGCGAACGACTTTACTTGGAACATGGTATTACCGGGGTTCGGGGCGAAGCAGCAGCAGGCTATCCCGTCTTGCGCCAAGGCTTGCTACCCTTTGTCAGTCAGCGCCAAGGTCTGGACCAGCGCCAGCTTTGGTTGCAGGCTTTAGTCTATTTAATGGCTACTGTCCAAGATGGCAACCTACTCCACCGGGGTGGACTGACCGCCTTAGCCCAGATTCAAGGCGAAATGAGTCTACTCTTAGACCAGCTGCCTGACTTATCCTTGGCCCAACTTGAAGAGCGGCTCACAGCCTATGACCAAGTCCTCATCGAACGCCATCTCAGCCCCGGCGGCAGTGCCGATTTCCTGGCTCTAGGCTACTTCTGTACATTGATTACCCAAACTTAATCCCGGCTTGCTAAGTAACTTGGCAAGCTTTTTTATTTGGCTTAGCGACTGATCCAGGGTCTCTGGCTTGCAGAATCCGAACGTTTGTCATATTATCTAACATAAGAGGTCAGGATGCAGTTGACCCCTCATTTGACTTTCCCTATAATCATAAATGATAAAAGAAGGTGACAACTATGGCAGCCAAAGAATTCCGCAAATCTCTCGCCGTATTTCCCATTGGAACCGTCATGACCCTAACAGGCTTGACCGCCCGGCAAATTCGGCATTACGAAGATTTCGGGCTGGTAGTGCCGGGCAGAAGCTCAACCAATCGCCGCCTCTACTCCCTCAACGATGTAGATCGGCTCTTGGAAATTAGTGACCTGCTCGAGGAAGGCATGACCCTAAAGGGCATCAAACGTCGCTTCGAGTCAGAAGCCGAGCGCCCTCATATGGGGCACCCTACTACCAGTCAACCCCTGACTGACCAAGATGTCCGTCGGATTTTATGGGATGAGTTAGACATCCAAGGTCGATTTCGCTAAGTCTGGCTAGACTGACTAGCCTACTATCAAAAGGAGGATTTCCATGCCAACCACTCAATGGACCAAAGAAAGTATCTTACTAGACGCCAAAGGAACGCAATGTTCGTTATGTCCGCCTCATGTTCACCGATATTACTGGGACTATCAAAAACGTCGAAGTGCCTGTCTCCCAATTAGAAAAGGCCTTAGACAACAAAATGATGTTCGACGGTTCTTCAATTGAAGGCTTCGTCCGGATTGAAGAGAGCGATATGTACTTGGTACCTGACTACAACACTTGGCTAGTCTTCAACTGGGAAGATGGCGCTGGCGACACCAAGATTGCCCGCTTAATCTGTGACGTCAACAGCGTGGATGGTCTGCCTTTCCAAGGTGACCCTCGTAGCAACCTCAAGCGTATTCTAAAGCGCATGGAAAACCTTGGCTTCACTTCCTTCAACATTGGGCCAGAGCCAGAATTCTTCCTCTTCAAACTAGATGAAAAAGGCCAACCTACCATGCAACTCAACGACAACGGCGGCTACTTTGACTTGGCGCCTAACGACTTGGCCGAGAACTGCCGTCGTGACATCGTCTTGGAACTAGAAGCTCTAGGCTTTGAAATTGAAGCCAGCCACCACGAAGTAGGGCCTGGCCAACACGAAATCGACTGGAAGTATGCAGACGCCCTCCGTTCTGCCGACAATATCCAAACCTTCAAACTCATCGTCAAATCCGTGGCCCGTCGCCACAACCTGCACGCGACCTTCATGCCTAAGCCTATCTTCGGCATTGCCGGGAGCGGGATGCACTGTAACATGTCCCTCTTTAATGAATCAGGTAATGCCTTCTACGATCCTGACACAGAAGACCAACTCTCCCAAACCGCCCTCTACTTCATCGGTGGCTTGCTCAAGTATGCCCGCGCCTATACCGCTATCTGTAACCCACTGGTTAACTCCTACAAGCGGCTGGTGCCTGGTTACGAGGCCCCTGTCTACGTGGCTTGGTCAGGTCAAAACCGTTCACCACTTATCCGGATTCCGGCAGCTCGAGGTAACTCTACTCGGATTGAAGCACGTAGTGTAGACCCAGCGGCTAACCCTTACTTGGCTCTGTCTGTCCTCTTGGCAGCCGGCCTCAAGGGGATCGAAGATAAGATTATGCCACCTTCTGCTGTTGACCGTAATATCTACACCATGACCCGTGAAGAGCGCCTAACGGAAGGGGTAGAGGATCTACCAGGCTCCTTGCGTGCAGCCCTCAAAGAGCTCAAGAAAGAGCCTGTCATTCTGGAAGCCTTAGGTGACCACATCGCGCAAAACTTCATTGCTGAGAAGACAGCCGAATACTTCGCTTATCAAAAGCAAGTCACCCAATGGGAACTAGAGCAATACTTCAAAAACTACTAAGCAATAAGTCAGAGGCTGGTGTAACACCCAGCCTCTCTTTATTAAGTCTCTGTAACAGGCAACCAGAATAGGTGCTTTATGAGCCAGGGTTTGATACAATAACTAAGGATTGTATCGGAAAAATTCTTTGATTTCTTGCCAGAAAATTCATATTTCTCTTACATTTCTCTGTTATACTTCCCTTATGATTGATTACTTAACTAAAGGAGCTGGCCCTATGCGCAAACGTCGTAAAAATACGATTGCCGTTGTTACCTTCTTCTTGCTCTTGATTTGCGGGACGGCGATTGTCGTTTTCCTCAAGGAAAATACGCATCAGGCATCAAAATTAAATAACCAAGTGGCTGGCCAAGAACATATTGCTCAGGTCCAAAGTAGCCAAGTGGCCTCTAGCACACCTGAGTCATCTAGTGAGTCAGAATCGGCGCCTTTCAACACGGTTCCACTGCAACTATCGGATGATTCCCTAGTTCACAGCCTATCCAAGGACGAGCTCTCTGAAGTCTTGCAAGATATCCAAAACCAAGACTATCAGAACGACTTACTTAATGCCCAGTCTGACATCGTGGCTGCCATCAACAAGCACCGCCAAAATATCAGCGAGCTAGGCTATCTCTTCCTGCCGCAAAAACCAGCCGAAGTTAGCCAGTTGCAGAACGTCAAACAACTGGACATTCCGCTCTATCTGCAGAAAGACCCTAAATGGCGGACCCTCCAATACGGGACAGATACTACTCGCCAATTGGGTGAGAATGGCTGTGCTATCCTATCCTTGGCTATGATTCATGCCTACTATAATCCGCAAGCTACGGTGACACCGCAGACCATTCTGGATTGGAGCAAGGACCATTACTATGTCCACAACCAAGGAACTTCTTGGAATATTTTCTATGACTTCGCTCAATCCTTCAATTATCAGTTCACCAATTTTCGGTAATAACTTTGAAGAAGCAATGCAGGCTGTCAACCAAGGGCAAGCGATTGTCGCGACGGTTAAACCAGGCCTCTTCACCGAAACTGGCCACATCCTTGTCATTCGTGGCTACCAAGATGGCCAAGTCTATGTCAACGACCCTAATGATGATCCAAGCAAAATGTTCAGCATCAAGGCTATTCCAGCACAAACCATGATGGAAGAAGGGGTCAACTATTGGGCCTTATCCAAATAAGCATCATTTCAGGAGCTAAGGCTCCTGATTTTTTGGCATTATCTCGCGGAGGAAAATTCTATGCAAACTAGCGACAGACGAAACCAGCAACTCAAGACGGCGGCCCGCGGAGCCCTAGTCGGTATAATAGTCTACCTGATTATTTCGAGCCTCAAGTTAGGCGCTGCTTATTTCTTCCATTCGGCCTCCCTCAGAGCCGATGGCCTCAACAACTTAACGGATATTATCTCCTCTATTTTGATTTTTATTGGCCTTCGAATTGCCCGCAAACCAGCGGATGAGGATCATTATTTTGGTCACTCCAAGTTTGAACCCCTGGCCAGCTTCGCCACCTCACTCATCATGTTTACGGTCGGCCTAGAAGTCATCAAATCTTCAGCAGAACGCTTTATAGCCCAGGATTATCCGACACCCGACCTCCAAGCTCTTTGGGTGGGGCTTGCTGCCAGCGTCATTTTGCTCGTCACCCAGCGCTACATCCATCATTTAGCCCAGCAAACTCAGAGCATGGGGCTCAAGGCCAGTGCCAAGGACCTCTTCAGTGACTTCTTAACGACACTTGCCACCATGGTGGCCATTGCCGCTTCTAGCTAGGACTAGCCTGGCTGGATATCCTGACGGCTCTTGTAATTGGTGGCATTATCCTCCACACCGCCTATACTATTTTCAAAGATTCGACCTTTGAATTATCAGATGGTTTTGACCAAGAGGAACTAGAAGCCTATCGCGCAATCGTCCTCAAACACCCTCAAATCCGCGCTGTGCCGCAGATTCGCGCTCGTCTCTGTGGCCAGTATGTCCACGTGGATATCACCGTTTTAATTGATGGTCATCTTTCAGTTATTCAATCTCATCACATAACAGAGGAAATCGAACAGATTTTAGCGTATAATTATAATGTGTATGATGTCGATGTCCATGTCGAACCATATTTCCAAACCAATCTCAATCAGTAAAGGGGTATGTTTATGTCATCAGTTGTTGTTGTAGGCACTCAATGGGGCGATGAAGGTAAAGGGAAAATTACCGACTTCCTAAGCGAGAATGCCGAAGTCATCGCACGCTACCAAGGTGGCGACAATGCCGGTCACACCATTCAGTTTGGCGGCAAGACCTTCAAGTTACACCTCATTCCTTCCGGGATTTTCTCCCCTGACAAAATCAGCGTCATCGGCAATGGCGTCGTCGTTAACCCTAAGTCTATCGTGGAAGAACTTGCCTACCTACATGGCGAAGGTGTCTCAACCGATAATCTTCGTATCTCCTCACGTGCCCATGTTATCTTGCCTTACCATATTGTCTTGGACAAGCTCCAAGAAGCCTCTAAAGGCGATAACAAGATTGGGACTACTAACAAAGGGATTGGCCCAGCCTATATGGATAAATCTGCTCGGGTTGGGATTCGGATTGCCGACTTATTAGACCGTGAAATCTTTGAAGAACGCCTACGGACTAACTTGGCAGAGAAGAACCTCTTTATTGAACGCGTTTATGGCGCTGAACCCCTCCGGTTTGAAGATATTTTTGAAGAGTACTACCAATACGGTCAAGAAATTAAACAATACGTGACTGATACCTCCGTTATCTTGAACGATGCCTTGGATCAAGGCAAGCGCGTCCTCTTCGAAGGAGCTCAAGGGGTCATGTTGGACATCGACCAAGGGACCTATCCTTTCGTTACTTCCTCCAACCCAGTCTCTGGTGGGGTCACCATCGGAAGTGGGGTTGGCCCAACTCGCATCAATCGTGTTGTTGGCGTCTGCAAGGCCTATACCTCTCGTGTCGGCGATGGCCCATTCCCTACTGAACTCTTCGATGAAATTGGTCACCAAATTCGCGAAGTTGGCCGTGAATACGGGACAACTACTGGTCGCCCTCGCCGGGTGGGTTGGTTTGACTCTGTTGTCATGCGTCATTCTCGCCGAGTATCAGGGCATTACCAATCTCTCCCTTAACTCCATCGACGTTCTGACTGGCTTAGAGACCATTAAGATTTGTACTGCTTATAAGACACCAGATGGTCAAGTGATTGAGTACTATCCAGCTAGCCTCAAGTTGCTCAAATCTTGCACACCTGTCTATGAAGAATTACCAGGTTGGACTGAAGACATTACGTCTTGTCGTCGTTTGGAAGACCTACCTTTGAATGCCCAAAACTATGTCCGTCGTATTAGCGAATTAGTGGGGGCTAAAATTGCCACCTTGTCCGTAGGTCCAGACCGCGAACAAACCATGATTTTAGAAAGCGTATGGCGCAGCTAATATATGAAAAATCCCCCGTCTGTCATCAGATAGACGGGGGATTTTGTGTTTAAGATTCCTTTTGTGTCGCAAAGTACTGGGCTACTGCTTCCTTATAAGCTGCTACCCAATCAGCCATAGTCTGACGCGTCAAGGGGCAATCGAAAGCCTCATAGCCATGATAGGCGCCCGGATAGACGCGGTATTTGGCTGCTACACCCGCAACTTGCAGTCGTTTCATATAGTCGAGGGTTTCATCCAAGAAGGGATCTAAATCTCCCACATGTGTATAGACAGGTGGCATACCCCTTAAGTCTAATGCCCGATAGGGTGCCGCGTAGATGGGCACCTCCTCAGATCCATAGAGGTCTCCTAGATAAAGCTGCCAGCCCGCTCGATTCTTGATTTCGTTCCAAATCATTTCCCGATTGCCCTTCATTGATTCTGTCGATAGACGGTCATCAATCATTGGATAAATAGGCATATGAAAAGCCACCTGCACCTGATTTTGATCTCTAGCATAGAGAACCGTAGCAATGGTAAGACCGCCACCAGCACTAGGTCCTCCCACAAAGAGTTGGTCAGGATTGACGCCTAGTAGGGCTGCTTCTTCCTTGAGCCAAACTAGGCTAGCATAGGCATCTTCTAAGGCTGCCGGATAGGGCTCCTGAGCAGACAGTCGATAATCAGGAGCCACTACCACTGTATTAGTCTCTAGCACGAATTGCCGAATGAAGGGTAAGTCTAAACGCGGGTGCCCCAGGGCGTAGCCACCTCCATGGAGCCATAGCAAGCCTGTCGCTTGGGGTCGTGGCTGCTTAGAGCGATAGATAAGGGCACTTAAATTAGGATTCTGACCACTGGGAATCTTCACTTCTTCGATGACGAGGTCCGGATCCTGAGGCAAGGGCACTCGGAAGGTCGTAAGGCCTGTCTCATTATAAGCCTTTAAGTCCTCTGGCTTTTTGAAATCGACTAGGATATCCGTCATCCACCCTCGAAAGCGTAAATCCGAATTGACCTGAGGGTAGCGCCAAGCTAGATAATGGCGAATTCCTGGCAATCCCAGTTGATGTCGCCCGCCTAACAGGGGCACTAACTTCTTCATAAGATTCATGGGAAAGACTCTCCTTATTTTATCCTTCATAATGGGAAGCATGACTTGCTCGCCTTCCCCTCTCAAGTTCATTATAGGTCCAGCTAACCCTATTTTCAAGCTAGGTAGGCAAAAATTGACCCAGGACCTGACATTTGCTAGACTAGGATTATCGAAGATGAGGAGGACATATGATGTCGACACAAGATGAAATTTTGGCAGTTTTACTAGAACAAAACGGTCAGCCCATTTCTGGCCAAGCCTTGGCGGATCAATTAGGCTTGTCTCGGACAGCTGTCTGGAAGGCTGTCGAAGGCTTGCGTCAACAAGGCTACCAAATTGCTAGTCTAAGCAAGAAGGGCTATCTGCTAGAGAGGGTCAGTCATACCCTAGATGCCCAACAAATCAAGCGCGACTTGGATGCCCCTTTTGAATCGCTACATGTGGCCCTCTATGACAGTGTCACCTCAACCAATGACCTAGCCAAACAATTCGCCATACAATCACCTGGCCAAGCTGGCCTCTTCATCGCCCGTAAACAAACCCAAGGACGAGGCCGCTCAGGTCGCCATTTCCATTCCGATATTGCCTCAGGTCTCTATCTATCTGTCGTCTTCCAACCCCAAGTAACAGATTTAGAAGAAGTGCCCCAATACACCCTGCTAGCTGCCAGTGCCATGGTTGCCGCTCTGGAAGCAGCCAGTGGACAAAGGCTGCGTATCAAATGGGTTAATGACCTCTTCTGTCGTGGTCGTAAAATTGGCGGAATCCTGACAGAAGCGACGACCGATATTGAAAGTCGTAGCCTATCCTCGATCATTATTGGTATCGGCCTCAACTTAAGCGGCGACTTCAGTCAAGCGGAAGCCTCAACTCAGTCTGTTGCAGGGGACTCTCTTTGGTCAGGAAATGCCGGCCGACTTCAATCCCAACCAAGTCATCCATGACTTCCTTAAGCAGTTGGCTTATTATATCCGTACCCTCTCTGACAAAACCTACCTACCCCACTACGAAGAACACCTACTGGGCGTCGGGCGACAAGTCAGCTACCAGCAAGCAGGACAAGAATATACAGGTATCATTCAAGGAATCACCGACCAGGGCCACCTCTTGATTCAAGACCCTCACGGTCAAATTCGTACCCTCTTCAGCCAAGAAGTCCATTTTTCTAGTCAACAATTTGCTGATGACCTCGACTAAATAAAGTAAAATCCCGCATCATGAGATGCGGGATTTTTTGATAGCTCAGATTACCATACCGGAATCTTAGAGTTCTTGCTTAACTCTTCAATCTTCTTAGCGATTTCGTCAGATTGGAAGATTTCTACGACTTTCTTGTAGAGTTTGTTGTCTTTTTCAGATTCTTTAACAGCAATGATGTTCTTGTATTCATCTTTCAATTTTGCCTTGTCAGTTGCATCAACGAAGAGAGCGTCTTTAACGGTTAAGTTAGCATCTGCTGCGTAGTTCCCGTTGATAACCGCTGCATCCACGTCTTTCAAGCTACGTGCTGTTTGAGAAGCGTCCACTTCTTCGAAACTTGATGTTCTTTTCGTTCTTAGTTACGTCGCTAACGCTAGCTAAAATACCTTTAGCATCGTCTACTTCAATCAAGCCAGCTAATTCTAAGGTCAAGAGGGCACGACCTTGGTTGGTCACATCGTTAGGAATAGCGATTTTTGCCCCATCTTTAGCTTTTAACTCATCCAAAGATTTTACTTTTTCAGAGTAAATACCTTGAGGTTCTACGTAAGTGAAGCCAATATTTACAACTTTCCCCTTGTTAGCCTTGTTCCATTCTTCCAAGAAGATAATGTGTTGGAAAGCGTTGAGGTCTAATGAACCGTCTTCTACTGCTGCGTTTGGTAAGTTGTAGTCTGAGAAGTTGGTAATTTCGATTTCGATACCTTCATCTTTTTTCGCTTTTTCTGCTACAGCTTGCCAGAGTTCCTTGTCAGCTTCACCGACAACCCCAACTTTTACTTTTTGGCCTTCAAATTCTTTGGCCGCTTGTGCAGTTGGGAAGCTAGCCCCAAACACTAAACCTGCTGCGAGGGCTAGAGCCCCTAATTTTTTAACAAACTTTTTCATATTGCATGACTCCTTTATTAATTATTATTTGTTTGTGTCAATGATTGATGCTGGGCCTTAATGGCCTCTAGTTTTTCCGGGTCCAATAGTAGCGCCAAGGCCGTATTAGCCAGCAAGTTGGCTGCCACCGCTATGGAAGCATAACCCTTAGGGCTACCTGCTGCGGCTTTAAACTCCTCGGAATGGCCAGGAATTGGGCTGTCACTAATGGAAACCGTAGGTTGAATGGTAGGCACGACTTGAGAGACATTGCCGACATCAGAAGAACCTAGCGAGTTACGCTCGCTTCTTTCGATTTCGGACTCATCAATGCCATAGTCAGCGACTTCTTGGAAGAAGAGTTGGTCGAAGAGTGGCGTTGGTACCACATCGTCCACCCAGTTCTGGAAGAGACCAAACTTGTAGTCGCATCCCGTTGCTAGCGCCGCTCCTTTAACAATGTTTTCTACCTTTTGGTAGACACTTTCCAAGGTCTTGCGCTCAGCGGCTCTGAGGTAGAAGCGACCTGACGCATATTCCGGAATGACATTGGCAGCCTGCCCGCCATTGGTGATAATACCGTGAATATTGACATCCTTGGTCAGATTTAAGCGTAAAGCATTAATGGAATTGAAAACTTGAATCAAAGCCTCCAAGGCGTTAATGCCCGCTTCCGGTGCCCCGGCTGCATGTGAAGCCCGGCCAAAAAACTCAATATCAACTGGCGCATTAGCCAAGAGCCGTAAGGTCGGCGCGAATTTGTGGGCTGGGGTGAGCACAAAGGGCGGCATCGACATCCTGGAAGAAACCCTGCCTTGACATAGGAACCTTTGGCAGAGCCGTTCTCTCCACCTTCTTCTCCAGGTGTTCCGTATACTCGGATCTCACCACCTAGGTCATCGATGACGGCTTTGAGTGCTACGGCTGCTAAAAGTGAGTAATTACCGAAGAGGTTATGCCCACAAGCATGACCAATACCTGGCAAGGCATCGTACTCGGCTAGGAAGGCCAAGACAGGACCAGGCTTACTTGCCCGGTAGACCCCGACAAAGCCAGTCTCATGACCAGCAATGTTCTGGGTGACTTCGAAACCTTCTTGTCGTAATTGCTTAGCCAGTAAATCAGAAGCAAAGTATTCTGTGTTGCAGACCTCAGGCCGCTCATAAATGGCCTTGGCATGGTCTTGGTAAGTGGCTAATTTTTCCGCCACAACTGCGCGAATTCTATCTTTGTAGGCCTGGGTCATTGGCCCACCTCCTTTTATTTCAAGGCTTATTTAGTACCGAAAGTTTCCCAAGCTGGTAAGAGTGAACCTTTAGAAACTTCTTCGATAACCTTCTTAGTATCTTCTGTTTGGTAAGCTTCTACAATTTTCTTGTAAGTTGCATTTTCTGCGTCTTTCTTACGTGCCACGATAATGTTCACGTAAGGTTTTGAGCTTTTATCAACTGGCTCTAAGTAGATGGCATCTTTGGATGGAGTGTAACCTGCATCGACTGCTACCCCTGAGTTAATGATGGAAGCCGTCACGTCATCTAAGCACGAGCAGTTTGGGAAGCATCTAACTCTTGAATCTTAAGGTTAAGCTTGTTTTCTTTGATGTCAGAAACCGTTGGTTTGTAACCTTTTGCTTCGTCTACTTTGATTAAGCCTGCTGTTTGCAAGAGGCGTAAGGCACGACCGCCGTTTCGTTGGGTCAGAAGGAATCGCCACTGTGTCGCCTTCTTTCAAGTCTTTAATATCCTTGATTTTCTTAGAGTAAACCCCTAATGGTGCGTTAACGGTATTCCCAATAGAAACTAATTCTTGATCCTTATGCTCTTGTAGGTAGCTATCTAAGAAAATTTGGTGTTGGAAAGCGTTGAGGTCAATTGAGCCGTCAGCCAAAGCCGCGTTTGGTTGGCTGTATTCTGTGAACTTAACATATTCAAGCTCGATGCCGTCTTTGGCCAAGCGTTCTTTAACGTTGTCCCAAACTCGGGTGTCGTCACCGACTAAACCAAGTTTAACTTTTTCTGCTGCTTGTGCAGAAGTGACAGGTGCTAAGGGCGCTAATCCCTAAAGCTAACTGGGGTGATAATTGCAGCAAGTGTTTTAATCCATTTTTTCATTGAGTGTTCCTCCTAAAATTGTAAGTTGATTAGTGGGTGACGCGCTTTTCAATGCGTCGAGCAATAAATTGAGTGATGAAGACCAAGATTAAAATCAAGATGGTCGACATCAAGGTGACATCTGTCTGGAATCGGTTATAACCACGAGAGATAGCTAGGTTCCCTAGACCACCACCACCGACAGCACCTGCCATGGCGGTTAAACCAATCACGCTGATTAAGGTAAGGGCTGACGCGCGGACGATACCTGGCAAACCTTCTTTGAGATAAACGCGGAAGATAATGCCCCATGGGCTGGTCCCCATGGCTTGAGCGGCTTCCACAACCCCAGGATTGACTTCTAAGAGGGCGTTTTCGACCTGACGAGCGAAGAAGGGAATAACCCCTGCAATCAGTGGCACCAAGGCCGCCTTGGAACCAATTGTCGTACCTGCTAAGAAGCGCGTAGTTGTCGCTAAGAGGGCGACTAAGATAATAAAGGGAATGGACCGGAAAATGTTGACCAGTTGATCTAGGATTCGGTAGAACCAACGGTTTTCCAGAATGCCTCCGTCGTGGGTGACAACCAGAACCACGCCAAGTAAAATCCCGAAGATACCAGACCAGAGAGCCGTCCAGAAGGTCATATAAAGGGTTTGTTGCGTGGCTTCTAAAAAGTCCTTAGGAATTTTAGCCACGTTTGGCATGATGGGCTCCAAACTAGCCCAAGCTTGGTTACTCCAAGTGCCAAGCTTATCTAAAAACTCTGCTAACCATGTTGCCATTAGTCTTTTGCACCTCCCTTATAGTCTTTGGCGCTGTGTGGACGCTTGAGGAACTTAAGGTTGACACCTTGTTCTTTGATGTAGGCGACGGCAGCTTCCTTATCGGCTTCTGCCCCTGCCAAGGTGACAATCAAATTCCCGATTGGCGTATTATCAATAATCTCGACATTACCATGCAAGATGTTGGCGGTGACATTGAAGAGACTATAGAGTGTCACAATCAATGGCTCATCGGTTTCATCGCCTAAGTAGGACAATTCTACTAACCATTCATCATCCTTAAGTTGAGAGAACTTAGGCTGGCTGAGAATGGTAGCTAAGGCCTGGTCTACATGGGTTGCGGTCCGAATGAAGTCGCGGGTTAGAGCTTGGGCTGGTTGGCTGAAGATTGGCACAACTGAGCCAGCTTCAATGACTTCCCCATTTTCCATTACGGCTACCTTATTACAGATTTCCTTGACTACTTGCATCTCGTGAGTAATCAAGACGATGGTCAAACCTAGCTTTTGGTTCAATTCCTTGAGCAAGTCTAAAATCTGCAAGGTTGTTTTGGGGTCGAGAGCACTGGTTGCTTCATCACAGAGTAGAATCTTAGGGTTGCTAGCTAAGGCCCGCGCAATCGCCACCCGCTGCTTTTGCCCGCCAGATAATTGGCTTGGATAAGCTTCTGCCTTGTCAGCAATCCCTACTAGTTCAAGTAACTCTAGAACTTTTTGCCGACGTTCCTTGCGAACTTGAGACCAGAACTTGAACGGTGCGGTCAACTTCTCGCCGGCCTTTCCAGACCATTTCCAAAAGGCCAAGGCATGACCGACATGCTGGCCAAACTGGCGGAAATTGTCACCATCATACTGGAGTGGGAAAGCCACGTTATTGAAGACTGTCCGACTGTGCATGAGGTTGAAGTGTTGGAAAATCATGCCGATTTTCTTACGTTCCTCACGCAAACGTCGACCGGACAAACCCTGAAGTGCTACCTTACCAACGGTCACTTGCCCGCCTGTTGGGCGTTGCAAGAGGTTGATGACCCGGACCAGGGTGGATTTCCCGGCACCAGAGTAACCGACGATTCCGTAAATATCGCCTTCTTCGATTGTCAAATCAACGTCTTTGACTGCTTGGACCTGGCGGTCCTTCTGTCTAAATGTGACAGAGATATTCTTTAATTCTATCACCTATAATTCCTCCTTATTTCAAGGCTCGTGGGTGGGTTAGAAAAAGCCCCCAAGGCGGCCTAGAGCCTACCTTGAGGGCGTCATGACGCGTTACCACCTCTTGTTCAGGCAATACTCACATATTGCCCCTTAGCGAGTATCCTGATTTGATACTCTTTGCTTTTAACGGTCGCACCGAGACTTGAATCAGCTTAAGCCATTCAAAATCTTCGCTCCATAGCCATTTTCATGTCGTTGCCTTGCTTCGTTCCACCACCCGAAGCTCTCTGTGAAGGCGAGGCGACCTTACTTACTATTTCATCGCATTATCTTATCTTAAAAAAAATAGCCCTCTCTACTAACTCTTGTTAGTAAAAGGACGATGTGATCGTGTTACCACCTTTTATTCGGAAGCCTAAGCTTCCCTCTACCCAGCTGGCCTTACAGCGTAACTGGTATTCCTGGTAACGGGGGAATGACCCGAACACACCTACCTATCGGCGTATTTATCTCCCAGACCATCTTCATAACCTATTCGATAGTACCTTTCACCTGCCGGTACCTCTCTTGAATCGCTAGTTTTACTACTCTTCTGTTCAACGATATTTCAGATATGCCTCTACTATACCCAGATTCCCGCTAAAAGTCAAGCCTTTTATGATAAAATTCTGATGAAGAGGTGAGTTCTTCTCATTTTTACATGGACTTTTTCCACCATGCTCTAGATTATGTCGGTCTATGTATGATAAACTAGTAGATAGAAGTTAAGGAAGAAAGGGAAGTGCTCATCAGATGTCAACGCCACAAGTCAACCAAGGCCTGCTCGCCATTAAGCCGAGCCCTATCCGTAGTTTTAACGATCAAATCAGCAAAATCGAAGGCTTAATCCCCCTCACCATCGGGGAGCCAGACTTTCCAACACCCGATTTCATTAAGGAAGCCGCCATTGAGGCTATCCGCAAAGACCTGAACGGCTATACTCATTCGCGTGGTCTCTTAGCCTTGCGCCAAGCTATCAGCGAGTTTCTAGAGCGTCACTATGAACTCCACTATAGTCCTGAAGAAGAAATCATCGTAACCGTGGGCGCGACTGAAGCTTTATTTGCCAGTCTGGTTGGCTTGCTTAACCCTGGCCAAAAAGTCATTGTGCCTGCACCTAAACTATGTTATCTACGAAACGCAGGTCCGTCTTGCTGGGGCAGAACTCATTCGTCACGATGTCAGCCATAGTCACTTCAAGCTAGAGGCAGAAGAACTCAAGGCTCAATTAGAAAGCCATCCTGAGATTAAGATTCTGCTCTTGAACCATCCTTGCAACCCTACCGGCGTTACCTATAGTCGTGAAGAGTTAGAAGCGCTAGCCAATGTAGCTCGCCAATATAATCTGATGATTGTCTCAGATGAAATTTATAGCGAACTTACCTATTCTGATAAGCATGTTTCCATGGCGGAACTGGCTCCTGAGCGTACCATCCTAATTAACGGGACCTCTAAATTCTATGCCATGACTGGTTGGCGTTCTTGCTTTATCGCTGGACCTAAGGACTATCTGAGCCAAATCTTCAAGGTCCATCAAGCAACTGTCAATACACCACCTTCCGTCTCACAATATGGCTCTATTGCTGCCTATCACTCAGGTGATGATAGTATTCATGAGATGCGTCAAGCCTATGACCAACGCCGCCAATTCCTGATTGGCCGTTTCCGCGAGATTGGCTACCAAACCTTGCTTCCAGAAGGCGCCTTTTACCTCTTCGTTAAAGTACCCGACTGGTTCCAAGGTGATGACTTCGCCTTCTGTCTGGCCTTTGGCTCAAGAAGCTAAGGTGGGGGCAGTCCCTGGCCAGTCTTTTGGACCTGGCGGATCAGGTTACTTCCGTCTCAGCTATGCTGCTAGCCTAGAAAAATTGGCAGAAGCCATGAATCGAATTCAAGCCTTTACCCAAGAAAAGACTAAATAATCTTAAGGAGGAGCTTTTATGCCATTTATCCACGTTGAACTATTAGAAGGTCGTAGCCCTCAAGCCAAAGAAGCCATGGCCAAAGAAATTATTGAGGTCGTGTCCAAACATAGTGGTGCGCCTACCGAACGCATTCACGTTGTCTTTCAAGACATGAAGAAAGAAAACTATTTCCACAATCCTAAATAGACAGGTAGACTGGCTGAGGTAATTCCTCAGCCTTTACCATTAGCCAATTGAAGGAGGCACTAAGATGAAGAAGAATCTTGCAATTATTGGGGGCGGGATAGTCGGCGCGACAGCGGCCTATTATGCCCTCAAAGAAGGTCACACTGTCACCCTTTATGAAGATGGCACCGGCCAAGCAACCAAGGCGGCCGCAGGCATTATCTGCCCCTGGTTCACTTTACGCCGTAACAAACCTTGGTATTATCTGGTTTCTCAAGGGGCTGAGTTTTATCGGCGATTCATGGCGGATTTGACTGAAGATGGCTTAAATACCGATCCAATCTTCCAAGAGGTTGGCGCTTTACTAGTACGTAAAGATGAAAGCTCTCTAAGACATGACCAGGAACGAGCACAAGAACGCCGACCCGCTTCACCTTCTATTGGAGAGGTTACCAGTTTGTCCGCTCAAGAGGCCATGGATAAATTTCCACTCCTAGAGACCCCTTATCCAGCAAGTTTTGTCTCTGGTGGGGCGCGACTGGATGGTGCGGCCTTGATTCAAGAACTTCATAGTTTGATTCCAAAACTAGGTGGTAAGTTGATTCATGGACAAGCCAAGCTTATGGCTGATGGCGATCAGCAGGTTAGCGTCATAGGACCAGATAAAGGAAACAAAGCCCTATGATGCTATTCTGTTAGCCTGTGGTGCTTGGTTACCTCACATTTTAGAGCCTCTTGGTTATGATGTTGCCATTAGCCCGCAAAAGGGACAACTCTTTAGCATCTACCAACCTGAATGGGAGGGAAATGCTTGGCCAGTTGTCATGCCTCCCGGTAAATTTGATATCATTCCTTTCCAAAATGGCGAGCTCGTCATTGGCGCGACGCATGAGAATGACCGGGGCTATGATTTGACCGTTGAAGACCAGCGATTGGCTGAACTTCAAGAACGTGCCAGCAGTCTCCTGCCTTTCTTATCGGACCAAGTGGCTTATCATAGGGTTAAAGTAGGCATACGTGCCTATACGCCAGATTATGCTGTTTTAGTAGGCCCAGTCCCAGAACTTGAATCTGTTTGGGCTGTCAGTGGCCTAGGCTCCTCTGGCTTAACGAGCGGCCCTTTTCCTTGGTTATCAGTGGGTCAAGCATGTCAGCCAAGGCCATAGTGACTTGGATCAAAGCCTTTATCCCAATTGACTCTTACATTAAAAAAGTCTAAAAATTAGCCCTTTTATCACTACACAAATTAGTCTAAACATGTTATGATTAGTAGATGAAAGGAGGGGAATTTCGAATGAAAAAAATCTTTGAAGAATTCCGTGGCTTTATTGCCAAAGACAATATCGTAACTTTAGCAGTTGCTGTGATCTTGGGGGGTGCCTTCTCAAGCATCGTAACTAGCTTAGTAAATGATATCTTCATGCCAATTATTGTTGCCGTAACTGGTCAAGCTACCGTTTCTGGCATCTCATTACGCATTGGGAATACTTACCTAGGTGTAGGTAACTTCTTGCAAGCTGTTATTAACTTCGTTATCATCGGTTTCTTGTTATTCTTGACTTTAAAAGCTTTAGGGAAGGCTCAAGGCAAAGACTTGATCAACCCACCTGCGCCACCTGCAGGTCCAAGCGAGAAAGACTTATTACAAGACATCTTAAACGAATTGAAGAAAGAAAAATAAGACTTTCGATTGGAGCTATCTCGCAAGAGATGGCTCTTTTTCTATTGCCTAATATATCATATATGATATATCGGGCAAATAAAAAAGAAGTATCATCAGATACTTCTTGATAAGCCACTTGCCGGGCTTGAACCGGCGACCTCATCCTTACCATGGATGCGCTCTACCTGCTGAGCTAAAGCGGCAATATAAATTTTACTCCGCAAGTAGGGCTCGAACCTACGACATCATGATTAACAGTCATGCGCTCTGCCAGCTGAGCTATTGCGGAATCAAGACAACCTCACCCAGCATGGCAACGACCTACTCTCACAGGACCAAAGGTCCAACTACCATCGGCGCTAAGAAGCTTAACTGCTGTGTTCGGAATGGGAACAGGTGTGTCCTTCTTGCCATTATCACCACACTTGGGTGTTGTCTTATTTGAGTGCTTGCACACTCAAAACTGAATAACCTCAAACCTAACCTCAAATCTTGTGGTTAAGACCTCGACCGATTAGTACTAGTCCGCTCCATGGATCACTCCACTTCCACTTCTAGCCTATCTACCTGATCGTCTCTCAGGGGTCTTACTTCTTTCGAATGGGAAATCTCATCTTGAAGCTGGCTTCACGCTTAGATGCTTTCAGCGCTTATCCATCCCGCACATAGCTACCCAGCGATGCCCTTGGCAGAACAACTGGTACACCAGCGGTGCGTCCATCCCGGTCCTCTCGTACTAAGGATAGCTCTTCTCAAATTTCCTACGCCCGCGACGGATAGGGACCGAACTGTCTCACGACGTTCTGAACCCAGCTCGCGTACCGCTTTAATGGGCGAACAGCCCAACCCTTGGGACCGACTTCAGCCCCAGGATGCGATGAGCCGACATCGAGGTGCCAAACCTCCCCGTCGATGTGAACTCTTGGGGGAGATAAGCCTGTTATCCCCAGGGTAGCTTTTATCCGTTGAGCGATGGCCCTTCCATACGGTACCACCGGATCACTAAGCCCGACTTTCGTCCCTGCTCGACTTGTAGGTCTCGCAGTCAAGCTCCCTTCTGCCTTTACACTCTACGAATGATTTCCAACCATTCTGAGGGAACCTTTGGGCGCCTCCGTTACTCTTTAGGAGGCGACCGCCCCAGTCAAACTGCCCACCTGACACTGTCTCCCGTGCTGTTACACGTGGGTTAGAGGGTCCGCATCACAAGGGTAGTATCCCACCAGCGCCTCCGTGTAGACTGGCGTCCACACTTCTTCAGCTCCTACCTATCCTGTACATGCCATACAAACACTCAATATCAAGCTACAGTAAAGCTCCATGGGGTCTTTCCGTCCTGTCGCGGGTAACCTGCATCTTCACAGGTACTATAATTTCACCGAGTCTCTCGTTGAGACAGTGCCCAGATCGTTACGCCTTTCGTGCGGGTCGGAACTTACCCGACAAGGAATTTCGCTACCTTAGGACCGTTATAGTTACGGCCGCCGTTTACTGGGGCTTCAATTCGTACCTTCGGATTGCTCCTAAGCACTCCTCTTAACCTTCCAGCACCGGGCAGGCGTCAGCCCCTATACGTCATCTTTCGATTTTGCAGAGACCTGTGTTTGATAAACAGTCGCCTGGGCCTATTCACTGCGGCTGACATCTCTGTCAGCACCCCTTCTCCCGAAGTTACGGGGTCATTTTGCCGAGTTCCTTAACGAGAGTTCTCTCGCTCACCTTAGTGTTCTCCACTTGACTACCTGTGTCGGTTTGCGGTACGGGTTGTTAACAACTCACTAGAAGCTTTTCTCGGCAGTTTGATTAGCCACCTTCGCTACTTAAATTTCGCTCCAGGTCACACGTCACAGTTATAGGTATAAGCATTTGACTCATACCACCACTTCGTGCTTCTACAGACACTTCCATCCGTCTGCGTGGCGTCGCCTCTGCGTCCCTCCATCGCTCAAACATTGTTAACAAGTACAGGAATCTCTACCTGTTGTCCATCGCCTACGCCTGTCGGCCTCGGCTTAGGTCCCGACTAACCCTGGGCGGACGAGCCTTCCCCAGGAAACCTTAGTCTATCGGTGGACGGGATTCTCACCCGTCTTTCGCTACTCATACCGGCATTCTCACTTCTAAGCGCTCCAACACTCCTTTCGGTATGCCTTCACCGCCCTTAGAACGCTCTCCTACCACTCAATTTAAAAATTGAATCCACAGCTTCGGTGTACTGTTTAGCCCCGGTACATTTTCGGCGCGGAGTCACTCGACTAGTGAGCTATTACGCACTCTTTGAATGGTGGCTGCTTCTAAGCCAACATCCTAGTTGTCTATGCAACTCCACATCCTTTTCCACTTAACAGTTACTTTGGGACCTTAGCTGGTGGTCTGGGCTGTTTCCCTTTCGACTACGGATCTTATCACTCGCAGTCTGACTCCCAGAGATGAGTCCTTGGCATTCGGAGTTTATCTGGATTCGGTAAAGCGTGAGCCCCCCTAGTCCAAACAGTGCTCTACCTCCATGACTCTTACTCTGAGGCTAGCCCTAAAGCTATTTCGGAGAGAACCAGCTATCTCCAAGTTCGATTGGAATTTCTCCGCTACCCACACGTCATCCAAACACTTTTCAACGTGTCCTGGTTCGGTCCTCCAGTGCGTCTTACCGCACCTTCAACCTGCACATGGGTAGGTCACTTGGTTTCGGGTCGACGACACCTGACTTTCGCCCTATTCAGACTCGCTTTCGCTACGGCTCCGTTTCTTCAACTTAACCTCGCCAACTATCGTCACTCGCCGGTCCATTCTACAAAAGGTACGCCATCACCCCTTAACGGGCTCTGACTACTTGTAAGCACACGGTTTCAGGTACTCTTTCACTCCCCCTCCCGGGGTGCTTTTCACCTTTCCCTCACGGTACTGGTTCACTATCGGTCACTAGGGAGTATTTAGCCTTGCCAGATGGTCCTGGCGGATTCCGACGGAATTCCACGTGTTCCGCCGTACTCAGGATACTCTTAGGTACAAATCAGTTTTCGTATACGGGGCTCTCACCCTCTTTGGCGCTGTTTCCCACCAGCTTCTACTAACTCATTTGAGTCCACGTTAGAGTCCTACAACCCCAGTGTGCATGCACACTGGTTTGGGCTCTTCCCGTTTCGCTCGCCGCTACTCAGGGAATCGATTTTTCTTTCTCTTCCTGCAGGTACTTAGATGTTTCAGTTCTCTGCGTCTACCTCACCCTCAGGTGTGACTAGCCATTACGCTAGCCGGGTTCCCCCATTCGGATATCTCTGGATCTTAGCTCACTTACAGCTCCCCAAAGCATTTCGTCGTTCGTCACGTCCTTCTTCGGCTCCTAGTGCCAAGGCATTCACCGTGCGCCCTTTGTTTCTTAACCACGATCATACTTGATGCATGATACTTTCGCGCTATTTTTTTCTTACTCTGTAATTTCTTACAGACTCGGTCAATTCTCGGTTCATTATTTAGAAATAATGTGTTTTATCATCCATCCTGTCGGATGATAAAACGGTTTGTTTGGTTATTCAGTTTTCAATGTGCAAGTTTTGAGTGTTAGCACACTCAAAACTAAACAAAGACGCAAGCTCTGTGAGGTTCCGTTACTCCTTAGAAAGGAGGTGATCCAGCCGCACCTTCCGATACGGCTACCTTGTTACGACTTCACCCCAATCATCTATCCCACCTTCGACGGCTCCCTCCTAAAAGGTTAGGCCACCGGCTTCGGGTGTTACAAACTCTCGTGGTGTGACGGGCGGTGTGTACAAGACCCGGGAACGTATTCACCGCGGCGTGCTGATCCGCGATTACTAGCGATTCCGGCTTCATGTAGTCGAGTTGCAGACTACAATCCGAACTGAGAATGGCTTTTAGAGATTCGCTTACCCTCGCGAGTTCGCTGCTCGTTGTACCATCCATTGTAGCACGTGTGTAGCCCAGGTCATAAGGGGCATGATGATTTGACGTCATCCCCACCTTCCTCCGGTTTGTCACCGGCAGTCTAACTAGAGTCCCCATCTTAATGCTGGCAACTAGTTATAGGGGTTGCGCTCGTTGCGGGACTTAACCCAACATCTCACGACACGAGCTGACGACAACCATGCACCACCTGTCACCGACGTTCCGAAGAAACTCTATCTCTAGAGCGGTCGTCGGGATGTCAAGACCTGGTAAGGTTCTTCGCGTTGCTTCGAATTAAACCACATGCTCCACCGCTTGTGCGGGTCCCCGTCAATTCCTTTGAGTTTCAGCCTTGCGGCCGTACTCCCCAGGCGGAGTGCTTATTGCGTTAACTCCAGCACTGAAGGGTGGAACCCCTCCAACACTTAGCACTCATCGTTTACGGCGTGGACTACCAGGGTATCTAATCCTGTTTGCTCCCCACGCTTTCGAGCCTCAGCGTCAGTTACAGACCAGAGAGCCGCCTTCGCCACTGGTGTTCCTCCATATATCTACGCATTTCACCGCTACACATGGAATTCCGCTCTCCTCTTCTGCACTCAAGTCTCCCAGTTTCCAATGACCCTCCACGGTTGAGCCGTGGGCTTTCACATCAGACTTAAAAGACCGCCTACACTCCCTTTACGCCCAATAAATCCGGACAACGCTCGCCACCTACGTATTACCGCGGCTGCTGGCACGTAGTTAGCCGTGGCTTTCTGGTTAGATACCGTCACACGCATAGCAGTTACTCTATGCGCTGTTCTTCTCTAACAACAGAGCTTTACGATCCGAAGACCTTCTTCACTCACGCGGCGTTGCTCCGTCAGACTTGCGTCCATTGCGGAAGATTCCCTACTGCTGCCTCCCGTAGGAGTTTGGGCCGTGTCTCAGTCCCAATGTGGCCGATCACCCTCTCAGGTCGGCTATGCATCATCGCCTTGGTAGGCCTTTACCCTACCAACTAGCTAATGCACCGCGGGTCCATCTCTTAGCGATAGCTTGCGCCACCTTTCCTCACGGAATCATGTGATTCCATGTCCTATGCGGTATTAGCAGTCGTTTCCGACTGTTATCCCCCACTATGAGGTAGGTTACCCACGTGTTACTCACCCGTTCGCCACTCACCTTGACCAAGTGCAAGCACCTAGTCGCGGTTCGTTCGACTTGCATGTATTAGGCACGCCGCCAGCGTTCGTCCTGAGCCAGGATCAAACTCTCATGAAAATTTTCATAAGTCTTGCTTGACTCATTTCTTTACTAGCTTGTTTTTTACCCAGCTTGTCTGCTGCTGAATTGTTGGTTGTTCATCAAGTTTTCCTCGATGACCCTCACATTCTTGGTGTGTCTTTGTTTAGTTTTCAATGTGCTCCTCGTCACCACGTGACAACTTCTATATATTAGCATGAATCCTTCTCTTCGTCAATACTTTTCCTACATTTTTTTCGCCTTTTATTAACTTTTTCTCCACCTACTATATCTAGTAGTTTTAATTTTTAGTCTTCCCTAAATATAGTGCTATAATTCTTTTTTTCTTAACTACTTTGCCTTTGGCTCCGTATAGCTATTCTCTCCATTTTATAGCTTAAGCCATTGTGTCATTACCACAATATATTGCCTATTCAATATATTAAAGGGGAAGCCCTAAAGCTTCCCCTTCAAAATTAATTGAATAGTCTGGTAAAGAACTGCCGAATTCCTTCTGCTAGACCGCTGAAGAAACGGCCAAGCCCGCGCCAAAACTTGGCCATAAAACCTGCTTCCTTAATGTCATGGCTGAGCTTGACACTGACACGGTTGGTCTTACTTGTAGGAAGAAACTGCATAGCATGTTGCTTAATAACTGCCTGCACCTGTCCAATTGCTTGTCCACCCGCTTGCGGCGCCTGAATATTCCAACCATTGTCAATGGCTGTCACTAGGTTAGAATCTGGCTCAAAGAGATAATCAATGCGAGGCGTGGTATCAACAATAGGAATTGCGAGGTCTAAATTTTCGCCATAATAGGCCTGTACTTGCTCAGGTTCACCATCGTGAGCTAACAATTGAGTAAGCTGCGTGACCGAATCTCCTGTAGAGATAACGCGTTTAAGCTGATAGGTCCCATATACATAATCTAACAGTTTCTTACTATCATGATAGCTTTGAGCTGACTCGCTATTTCCTAGTGTGAGAACAATAACGCGAAAATTATCGCGCGCCATGGTCTGGACCGTTCCATAGCCATCGTGAGCTGTCGAGGCACTTAGTAGCCCATCAACTTGGTCATATTCATAGGCTTGGCCGGCTAACATTTGGTTGCTGTTATGCATCTCAAACTGATCATCAGTCCCTTGGCGGAAGAGCTTAGCAGCTATTTTGGTATTGTCTAAGAGTTCAGGATGGCGACTGACTAATTGGTAGCTTATAGCTGCTAGAATGATAGCATTGAGCTTATTCTGCTGCTTGCTTGCCACACCTTCCTCTTGTTCTACAAGGCCCGTTAGATTAACAAGCTCAGGAACTAGGGCCTGCCACTCTCCTCGGTCAACCTCATCAATCTTATCTGAATCCACTAGTATGGATTGAACCTTGGCTTGCATTAAGTCTTGGAAAGCTTCTTTGCTACCTGCTGTGTGCTCAGCTAGGGCTAGGAGAGCCCCGTTAGCAGAGCCAATTTCAACCGCCTCTAAAAGTTCGGCGACAGAGTAATCTAAGTCTTGTCGTAACGGTACATTGGACAATTCATAATTTCTGACTCAGGGCATAAGCCTCATCAGATAGGGTCACACGATCATCTCAAAATGAATGCTTTCTTGGTCTAGCGCATCATAGATGATTAGCAAACTAAGCAGCTTGGTCAAATTCCCTACTTCTAATAGTGCCATTGGATTCTTCTGATATAAAATTTGCCCACTAGCAGCATCTACCGCAATCGCAGACTGAGCGTTGAGATTTGGGCTCTGTCCCAACTGCTTGAATAGCAGTTGTGGCTAAAGCCTGTAGACCTAGCCATAGACCTAAAAAGGCTAGGAAGAAATTACGTTTTTTTCATAGTACACCTTATTATTGGGGGGATTTTTGGGGGATTTCAATAGTAAAAATTGTTTCTTTTCCTTCTACCGTGGCATAAACACGGCCATGGTGAAGTTCGACGATATTACGGACGATGGCTAATCCCTAAGCCTGTTCCAGGTTGGTTAGCACTGCGTGACTGATCAGCTCGATAGCTTCTTTGAAAAATGTCTTCTAATTCAGTCTTATCAAGCGGTTGTCCGTCGTTTTTAACTTTAAAATAAATATAGTCTTCCTCTTGATAAGCTAATAACTCAATATAATGTGCGCCAGCACCATATTTAAGTGCATTGGATAAAAGGTTATGGAAAACTCGCGCCATCTTATCGACATCAAAGCTAGCAAGCAAGTTCTGCGGCCGGATATCCAAGCGTAGTTCAATGGCTTTTTCTCTGGCGTTGAGTTCGAAGTCAGCCACTAACTGTTCCATGAAACGTAGTACCTGAACCTGAACTGGTCTGATTTCCGTTGTCGTCTGACGAGTAGCTGTATAAGTAAAGAGGTCCTGAACCAAGCTCTGCATCTGCTGGGCCTTCCGATAGGCAACGTGGGCATAACGGGCTAGTTCTTCCTGACTATGATATTGTTGGTTCTCAATCAAACCTAGGTAACCTATGACAGAAGTCAAAGGCGTACGGATATCATGTCCGATATTAGTAATAAGCTCATCCTTCGACTTTTCAATCTTCCGTTCTTCTTCAATGGCCTTGACCGTGCTATCTACCAAATGATTGATTGAGCTGACAACTTCATCCATCTCACCTAAGTCTGTCTGAGGAATACGAATCTCATAGTGGCCTTGCGCAATATATTTAAGATAGTCCAGAATGTGGGCTAACTTCATTTGATTAATTCGACGCTTGACCCGCCAATTGGTGACAAGGATAGCAACCACACAAGAGGCAAGAGAAAAAATATAGACGGAGACAATAATTTGCTGGCGTGTTAAGCCTAGCATATGGCGTAGCGTGGTATCTAGGCCAAAGAAGTTTAATTTATAATCAATGGCTTGGCGATAGATCAAGAGCGCGCTGAGATAGAGTAAGAAGATTAAACTCATGGTAATAATGGCTTCTACGATGAGTTCGCTCCGCTCGCTTCGCGTCAAGCGCATGCTGAGTCGTTGAGGCGATTTTTTATCCTTATCCTTCAATCTTATAACCTACTCCCCATACGGTCTGAATGACACGTTCACCTTCTGTGGCCGCTTCAATCTTATCCCGCAAATGGCTGACATGGACCATAACCGTCTTGGCTGACACAATACTTTCTTGGTTCCAAACGGCTTCAAATATTTCTTCGGCACTAAAGACTTGGTTGGGATGGCTAGCCAGAAAGATATAGAATACCAAATTCTAAAGCCGTCAACTGAATGTCCTTATCCGTTAAGGTCTTTACTTCGTGGGAAGCGCGTCGAATAATTAAAGGGACCAATCTCGATTACATCCGGCTCTGCCACTTCCTTCTGGTAGGTGGACTGGCGACGCAAGATGGACTTGACCCGCGCAATAATTTCTAATGGGTTGAATGGCTTAGTAACATAATCATCAGCCCCACTGGTCAGTCCTTGAATCTTGTCTTGATCTGAACTTTTGGCGCTCAACATTAAGACGGGCGTCTCATAGTTTGCAGCGCGTAACTTATCTAGGACCTGCATTCCATCAACTTTTGGCATCATAATATCCAAAATGATTAGGCCAATTTCATGGTCCACATCGTTTTTAATGTAACTTAAGGCTTGATGGCCGTTATAGGCCTTAATTACGTCGTAACCTTCATTATGAAGATAAATATTGAGTAATTCAACAATTTCGCGATCGTCATCTGCTACCAAAATTCGCATCTTGCTGTCCTCACTTTCTTATCAAGTCTCCTTCATTATACATCAAACCAGATGCCCTGTGTCTTAAGTTTTATTAAAAGTTATAGACAAAGAAAAGATGCCCCTAGAGGCATCTCATTTAAAATCTTTAGCTACGAGAGTAGTTAGGTGATTCCTTGGTGATTTGAACGTCGTGTGGGTGAGACTCAATCAAGCCTGCACCACTCATGCGGATGAATTGCGCATCTTCACGCAGGGATTGGAGATTTGGTGTTCCACAGTAGCCCATACCTGAGCGAAGGCCCCCAATCATTTGGAAGACAATATCCGCCACGCTTCCCTTGTAGGCAACGCGACCTTCAATCCCTTCAGGTACACGTTTGTTGGCTTCGTTGGTAGCTTGGAAGTAACGGTCGCTTGAACCTTTTTCCATTGAAGCTAAGCTACCCATACCACGATAAACCTTGAAACGACGGCCTTGGTAGATTTCAAATTCACCTGGTGACTCGTCCGTACCAGCCAACATGCTCCCTAGCATGACCGCATGGCCGCCAGCGGCAAGGGCTTTAACGATATCCCCTGAATATTTAATCCCACCATCTGCAATAATAGCCTTGCCGTATTCTTTGGCAGCTGTCGCACAGTCATAAATAGCAGTTAATTGAGGCACACCAACACCGGCTACAACCCGGGTAGTACAGATAGAACCTGGTCCAATCCCGACTTTAACGACATCTACCCCTACTTCAAAGAGGTCCCGAGTGGCTTGAGCAGTTGCCACGTTACCAGCGATTATGGTGACATCTGGGAAGGTCTCACGAATTTCCTTAATCTTACGGATAACCCCAGCACTGTGGCCATGGGCAGTATCAATGACCAAAGCATCTACTTGCTCAGCAATGAGGGCACTTGCGCGATCGAAAGTATCACTGGTAATCCCTACAGCCGCCGCAACTAAAAGGCGACCGTGTTGATCCTTGGCAGAGTTAGGGAATTGAATGACTTTCTCAATATCTTTAATGGTGATTAAGCCGGATAGTCGACCTGATTCGTCGACAATTGGTAATTTTTCAATCCGGTGTTGATGAAGAATCTTTTCTGCCTCTTCTAGGGTCGTCCCAACCGGAGCAGTTACCAATTTTTCATGCGTCATGTATTCCACAATCTTATGGCTATAATCTGGAATGAAACGGAGGTCACGGTTGGTAATAATCCCGACTAACTTACGGCTTTCAAGGCTCTCTACAATCGGTACCCCACTAATCCGATAACGGCTCATTAATTCTTCCGCATCCTCAATCGTATTGTCAGGTGTTAAATAGAAAGGATCGATGATGACGCCATTTTCTGAACGTTTTACCTTACGAACTTCTTCAGCCTGTTCTTGAATGGACATGTTTATGGATGACACCCAGTCCACCTTGACGGGCCATAGCGATTGCCATGGTCGAATCCGTAACAGTATCCATGCTAGCACTAATAATTGGAATATTCAATTTTAGATTAGGCGCTAACTCAACTCTTAAATCCACATCATTTGGCAATACCTCGCTGCGCGCTGGCACCAGCAAGACATCGTCAAATGTGTATCCTTCACGTACAAATTTTGTTTCCCAACCTGACATTCTATTTCCTCCTTTGACTTCTCAGCAACAGTTATTTTTAATAAAATACCACTTTCGCCCCTTAGGAGCAAGCCTAAAGGCTCATTCTTTTTAAATTCTAATCTTGTTGCTTTACTCTAATCTCCTAGATCTTGCATACTAAAAAACCGACTCAGTTTACGACTGAATCGGTCTTTCAATTTTGTTAGAAAAGGCCACCCTTGATATTCCACCGCTTTTTGAGATAGAAGCGCAAGAGGAAGGTTAAGCCCCCTATAATGAAGTAGATATCATATGGAAAGACTGGGTTGATAGCCGTTGGGAAGATGACGCTCGAGATGCTGACAGCAACAATCCACCCTAGCATAGCCAGAGAAGACACAGAGAAGTATTTAAAGTAGCCGCGCTTGCCTTTAGGCGCATCCATGTCTGGTAGCACCTTGGACACAATCAGCATGGCAATCCCTGCCACTAAGTAGTTAACGATTAAGGTGATTAAGCCCATATTGTTGATTGTTGCTTCACTATGTTCCCCTTGACGCATAAGCGAGAAGCCCGTAATCAAAGTAAAGACAGATCCTAATAGCAAGCCACCATCGAGGGCAATCTTCCAATCGGCCGAGCGCTCGCCTTCGTCATCACTAGGAAACTGTTGTTCTAAGATAACAGCCGTACATTCAGTCGGCGTGCCGTATAATTGACGGGCAGTCTGCCCGGTCTGTTGGCCTTCTTCCAAGGTTTCGCACATTTCTTGGTAGATTTGTTGGCGAATGGACTCGGTTAGATTAGCAGCCGCTAAGTTTCTGTCTAAAGTCAACATGTATTGTTGGTTGCGTTTGGTTAAACGGCCAAAAATTTCTGACTCTGTTAAGCTGGCAGAAGCCTCCTCAACTGCAACCTCTGCTTCCGTCTCTACTTGCTCTGTTTGTTTAATTTCTTCAGTCATGATTTTTCCTCCTATAGGCTATACGTTAAAGCGGAACAGCATAATGTCGCCGTCTTGTACAACGTATTCTTTACCTTCTGAACGTACACGACCTGCTTCTTTGGCGGCCTGCATACTTTGGTAAGTGACTAAATCTTGATAAGAAACCGTCTCAGCTCGGATAAAGCCACGTTCAAAGTCAGAGTGAATAATCCCAGCTGCTTGTGGCGCCTTCATACCTTGTTTGAAGGTCCAAGCTCGAACTTCTTGTTCCCCAGCCGTAAAGTAAGTGGCTAGTCCTAAGAGGCTATAGACATGTTGGATAAGACGGTCCAAACCAGATTCTTGCAAACCGAAGTCTTCCAAGAAGACAGCCTTCTCTTCATCATCCAATTCAGCAATTTCTTCTTCCAAACGCGCACAAATTGGTACGACATCTGCACCTTGGCTAGCCGCTAGCTCGCGCACCTGAGCTAAATATGGGTTATCCGAAGGATCCACCACTTCATCTTCACCAATATTGGCAACGTAAAGCATCTTTTTGCGTGTCAAGAGGAAGAGGTTACGGACATAAGGCAGTTGCTCATCGTAGAAGTCAACAGAGTTAGCCAGTTGATTGTCTTCTAGCGCAGCTTTTAACTTTTCTAGAACCTCTAATTCCGCTACTGCATCTTTATCTTTAGATTTAGCTAGTTTGGCTACACGTCCAATGCGCTTATCGATGGTTTCCAAATCGGCCAGAATCAATTCTAGGTTAATAGTCTCAATATCTGAAAGTGGGTCTACCTTACCTGAAACGTGCGTAATATTGCCATCGGCAAAACAACGGACCACGTGACAAATGGCGTCAACTTGGCGAATATGGCTTAAGAACTTGTTACCCAGCCCCTCACCACGGCTTGCACCTTTTACAATCCCGGCAATATCGGTAAACTCGATTGCAGTTGGCACCGTCTTTTTAGGTTTAACTAGTTTGGTAATTTCAATCAGACGTTGATCAGGAACTTCAACAATCCCGACGTTTGGGTCGATGGTAGCGAAGGGATAATTAGCCGCTTCGACACCTGCTTTTGTAATTGCATTAAATAGGGTAGATTTCCCAACGTTAGGAAGACCTACAATACCGGCTGTTAATGCCAATGTCATTCACTCTTTCTTTAGCTAGATTTTTTCGGGCGCTTTTTCTTTGATTTTCTTAAGTCGTTTTTCAAAGTCACGCCGGGTTAAGGTCACAATATGTCCGCAGTGACAGCATTTGATTCGGATGTCCATGCCCATACGGATAATCTGCCAACGGTTAGTTTGGCATGCATGAGGCTTTTTCATCTCGATAATGTCATGAAGATCATAGTCTTTTTGCATATAGTTCCCTCCTAGGCTTGAATTTGTAGCAAATCTAGGATACGCATGAGGTCAGATTCATCCATATATTCAATCTCAATCTTACCCTTGTCACCCCGCTGTTGAATCAAGGCCATGGTGCCAAAACGTTCTTGCAGTTTTTGCTCGCAAGCTAAGATATAAGATGGCTTTTTGTCTGCTTTCTTGGTCTTTTTGATTTGTTTGGCTTGGGACTTCTCATTGAGTTGTTGTACCAAGTCTTCTAACTGACGGACTGTTAGTTGTTCCTTGATGACACGTTGTGCTAGGGTCACCAACTGCTTCTTATCCTTAAGTGACAGCAGGGTTCTTGCTTGGCCCATAGATAGTGCTTCTTTTTGAACCAATTTCTTCACTTCATCTGGCAAAGTTAAGAGGCGTAGATAATTGGCAATATAAGGTCGACTCTTACCCATACGTTCAGCCACTTCTGCCTGGGTCAAATTCAACTTATTCATGAGCATGTCGTAGGCTTCCGCTTCTTCCAGTGGACTCAAGTCTTCCCGTTGCAAGTTTCCAAAACGGCAATCTCAATCATAACCCGTTCATCAAGTTGACGGACAATGGCCGGAATGGTGGTGAGCCCCGCTAGACGACTAGCTCTAACCCGACGTTCGCCGGCTACTAGTTCATAGCCTTTGATGGCTGACTTACGGACGATGATAGGTTGGAAGACGCCATTATTCCGAATGGAGTCGGCCAATTCATTGAGGGCCTCTTCATTAAAATGTTTACGCGGTTGATGTGGATTAGGACGAATAGCCTCTAAGCTGATTTCTTCAACTTGTTCAAACTCAGATGGCGTTTCTTCTAAAGGGGTAAATAAGGCATCCATGCCCCGACCCAAACCACTTCGTTTTTGCTTAGGTTTTGGTTTATTAGCCATTTGCAGCCACCTCCTTGGCTAAGTCCATATACATTTCAGCTCCACGAGATTTTGGATCATAGTCAATGACTGACTGACCATAAGATGGCGCTTCAGAGAGTCGGACATTACGTGTAATGATTGTCTGATAGACTTTTTCTTGGAAATATTTACGCACTTCTTCAACCACTTCATAACCCAAATTGGTTCGAGCATCCAACATGGTCAAGAGTACGCCTTCAATCCGAAAGTTCTTATTATAGGTACGTTGAACCAAGCGAATAGTGTTCAAGAGTTGGCTCAAACCTTCTAAGGCATAGTATTCGCACTGTACTGGAATCAAGATGGTATCACTCGCTGTAAATGCATTGAGCGATAACTGGCCGAGTGATGGTGGACAATCTACTAAAATATAATCGTAGTCAGCCTTAATAGGTTCAATAGCCTGTTGAGCCTTGATTCGCGGTGGTCTGCTGTTGCCAGTTCAATCTCTGCCCCAGCTAATTGGAGGGTAGACGGTAAAATCCAGAGATTCTCGCGAGAAGTAGGCAAGATAGCTCCCGCTGCTTCAATTTGATCGACTAGGACTTCGTAGACGCTTTGCTTAACGTCAGCTCGTTCAATCCCTAAACCACTGGTTGCATTCCCCTGTGAGTCCATATCAATAATCAGGACTTTCTTGCCTTGGAAAGCCAGGGCAGCTCCCAAGTTGACGGTAGTCGTTGTTTTACCAACGCCACCCTTCTGATTTCCGATTGCAATCATTCTTCCCATAGCTTACCTCCTAGGCTTTTATTGGATTTTTGGCAGGTTTACCTGCCTTACGCGGATACTTATTAGGCGTCTCTTTTGTTTTTTGAATCAGAATATAACGACGGTCTGCTGACTCAACTGGCAACTGGTCTTCCGTTACCTTGATTAGCTTGGCACCTAGAACACGAATGGCTGCCCCTGCTTCTTCTAGCTCCTGGTCTGACTTCTGTGCTTTCAATGCCAAGAACTGGCCTCCAATCTTAACTAAAGGAAGGCAGTATTCTGCTAGAACATTGAGGCTTGCGACCGCCCGAGCTGTTACTAAATCAAACTGCCCTCGATAGACAGGATTTTGTCCTACATCTTCAGCACGTCCATGGACACAGGATACCCCTTCTAAGCCAAGTTCCTGAGCCAAATGATTAATAAAAGTCAGACGCTTCTGGAGTGAGTCGACGATCGTCACTTGCAATTCCGGATGAGCGATTTTTAATGGAATACTTGGAAATCCTGCGCCAGCCCCAACATCACAGAGTTGAAGAGCGTAATTATCCAAGGGCATATTCCATAGAGCCATTAAGCAGTCATAAAAATGCTTGAGGTAGACTTCTTCACGTTGGGTAATGGCCGTTAAATTCATTTTCTCATTCCACTCAACCAAGAGTTGAAAATAGCGCTCAAATTGGGCAATTTGCTGGTCATTCAGCACTAGTCCATGTGCGGCGCATTGGGCAATAAATGTCTCTGGATTCATGGATAGAGAGCCTTCTTTCTTGTGAATTTTCCGTGAAACAAAAAAGTTTCACAACCACTATTTACTTTACCGTATATCCGAAAAAATAGCAACTGATAGCTGCCCATTTTTGTCTCTAATTAGGTCGAATGTTTCACGTGAAACAATAAAGGGACTGACCTAGTCAGTCCCTTTAAGATGTACACTTAGGCTTCTACAACATGAACGTTAAGTTTGGCGGTCACATCATGATGTAACTTAGCTACTACATGGTGGTAGCCTAAGGAAGCTAAATTTTGTTCCAGCTGAATCTTGCGTTTATCAATACTGAGGTTATACTGTTTTTTAAGTTCTTCAGCGATTTGTTTCGATGGGATGGTCCCAAAGAGACGACCATCTGCGCCTGACTTTGCTTTAATTACAATCACAGTTTTTTCATCTTCGAGTTTTTCTTTAAGGTCTTTTGCTTGAGCCAATTCTTCAGCCTCTAAGCGAGCCTTAGCTTTATTTTCAGCATTTAATTGATTAACTGCAGCATTATCAGCAAGTTTAGCTAAGCCATTCTTGATTAAGAAGTTACGGCCATAGCCCTCCGATACTTCAATCAATTGACCCTTTTTTCCTTGTTTTTTTACGTCTTGTAGTAAGATTACTTTCATCAACTTTCCTCCTTATTACGTTGAATGGTCTCTACTAAGTCTTGATAGACTTGATCAAGACTTGATTCCTTTATTTGAGTTGCAGCAGTAGTCAAATGACCACCCCCACCCATTTCTTCCATCAAGGTCTGGACATTAAGCCCACCCATGGAACGGGCACTAATCCCGATTGTTTGATCAGGGCGCTCAAATATAACAAAAGAAGCTTCTACTTTTTTAAGTGTTAGCATGACATCTGCTGCTTGAGAGGCTGTCACATTGTCATAAACTTTTCCCTCTTGAGCCTTAGCTACAATAATATCTTCACCGATATAATGGGCCTGAGCTATAATCTCGTTGCGCTCTAACAATCGCTTAAGGTCTTCCTTAAGCAACTGCTGAATTAAGTGTTCATTAGCACCACGAGACTTAAGATAACTTGCTGCATCAAAAGTTCTCGACCCTGTTCGACTGGCAAAGTTATTAGTGTCCACAATAATACCAGCTAAGAGAGCTGTTGCCTCTGTTTTGTTCAGTGTTTCGTGACTGTTCCGCATATAGATGAAGAATTCCGTAACTAATTCTGACGTTGATGAGGCATAAGGCTCAATGAAGGTTAGGACTGGCTTAGTAGGGAAATCTTCACTTCGGCGGTGATGATCAATGATGACCACCTCATGCTCATTCACTAGTGGTCCAGCAGCAGATAAGTTAGGTCTGTGGTGATCCACCATGACAACGAGAGTACGATTATCAACAATCTCTTGAGCTTCCTCTAAACTAATGAATAGATTGGAGGCCTCATTCTTGATTGCAGGAAATTCAAGAAGCTGAGCCACATCATCAGATAACTCCTGGCGATCAAGGATAATTCTAGCAAATTTACCCTGTTGGCTTACAATTTTATGAATTCCTAAGGCTGACGCAACAGCATCCATATCAGGATATTTATGGCCTGCAATAATCACACGGTTGGCTTGTTCGACAGAGGTCAGCAGGGCCTGATAAACCAATTTAGAACGTGTAATTGAGCGTTTTTGGTTAACGTTCAACTTACCACCATAAAAACGGGCTTGACCGTTGTGTGAGCGAACTACAGTCTGATCACCCCCACGCGCTAAAGCTAACTCTACATTAAGTTGAGCTTGATTGGCTAGTTCATCAAGCCCATAATAGGTGTCCTCTGAGTATGCAAGTCCTACACTTATCGATACAGGGATCGACTGTTTAGCTTCTGTTTCTTTTATGCTTTCTAGCGTTTTGAATTTATCCTTCTCCAACACATCTAGGGCTGCTTGATTAGCTAATATTAAAAACCGATCATCTTCTAAACGTTTGAGATAAAGGTTGAATTGATTAGCCCATTCTCGCAAACCATTTAATAGTTTAGCATCAAAGAGCGAAGTCTCACTGTCATCCATGGACTGTACTAATTCATCGTATTCGTCAATGAGTAAGTAGCCAAAGACTATACGATCATACGCTCTTTGAGCTACCATCTCATGTTCAGGTGTTTGATCAATAAAGTAAATCGCCTGATAGGACGGTTGATGTAGATAACGATAATACTTTTGATTTACCTCAATAGTTTGCCATTGTTTTTCTGGATTTTTTTGGTTTATTATTTCTCCTAAACCTTGATGTAACTTAGCAAGTGGCTGTCCCAGAAGTTGTAGGTTCCCATAATGATGCTGAAACTCTGGGTTAACCCAGGCTACCTCGTGCTTATTATTGTAGATAAGCACCGCAATAGGAGCACGATACAAGGCATCTTCTTGCGCTAAGTGCAAGGTTGGCGCCACACTAGAGTACTGCTGTTCTAAATATTGCATGTAACCTTCAAAATGATTAAATCCAATCAGTATGAATAAGAACATTAACACTAGCATCAGAAGTGCTATCCAGGGCATATAAGCAAGCGTTGCTAGAATAATAGAGAGATAAAAGACGGTAAAAAACAATACTGGCCACTTCATTGAGGAGCGGTCCAACAGTTTTATAAACTGCCTTATTCTATCTTTTTTTCACTGTCCACCTCCTAGTAGTTTTATTCTCCTCTATTTTTACCACATTTATTCTAGTTTCTCTAGTTGACGAGGAATGTTTCACGTGAAACAAAAAAAGACTAGAACCGAAGTTCTAGTCAGTAAAATTAGTCTTGTACAGTAAATGGTAAAAGACCCATAATCCGTGCACGTTTAATAGCAACGGTTAAAGCACGTTGGTGCTTCGCGCAAGTCCCAGTTACACGACGTGGTAAGATTTTCCCTTTTTTTCAGAAATGAAACGTTTGAGTAAATCTACGTCTTTGTAGTCAGGATGATCGATATGGTTTGCGCAGAAGAAACATACTTTTCTACGACGGCGACGGCCGCCACGGCGTTGTTGTTGTTCAGCCATATGTCATACTCCTTATTAATTCTTAGAATGGTAAATCATCTTCAGAAATATCAATTGGGTGACCTTCATCCATGAATGGAGAAGTACTTGATGAAGAAAAATGATTGATTATAGTTATTTTGATTCATTTGTGGCTGTGATTGGTATCCGCCTCCACCACCTGCACCATAAGCACCTGCTTGATGATCAGTATTTGGACTAGAGACAGGGCGTTGTTCAGTCACAGAACGAGATTCCAGCAAGTCGAAGTTGTTAACAACCACTTCGGTTACATATACTCGTTGACCTTGTTGGTTATCATATGAACGTGTTTGAAGACGTCCATCAATAGCAATCAAGGAACCTTTACGCGTGAAGTTAGCTAAGTTTTCAGCTGCCTTCCGCCAAATCACACACGAAATGAAGTCCGCTTCACGTTCACCTTGTTGGTTAGTAAAATTACGGTTAACCGCAATGGTAAAAGAACCGACTGCAGTGCCAGATGAGGTAAAACGTAATTCAACATCACGGGTTAAACGTCCGACTAATTGTACAGTATTCATGTTGGTTCCTCCCTCAAGATGTTTCACGTGAAACAATTAAGCTTCGACTTTGACGATCATGTGACGTAAGATATCACGGTTGATTTTCGCAAGACGGTCGAATTCGTTAATGCCTTGTGCGTTTTCAGCGACAACATTCACGATATGGTAAATACCTTCTTTGTAGTCGTTGATTTCGTAAGCAAAACGTTTTTTCGCCCAGTCTTTCGATTCAACAACTTCAGTACCGTTCTCAGTTAAGATTGAATTGAAACGCTCGACCAATTCTTTCTTAGCATCATCTGTTAAATCAGGACGGATGATGTACAAGATTTCGTATTTAGTTGCTTGACTCATTGACTGCACCTCCTTTTGGACTATTGGCTCATAAAGAGCAAGGAGAGTATGGAAATAGTCACATACTCACATCTATTAATTATACGCGAGCCTAGCAAGAATTGCAAGCAATAATCAGAAGAATCTCCCATAAGTCTATTAACAAAAATATCCCCCAAAAAGGGGGATGGAGCTACTTAGCATTCCTGACGACACAACTTATAGCAAAAGTTCCCAATGATGGCCATGGCGATGGCACGCTGCAAGTATGGATTTCCTAAAATGGACAACCAAAGGCTGGTGCTTGATCCTATCGTGACTTCTATCAAAAGACTTAAGAGAAGGACAACAAGTAAAACCATATTGATTAGCCGATTAGGACGAGTACATGACATAAGAGTTTCCCCCTATTCTTTTTCTAATCCATTGTGACGATAGAGTAGAACGAAAACCAGACTAAGACCTAACAACCAAGCCAAGGCTACTAAGACTTCTCGTAGAGGCAAGCTAGCATCCGCAAAGTTACGCGACCAACTGAAGAAGAAGTTAGTGTATAGATAGGGCGCAACTTTAGCCAAAGGTTCACTAAACATGGAATAGAAAGGAACAAAGATTAAAATCATCAAAGGGAAAATACTGTAGGCTGTAGCCTCAGATGAATTTTTAGCGAAAATTCCTGAAATAAAGCCAATAATAGATCCAGAAACAATGGTTGATAGGCTGACAATCCCATACTTAAGAAGAGATAAATCAGTAAAGCTCATACCTGATAAAGGAATTAAGAGGTAGCTGAGTAACATTAAGAGAACAACCGTTGGCAGTAGGGTAGCAATGAGAAATTCTAAGCTTGTTACCGTTGAAGTCATCAAAACTCGCAAGGTTTTCTTTTCCTTTTCCTCAACTAAGCTCATCATGCCAGTCATGGCACTTCCCATTCCTGCGATAAAGATGAAACCCATGGAAATAATCATGATACTACGTACATTTCCTTGAGCAAATTCATCCGTTCGAGGCAAGATAAAATTCATAGCAACCGGCATAATCATACCCATTAACAAAATAGGTAAAATCTGCATATTAACAACGATTTGGTAGATTTTGAATTTTGAAATAGTCCAGATTTTGTGTAAGTTCATCATAGTAATTCTCTCCCTGTCTTAGCAATAAATACTTCTTCTAACGTTGGTTCATTGGAATGGATGGTTTCGACTAAAGTCTTGGCTTAACCATTCATTCAGTTGCGCAATCCCTGCCGGATCCTGATTAATAACTACCTGACTCTTGATCTTTTAAGCCTACTTCTAACTTGCGTTCTCGCTTAAAGTTTAAGCAAGTATTTCTTGGCGTATCGAGCGAAACAATCTTCCCATCATTGAGAAGAGCCACTCGATCACAGAGTTTAGTCGCTTCTTCCATATTATGTGTTGTGAGGAAGATGGTGGTGCCTTCAGCTTGCACTTCCTTCAGTAACTTATGAATGGCTTGAGCAGTTGCTGGATCCAAACCGGAAGTTGGTTCATCTAGGAAGAGCACCTTAGGCGAATGGAGAAGGGCACGGGCCAATACTAGACGCTGACGCATCCCTTTCGATAAACGGCGGGCAAGTTTCTTCTTATCTTGAGCCAATCCAACGCGTTCAAGTAAGAAGTCAATCCGCTTCTTATCAACTTTAAGTAAATCGGCGAAAAACTTCATATTACGATAGACAGAAACATTTTCGTAGAGACCTGAGTTATCCGTGACGATTCCGACTTCCTGATAGATATCTTGAGTCAGAGCATCCGTTGCTATTCCTAATAATTTAGTTTCACCTGAACTAGCTAGTAGTTGACCGGTTAAGATTTTAATGGTGGTTGTTTTACCTGCACCTGATGGTCCTAAAAATCCAAAAATTTCTCCAGATTCAACTGAAAAATCTAAATGATTGAGCGCGGTTTGATTTTTAAATTGTTTGACGAGGTCGCGTACCTCGATAACAGATGTGTGTGACATGTGACTGCCTCCTTCTGGTATTTGCTTTGATGACTATAGTCTACACCGACTTTTGACTTTTGACGCAAAAAGTCGCCCAATTGTACGGCCAAAAAGTCAAAAAGAGGCCCACTCGGCCCAAGTGTGGAAAAAACGGGCTGAGTGGTACCTAAAAATGGCTATAATTCAATTAATTGTCGCAAAGAGTCCAATCGACTACGCGACAGAGGTAAGAGTGTTTCTTTAGGTTTCTTGAGAATCAGGGTATAAGAATTCTTAGAATAGGACACCAATTCGTTAATTCGCTGAAGATTAACCAGGTAAGATCGATGACATCTGAAGAATCCGAAAGTGCTTCAACTTATCTTCTAAGTCAGACAAGGTCATGGCAGTCGGATAAGAATCACCATTAACTTGAACAGTCGATACGCTATTAATGCTTTCAATATAATCTATTTCATTTGGATTAAAGTAAACAGTTTTATCACTGAGTTTGCAGGCAACCTTAAAGACGCGGTTGAGTTCAGTAGCGGTTAATTCATCTGCTTCCTTACCTTCTGAATCCGATTCTTCCTCTGAGACATCTACCAATTCTAAACCATCTTGAACCTGGTAACGATAGGTCACGATATTAAGGAGAACTAATTCTTCTAGCGAGGTAGCCGTAATCAAGAGGGTTAGGGGTAGAGACTTGAGATAATCCAAAGCCTTAAGATAGAGCCCCACACCGTCATGACTTAAGTAGCGAAATGGGGACTTTCTAGGTAGAGCAAATCTGGTTGCTTAAGAGTAGCTCGTAGCAACTGCAAGCGATGACGCTGATCAGACGTCAAATCCTTGATACGATAATTTACTAAATCCGATAAGGCGAAGGCCTCATAGAGCTCTGATAAGCTTTCCAGCATAGCCAGTCAAACGACTAAAAAGAGTGACAGCTACTTTAACTGTCTGACCTTCATAGACTCCGTCATCTAAGCGACAGCTTGCCATCGACTTAAAACTACGGTTGATTTGACCGCTAGTTGGTCGCTCGCGCTCCACCAAAAGCTCATAGAATATTTGCCGTTCATCTTGCGTGAACTTAATTCCCTAGATGCTGCCTTGCTTCAATACTAAAATTCAAATCCTTGAGTAACATGCCATTCTGCGACTGCTTCATCACATCTTGCCATTCACATAACTTCATGGCCTCATCCTCCTTTTATAGATAGAGTCGATTCCGTTTTTGTCGATAAGAAATTGTCAAAACAATCAGACTAGCTAGTAGCCAAACGCCATAAACCAACAAATCCATCCCCAAACCGCCATAATCTAAATGAAGTAACCAGGCATTGGCACGTCCAGTATAAAAATAAGGCATCAATCCTGCTAAATGGTCATTCATTCTACTAAATAAAGGAATAAAGGCTATGGCTAACATGGGGAACTATACTTGCAGCATTTGCTGTTGCAGACCGATCAAAGATTAAACCAAAAATCAATCCCAAGATGCTAGAAATTAGAAAGCACATACCAAAATGGAAAATCATGCCAAAAATAGAGCCTAAATACTGATAATCTAGGTTCATTAAAGGCAAGCTTATCATTACTGTCACCCACATAGTAATCTGTGTCAAAATTACTAGGGACAGTAGATAAACCCAAGGCCTAACATGACTATCTAATAAAATACGTAAAGTTTTATGCTCCTTATCCTCAGTTAAATTCAACATAGAAAGCGTAATAGGAGACACGCTACCTAAAAAGGAAAAAAACATAACCATAACAAAGGCTTGTCGTTCTATTGAACTCACATCGTTTGGAAGAATGAAATTCATTATTACTGGATATAAAATCGTTATATATATCATAGGTGATATTTTGACAGACGTAAAACTCTGCTTAAATTTTGCTCCGACCAGAGTCCAGACTTGTTGCCAAGTTTTCATGGGATAATCCCCCTCTCACAAAACCTTTCTCTAAGTCTTAATCTTATCCCTTCTTAACTATCATGTCAAATTATGCTAAGACAACAAAAGAAGTTGGCTCCCAATAAAGGGACCCAACTTCTTGATTGAACTTCTTATTCTTCTTCAGAATCCGAGTCATCCTTGGCTTCTTCAGTATCTACTTCTGTTTCAGCCAGTTCTTGAGTTTCTTCACCTGTCTTCATGATCTTGGTAATAGAACTTACCTTAGCGCCATCATCTAGACGAATCATTTTCGACCCCAAGGGTAGCGCGTGAAGTAACAGAGATGCTAGCAATATTGAAGCGGATCACAACCCCTTGATCTGTCATCACCATGAGGTCCTCATCACCTTCAGTCGCTACGATACCAGCAAGCTGACCAGATTTAGCAGAAATATTAGAGGTCTTAATCCCTTTACCGCCTCGGTTCTTAACAGCATACTCGCTAGCTGGGGTTTGCTTACCCATAACCACGCTCGGTTACAACTAAGACATTAGATTCAGGGATTTAAGACGGCAGCCCCAACGACATAGTCACCCTCACGCAGTTTCATCCCACGTACACCAGTCGCTGTCCGGCCCATGATACGGGCATCTGTTTCTGCGAAAGTCATAGCATAACCATTGTGACTTCCGATGATAATGTTTTGCTGACCATTCGTCACTAGGACGTTGATTAATTCATCGTCTTCGCGCATGTTAAGGGCAATCAAACCATTATTGCGGATGTTAGCATAGGCGCTGACATCGGAACGCTTCACAATCCCATTCTTAGTGACGAAGAAGAGGTATTGATCTTCATCACTTGGATGAAGGGACAATGATTTCCTTAACGTATTCTTCCTTCTCAATATTGAGGAGGTTGACCACTGGAATCCCCTTGGCAGTCCGGCCGTATTCAGGAATATCATAACCTTTACTTTGGTAGACTTTCCCTTTATTGGTGAAGAAGAGTAGGCTGTCGTGAGTCGAGCAGGAAACGAGGGTCTGGATATTGTCATTATCACTCATACCCATACCTTTGACCCCACGGCCACCACGGTTTTGGACTTGGAATTCATCCTGGGTCATACGTTTGATGTAACCATTAGAGGTCAAAGCAATCAAGACATCTTCTTCCTCAATCAAGTCTTCATCTTCGATGCTGGTCAATTCGCCAACACGTAATTCCGTCCGGCGCTCACCTGGGAAAGCGATTCTTGATATCTGCCAATTCGTCTTCAATAATAGCCATAATGTTGGCCTCTGAACTCAAAATTTCAGTTAAAGCGACGAATTAATTCCATCAAATCGTTATATTCTGCTTCAATCTTCTCACGTTCCAAACCAGTCAAGCGAGCTAGACGCATGTCTAGGATTGCTTGGGCCTGAATTGGCGAGAATTCAAAACGTTCAATTAACTGAGCCTTGGCTACTTCTGTATCGTGAGAGCCACGAATAATGGCAATAATCTCATCAATGAAGTCTAATGCCTTACGCAAACCTTCTAAGATGTGAGCACGATCTTCGGCTTTGCGTTTTTCAAACTCAGTCCGACGACGAATAACTTCGATTTGGTATTCCAAATATTTGGTCAAGATTTCCTTGAGGCTCATAATCTTTGGAACACCTTTGTCAATGGCTAACATATTGAAGCCAAACGTAACTTGAAGGGCAGTGTATTTATAGAGATTGTTGAGCACGACATTGGCACTGGTGTCGCGTCTTACTTCTACGACAATCCGCATACCTTCACGGCCTGATTCATCGGCCACATAGGTAATCCCTTCAATTTTTTCTCCCGAGCTAATTCGGCAATCCGTTCTACTAACTTAGCCTTGTTGACCCCATAGGGAATCTCGGTCACAACAATTCGTTCCTTGTCATGAGCCATTTGCTCGATTTCAACGCGGCTTCGAACAATGATCTTGCCTTTACCAGTTTGATAGGCCTTACGGATACCTGATTTACCCATGACAATCCCACCTGTTGGGAAATCTGGCCCAGGTAAAGCTTCCATTAGTTCATTAACGGATACATCTGGATTTTTCATCAAGAGACTGAGGGCATCAATGGTTTCGCCTAAGTTATGAGGCGGAATATTGGTTGCCATCCCGACCGCAATCCCGGCTGCCCCGTTGACTAAGACGTTAGGGAAACGAGAGGGAAGAGTTACAGGTTCTTTTTCTTCTTGAGAATAGTTGTCCTTGAAATCAACGGTATCCTTATTGATATCCTTGAGCATTTCCATGGCAATCTTAGACATACGCGCCTCAGTATACCGCATTGCCGCTGCCCCGTCGCCATCGACAGAACCAAAGTTACCATGGCCATCGACTAGTAGTTCCCGATAACTAAAAGGTTGGGCCATCCGGACCATGGCTTCATAAATCGCCGAGTCCCCGTGTGGGTGATATTTACCCATAACGTCCCCGACGATACGAGCAGATTTCTTATAAGGTTTATCCGGAGTAACTCCCATTTCATTCATCCCGTAGAGAATACGGCGGTGAACCGGCTTAAGTCCGTCACGTACGTCAGGCAAAGCCCGAGAAACGATGACGCTCATAGCATAATCTAGGAAGGAAGTCCGCATCTCGTTAGAGAGATTGACGACCTCATAATTATGCGGTGTATGATCAAAGCTTTCACTCATACTATTAGTTCCTTTCTCCTTGTCGCAGCCTGCTAGATATCAAGGTTTTCGACATAGACAGCATTATCTTCAATGAAGGCCCGCCGTGGTTCTACATCGTCACCCATCAACATTTCCAGGACAGCTTCCGCTTCAATAGCATCTTCCACCGTCACCTGTAACATACGGCGATTTTCTGGATTCATGGTTGTTTCCCATAATTGGTCTTCGTTCATTTCCCCAAGACCCTTATAGCGCTGAATAGTGTAGCGCGCGTTAGGATTTTCTTCTTGCCACTCCTTGAGTTCTGCATCAGTATCTAGGTAAATAGCACGCTTACCTTGTTTTACTTGATAGAGCGGTGGTTTAGCAATATAAACATAACCTGCATCTAAAAGTGGACGCATATAGCGATAAATCAAGGTCAGGAGTAGGGTTCTGATGTGAGCCCCATCAACGTCCGCATCGGTCATAAGAATAAGTTTATGATAACGAGCTTTAGCGACATCGAATTCTCCCCCAAAGCCAGTCCCCATAGCAGTAAAGAGGGAACGAATTTCTTCGTTATTAAGGATTTTATCCATGGACGCTTTTTCAACGTTAAGGATTTTACCACGAATAGGTAGAATGGCTTGGTACATACGCGAACGGCCCTGCTTAGCCGAACCGCCGGCTGAGTCCCCCTCGACGATAAATAATTCGCAGAGTTCCGCTTCACGGCTAGAACAGTCAGCTAATTTACCAGGTAGGTTACTAATTTCCATAACTGACTTACGTCTTGTCATTTCCCGTGCACGCTTAGCCGCCATACGAGCCTTAGCCGCTAAAATCCCTTTATCGACAATAATGCGTGCCACTTTAGGATTTTCCATCAGGTAAACATCAAACCCATTGGAGAAGAGTCGGTCTGTGATGGCTCGTACTTCGGAGTTACCTAATTTTGTCTTGGTTTGCCCCTCAAATTGAGGATCTGGGTGTTTGATAGAGAGAACCAAGGTCAAGCCTTCACGGACATCTTCACCGGTTAGGTTCTCGTCATTATCCTTGATTAAGTTCATCTTACGGGCATAATCATTGATTACCCGCGTTAAACCAGTCTTAAAGCCGGCTTCATGAGACCCACCCTCATGGGTGTGAATATTGTTGGCAAAGGACAGAATGGTTGTATGGTAACTATCCGTATACTGCATGGAAATTTCGACTTGGATATCATCGACTTCGCCTTCAATGTAAATTGGTTCTTCAAAAATTGGCGTCTTATGTTGATTAAGATGTTGTACATAGCTCTTAATCCCACCTTCATAGTGGAAGCTATCTTTTTCTTCTTGATCCAGACGCTTATCTTCAATGGTAATCCGCAAACCCTTGTTAAGAAAGGCTAACTCGCGAATCCGTTTCTTCAAACGATCATATTCAAAGACCGTTGTTTCAGTAAAGATAGCAGGGTCTGGTAAGAAGTTGACCTTGGTCCCTGTTTCTGTAGCTTGACCCGATCACTTCGAGGTCGCCTTCAACGGCTCCACGGTGGTAACGTTGTTGATAGAGTTTCCCGTCACGCGAAACTTGAACGGTTAATTCAGTTGACAAGGCGTTTACGACAGATGCCCCCACACCGTGGAGACCACCCGACACCTTATAACCGCCACCGCCAAATTTACCACCAGCATGGAGGACCGTAAAGACTGTCTCAACCGCTGGACGGCCTGTTTGAGGTTGAATATCAACAGGAATCCCCCGCCCATTATCTTGAACGGTAATACTATTATTGGCTTCAATGGTTACTTCGATATGGTCACAATAACCAGCCAAGGCTTCGTCGATTGAGTTATCCACAATTTCCCAAACTAAATGGTGTAAACCAACAATCGAGGTAGACCCGATATACATACCAGGGACGCTTGCGGACGGCTTCTAAACCTTCTAAGACCTGAATCTGACCCGCATCATACTGTTGGGGTGCTTGCATTTGTTCCGTCATAGTGTTCTCCTTTACTGATGTTACCTGCTGAGATATAGAAAATCTCGGCATGAGGCAACTGATGTAGTTTAAGGCCCTTAATCGTCGCAGTCGTCAGGATGGTTTGGACCTTATCTTTAATATAAGACATCAAAATATGTTGGCGATCATCATCTAGCTCTGATAAGACATCATCTAAGAGTAGAACGGGATATTCGCCTCGTGCTTGTTTAATGAGCTCAATTTCAGCCAGTTTTAAACTCAAGACAATGGTACGTTGCTGACCCTGAGATCCAAAGAATTGGGCTTTTTTATCATTTACATAGGTCATAAAATCATCGCGGTGAGGCCCAAACAAGGTCGTTCCTTGATCACGCTCACGACTGGCATAAGTGCTAGCTTGATCGAGCAGTTGCTTGATTCTTTCCTCTAAAGTTAAAGGCTGATATACTTGGCTACCATTGACATATTCAAGATGCAACTGGTCACGACCATTGGATAGATTCTGATGGATAGGGCTAGCGATTTGCCCTAATTTTTCAAGAAATTCCATGCGGTATTGAATCAAATGAGCACCCTCTTGGCATAGTTGCTCAGTCAAAATTTCAAAGAAGACTTGATCGAATTTCTTGCCTCGTCCCTCCTGCTTGAGGTAGCTATTGCGCTGTTTAAGCAAACGCTGGTAAGTTAAGAGGTGATTAAGATAAATGGGATTGGCCTGACCTAACTCGATGTCTAGGAAACGACGCCGTAAATTAGGTGCCCCCTTGATTAGTTGCATATCTTCTGGCGCAAATAGCACCGTATTGAATTGCCCCACAAAGTGGCTAAGCTTCGATTGATCTAGATAATTAACCTGAGCTACCTTACCTTTTTTGGTCAAGGTTAAAGCCAGGGGAATTTCATAGTTCTTGGTTTCAATAACCGCTTCAATCCGTGCTTGTTCTTGGTCCCACTCAATCATTTCGCTGTCATGATTCGTTCGGTGACTCTTCGCCAAAGACAAGAGAAAAATCGATTCTAAGAGGTTAGTCTTACCCTGGGCATTTTCACCTGTCAGAATAGTTAAACCCGGTCCTAGGCAAAGCTCAACCCCTTGGTAATTACGAAAATGGCTTAACTTTAAGGTCTTAAGCTTCATCTGCAACCATCAAGGCATCAAAATCCAAAGCCGGAATGGTGACCTGATCCCCTGGATAGAGCTTGCGACCTCGGCGTGTTTCCTGCTCCTGATTTACCAAGACCTTTTCTTCTGACAGAAACCATTTGGCTTGGCCACCTGTTGCAATGATGCCTTCATTTTTCAATACCTGTCCTAGGGTAATGAAATCTGACTCAATGCTTATTTCTAGTCTTGCCATTTTATCACCTTAACCTATCTTAATTTTAGACCTTTACCCTCTAATTATACTCTTTTTTTTCGATTTAAGCAATTTTTCTGGCAAATAAGCCCCATAGTTAGCTAAATAAAAAAACGCCTAAAAAGGCGCTTTTTTTTAGTTTTAGATTTTAAGCGTGGTGAGTACGGATTGGCGTTAAGAGTTGAATCAAGTCATTGTGACCTTCTTCAACTTTATCTTCGCGGAGCAATAATGGCCGTTCACCTGAGATAAAGCCTAATTTAATGGTGGTATCACCAAATGATTTGACGGCATCACGCATGTAATCAGGGTTGAAGGCAATGGTTAAGTCGTCCCCTTCCAAGCTATCATAGCTTAACTCTTCGGTAGACTGACCAATTGAAATACCTTGTACTAGAAGCGCCACACTGCCTTGACTCATTTTGAGTTGAACCACATTAGACTTAGCCACATGGACCAAGAGCGCTGCCCGCTCCAAAGCTTGGCTGAAGGATTGGGTGTTGACGGTTAATTCTGTATTGTAAGTAGTTGGAATTAAGCGGCTAGTATCTGGGAAAGTTCCTTCTAGTAAACGAGAGTAAATGACTAGATTATCAAAATGGAAAACCAGTTGCTGAGCCATAACATAGAAAGTCACGTTAGTTTCGTCATCTAAGATACGAGTCAACTCAATCACTGTTTTTCTTAGGAATGGTAATATTAAGCCCCTTGAGACTTGGATTGAGATCCTTAATTGGAATATCGCGTTTACTCAAGCGATGACTATCAGTTGCGACCCCAGTCAAAGTAACCATCATGGAAAGAAAGGTTCAAACCAGTTAAAATTGGACGGTTTTCTTGGTTAGAGGCAGAGAAGATAGTTTGGTTGATTAACTTCTTAAATAGTAGACCTGGTAAGGTGACAGGCTTATCTTCATCTGTTTCCGGTAAGACAGGGTATTGGCTACTGTCGACCCCTTGGATAGTAAAGACCGCTTTACCTGATGTTAATTGAACATTATAGTGGTCTTGAACTTCAATCTCTACCTGATTAGTTGGTAGCTTGCGCACAATATCAATGAAGAGACGTGCTGATAAGACAATACTACCTGGTTTAGTAACTTGAAGTTGGGCAACTTCTTGGCTTGTTTCAATGACACTTTCAATGGAAATGCTAGCGTCACTACCAGTTAAAATCAATCGATCTGATTTTAGTTCTAACTTCATACCAGTTAAGACAGGAATAGCTGCTTTACCTGGAATAGCCCGTGCAACATGGTTGAGTTGATTAATGAAGTAATCACGGTTAATCGAAAAATGCATGGTGGGTCGACTCCTTTTATTCATAAATATAATAAGATAAATATATATAGTCTTCTTCATCATAAGGCTTGTGGATTCTGTGGAAGACTGTCTTGAGTGGGAAGATAAAGGGATTTTTACATGTGGAAAACCCTGTGCATAATTATCCACAAGTGTTTAGACTTATCAACAAGCTTACTGACCTAGTTTTTGTTTGAGCTCACTGAGCTCCTGTTTTAGTCGAGCATTATGTTGTAATTCGTCATTGATTTTCTCATAGGCATGGATAATGGTGGTGTGATTACGCTTGCCGAAGGCTTCGCCAATTTTTGGGAAGGAGACATCCGTTAATTCACGACAGAGATACATGGCAACTTGACGGGGATGAACGATTTCCTTAGTCCGTTTCTTACCCTTTAATTCATCTATTTCGACATTATAGTAGCGTCCAACCTGGGTGACAATCTCATCAATGGATAGCTTATCGCCCATAGTTGGAGTTCCATTGAGGAGACTAGATAGGGCTTCGGCCGCTAAATTAGTGGTAATTTCGCGGTTGTGGATAGTCGCATAGGCTGTGACCCGCGTCAAGGCACCTTCTAGTTCCCGGATATTGGTATTCACATGGCTGGCGATATATTGCAGGGTATCGGCCGAGAATTCATTACTTGCTTTCTTACGTAAGATGGCAATCCGCGTTTCAAAATCTGGCGGCGTAATATCAATCTGTAAGCCCCAAGCAAAGCGACTAATCAGTCGATCTTCTAAGCCACTTAAGGAACTTGGCAGACGATCACAGGTCATCACAATCTGTTTGCCGTGATTATAAAGCTCATTAAAGGTATGGAAGAATTCTTCGCGCGTCTTGTTTTTATTACTTAAAAACTGAATATCATCAATCAAGAGCACATCAATCTTCCGGTACATATGGCGGAATTCTTCGATTGTATTTTTCTCTAAAGCGGTTATAAAGTCATTAGTAAAGGATTCAGTCGTGGCATACTTAATCTTAGCATGCGGTTGGCGGCTAAGGATTTCGTTCCCAATAGCCTGCATGAGGTGGGTTTTACCTAGCCCTACGCCCCCATAAATCAGGTAAGGATTGTAAGTCTCTCCCGGCGCGTCACAGACGGTCAAGGCTGCTGCATGGGCCATTTTATTGGCCTCCCCGATGACAAAATTAGAGAAGGTATAGTTAGGATTTAATTGGGAGCGACTGTAAGAACTCGGTTCATTGGGTTCCATCTCCAAGGGAGAAATATGGACAGGTGTTTGGACTACTGGAGTATTTACCTGCTGCTTAGAAGGAGATACCACATATTTGGCTTGGTACTGACGACCAAAGGTAGATAAGGAAAAAAATCTACTACGACATTCTTAAGCTTCCCTGTTCCCAGAAGTTCCGAATAAGACTATTGGGAACGCGCAGTTTAAAGGAGTTTTCTGTTAATTCCATGATGTCAGCACTAGAAACGAAAGCTTCAAAAGTCTTTTTCGTCTAAACCACCATAGTGGCGTATATATTCTAGGAGTTCTTGCCAAAAGAGCTCTTTCTCTTCCATTGACGGTGTCACCTCTTTCATAAGCAGAATCAATCACTTCTATTATAGCATAATCGGATTGCTATCTCTAGTTTCTGTGGATAAGTCTCTCTATCCACATATGAACGGAAACTTATCCACAGGTGCATGGAAAGTGTGGATAAAGGCCATTTAGAGAGAAAATCACAGTTAGGTGTGCATAAGTGAAAGTCATACAAACCTTATTATATAAGCTTTTAGGGTAATTATCAACTTCTTTCTGTGCATAAGTCGCTAAAATGTGCATAAGTTTAAAATTTGTGGATAAATCCAAAATAGCTTGTGGATATAGTTAAGACTTATGAACAAGTTATGATACTTATCCACACATTTGTGCACAGCGAGTCGGATTCAGTGCCTACTTAGGACAGAGAAAGTTTAGCAAAAGTTACAAAAATCCTTGACTTTCAGCCCTAACTTCATTAAACTAATCTAGTACTCTACACAAGAATGCAGCAGGAGGTGGATCGCATGAAGAGAACTTACCAACCAAAGAAACGTACACGTAAAAAAGTGCATGGTTTCCGTAAACGTATGAGCACTAAAAACGGCCGTAACGTCTTAAAACGTCGCCGCCAAAAAGGACGCAAACGTCTAGCTCAATAATTATGAGACCTTAACAGGCCGCTTCTAAACCAGAAGCGGCCTTTCTTCTATATATAGTAAACTACCTAAAGAAAGGACCCTATCATGACCCCAGAAGCTATTCGAGATTTACTTAAGCGACGTTATGCCTGTCGTGACTATGATCCCAATCGTAAGATTTCTGACCAGGATTTCCACTTGATTTTAGAAGCTGGCCAATTAGCCCCTAGTTCTTATGGTTTTGAGCCTTGGCACTTTTCTAGTCATTGAATCGGAGTCACTCAAGCAAGCCTTGGCTCCCATCGCCTTGGGTGCTCAGAAAGCTTTAGCGTCAGCTAGCCATTTTGTCATCATTTTATCGCGCACGCAAGCTAGTTTACGCTATGATGCGCCTTATATTGACTATATGATGCGGGAAAGTTCAAGGACTGCCTGAGGACTTCTGTGAATTTAAGCAACAACGCTTTCGAGACCTTCCAGAAGGAAGATTTCGACTTATTGAGCACTGAACGGGCCACCTTCGATTGGGCTAGCAAGCAGTCTTACCTAGCGCTATCTCAGATGATGCAGGTTGCAGCCTTGCGAGGTATTGATTCTCTGGCTATGGAAGGATTCAATCGTCAGGCAGTGACTGATTTGTTAACTGAACGTGGTCTATTAAATCCTAGTGAATGGGGTGTCTCTGTCATGGTGGCTTTCGGCTATGGACTTGGCTCAGTTCCTCAAAAGACTCGTCAGCCACTGGATCAATTAGTGACTTGGGTTAAATAAATGATATATAAAAACCTTATTCCTATCGATTTACTTGGGAATAAGGTTTTTTTTCGTATTCGACAATTATTATTCGAATTAGCCGTATTTTAAAATATCAACCATGTGGAGGATATACTAGTGTCATATCAAGGTGATCGAATTTAAAAATCACTTATCTATTCATTGTGATTTCTAGTCTCACCTAATAGATTGGAAGGAGGAAACCACAGTGAAGATTCGAGTGAAGTTAGAATTAGAAATTGGGTAATGAATAAAAGCTGTGAATGCTATCATTCACAGCTTTTATTTTCTTCATAGAATTTCCGAAATTGATGACTAGTCTCCTCGAGCCCATATAGACTAAGAGAATCAATGATGCGTTCAATTTTATCTACATGTAAAGAGTGTGGAGTAGCTCGATAGGCTAATAGTTCTTGGTAAAATAGCGCATGTATTTTTTCTGGAAGATTTTCGTATAAAGTAACTTCTTTATTTATGATTGTTAGACAGTAGCGAGCTAATTCATCTTCATTCTCTCTGATACAAGTATAAATAAAATTGTTTAGAATTGCTAATATCATCATTCGTTGTTTACTTGTATAAGCATCAAGATTTTTTCGAAGTATAGAAAAAATCATTTGACGGTTAGCTTCTAGGTCATATAAATCCATAATATTAGTATATAAAGATAATTTATAGCTATCCCAGTTTTCAGCGTTGAAAAGCTTATCTTGCAGAAAATGTTTGGTATTTTCTGCAACCATGGATATATCATCGTTTAAGTCGGCCAGATAAACATCAACAATTGCCGTAAGTAAATCTTTTTCAAGTTGATTAAGACTATTATCACCTTGAAATTGACTTTTCAACTGAATTAGATTTTGACTTTGATAGCGTGTATAGTATTGAAGAATTTGATGCTGCGCACGATCAAAACCGAGTGAATCGCTTGAAATATTAACAGATCTTACAAATTTCGTGATATCAATGCCATGTGTATTAAGAATATTAAATAAATCTTCAGCTGAAATACGGTGGATACCTTTTTCTACCTTCGAGTAAAACGAAGGAGTCACGATACCGACGGACATTTCTTCCATTGTTAGGCCTAATTTTTTACGATAATAATATAGAGCTTCACCAATTTCCATCTGTAATTCCCCTTTATGTCGTATACGACATTTTTATCTATGATTATAGTTTAAGCGATAGAATTAATAATGTAAATGTGAAACAAAATAGAAATTTGACATAAAGAGAAAGTAGGGAATATAAATGAAACAGCTCATCAAACATTTTTGGAAGGAAAATCTCCTAATGCTAGTCATCTTGTTAGGTAATGCGCTCGCGCTAACGGCGACTAGCTTGATGCAAATTTTTATTTTAGATGCGCTTATTAGCTTAAATCTTATCAATTTTTTGCAGACGATGGGCTATTTATTGATGGCCTATTTGATAATGCTAGGAATGACTTACTTAAAAATAAGATATCAGAGCAAATTAATTCAGCAGCAAACAACCTTTCTACGGGTTAAAGTACTGAAAAAAATTAGCCAAATTAGCTATGAAGATTTCAAGTCTAAGGAATCTCAATCATATGTTTCTTGGTTCACCAATGATATGGACTTAATCGAAAAACAGTCTTTGGTTCCCCTGTATGCCTTGATAGGAGGAATTATTAATGCCATTACATCTGGAATTGCTCTCCTAACTATGCATTGGTCATTAATTGCTTTAACGGCGAGTCTAGTTCTTGTGTTACTTTTTATCCCCAAATTATTTTCCGGAAGGATGGAGCGTACCACTCGTCAAGTGGCTCAAGCAAATGAGGAATTCATACAGAAGATTGGCAACTATTTAATGGCCTATGATACAATTTTTTCTTATCGGAAGTTTTCTTATATTATCAAGAAGACAGAACAGGCATCAGATCATCTAGCTCAAGAAAAAAATAATTATCAGAAAGAGATTGGTTGGGTTACTGTTATAAGCGGTCTAGGAAATATATTGAGTCAGTTCTCTCTTTATGCTTTGACTGGTTATTTAGCAGTTCAACAAATCGTTACAATTGGTTCTTTATCGGCAACTGCTTCTTTAGCGGGTGATATTTTTAATACAGTAAGTAACATTAGCCAGTATCTTGCCATTATCAAGAGTAGCAAGCCTATTTTCGATAAATTTGAGGCATTAGAACCAGCTCATTATATTTCTCAAAATCTAACACCTATAGACGAATTAAGCCTAGAAAATATTAGTTTTAGCCTATCAAGAGAATCCATTATTTACTGGTTTATCATATCGGTTTAAGATAGGAGGAAAATACGCCATAACTGGAAATAGTGGTTCAGGTAAATCTACTTTGTTGAATCTATTAGCAGGTAAAAATAGACACTATCAAGGGACTATACGGTATGGAAAAAATAGTATTTTAGATGTAGATTATGATTCACTTTATGAAAATATGATTTATATTAATCAGCACGATAGCCAAATTGAGGGTACTATTTTAGAAAATTTGACTTTTGGAGAAGAATTATCGGTCGACTACATATATAAAATTTTAGAGGCTCTTGATTTAAAACAAGTAATCACTCAGCTTCCAGACGGATTAAATACAAAGATAGGTGACAAAGGCAGTCTATTATCTGGCGGACAACTCCAACGACTTTCTATTGCCCGTGCCCTTTTACATGATAAACCTATTCTTTTATTGGATGAAAGTACATCTGGATTAGACCAAGAAACTATGCTAAAAATAGAAAATTTACTTATCCAACAAAAACATAAAACGCTTATCATGGTTACACATCACTTACATCCAGAAATCCTTCAACAGCTTGATGGAGTTCTTCAACTAACTTAAAAAATAAACTAGGCTACGAGATTTATTAATCTCGTAGCCTAGTTTTATAATATTAATGGTGGGCAATCATTTCATCGATGATTTCATAGACATCAAGATCGCTTGGGTAGTAGGTTGGCCAATTTTCCATTTCTTCCAATAATTTTTCGTGGTCTTGGTCACCAGCAAAGATATGGAAGTGTTCGGCTTTGGTAGGCCCAATCTCATGGTCAGAGAATTGAATGTGTTTAGGTGCTCCTTGGCTGTCACCTTCGGCTGTGAAGAGGTAGCGGACACCTTTCTTACCGGATTTATAGGTTAGAATCTTATAGCCATCGTAGCGGTAGGTTGCCGTGCTAGCTTGGTCACCTTTATAGAAGGTAATTTTGCCACTATCGCCGTCAATCACGATTCGAGTGACATCTGTCTTGTAACCCGCTAGGTAGTATTCCTTATATTCTTCGAAAGTCTTGGTTGCGCCTTCTGCCTTAGACTTGTAGCGCATAACCATGTCTAATTCTCCGCTTTCCATATAAGGATAGACAGATTGCCAATCACCGCTGTAGTCGCTTAAGGTTCGGTCAGAGACTTGACTGTCTTCAAAAACCCCTTTTTGATGCGGTTTTACTTCATGGTGGGAATGGTTACCGTGGGCAAAAACAGAGACGGGGCTCACTGCTAGTGCAAAGAGGCTCAGTAATAAAAATAAAGTACGTTTCATATGCTTCTCCTTTATAAAAGTAATGGTTACTTTTTATAGTATAAAGGATGAGGACATAAAAAGCAACCATTACGTTTTATAAACTTAAGTAAATAGCCATAAGCTTACGAAAGATGACAAGAAAAACCGCTCCAAAACACAATTATAGATGTAAAAGCTTGCAAATACGGTATAATAGTAGGGAAATACTTTGCACCTGAGGCAGAATAAGGAGAGACCATGAAGAAAGCTTATCGAATCAAGAAAGAACGTGAATTTCAACATGTCTATCACCATGCCCAGACTTACGCCAACCGGCAGTTAGTGCTTTATGTCTATCCGAAACCTGAACAAGCACATTTTCGCGTCGGATTATCGGTTGGAAAACGTATCGGGAATGCTGTCATGCGCAATAAGGTCAAACGTTATCTCCGTCAATCCTTGCAGGATTTAGAGCATGAAATCCCCCACGAATATGATTATCTTCTCATTGCTCGTCCTGATATTAAAGACAAGGATCAAGCCACGGTGCGTCAATCCCTGCGACATGTTATGACCGTTGCAAAGTTATTATCATCCCATTCATAGGAGGTTTCAATGAAAAATTTATCGCGATGGATGAAAGCAGCCATGCTCGTGGCCTTGCCAATCTTCTTAGCGGGTTGTGGTGCTACATCAAATGTCGACGCCAACAGTAGTGGTGTCTGGGATGGCTACATCATCTACCCCCTCTCTCAATTCATTATTTGGTTATCCAATTTACTGGGAGGCAGTTACGGCTTAGGTATTATTCTCTTTACCATTATTATTTTGGTTGCGCTAACTCCTCTGACCAAGATGCAGATGGATTCGCAATTCCAAATGGCTGAAATCCAACCTGAAATTGAAGAACTGAAAAACAATTCCCTAACCGAGATCGTGCGTCCATGGAAGCCCTCCAGCAGGCTCAACAGGATTTGATGAAGGAACGCGGTGTTAACCAATTTGCAGGATGTTTACCGCTTCTCATTCAATTGCCAGTCATGTTCGCCCTCTATCAGGTAATTGCTCGAACTGAAGTTTTACGGGATGGCCACTTCCTCTGGCTAGCCTTGGGTAAGGCAGACCCTTACTTCATCTTACCAATTTTGGCCGCAGTATTAACTTGGTATAGCTCATACCTAACAGTTAAGGCTAATCCTATCCAAAATGGCGCCAGCAAAGCCATGACTTATGTGGCACCTGCCATGATTCTCTTGGTATCCTTCAACTTCCCAGCAGCGGTTACCCTCTACTGGGTGGTATCCAATGCGGTACGGGTTGTCCAAACCTTTATCTTCTATAATCCATACAAGATTATTGCCCAAAGAGAAGCAAAACGCCAAGAAGAAAAAGCCCGTCAGCGTCGTTTACGTAAAGCGCTGAAGAAGGTTAAATAGTTAGTATAAGTAAAGGAGCGTTCTTTTATGTTAGATAACAGTGTTACGATTAAAGCACCTAGCGTGGAACAAGCAGTCAAAATCGGCTTATCAAAACTTAATATCACTGAAGATCAAGCAGTGGTAACTGTCATTAATGAAGGTAAGAAGGGTCTCTTCGGCTTTGGTAAACAAGATGCCATTGTTGAAATTAGTGCCAAAACTAAAATCTCGCTCAACGACTTAGCTGAAGAAACCACAGAAGTTGAAGAAGTGACAGCAGCTGTAGCTCTTGAAAGTCAAGTAGTCGCGGAGCCAGTTGTGCCAAGCCAAGAAGTGAGTCCACTTGTTGAAGAAACTGTTCTTGTGGAAGAAACAGAAGAAGTGGTTGAGTCCGAAGAAAAAGCCGAAGGTTCAGTTAGCCTCGAAGCAGTGGCACGTTACCTTGAAGATGTCATTAAGGCTTTTGGCGCTGAAGCAAAGGTTAGTGTAGAAGCAAGTTCTCGCGAAGTACATTTCAATATTGAAACAGACAAATCTGGTTTAATTATCGGGAAACATGGTAAAATCATTGATGCCTTGCAATCCTTGTCTCAAGTGATGGTTCATCGCGGACATCACCGTCGCGTAGCAGTTCTGCTTAATGTGGGTGACTACCGCGACCGTCGCGCAGGCATCTTAGAAAGTATTGCGGATCGTACGGCACGCCAAGTCCTTAAGACTAAGCAAGCAGTAATCTTAGATCCTCTACCAGCTTTCGAGCGTAAGCAAATTCACTCTCATCTCAGTCAAATCGAACATGTTAAGACCCACTCTGAAGGGGTTGAACCTAACCGATATTTAGTGGTTGAGTATGAAAACTAAATGAAAATAACAAAGTAAAATCAGCTGTAATTGACGCATAAGTCAGTTACAGCTGATTTATTATGGAAGTATGTTTTCACAATAAGAAAACTCTTACAAAAAAGGCTTGCATTCACTGTGATAAGTGATACAATGAAATTATAAATTTGTACAGACAAGTTTAAAAGGAGGAAAAAGGATGTCAAACTTCAAACAAGATGCGACGCAATTATTGTCCTTAATTGGTGGCAAGGAAAACATCTCAGCAGTGACCCACTGTGCAACACGGATGCGTTTTGCCTTGGTCGACCCTAGTCAGGCAGATGTTAAAGCAATCGAGGCGCTACCATCTGTCAAAGGTAGCTTTACTCAAGCGGGCCAATTCCAGGTCATTATTGGTAATGCGGTCTCTGAATTCTACAAAGAATTCCAAGCGGTCTCTGGTGTAGGTGAGGCTAGTAAGGATCAAGTCAAGGCTGCTGCTAAGAAGAACCAAAGTCTCTTACAGCAAGCTATGACCACTATGGCAGAGATCTTCGCCCCAATTATTCCAGCCATTATCGTAGGTGGCTTGATTTTAGGTTTTCGTAACATCCTAGGAAATGTGCCACTTGAATTTTTAGGACAGAAATTTGTGCATGGACAAGCACAATTTAATCCAGATGGCACTATACTCTATAACACAATTGTCAATGTTTCCAAGTTTTGGAGTGGGGTTAATGACTTTTTATGGTTACCGGGTGAAGCAATCTTCCACTTCTTACCGGTAGGAATTGTCTGGTCGGTTACACGTAAGATGGGGACAACTCAAATTCTGGGGATTGTCCTTGGGATTACCCTTGTATCACCAAAACTGTTAACTAGTGCTTACGATTATGTTCAGGCATCAAAAGACCATACACTTAAATTCTGGGACTTTGGATTCTTTAAACTTAATGCTATTGGTTATCAAGCTCAAGTAATTCCGGCTATTTTAGCAGGTTTGGCTCTATCTTATCTTGAAATCTTCTGGCGTAAAGTGGTGCCTGAAGTTCTGTCCATGATTCTAGTGCCATTCTTAGCCCTAGTTCCTGCAGTAATCTTGGCTCATACAGTTTTAGGTCCAATTGGTTGGACAATTGGTGACTGGATTTCACAGGTTGTTAGAGCAGGTTTGACCGGCACTTTCTCTTGGCTCTTTGGTGCTATTTTTGGTGCCTTCTATGCGCCGCTTGTTATCACCGGTCTTCATCACATGACTAACGCGATTGACTCAGAACTCATCGCTCGTTTCAATGGGACAGGTCTCTGGCCAATGATTGCCCTCTCTACATTGCCCAAGGTTCCGCTGTTTTAGCTGTCTGGTGGTTGACACGTAAGGACGAAGAGCAAAACCAAATTACAGTGCCGTCTACTATTTCATGTTACTTAGGAGTTACTGAGCCAGCCCTCTTTGGGGTTAATCTGAAGTATCTCTATCCATTTCTTGCCGGTATGATTGGCTCTAGTATTGCGGGTTTGATTGCGACAACTTATAAGGTCACATCTAACGCCATTGGAGTTGGCGGTCTACCAGGATTCCTCGCAATTCAACCGGGATCTATGGCTATGTTCTTTGTCTGCATGGCAGTCGCTTTAGTGGTCCCATTTGTTGTAACACTCTTCTTCAATCGTCAATTCAAGTTTTTGGAAAACAAGGCTCTTGACTTTGATATTCCATTCTTTAACAAGTAAAAGTAGAGGCTATGGGGCTAGGATAATTATCTTAGCCCTTTTGAAAGGAGGTTCTTATGCGTTTATCGAAAAAGGTTGTCTATCAACTCTATCCTAAATCTTTCAAAGATACGACAGGGAATGGGATGGGGGACCTACGTGGTATTATCGAAAAACTAGACTATTTAGCGGGTTTAGGTATTGATTTAATATGGTTGAACCCTTTTTACCCTTCCCCACAACATGATAATGGCTATGATATTTCGAATTATTGTGCCATTGACCCAGCTTTTGGGACTATGGCAGATTTTGAAGAATTAGTGGCTGAAGCTTACAAACGCGGTATTGGGCTCATGCTAGACATGGTCTTGAATCATGTTTCGACAGAACATGATTGGTTCAAAAAAGCCTTGGCAGGGGACCCTAAGTATCAAGCTTACTTCTATTTAAGACCCGCTAAGGCTGATGGTAGTTTACCAACCAACTGGGAATCTAAGTTTGGCGGACCTGCCTGGGAGCGTTTTGGTGACAGCGACTTATTTTATTTACATCTTTATGATGTGACACAGGCAGATTTAGATTGGCACAATCCTCAGGTTCGGCAAGAACTCCACCAAGTGGTGAATTTCTGGCGTCAAAAAGGGGTCAAAGGTTTTCGTTTCGATGTTCTCAATGTCATCGGTAAATCGGAAGATTTGGTTGATAGCAAAGCTCCCGGCTCTAGTCAGGAGAAGTCCCTCTATACAGATACGCCCATTGTGCATACTTGGATTCGGGAATTGAACCAAGCTACTTTTGGGCAGGATCAAGAAATCGTCACAGTTGGGGAGATGTCTTCTACTACAATCGAAAATGGGATTAGCTATACTAACCCTAAAGATCAAGAACTCTCTATGATTTTCTCCTTCCATCATCTAAAGGTTGACTATGAGAATGGGGAAAAATGGTCCAATCCAGCTTTTGATTTCTTAGAGCTTAAACGCATTTAGATGAGTGGCAGACAGGCATGTCTGACGGACAGGGATGGAATGCCCTCTTCTTCAATAATCATGACCAACCTCGGTCGAACAACCGTTTTGGAGATGTGGTAAATTATCCTTATCAAACCCAAACCTTGCTTGCAACAGTCACCCATTTATTGCGTGGGACGCCTTATATCTACCAAGGTGAAGAAATTGGCATGACTAACCCAGGCTACCAAGAATTGGCTCAATACAATGATGTGGAGACGCACAATAACTATCAAATCATGAGGGATAAGGGTTATTCCCATGAAAAAGCCATGACCATCATTCAGGCTAAATCCCGCGACAACAGTCGCACACCTATGCAATGGGATGGGACAACCCATGCAGGCTTTACCAAGGCTACGCCATGGCTAGAAGTTGCATCTAACTATCCCACTATTAATGTTGAGAAGGAATTGGCGGAAGGTAAGATTTATACCTATTATCAAGAGCTCATTCGCTTGCGCAAGGACTATGATGTGATTTCAGATGGGACTTACAGCGGTTTATTCTTGGATCACCCTAGTATTATGGGCTTTGTAAGAGAGTATGAGGGTCAACAATTACTAGTTCTAGGACATTTTTATGACGGAAATGTAGAAATTGAATTACCTCAGGCCTTTCGTGGTCGAACAGCGACTAAGTTGATTGGCAATGGACCAGTCCAATATGCTGATAGATTGACTTTAGGAGCTTATGAAGCTGTTGCTTTCTTATTTGAAACAGAATAAGCTAAGTGTTAAAGGACAAATTCCCAGGGATTTGTCCTTTTTATCTGCCAGGTGGTATTAGATAGAAATGAAGAATGGTAAAATCCTTTCTAGCATGGTAAAATAAGACGAATATGCTAGAGAAAAACATAAAAGAAAGGGGCAGCAGCATGAAAAGAGGGATTCTTCTTGTTGGATTTGTATTGCTATTAAGTGCTTGCAAGCAAGAACCTATGATTCACATTAGTCCAGATGTTCAGGCATCAATAGACAAGAAAGCTGCTGACCGCCAAGGGACAGCAACGAACGAATCGTCTGAAACTAGCTCTACTGTTGCAGAGAACACAGGAGAATTCGACACGTCATCATGGCACAAGCACCGGATGGAACACAATATGAGATAAGTCATTATGCGCCTAATGGTATCAATCAACTTAAAGAGTTTGATACGCGTGATGGTTTACAAATAGTGTACACAGATTATGTAGACACTAACCGTCAACTATGGCAAGTGCGGACCCTCTTACCTAATGGTCGGGCCAACGTGTCAGTTTATCAGCTAACCAAAGGAAGGCTGGCAGATATCTTGGCAAGCCCAGGATACTTTGGATACTAGCAACCATCTAGAACAAATTAGTCACACCCACCGTATCCCTTATTTGATGGCTCCCCTTCAAGTGGGAACGATGTGGCAAGATAGCCAAGGAAGTCGTTCCACTATTACTAATCTCTACCAATCAGCCACAATAGGTTCTAGCAATTATGAAGATGTTATTGAGGTAACGACCTTTCAATCTGATCAAGAGTTACATACCTACTATGCCAAGAATCAAGGTTTGATTATGTCTAGTCAGAAAGCCATTAATAGTGGTGGGGAAAATATTACGCTCACACTTAAGTCTAACCAGCATCAGGTTAGCATCACGCAACCTATCAATATAGCCAAGCCAAGTAATCAGATGAATCCAATTTTGACTAAGGGGACGGGGCACTTAACTTGGCAGACTAATCAGAATCCCAGGTAAAACTTTTACAGAATTGTTCCGCAAAGAAGGATGGATTAATTCATCTGTTGAAGTCAAAGATATAAAAATTGAATCGCAAACTGCCCTCGTAGACTTCACTCCTGGTATCGTGGCAGCCATGAATCAGCATACAGCACGAGAAACGGCTGTTTTACCGGCTATTGTCCAAACAATCGCTGATTATTATGGGGTCAAACAGGTGAAGCTGACAGTAGGCGGACTTATTTTAACGCCAGATACCTTGCCAATGCCTGATAATGGTATTTGGGAAGTAAATCCGAACTGGTTAGGGACAAATCCTTAAAAAAATGCGAAAAAAAACTGGATAAACTCTTTCACAAAGTAACAGATTATGCTAGAATACGTATCGAGGTGTAAAAATGAATAAATTTGAAAGAGTCTATCTAGACATCAAGCAAAAAATTGAAAATGGGACCTACCCCATTGGTGAACTAATCCCTACAGAACATGAACTAGCAGAAACCTATGATGTATCCCGTGAAACTATCCGTAAAGCACAAAAACTCCTATTGGAAAATGGCTTTATTCATAAGAAACAAGGTCGTGGTTCTACCGTTTTAGACTTTAACCGTTTTGTCTTTCCATTTTCGGGTTTGGTCAGCTTTAAAGAGTTACAAGCTGATCAAAATATGAAAGCTGAAACCCGAGTAATCCGTAATGAAATCGTGAAGGCGCCAGACTTTCTTATTGGTAAAGAAGGCGTGACTGAGAATGAACGCTTTATTTACTTATTGCGTACGCGGATTATCGCTGGCGAAGTCATGATTATTGATGAAGACTGGTTCCGTTGCAGCGTGGTGCCATCTATCCCAAGCCGTGTGGCTAAAAACTCCGTCTATGAGTACCTAGAAGGTCAGTTAGACTTAGATATTAGCTATGCTACCAAGGATATGCGGGCTGAGATTGTTTCTGAGCTAGGCTTGGAACTCATGAAGTTAACACCTATGGACTATGTCATTAAGACAGACAGCTTTGTTTACTTGGAAGACACTACCTTCTTCCAATACAGTATTTCTCATACGCGACTGGAGAAGTTTCACTTCCAAGAATTCGCACGTCGTAGACACTCAATTAAATAATGAAAAAAGAGACAGGATTTATGCCCTGTCTTTTTACTATATTATATAGAAGAAAAAAAGCCCCTTTCAGGGGCTTTTCTTTTAGTCTTGAGATGGACGATCTTGTAGGCGAGCAATCTTGCCTTGTTGGATGTAGACTGACAAGATGGCAATGTCAGCAGGATTAACGCCGCTGACCCGGCTAGCTTGTGCTAAGGTAGTCGGCTGAATTAATTTCAGGCGGTCACGCGCCTCGTTAGCCAAATTCAAGATAGCGTCGTAGTCAATATCTTCAGGAATGCGTTTTTCTTCCATGGCCTTGACTTTTTCGACTTTTTCGATGGCCTTTTGGATATAGCCTTCATACTTGATTTGAATTTCAACTTGTTCAGCTTCCTGGCGTTCCAATGGCCCTTCTGGTCGCGGAATAAGCGTCACTAAATCTAAGTAGCGAATCTCTGGTCGCTTGAGCAGATTGAAGGCGCTGATTCCGTCTAAGAGGGACGAAGAGCCTACACGCTCAAAGAGTTCCTGAAGGCCGGGCGTCTTAGGCGTCAAGGTGATTTTCTTCAATCGTTTGATTTCAGCGTCAACCAGAGCTTTCTTAGCTAGATAGGCTCATAGCGTTGGTCATCGACCAAGCCAATTTGGTGGCCAATTTCCGTCAGACGCAAATCAGCATTATCGTGGCGTAGCAAGAGACGATACTCTGCCCGGGAAGTTAAGAGACGATAAGGCTCTGTGGTTCCTTTAGTAACTAAGTCGTCAATCATGACGCCAATATAGCCGTCACTCCGTTTGATGATGAGTGGGTCTTGCCCTTGGACTTGACGAGCTGCGTTAATGCCAGCAATAAGGCCTTGGCCGGCCGCTTCTTCGTAGCCGCTAGTCCCGTTCATTTGGCCAGCTGTATAGAGGCCACGTACTAATTTGGTTTCTAAGCTAGCACGCAATTGATGCGGGATGACCACGTCGTATTCAATGGCGTAGCCTGGTCGCATGAGTTTGGCATTTTCTAGGCCCGCTACGGAATGTAGCATCTGAAGTTGCACATCTTCAGGCATAGAGGTGGATAGGCCTTGAATATACATCTCATCAGTCGTTAGACCTTCTGGTTCAACGAAAATTTGATGGCGTGGCTTATCGCTGAAGCGCACAATCTTGTCTTCGATAGAAGGACAATAACGTGCCCCTACCCCTTCCACGATGCCGGTAAACATAGGCGCGCGATGCAGGTTAGCCTTGATAACTTCATGGGTATCTTGGCTGGTATGGGTCAGCCAACAAGGGACGAAGTCAGGTCGGTAGTCAGCATCTGGCGTTAGGAAGGAAAAATGGTTGGGTTGGCTATCACCAGGTTGAATCTCCATGGCCTCATAGTTAATGCTAGATTTGTGGATACGCATAGGTGTCCCAGTTTTGAAACGGGCTAACTCAAAGCCCAGTTCCAAAAGGTGTTCAGAGAGTTTCTGGGATGGGAGGGTATTGTTGGACCAGATGAATACTTGAGCTCACCAATAATGATTTGACCGCGTGAAGAGGTACCAGCAGTTAGGACAACGGCATCCGCACTATAGCGGGCGCCAGTCGAAGTGACAACGCCACGAACTTGCCCTTCTTCTACTACTAGGCGGTCAACTAGGCCTTGTTTGAGGTCTAGGTTAGGGCAGGCTTCAATGGTTTGTTTCATAGCGGTCGCATAGGCATGTTTATCCGCTTGGGCACGTAAGGCTTGGACGGCTGGTCCCTTCCCAGTGTTGAGCATGCGCATTTGGATGTAGGTCTTATCAATATTGCGGCCCATTTCGCCACCGAGGGCATCGATTTCGCGAACGACAACACCCTTGGCAGGCCCTCCTACAGAAGGGTTACAGGGCATAAAGGCTACCATTTCTAAGCTAATGGTTAAGAGCAGGGTGCGACAGCCCATACGAGCTGCTGCCAGTGCGGCTTCTGAACCGGCATGGCCAGCGCCGACAACAATGACTTGATAGTGGCCAGCAGAGAATTCTTGCATGGTTTTGACTCCTTTGTGGTTTATGGATGAGTGTAAAAAATAACGTCGTGATCAAGTAGTCGATTATCAGGGGAATAGCTGAATTTGGCTGAAAAGAAGGGTTTCTGCTCTAAAATCCAAGTTAAGAAAATATGATCCCCTTCCCAACTAGGTCGACTAAGGACTTGGTCGTAGGGTACCCACTCTAGGGTACCTTCATTGCAGTCAATGACTTGGCCCTCAAAATGACGGGCCCGAAAGACATAAGTGTACCAGTCATGGCCAGGCGTAAATTCAGGGAAGACGATAATGCCCACTAATTGTGGCTGATGCAGGGTCAGGCCCGTTTCTTCTTTGGCTTCGCGAATGACACATTCCTCTGGGCTTTCGCCAGCTTCTAATTTACCGCCGACACCAATCCATTTGCCTTCATGGACGTCATTGGGTTTCTTGTTGCGGTGGAGCAATAGCAGAGAATGGCCATTGTCGATATAACAGATGGTGGCTAGTTTTGGCATGGTGTATCCCCCTTATTTACCTAAGCAGAATTGGCTGAAAAGCTTGGTTAAGAGCTCATCTTGGACACTGTCACCTGTGATTTCGCCCAGGGCATCCCAGGCGCGGGTATAGTCAATCTGAATGAGATCCACTGGTAGGCTCATGGCACAAGACTGGATGACTTCGTCCAAACTAGCTAGGGCTTGATTGAGCAGATGGGTGTGGCGACTATTCAAGAGATAGTTGAGGTCGGTAGATTGGAGATTACCGGATAAGAAGCGTGCCGAAATAGCATCTTCAAGGGCAGTTAAGCCGTCCTCAGTTAGGACAGAGGTTTTAATAATATCCGAATCATCTTGCAGATGACTTGCCAAGTCTTCAATGGTCCATTGGTTAGGTAAATCTTGCTTATTTAGGAGGATGATGCGGGCCTTATTTTGTGTCAGCTCTAAAAGTTCTAAATCCATTGGATCTAGGGCTTGGGCCTGATTCAAAATAAGGAGAATCAGGTCTGCCGATTCGATCATGGCACGGCTCTTTTCTACCCCGATTTGCTCGACTACTTCATCGGTGTGGCGAATGCCGGCCGTATCGATAATATGGAGGGGGACACCTTTAATAGAAATATATTCTTCGATGGTGTCACGAGTGGTGCCTGCAATATCGGTGACAATGGCTTTATCTTCGCCAATTAAGTAATTAAGAAGACTGGATTTACCAACATTAGGGCGGCCAATGATAGCCGTTTTAATTCCCTTCACGGAAAAGCTTGCCTTGGGTGGCCTGACGTAAAATCGCGCGGACTTCGCTTTGCACCACTCTGCTGTAGAGGCCAGTTGCTGGAGAGAAAGTTCCTCAACATCATCGTATTCTGGATAATCGATGGTGACTTCGACCTGAGCCAAGGTATTGAGCATGGTGTCGCGTAGCTGACGAATTTTGTGTTTGAGGCTACCTTGAAGCTGGCTCATAGCCGCATCTTTGGCACGACTAGTCTTGGCGCTGATTAAATCCATGATGGCTTCAGCCTGAGATAGGTCAATCCGGCCATTGAGGAAGGCACGCTGGGTAAATTCCCCAGCTTCAGCCAGGCGAGCTCCTTGGGCTAAGCAAGCATTGAGGATGGATTGGATGGCAACAATCCCGCCGTGGCCGTTGATTTCGACGACATCTTCTGTCGTATAAGAACGTGGGGCTTTCATGACGCTGGTCATGACTTCATCCAAGACTTGGCCTGACTGGGGATCTTGGATATGGCCATAGTGAATGGTGTGACTAGCCACTTGGCTGAGGTCCTTTTCTGGAAAGAGCCGGTTGGCGATGGCGATGGCTTCTGGTCCAGATAGGCGGACTAGGCCGATAGCGCCCTCGCCTAGGGCAGTTGAGATGGCGACAATGGTATCTTGGGTGTACATGGCGGGCTCCTTTCTCTTGTCACAAAAAAAGTGCCTAGACTACCCCCTTGGATATGGCCAGTTGGGGTAGTAAGCACTTTGACTGCTACTATTAATTCATCTGTATTATATAGAATTTAAGGGGATTTTGCAAGGGTATATCACCCTACTTGAAAAGGGCTAAGACATTTAGTAAACTACATATGAGTAGAAAGAAGGGAACCTAGTGACAGAATTAAATCTTAATGAGCAGCGAATAATGCCTCATAATATTGAAGCTGAACGTGCGGTGCTAGGTGCTTTATTCCTAGATCCACGTAAAATCGGGACCGTCCAAGCCATTATCAGTGAAGATGACTTCTATAAACGATCCCACCAATTGATTTTTAATGCCATTGATGTGGTATTTGACCGCAACGGGGCCTTGGACTTCGTCATGGTGGTCAACCAACTGGAAGCCTATGATGCCTTAGAAAATGCGGGAGGCGCTAGTTATCTGGCGGAATTAATCGAAGCGACGCCAACGGCAGAACACGTAGAGTACTATGCCAATATTGTCAAACAAAAATCGACCTTACGACGTCTGATTGCGGCCACTACAACCATTAGTTCAGAAGCCTATGATGAGTCCGATAGCGTTGAAAATATTGTAGATCGCAGTGAGAAGCTGATTCTCTCAATCGGGGAAGGTAGCCAGGTTAATAAGCCCAAAGAAATGCGCCACCTAGTAGTGGAAGCCTATGACCGTGTGGTTAAGCTTTCTGAGGAAACGCGACATTACGGGGCTAGCTACGGGCTATCATGATTTGGACAAGATGACTTCAGGCTTCCAAGGCGATCAGTTAATTATTATCGCCGCCCGTCCTTCCGTAGGTAAGACGGCCTTTGCCCTCAATATTGCCCAGAACGTTGCCACTAAATCCAAGGTGCCGGTTGCCATCTTCTCCCTAGAAATGGGGGCGATTGACTTAGTCTATCGGATGGTCTGCGCAGAGGGAAATATCTTTGCATCCAACATGAAGACGGGTCAACTAACCGAAGATGAGTGGTCTAGCTTCACTATTGCAACCGACACCCTTAAGAATGCCAAGATTTTCATCGATGATTCAGCGGGGATTAAGGTCTCCGAAATTCGGGCCAAATGTCGCCGACTCAAACAGGAAAATCCTGACTTGGGCTTGATTGTCATCGACTACCTGCAATTGATTGAAGGAAACGGCCGTGAAAATCGCCAACAAGAAGTTTCTGAGATTTCACGCCAACTCAAAAAATTAGCCAAGGAATTGCATGTGCCTGTGATTGCCTTGTCCCAGCTCTCACGGGGCTTGGAACAGCGGCAAAACAAGCGGCCAATTTTAAGTGATATCCGGGAATCCGGGTCTATTGAGCAAGATGCGGATATCGTGGCCTTCCTCTATCGTCACGATTATCACCGTCATGACGAGCCGGGCGACGAGCCAGACCATGACGATTCCTTGCCAGATAACACGATTGAAGTTATTCTGGCTAAGAACCGGTCAGGGGCCCGGGACACCGTCAACTTACTCTTTAAGAAAGAGTATAACAAGTTTTCTAACTTGTCTTATCGCCCAGAAAATCAAGTAAATTATCAATAAAAAATAAGGCTGAGACTCAAGTTTCAGCCTTTTGCTTTCCCATTATATCATATATGATATAATGGGAAATTTATCTACTATTAATTGCTTAATCAGCTAAAATCCAAGCAGAGACAGAGCCACCATGAACTGGGAAATCAGCCCAACCGTCTTCTTCGATGGTGATGCTGGCTTCATGATGTTCTAAGCCATCGCGGAAAGTGCGGCCAGCCCATTCAGAACCCAAGAAGAGGCGCTTGCTAGCATCGTCTTTGTTGGAGAGAATAACTGCCAATGGCCGGCCATCATTTTCTTCATTACCAGCCCGAGTCCAAGCAATACAGTTAGGATCATCGAGATAGTCAGTTTCTTGACCATAGGCATGGTAAAGCCGTAGGTTGAGCAATTTATCGATGACTTCCTGGAAGGATTCTTGGGCAAAGTCCCCTTGGATACCCATGTAGTCGCCATAGAAGACACAAGGTAAACCGGATTGGCGCAAGAGAATCATGGCATAAGCCAGAGGCTTGAACCATTCTGCTACGGTCGATTCAAGTGCTTGACCCCGTTGGGTATCGTGGTTATCAACGAAGGTAACCGCCGATTCTGGGTAGTTTTGCATGAGAGTTTGGTCGAAAATCTTACTCAAGTCGTAGTCTGCCCCAGCTTGACCGGCATCGAAGAAGTTCTGGTGGAGCTTGACGTCTACTAAGTCATAGTGAAAGTCAGTTTTCTCCAAATATTGGCTATTGGCTTCTTCGTCGCCATTCCAGAATTCACCGAAGACATAGAAATCATCGCCATAGTGTTCGGTTAAGTCCCGGATAAAGTTCTTCATGAAGAAGGAATCGATGTGTTTAACGGCATCTAGGCGGAAGCCGCGAACTCCGGTTGTTTCAATAAACCAATGGGCCCAATCATAGAGATGTTGGACCACTTCCGGATGCTTGAAGTCGATGTCATCATACATAAGATAGTCATAGTTACCGTTCTCGTCGTCAACGAGCGTGTCGTCAGCCCAACCCTTATTATCCCCTTGAATCAGATAAATACCGGATCGGTTACGGCCAGCGTCATAGTCGGTCCCTGTAAAGTGATACCAGTGCCAGGTGAAATCATTGTAGGCTTTCTGGCGACCATCAAAGGTGAAGCAAGTCCAACCCTCAATTTCGAAGGGTTCAGAAATGGCTTCTTGACGATTGTTAGGATTCATCTCAATGACCGTAAAGCGTTCCTTGTGGTCGGCGCCGGCCTTGTGATTGAGGACGATATCAGCGATGGGGTCAATCCCATTAGCTTTTAAAGTTTCAATCAGAGCGAGATAGTCGTCTTTAGTTCCGTATTTAGTAGGGATGGTCCCCTTCTGGTCGAATTCTCCCAAGTCGAACAAGTCATAGACGCCATAGCCGACGTCGTCTTTGTTGGTGCCTTTGAAGGCAGGCGGGAGCCAGATTTTCCGAATGCCCTTGGCAGCCAATTCTGGAGCTAGTTGGGCAAGTCGATTCCAGTGCTGGTGGTCACTCGGCAGATACCATTCAAAAGCTTGCATTAAAGTCTGGTTTTGCATGGTGCGAGCCTCCTTTTACAATTTGTATGGCTCTATTCTAGGACGATGGCAGGCAAAAATCAACTGATACCGGTCCCTAAATGACGGATGTTAGGGACTTGTCACAGATTTGAGGTGCAATTGTCGTTAGATAGACGCCAAAAACCCTCCTCAGATGAGGAGGGCCGGAGCGGTAGACGAGTTAAGCTTAAGCTTCTTCGCGAATTACTAATTCGGTTTCTGGATCGAAGAAGTGAGCCTGTTCATGTTGAAACCGAGTTCTACGGTTTCACCTGGGTTGTGGTAGTCACGTGCATCCACACGAGCGATGAATTCAGTGTCCCCAACTTTAGAGTAAAGCATAGTTTCTGCCCCTAATAATTCAGATACGACAACTTCTGAACGAACTACTGATTTTGGATAGGAGTCTAAGAAGATTTGTTCAGATTGAATGTCTTCTGGACGAATACCGAAGATGACTTCCTTGCCTTCGTAACCACGTTCTACTAAGTAACGACGTTGTGGATCTGTTACTTCTAAGGTTAAGTCGTGGCCATTGCTAATCATGCCGTTTTCGAATTTAACTTTGAAGAAGTTCATGGCAGGAGAGCCGATAAAGCCAGCAACGAAGACGTTGTTTGGAGTATCGTAAACTTCTTGTGGGCTACCGATTTGTTGGATAATCCCATCTTTCATGATGACAATCCGGCTAGCCATGGTCATAGCTTCGGTTTGGTCGTGGGTTACGTAGATGGTAGTGGTGTTCAAGCGTTGGTGTAATTTAGCAATTTCAGCACGCATTTGTACACGGAGTTTAGCATCCAAGTTAGAGAGCGGTTCGTCCATGAGGAAGACTTTAGCGTCGCGGACAATGGCACGACCCAAGGCAACACGTTGACGTTGACCACCAGACAAAGCAGCTGGTTTGCGGTCTAAGTATTGAGACAAGCCTAAGATTTCAGCTGCGTTCTCTACACGTTGTTTGATTTCTTCTTTTGGATATTTACGGAGTTTCAACCCGAAAGCCATGTTGTCGAAGACAGTCATGTGTGGGTAGAGGGCGTAGTTTTGGAATACCATGGCGATGTCGCGGTCTTTAGGCGCTACGTCGTTCATGAGGCGGTCGCCAATCCATAATTCCCCTTCAGAAATATCTTCCAAACCGGCAATCATACGTAATGTAGTAGACTTACCACAACCAGAAGGACCAACGAAGACGATGAATTCGCGGTCTGCGATGTCTAAGTTAAAGTCAGTAACGGAATAGAAGTCGGCATTATCATATTTTTTGTGGATGCCTTTTAATTTCATTTCTACCATAGGAAAATTCGCTCCTTATTGATTGATTTTATTGACATCTACAGTGTAATTGAAAACGGTTTACAATTCCATTGACAAACTGCACAAATTTCTTCGGCAGATTGTACAAAAAGTAAAAGGTTTTCTAAAAAGAGCAAGAAAGTGTGATTTTTCAAGCACTTTTATTGCTTTTATTACCCTATTGGCCGGGAAATTTGGTAAAATAGAGATGATTCAGTAGAAAAGGGGTGTCTTATGACCCAGGAAAGAAAACGTGGCTTTGAAGTCATCACTAGCTACCAAGATAAAGCCATCCAACTGCCCACAGCGAGCGACCCATCATGCCGCTGGTTATGATTTGGAAGCAGCAGAAACCATTGTAGTTCCGTCCTACTGGCGACAAGTTTTCCGCTATTTAGCCATGGAAATGAAACAATGGATTCATGCCAAACCAACCCAAAAGGAGCCAGCAGAGGATCCACAGCGCTTGTTGAAACCAACCCTTGTGCCTACTGGGCTTAAGGTTTATATGCAGGAAGACGAATACTTACAAATTGTTAACCGCTCTAGTAACCCGCTCAAGCGTTTCTTGCAGGTTCCTAACGGAGTGGGCGTCATTGATGCAGACTACTATAATAATCCTAGCAATGAAGGGCATGTCTATGTTCAACTTAGCAACTTTGGGCTCTTTGACCAAACCATCCAAAAAGGTGAGCGCATTGCCCAAGCCATCTTCTTACCTTTCTTGAAGGCAGATGGCGACCATGGTGGGCAGGCTGCCCGCGAAGGGGGCTTCGGCTCCTCTGGTCATCACCAACAATAGGCTCTAAGGACTAGAGCCAAAGAAAGAAGGAAAGCTATGGCCAAGAAAAAAGTAAGCTACGAATGTATGGCCTGCGGCTACGAATCGGCCAAGTATCTGGGCAAGTGCCCTAACTGTGGCGCTTGGAATCAGATGGAAGAGCAGATTGTCCAATCGACCATTAAGACCGAGAAAAGTCAGTTTAAGGTTTTGACCCAGCGCGGCGAAGGCGCCAACCGGGCTCAACGCCTAGAAGAAATCACCTACAAGGCTGAAACGCGGACTCATACCAATTTCCAAGAGTTCGACCGGGTCTTGGGGGGCGGGGTGGTAGCCGGCAGTTTGGTTCTGATTGGGGGCGATCCTGGGATTGGTAAGTCTACCCTCTTGCTCCAGGTCTCGATTCAACTGGCTAATCTAGGTCAGACCGTCCTCTATGTTTCTGGGGAAGAGAGTCTCTCCCAGATTAAAATGCGGGCGGAACGCCTATCACTCAAGGACAGTCATTTCTATCTCTTATCAGAGACGGACTTAGCAGTTATTGCTGGCGAAGTTCAGCGTATTGCGCCAGACATTTTGATTATTGACTCTATCCAGACCATGCAACTGGCAGATCATACTGGGGTGGCGGGAAGTGTTTCCCAATTGCGGGAAGCTACCGCTATCTTAATGCGGATTGCCAAGGATAATAATATTGCGACCTTTATTGTTGGGCACGTGACCAAGGAGGGCAATATTGCAGGGCCTCGGATGTTGGAACACATGGTGGATACCGTTCTCTACTTTGAGGGCGAGCGCCATAATCGTTTCCGGGTCTTGCGAGCCGTAAAAAACCGGTTTGGCTCCACACATGAGTTAGGGGTCTTTGAAATGCTGGAAGCAGGTTTGGAAGAAGTAACAAACCCTTCGGAGCTCTTCTTGGAAGAGCGTTTGGCTGGCGCGACGGGCTCGACTGTCGTAGCCTCCATTGAAGGGACGCGACCGATTTTGGCGGAAATCCAGTCCCTGATGACTCCAACTGTCTATGGTACAGCCAAACGAACCTCGTCGGGGATTGACTATCAACGCGTGTCACTGCTCTTGGCAGTTATGGAAAAGCACTGCGGTCTGCTGGTGCAAAATCAGGATGCCTTCTTCAAGATTACAGGTGGTGTTAAATTAGACGAGCCGGCCATTGATTTGGCCATTGCGGTCAGCATCGCGTCTAGTTATTGGAATCAGGCCACTAAGATTGAAGATTGCTTTATCGGCGAAATTGGTCTGACGGGAGAAATCCGACGGGTTAGTCAAATCAAAGAGCGTCTCAAGGAAGCTGCCAAACTGGGCTTTAAGCGAGCCTATATTCCAAAAAATAATCTAGCAGGCCTGGATCAGACGCTAGCAATCGAAATTGTGCCAGTGGCCACTATCCAGGAAGCCATTCATAAGGTCTTCCCCCGCCAATAGGGGGAGGCCATCATTATAAAAAAACAGGAAAGGAGGAAGGTTTATGTTTAAACGTATTGTCTTAATGGTTTCAGCCATTATCGGACTGAGTTTTGGCGTCTCCTTTGGGCTTCTATCTGGCCGTGGTTACATTTAACGCAAGTTTTCTTGCATAACACCTACTTTAACGGTTTATTATTCGCAATTATTTTCGCCCTCTTGGGAAATCTCGCCTCACCTTTGTTAGCTCGTTGGATTCGCAAGACACAAGAAATCTTAAACAAACAAACCACCTCAACCATCTTCTTCGGGACTATTGGTGGGGTTGTCGGTCTGATTATCGGCTATCTCATCTCACTCCCCTTCTCTAATTTGCAAATTCCCTTTATCTCTAACGCCCTGCCCTTGGTTTTATCAGTCATCCTATCTATTGTTGGCTATCAGACTGCAACCAGTCGGCAGGATGAATGGCGGACGATTTTTAGTCGTTCGGCTAGCAAGCGGGAAAAACAGGAAAGCCGTATCTTGGAGCGCAAGGCTGGTGAGAATTTCCATCGCTACAAACTTTTAGATACTAGCGTGATTATTGATGGTCGGATTGCCGACATTGCCAAGACCCACTTCTTAGAAGGGGTGCTGGTGATTCCTAACTTTGTGCTTAAGGAATTGCAATTCATCGCGGATTCAGCAGATTCGCTCAAGCGTGCTCGTGGCCGCCGCGGGCTGGATATTCTCAACAGTTTACAAAAAGAATCGCTCATCCCAATCGAATTTTATGATGGGGATTTTGACGATGTGCCAGAGGTTGACAGCAAATTAATCCGTTTGGCAAAATTAATTGATGCAGCCGTCGTCACAAACGATTATAATTTAAATAAGGTCTGTGAATTTCAGAATGTCACCGTCTTTAATATCAACGCCTTGGCCCTAGCAGTCAAACCCGTCGTGATTCCTGGCGAAATCATGGAAGTCACGGTGGTTAAGTCTGGGACCGAGCGCAAACAAGGGGTTGCCTATTTAGATGATGGGACCATGATTGTGGTCGAAGACGGGCAACATTACATGAATGAGCGACTGAAAGTCATTGTCACCAGTGCCCTGCAAACTAGCGCTGGACGTATGATTTTCGCTAAGCCCGCTCACTCGCAAGATAAAATCGAAACCAAGCAGTCACATTACTAAGGAAAGAGGAAACTACATGACTTCAAAAGTACGTGTGCGTTATGCACCAAGCCCAACAGGAGAATTACACATCGGGAATGCGCGGACAGCGCTCTTCAACTATCTTTTCGCGCGCCACTATGGCGGGGACTTCGTTATTCGGATTGAAGATACCGACTTAAAACGTAACCTGGAGCATGGTGAGAAGAGCCAGCTAGATAACTTAACCTGGTTGGGGATGGACTGGGATGAAGCGCCTAATAAGCCAGGCCAAGTGGGTCCTTACCGTCAGTCAGAGCGTCTGCATATTTATAACCCACTGATTGACCAACTCTTAGCAGAAGGCAAGGCCTACAAGTGCTACATGACGGAAGAAGAATTAGAAGCAGAACGTGAAGCCCAACAAGCCCGTGGCGAAATGCCACACTATGGTGGCCAACACGCTCACCTAACGCCTGAAGAAGAAGCTGCCTTTGAAGCAGAAGGTCGTGTGCCGGTTATTCGTTTCCGTGTACCAGAAGATGTGACTTATGAATTTGAAGATTTGGTTAAGGGCCCGATTACCTTCGAATCACGCAGTGTCTCTGGTGACTGGGTTATCCGCAAACGTGACGGCATGCCAACTTATAACTTTGCGGTAACGGTCGACGACCACCTTATGGGCATTACCCACGTACTGCGGGGGGACGACCACATCGCTAATACACCTAAGCAAATGATGATTTATGATGCTTTCGGTTGGGACTACCCACGTTTTGGTCACATGACCTTAATCGTTAATGCCGAGACTCATAAGAAACTCAGCAAACGTGACGGTGCTATCTTGCAATTTATCGAACAATACCGTAACCTGGGCTATCTACCAGAAGCTATCTTCAACTTTATCGCCCTTTTGGGTTGGTCTCCAGTTGGTGAAGAGGAAATTTTCGGTCGTGACCAGTTGATTGAACTCTTCGACTATGAACGTTTGTCTACTTCACCTGCTTCCTTCGACACCAAGAAATTGGAATGGATTAACAATACCTATATGAAGCAAGCGAGTCTTGATGAAGTGACGGCACTGGCCTTGCCACACCTGATTGAGGCAGGTCGTGTATCAGCTAATCCATCGGAAGAAGAGTTGGCTTGGGTGACCAAGGTCGTCTCACTCTTCCACGAGCAAATGTCTTACGGGGCAGAAATCGTATCTCTGTCTAGCCTCTTCTTCAACGATAGTTTGACGATTGACGAAGAAAGTCGTGAGGTTTTAGCAGGCGAGCAAGTGCCGGCTGTCTTGGCGGCGGTTCGCGAGAAGTTAGCAAACTTAGAAGACTTTGAGGCTGCAAACATTAAAGCTTGCATCAAGGAAGTGCAGAAGGAAACAGGCGCCAAAGGGCGTGGCCTCTTCATGCCAATCCGGATTGCTGTGAGTGGCCAAATGCATGGGCCAGAATTACCTGCATTAATCGAGGTCTTAGGCAAAGAAAAAGTCCTATCCCATATTGACCAAGTAGCAGCGCTCTTGGCATAAAATTCAAGATGACTAAAAGAGGCTGGGGCACTTGCCTCAACCTCTTTTGTTTTTAGGCATCTGCTATCTAAGGAGGCTCCCTATATGTCACACTCTGCCTGGCATCAAGCCATTAAGGAAGAACTACCCGTAGGTTATTTTAGCCAAATTAATCATTTCATGGATCAAGTTTATAGCCAAGGAAGGATCTATCCGCCGCGTGACCGGGTCTTTAATGCCATCCAAACGACCCCCTTAGAGGATGTCAAGGTGGTTATTCTGGGGCAAGATCCCTACCACGGGCCAGGTCAGGCACAAGGATTAAGCTTTTCTGTACCTAATGATTTGCCTGCTCCCCCTTCCCTTCAGAATATTCTCAAAGAATTAGCGGATGACATTGGCGTCAAGCCCAATCATGACTTAACGGCCTGGGCCCAACAAGGCGTCTTGCTGCTAAATGCCTGTTTGACCGTTCCAGCCGGTATGGCTAACGGCCATGCAGGTCAGATTTGGGAGCCATTTACCGACGCCATCATTCGGGTCGTCAATCAACAGGAGCAGCCGGTTGTCTTCATCCTGTGGGGTGCCTATGCCCGCAAGAAGAAGGCTTTGATTACCGCTAGCCAGCACTTGGTAATTGAATCGGCGCACCCTAGCCCCCTATCTGCCTATCGCGGTTTCTTTGGCAGTCGACCTTTTTCACGAGCCAATGCCTTTTTAGAGGCCCAGGGTCAGACACCAATTAATTGGCTTAGCTAGAGCCTTTTTACTATTTTAACGCAAAGGAGCAATACTATGGCAATACAAGTCTATAATACCTTGACACGACAGAAGGAAGTTTTCCGTCCTATTAAAGAGGGGCAAGTAGCTTTCTATGTCTGCGGTCCGACCGTCTATAACTATATCCATATCGGCAACGCCCGTAGCGCGGTAGCCTTTGACACCATCCGCCGTTACTTCCAGTACCGAGGTTATCAAGTTAATTATGTCAGCAACTTTACTGACGTCGATGACAAAATTATCAAGGCAGCGATTGCCGAAGGTTCAACTCCCGAAGCCATTGCTGATAAATATATCGCGGCTTTCAAGGAAGATACCGGGCAACTCAATATTCAACCGGCGACCGTTCATCCACGAGTTATGGAAAATATTGAGGAAATTATTGCTTTCGTCCAGACCTTGATTGAAAAGGGCCATGCCTATGAATCTGAAGGCGATGTTTACTTCAAGACGGAATCTTTTAAGGACTATGGCCATTTATCTGACCAATCGCTAGAGGACCTACTAGTAGGCGCAAGCGAGCGTTTAGACCAAGCAGTCGCAGAACGCAAGGCCAATCCTCTGGACTTCGCCCTTTGGAAGACTGCCAAGCCTGGGGAGATTGCCTGGGATTCGCCGTGGGGGCCGGGCCGTCCTGGCTGGCATATTGAATGTTCAGTTATGGCCACTAAGTATCTAGGTGATACCATTGATATTCATGGGGGCGGACAAGACCTCACCTTCCCTCACCATGAGAATGAGATTGCCCAGTCTGAAGCCTGCACTGGTCATACTTTTGCCCATTACTGGCTCCACAATGGCTTTGTGACCATTGGGAAGCAAGATGAGAAAATGAGTAAGTCCTTGGGGAACTTCGTCCTCCTGCGAGACTTGCTAGCAGCTTATGATCCTATGATTATTCGCTACATGTTGGCGACAACCCACTATCGTCGTCCTTTGCGCTATGATGAGGCTGTGATTACCGAAGCACAAGCTAATGTCAACAAATTACGGGAAGCAATTCGTCGACTTAAGCACCGTCAGGAGCAAGCTAGCGCAGACCTTGAAGGTCATGAGGCTTGGTTAACGGAGATTAGTGGCGTTCAAGAGCAATTTGTGACCGCTATGGATGATGACTTCAATGCTTCTAATGGGATTACGGCTCTATTTGATTTGGTCAAGTCCCTGAATCGATACTTGGACCTAGAATTAGTGAGCCAAGCTGTTCTGTCACTTTATAACAAAGTCCTACATGATTTATTAGCAGTATTTGGCTTGGATTTAGAAGATAAAAGCAATAGTATTGATCAGGAAATTGAGGCGCTGATGGAGGAACGCCGTCAAGCCCGGGCCAACAAGGATTTCGCCCGTAGCGATGCGATTCGTGATCAACTCAAAGAGCAAGGCATTCTCTTAGATGATACGCCTCAAGGTACGGTTTGGAAGCGAGTGAATCGATGAATCAAGTGGATCAATTAAATGGGGCTGCCCTAGCCTATATTGGGGATGCTATCTATGAGGTTTATGTCAGACAGCATGTCATTGCCTCTGGCTTGACCCAGCCCAATCGTCTGCATCGGGCAGCGACCCGCTATGTAGAGGCCAAGGGCCAGGCCTATGCCATGCAGTGTCTGCGGGACCAAGAGACCTTAAATGAAGAGGAATTAACTATCTATAAGCGGGGGCGTAATCATAAGGCTAATACCAAGGCTAAGAATGCTAGCATTGGCGATTACCGCCAGGCAACAGGCTTTGAAGCCCTACTTGGCTGGCTTCATCTCTCCGGGCAAAGTCAGCGTTTGGAGGAGTTGATTGCCCAGTCTCTAGCCCTGATCGATCAGAGAGGACAATAGAATGAAATATGATACAAGTCGGTCGCGCAAATCAACTAGCAAGCGACAAACGCATAAAAAGAAATATGACGAAACAACAGACAAGAAAATAGAAAATAATCAAGAAGTATCTTCCCAAGAGGAAATTATCTTTGGCAAACACGCGGTAATGGAAACCCTTAAAAAAAATAAGGGGATAAATAAACTTTTTTATCAAAAAGGGCTGGCAGATTCTAAAATAAGTAGTATAATAGAATTAGTAAAAAACCACGGCGGAATTTTTCAAGAAGTTCCGAAAGTAAACTGGATGAATTGACCCAAGGTGCTAATCACCAAGGGTTGGTTCTCACCGTGCCTCCTTTTGATTATCAGACCATAGAAGACTGCCTTGCCTTGGCCGAAAGTAAAGGTCAGCCTCCTTTCCTACTGATTCTTGATGGGATTGAAGATCCTCATAATTTGGGGTCCATTCTTCGCACGGCGGATGCTTTTGGTGTCCACGGAATCATCATTCCTAAGCGTCGCGCAGTCGGTTTAACAGGCATTGTTGCCAAGACATCCACAGGGGCTATCGAACATGTGCCCGTTGTTCGTGTTGCAAATATCGCTCAGACCATTGAACTGCTACAAAATCAAGGAATCTGGGTCTTCGCCACGGATATGGCGGGAGAAGATGTGCGCCAGTGGAATAGTCAAGGGCCTTTGGCGATTGTCATTGGGAATGAAGGTCAAGGGGTCTCTCCTCTTGTGAAGCAAAAAGCAGATGGCATTGTCACCATCCCAATGGTGGGACATGTCCAAAGTCTTAATGCTAGCGTGGCAGCAGGCGTATTGGTTTATGAAGTTGCCCGGCATCGGATGAATTAGGGGAATCACTAGATGAAAAGACAGGCCTACCTTTTGGTGGATGGCTACAATATGATTGGTGCGTGGCCACACCTGTCGCGTCTTCAAGTGGTTAATATCCAAGAAGCGCGGGATCGACTAATAGCTGAACTGGCCAGTTATGCCAGGGTGAGACAGGTCCAAGTGATTGTGGTCTTTGATGCCCAATTAGTACCTGGACGAGCGACAAGGCTTGAGCAGTCTGGAGTGCAAGTGGTTTTTACCGAGGAGAACGAAACGGCAGACTCGTATATTGAGAGGGGAGTAGGAGCCTATATCCATCCGTTGAACCGCGTAACGGTGGCGACGAGTGATATGGCTGAGCAATGGACTATTTTTCAACAGGGAGCCCTTCGTATGTCGGCTCAAGAATTATGGCTTGATTTGAAGTTAGCCAAGGAAGAAATGACTGCAGATGTCGAACGTTACTATAGTAGACGGCTCCGCCGGCACAGCCCGTGGAGCGCAAAACAATTGGCGAAACTCGATCAATTGCGCAAAACACTTTAAACATATGGGATAAACCTTTTCCTTCTCCCCTATAATAACCTTTATAGAGGAGGAAACACCCATGGATTTTCATCAGTACGAAGACACAGAGTTGCCAGCACTAGATCAAGCAGTTGCAGCACTCAAGGCAGATTTTGATGGCCAACAATTGAACAATTGTTGCGCCAGTTCAGTCCTTTGATTAGAAGTTGTTATTTGATGAGTAAGTCTGCCTATCTTGATTATGCAGACTTCCAACAAGAAGCTAGAGTTACTTTGTGGAAGGCCATCTTCACTTATAATGGTGGAATTCCCTTCAAGAGTTACTTTAAAATTGTCCTTATCCGACATTTTAGCCATTTATATCGTTATGAATCGGCTCATAAACGTGTTCAAGCATCCGATTGTGTTTCTCTGGATGTGGATGACTATGTAAGAGAACAACTAGAGGCACATTTCGATCCTTTGAGTCCCCTAGCCCAAGGTCATGATGTGGCACCAGAAGATTGGTGTTTAGCACGTGAAGCCTCTGATGGTTATTTCTCAAGTCTGTCTGATTGGGAAAAAGAGGTTCTCTTAGCTTGCCTAGATGGCATGAGCGTCGAGGAGATGTCTCAGGTCAAGGGCAAGTCCCAACGTTCTTGTCAAAGTGCCCTAAGCCGCTGTCGTAAAAAACTAGAAGATTTCTGCAAGAGGCTTGACAAATAGTCGGGAACTGCCTATCATTAAAAGATGATATAGCATCAAAAGGAGGTAGTTGCCTTGGCTCAAAAGAAAGGTGCCTTAGCCTGTAGTGAATGTGGTCAACGTAATTACCACATGACACCCACGCAGATGGGACAGTCGCAACGCTTAGAAATCAAGAAATTCTGCAAGTATTGCAACAAGCATACCTTGCATAAAGAAACTAAATAGAAGGGTATTAGAGCATGGGATACATTAAGAACGTCGGAAAAGAAATGAAACGTGTGACTTGGCCAAGCTTAGGTGAAGTCAACAAATATACATGGACAGTCATCATTATGGTCGTTTTATTAGGCCTCTACTTCGGTGGCATCGACTTTGGCTTGTCCAACTTACTCAATTACTTCTACGCCCTCTAAGCGAGCGAGAGGTAGGCACTTAGATAGAAAAGCTCAATCCGCTTGGAGAATCTCTCTAGGCGGATTGATTTACTTTAGGGAAAAGGACGGTGGTTTCATGACACACGATGAACGCTTAGAACAACATATGTATGATCTCTTAAGCCAACGAGGCGTGACTATTAAGGATATTGCCCACATTGTCTACGACTTACAAGTAGATTATGTGCCCCATATTACCATTGAGCAATGCCAAGCCCACGTTCAAGAAGTCCTCAAGAAACGCGAGGTTCAGCACGCAGTAGTCACTGGTATTGAGTTAGATATGGCGGTAGAAGCGGGCCACTTCTCGCCTATTTTGCGAGACATTATTGCCCGCGATGCGGGTCTTTATGGTATTGATGAGATTCTGGCCCTGTCCATTGTCAACGTCTACGGATCGATTGGCCTGACCAACTTTGGCTATGTAGATAAAATGAAGACCGGCATCGTCAAAGAGTTGGATTCCAAGACACCTGGCCGTGTCAATACTTTCATTGATGACTTGGTAGGTGCCATTGCAGCGGCAGCAGCTGCTCGGATTGCCCATGCAGGTTTAGAGAGAAATCAAGACTAGCCACTAGGCCAAATGCCCAGGGAAATTCCTTGGGCCGGGTCTTGTCTCAGTGGCCGCCCTTATGTTATACTAAGGCTAACGATAGCGACCTACCCAATGTAGGTTTTTTATTTTGCCGGTTCAAATAAAAGGAGTAGACAGATGAGTAAAGAATGGTATGTATTACACACGTACTCAGGGTACGAAAACAAGGTCAAAGAAAATATCGAGATGCGGACGGAAAGCATGAACATGCAAGACCACATCTTCCGTATTGCGGTGCCTGAAGAAGAAGTGGTTGAGAAGACCGATGGCGTAGAGAAGAAAAAAGTCGAAAAGACCTTCCCTGGCTATGTCCTAGTAGAGATGGAAATGTCTGATGAGGCTTGGTTTATTGTTCGTAATACACCAGGTGTAACTGGTTTTGTTGGCTCTCATGGTGCCGGCTCAAAACCATCCCCACTCTTGCCAGAAGAAATTGCGGCTATCTTGGGTGATGCGCCAATGCCAAGTCAACGTGTAGAACTCAATGTAGAAGAAGGCGATTACGTGTCCATTATCGACGGGGCTTTCTCTGGCCTATCTGGTCAAATCGAGGAAATCGACCGTGATCATGACAAACTCAAAGTAGTGATTGAAATGTTTGGTCGTGAGACAGTGGCGGAATTAGACTTCGTGCAAGTTAAAAAAGAAGATATTTAATCAAGGTAGAGACTAGGAAATAAGCTTTCCTAGTCTCTTTTTTTGTGGGGCGAGTGATGAAGTCTTAACAAAATTTGATAAATGTCCAGCTGAGACTCGTCAAAGAGCCTCACGTGTGCTATACTATCTCCCAATAAGGGCTTTTAATTCCATCCCGTGAGGTGGAGAAGGCTAAATCACTTTACCGAGCCCTTGGAATAAATTCAGAGGGCTCTTTGTCATGTCTTGGAGCCCGGAAAAGAGGTTATGATGGAACTACAAACGTCCAAAGTCCGCATGCTGCTTGATGTCGAGCAGAAGCCGCCTTTCCTACAAGGGCTCTTGTTGAGCGCCCAACACGTCTTTGCTATGTTTGGGGCGACCGTTCTGGTGCCCCTGATTCTGGGGATGCCGGTTTCGGTGGCGCTCTTTGCCTCAGGGATTGGGACCCTCATCTACATGGTCTCGACCCAGTTCAAGGTGCCGGTCTACCTAGGGTCGTCCTTCGCCTTTATCCAGGCCATGGCCTTCGCTAATAGTCAGATGAATGGCGATGTCTCTGCTGCCCAAACCGGGGTGGTGCTAGTTGGGCTAGTCTATGTTGGAATGGCCCTCTTGATTCGGGCAATTGGAACTACTTGGATTGATCGCTTGCTGCCGCCTATTGTGATTGGGCCCATGATTATGGTAATCGGTTTGGGCTTAGCCAACTCAGCAGTTAAGAATGCTGGTTTTGTGGAGGGGGGCGACATCAAACATATCCTGGTCGCCCTTGTTACCTTCTTAATCACGGCCTTCATCAATACCAAAGCCAAGGGTTTTCTCAAAATCATCCCCTTCCTCTTTGGGATTATTGGGGGCTACTTGGTGGCCGTTGTCTTTGGTTTGGTAGACTTTAAGCCAGTCCTAGAGGCAGCTTGGTTTGAAGTGCCACATCTCTATTTGCCATTTGAAACTGGGGGCTTCTTCAGTCGCTATCACCTCTACTTTGGGCCAGAGACTTGGGCGATTTTGCCGGTAGCGGTCGTGACCATTGCAGAACATATTGGGGACCATACAGTGTTGGGGCAAATCTGTGGCCGTAAGTTCTTGGAAAAACCAGGCCTCCATCGGACCTTGATTGGGGATGGGGTGGCGACCGCTGTGTCAGCCTTTATTGGTGGCCCGGCCAATACCACTTATGGCGAGAATACTGGGGTGGTAGGGATGACCCGTATCGCTTCCGTCTCTGTCATTCGCAATGCCGCCCTCTTTGCTATCGGGCTTAGCTTTATGGGTAAATTCACGGCCATCATCTCCACCATTCCTAAACCCGTATTGGGTGGTATGGCCATCCTGCTCTATGGGGTTATTGCTTCTAACGGTCTAAAAGTCCTGATTGAGAAGCAAGTCGACTTCCACCAAGTCCGCAACTTGATTATCGCCAGTTCTATGCTAGTGCTAGGCTTGGGCGGTGCGGTTCTCAAATTGGGGCCGGTGACCCTATCTGGGACTGCCCTCTGCGCCTTGGCGGGCGTCCTGCTCAACTTAATCTTGCCACACGAAGAAAAATTCCAAGACCAGAAGGTTGAAGAATTACTTGGTGAAGCATAATAAGAAGCTCCCTTTCCAGGGGGCTTTTCTTGTATGAACAAAGCCAAGCAGGAGCAGAATCTTGCAGAGCAAAAAAATCTCTCGAAATCAGGCCTTAAGGCATTGCATATTTGCTGGAGTATGCTATAATAGTACGGTGCGCAAAGTACGCACACTGAGTGGGAGGAGGCTTAGGCTTCCATGAACCACATCACGAACCAAAAATTAAGGAGGAATGTTTCGTGGCTAAAAAAGTCGTAAAACAAGTTAAATTACAAATCCCAGCCGGCAAAGCAAGCCCTGCTCCACCAGTAGGTCCAGCGCTCGGTCAAGCACAAGTAAACATCATGGGGTTCTGTAAAGAGTTCAACGCTCGTACACAAGATCAAGCAGGCTTGATTATTCCTGTTGTTATCTCTGTATACGAAGACCGTTCATTTACTTTCATCACCAAAACTCCACCAGCTCCAGTATTGTTACTGAAAGCTGCTAAAGTTGACAAAGGTTCAGGTGTACCTAACAAAACTAAGGTTGCCACTGTAACCAAAGATCAAGTACGAGAAATCGCAGAAACTAAAATGCCAGACTTAAATGCAGCCAATGTTGAAGCTGCAATGCGCATGGTTGAAGGTACTGCTCGCTCAATGGGGATTACAGTCCAAGACTAAGCACAATGTAGCTTCTCAACCCGAATTCTATCGGGTGTGGGAGGTCAAACCGTTATAACCACAACATAGGAGGAAGAAAAATGGCTAAAAAGAGCAAAAACTTACAAGCGGCTCTTGCAAAAGTAGACCGCAACAAAAAATATGAAGCTAACGAAGCTGTTACCTTAGCAAAAGAAATCGACTTCGCTAAGTTCGACGCTACCGTTGAAGTTTCTTACAACTTAAACATCGACGTTAAGAAAGCTGACCAACAAATCCGTGGCGCAATGGTATTGCCACACGGGACTGGTAAAACCAGCCGTGTAGTTGTAATCGCGCGTGGCGAAAAAGCTAAAGAAGCGGAAGCAGCAGGTGCTGACTTTGTTGGTGAAGCAGACTTAATCCAAAGATTTCTGACGGTTGGTTAGAATTCGACGTGATGGTCGCTACCCCTGACATGATGGGTCAAGTGGGTCGCCTTGGTCGTGTCTTAGGGCCAAAAGGCTTGATGCCAAACCCTAAAACCGGGACTGTTACCATGGACGTAACCAAAGCAGTTAACGACATCAAAGCTGGTCAAGTAACTTACCGTGCTGACAAAGCTGGTATCGTGAACGTGCCAATCGGTAAAGTATCTTTTGAAGACAACAAATTGGTTGAAAACCTCAAGGCGCTTCACGAGCAAATCTTGCGTGTGAAACCAGCTGCTGCTAAAGGTACTTACATCAACAACTTGACTTTGAGCACTACTTTTGGTCCTGGGATCAAGTTGGATGTTACTTCTCTCTAATTTTTAGCGAGAAATCCGCGAAGAGGCTTGACATGATGGCCCTTCTTCGCTACAATAACATACGTTAATATAACGACCGAAGACAGTAAGTGGCGCAGGCCTTAATTTCTTACCGAGGAAGTTCCACGAATGGAAGCTATCTCTATGTCTAAGGTGACATAGAGATTTTTTATGACAACATAAAAATCTCTATATCAAACTAGCGGAGGTGAAATTATGACAAAAGCAATTCTCTTGAAAAAGCAAGAAGAAGTTTCAAAAGTTGCTGAAGAACTCAAATCTGCAGCATCTGTAGTCGTTGTTGACTACTTAGGCTTAACCGTTGAACAAGTGACTAACTTACGTAAAGAGTTACGTGATAACGGCGTGCAAATGAAGGTTGTGAAAAACACCATCTTACGTCGTGCTGCTGCTCAAGCTGAAATCGAAGGCTTGGATGCTCACTTTGTAGGCCCAACTGCTATCGTGTTCAGCGAATCAGAAGTTGTAGCGCCAGCAAAAGTTATCGCAGAATTCGCTAAGAAAGCTGAAAGCTTGAAATCAAAGGTGGCTTAATCGAAGGGAAAGCAGCTTCAGCAGAAGACGTGAAGGCTCTTGCAGCTCTTCCAGACCGCGACGGCATGCTCTCTATGCTCCTTTCTGTACTGCAAGCCCCAGTACGCAACACTGCATTGGCTATTAAAGCTGTTGCAGAAGCAAAAGAAAGTGCAGCTTAATTACACAATACTAAACTTAATGGAGGAAATTAATCATGGCATTAAACATTGAAAACATTATTGCTGAAATCAAAGAAGCAACAATCATCGAATTAAACGATTTAGTAAAAGCAATCGAAGAAGAATTTGGCGTAACTGCAGCAGCTCCTGTAGCAGTAGCAGCAGGTCCAGCAGCAGCAGCTGAAGAGAAAACTGAATTTGACGTTGAATTAACTAACGCAGGTGCAGGTAAGATCAAAGTTATCAAGGTTGTCCGTGAAGCAACTGGCTTAGGCTTGAAAGAAGCTAAAGAATTAGTTGACGGCGCACCATCTGTAGTCAAGGAAGGCGCTTCTAAAGAAGACGCAGAAGCTTTGAAAGCTGCCTTGGAAGAAGTTGGCGCAACTGTAACCTTGAAGTAATTTTCAAGCTCAGAAATAAAGCTAGAAACTCCGTTTTATCGGAGTCTCTAGCTTTTTTTGTTTTGTCCGTGAATGCGTTAATGAATAGCTTGCTTCTGGTTACATGCGCTTAAGAAAGTGTATGAAATCAAAATACCTCTTTACTATCCTTTTATGGATGTTGACAAACGGGAGTTTTAAGGATAAAATGCAAAACAAGATATCGTACTAAATTTATATGGGCCTTACTAGGAAAGGGCGGGGTGACAGATGAGGAAAATAAGTAAATTGTTTGTTGGGAAATTTAATTTAATTCTGGCTTGCATCCTTTTTTCTATTTTACTTTCCTTCGATGGTATCGGGGGACCATACTTTTTAGGGCGGTTTACCGACTTTCTGACAGTGGGAGATTACGTTTCCGGGACTTGGACAACTGTGCAGTGGCTTGCTTTTCTCATGCTAATTGCCCTTTCGCAGGCCTTACAGCGTTACTTCCTAGCTAAAATTCGGACCCAAGTTAGGATTGAGTTAAAAGCGCAAGAATTGACTAAGGCCAGTGCTAGACCGCGATTGGGCGCTGCTAGTGGCTATCTAGCTAGTATTACGACCGAGGTGACGCAGATTGATGAGCGGATTGTCGCTAGCCTCTTTACATTTGTCTACTGTCTTTTGCAGACGGCGGTTACTTTTAGCTTCTTAATGATGCTTGATGTACCAGTAGGGCTGATTTTTGTTGGGCTAGGATTTATACCTGTCTTGGTACCGCGCCTCAGCGCCAAGTGGCTCAAAGAGGCCACTGTAAACTGGCAAGGAGAAAACCAGCGCTTCGTCAATCAATTGGATGATTTTCTTAAAGGGCGTAAACTCCTAAGTCGTTTTCAGGCACTACTACCGGGACAAACGCGTGTTATGTCCCAATTGAATCATTCAGAGTCAGCCTATCTCCAAATGGAGCTCAAGCAACAAATAGCCAATACCTTGGTTAGTTTACTCTATGTTGGTGCCCTTTTGGTGGGTTTGCTACTAGGCATTCAATCTGTCATGGCAGGCCGTCTAACGGTGGGGGCATTGATTACCATTTACATGGCGGCAGATCGGGTGATTTCTCCCCTAATGACCTGTATTCAACTTTATAATAATATGTCCGCAACACAGCCGCTCCTAGATAAGATAATGCAACCAGTTCAAGCTGAAAAGTCGCATCTAGAGTTAGTGCGTGGTGAAAAGCAAAGCATTGATTCAGGTGCAGGATGGGACAGTTGGTTATCCAAATCGTCCTTTGATTAAAGGCTTGAATCTCCAGTTGAACTTGGGAGAAAAAATCCTCCTGCAGGCTCCATCAGGTTCGGGTAAGTCAACCCTTATCCAGACTCTGATGGGCGAAATTCCACTGCTGGAAGGCAAAGTGAGTCTGAATCGAGATGCATTACCATCGGATGAAGGATCTTGGTTTGGTATGGTGGAACAAGCACCTTTTGTTTTTAATCTGACTTTAGGAGAAAATTTAAGTTTAGGACTAGATTACACGTCAGAGGAAATGGAGATGACCTTACAAGCTGTAGGATTGGCGAAGTTTGCTGATCCAGAATCTTTGGCTAGAGTTTTGGGTGGTGACCAACAAATTTTGTCAGGCGGTGAACTCAAGCGATTAGAGGTTGCACGTGCGCTTCTCTTCAAAAAGCCTATTTTGCTAGTGGATGAGGCTCTTTCAGGACTTGATGCTCAGGCTGCAAACGCCTTAAACCAAGTTTTACGTCAGTATCCCGGCTTGGTTATTGATATTGAGCACCATATTACGCCAGACCTCATTTCCCAATACGACCGCGTCCTTACCATACGCGATGGATACTTAGAAGAAATTAGCGCATAGAAAAAACCCATTATATCATATATGATATAATGGGTTTTTTGTGTGTGGATTATTTTTTTGTACTGTGAGAGGATAGCTTTTAGCCTTGAAGCTAGTGAATAACTGAAGTCGCGTCAAACATCATGCCATTGGAAAGTTGAGGATGGTAGGCGTATGAGAAGCGCTTGGAGCGTCGCGACTTAGCGATTCCATAGCCTGACAAGGCGGAAGACTGGCGGATAGCCAGGCTAAAGCCGGTCCCCTTCCGAGGGCATGACGTTTGCTTGAGCGACTACAGTTATTCACCGTTTGAAAAGCTAGTGTCTAGTTCAAATCCTTAGAACAGTCGTTGTTGAATATTCTGGGTAACGTCGTTGCGCTCATTGTAATAAGCCGCCAGCAAGGTGGTCTGGTTCTCATTGACCTGGTCGGCCGCCGTATCCTCGGCTGTGGTCAAAATTTCTTTAGGGAAGTAGAGACGCAAATCGCCACGCTGCTTGCCGGCTAGGGAATTGACTAGGGGACTAACTTGAGATAGCTCAACAATCTGCCCCATCTTGGTAATGAGCTCAATCTGGGTGCGTTTGCTAATCTGACCTACACGATAATAGTCATAAGGCAGGTCAAAACTAGAATTCTCCGCGAAATAATAGTAAGGGTCATATCCCAGACGGACTAGTTCTTGGTCGATGGCAATAGTCAGTTCGGTCTTCTCTTCGGGACTGGTCAGAACGGATTTGAAAGGTTTGCGGGTCAGGAAGCGATTAGCCAAATCTGCCAGCAAGATATCCTCTTCGTCTAGCCAGTGGTTGAAGTAGCTGCTGAGGATGTGGTCGTCCAGTCGCAAGTAATCAGATAGGAGCCAGTCCCCTCGTAGGAAGGGCTCTAGGAAGCTGATTTGGGTCTTCATCTGGTCAGCTTTTTCCAGATAACAGGTCTTAGCGCGGGTCAGCAGGCTGTGGAGGACCATTTCCATGCCGCGGGAGACGGAGTGGAAGTAGACCTGCATATACATTTGATAGCGACTGACGATATAGTCTTCAATGGCGTGCATGCCCGAAAAGTCAAAAACAATGCCGTTTTTGAAGGGGCGAATCACCCGCAAATCCGCGTCAAATCGAAAGTGCCGTAGGAGACACCAGCATAGTAGGCATCGCGAAGCAGATAGTCCATGCGGTCGGCATCAATCTGACTACTAATCAGTTGGACCACCTGTTGGTTAGGGTAGGTCTTATTAATGACACTGGCGACCTTAGCCGGGAATTCTGGGCCAAGTTGTAACAGTACCTGATGAATTTCAGTTTCAGGCGAGGTGATAATACGTTGAGTAATCTCCTCATGGTTGGTATGGAAGATCCCTTCGAAGGCATGGGAGAAGGGACCGTGGCCAATATCATGGAGTAAGGCAGCGCAGAGGGCGACTAAGCGCTCAGAGGCCTGCCATAGGCCGTCACCCGGCGTTTGGGACAGGTATTGGCGTTCGAATTTGTCGACAATGAGACGTGTGATTTCATAGACGCCTAGAGAATGACCGAAGCGCGAATGTTCGGCCCCGTGGAAGGTGTAGACGGAACCGCCCAATTGCTTAATGCGGCGCAGGCGTTGAAATTCTCGCGTGTTAATCAGATCTAAGATAATCTGGTCTTGGGATATGGATATAGCCATGTACCGGGTCGCGGAAGACCTTTTCACGGCTGAGTTTTTGGGCCGCAACGGCCCCATCAAAGTTAAACATGGCATAACCTCCTTAGCTATCTTGCTTGCTATTTACTTCTGCTTTAAGTGATTGGGTGCGGGCCAAGGAAACTTGGCGCATTTTGGTAAAGATAGGCACTAGGTCAGGATCTTGATAGTCGCCTGGGACTAGTTTTTGATAGTGGCTAATCAGCTGGATCAACTCTTCTTGGTAGGTATGGCGGTCAAGTGGTTGACCACAAGCATGAGCCAGTGTCGTCATGACCGCTGGGTCTACTTTGGGATAGCTGTCGTCCGCTCCAGCTGCCTGGTAAAAGCCCGCCATGAGTTGGGCGCGAGCAGCTTGGTCACCCGCTACACTGATATAAGCCGCAGTCGTCAGACCGGTCTTAAAGCGACGTTGGGCAATGCCCCCGATTTTCTGGCCCCCCACGACCAAGTCATAGGTGCCAGGGCAGTAGGATTGGACGATTTCATAGCTTCAAGCTTAAGGCCATAAGGTATCAGGGACAGTCCAATCAGGGCCACCATCTGTTCGTAGGCGGCATCAATGGATAGAGGGAAGTGGGTCAGGTCGCTGGCCAGACCAATATTTAGGATGCCTGGATCACAGACCACACCCAAACCACCATGGGGCCGGAGGGCATAGTCGAAGCCTTGCTCTTCTAGGTAGGCCAAACCAGCCGCTAAGTTAGGCAGACGGCTATCTTTGGCGCCCAAGAGGACAGTGGGCCGATCAATGGAATAGAAGTGAACGAGGCCTTGAGGCTGGTCCCCTTGTAAATGAGGGAGCCAACGAATGAAGCTATCCTGATAGGCCAAACTATCGCTTGCCGGCAGCACCGGAACATGGTTAGCATCGTCGAAGTAACGCCATTCATGCTGTGATAAATACGGAAATTGCGGCAATGCCATTCTGTCCTCCCCCTTTCTTGTCAAAGTTGCCCTCCTAAATGCAGATGAGAGCGATTGCTATGGTGTTATTATAGCATGATTTGCGGTATAATGACTATATAGAACCATTCGAGGGGCTCATCTTGTGACAGAAAGTGAACAAGTGGCCAGAAAGGACCTTCATGAGACGTGTAAGCATTGACCTTCAGGTCGAACAACAAATTATTTATTCCGATAGCCAGCAGGTAGAACGTTATGACCACAAGACCCAGGCAGTCCTCTTAGAACTAGAATCATTTACCAAGCTGACCTATCAAAATCTCAATCAAGAACCTGTTGAAGTCAAATGGCTACCCCAAGCTGATGGAAGCACCCAGATTCAAGTTAGTCAGGCTCAGGGAATCCTACTTTTTGTGCCCAACCAAGAAACCATGACTAACTACCAGACCCCTCAGGGCAGCTGGCCTTTGAGTGTCCATACCCAGCACTTACACTGGCATTTTGAGCCGGCGGATCAACTAGGCAAGATCCGCTATGCCTTGACCATCGACTATCAATTAAAAATGACCAAGAATTGCTAGGAAACTATCGTTTTCGATTGATTTATGTCGCTTAAATAGGTAATATATAAGAGTATACTAGGGAGGGTGTGTCAAACCATGATTTTGAAACAATTTGAAGGACAAGACCGCAAAGATTTATCCATGATTGAAGTTGCTCACGCAATTTTAGAACAAAAAGGTGATGTGGTAGATTTTACGGAATTACTGATTGAAATCCAAAACTACTTGGAATTATCAGAGTTAGAGTTGGAAAGCCGTATGGTCCGCTTCTATACCGACTTGAATATCGACGGTCGTTTTATCTCCTTAGGGGAGAACCGTTGGGGCTTGCGTGGCTGGTACCCAATCGATGCAATCGATGAGGAAATTATCTCTAGCGCTGAAGCTGAAGATGATCGTCCAGTTAGCCGTCGTAAGAAACGTAAATACAATGCCTTCTCTGAAGGGGACGACATGATCGACTACAACGATGATGATCCAGAAGATGCAGATGATATCTACGACACTGATTTAGACGATTACGGCGATGTAGATGAGGAAGATGAAGATGACGACGATACTCGTGGTCTAACCCTCATTGAAGACGATGCCGTTGACTTAGACGACGACGAAATCAAGAGTTGGGCGAATACGCTTCTGACCTCTCTGATTTCGGCGATGATGACTTAGATCTTGACGGTGATGCTTCCTTCGAGGCCGAAGATGATGAAGCCGATGACTTCGAATCAGAAGACGAAGAATACGAAGAAGAATTACAAGACGAAGAAGAATAAACTTGACGCGGTCATAGCTTTAGCGTAATATTTTATGTGGGCCCCCTAAAGCTTTTTAGGGGCAACTGACCAAGTGAGCGCTCCCTGTTCCTAGAACGGGGAGCGATTTTCATTTATTAAATAAGTAAGGAAAAGGAGTAGTGACATGACAAAGTATATTTTTGTAACGGGTGGGGTAGTTTCCTCAATTGGTAAAGGGATTGTAGCAGCTTCCTTAGGCCGTCTGCTCAAGAATCGTGGTCTCAAAGTAGCCATCCAAATTCGATCCTTATATCAATGTGGACCCTGGTACCATGAGCCCTTACCAGCACGGGGAAGTCTTTGTCACCGATGACGGGACCGAGACAGACTTGGACTTAGGTCACTATGAGCGTTTCATCGACATTAACTTGAACCAATATTCCAATGTCACTACCGGTAAGGTCTATTCCGAAGTGCTCAAGAAAGAACGTCGGGGTGACTATCTCGGGGCAACGGTTCAGGTGATTCCGCACATCACTAACGAAATCAAAGATAAAATCCGTCGCGCAGGTGAATTAACCGATGCCGATATTGTGATTACCGAAGTAGGTGGGACGGTTGGGGATATTGAGTCCTTGCCATTCCTTGAAGCCTTGCGCCAAATGAAGGCCGACATGGGCGCCAACAATGTACTCTATATTCACACTACCCTCATTCCTTACCTCAAAGCGGCAGGTGAGCTCAAGACCAAGCCAACTCAACATAGTGTCAAGGAACTGCGGAGCCTGGGGATTCAGCCTAATATCTTGGTAGTCCGTACCGAAGAAGAGTTACCAAGTGGTATTAAGGACAAGCTAGCCCTCTTCTGTGACGTTAAACCTAATGCCGTGATTGAGTCTCGCGATGTCGAGACACTCTATACGATTCCGCTTAATCTTCAAGCGCAAGGCATGGATGATTTGGTGCTGGACCACTTTGGTATCCAACGTCCAGAAGCAGATATGACCGATTGGCGTGCGCTAGAAAACAAGGTGCTCAATCTTAAGGGTAAGGTCACGGTCGGCCTAGTCGGTAAATACGTGTCCTTACCAGATGCTTACCTATCCATTGTGGAAGCACTCAAGCATGCAGGTTATGCGCATGATACAGAGATTGACATCCGTTGGATTGATGCCGAAGAAGTGGATGATCAGAATGTCGCAGACTACTTGGCTGATGTCGATGGTGTCTTAGTACCAGGTGGCTTCGGTAGCCGAGGCCTAATCGGAAAAATCGCAGCCATTCGCTATGCTCGCGAACACAAATTACCATTCTTTGGGATTTGCTTGGGTATGCAATTGGCCTGCATCGAGTTTGCCCGTAATGTGGTAGGCATCCATGATGCGGATACAGGTGAAGAAAATCCAGCTTGCCCACACAAAATTATCGATCTCCTGCCTGACCAAGAGGCAGAAGGTGACTTGGGGTGGCACCTTGCGTCTAGGACTCTACCCTTGCCGCTTAGTAGAAGGGACCTTGGCTCATCAACTTTATGGCCAAGAGGTGGTTCAAGAACGCCACCGCCACCGTTATGAGTTTAATAATGCCTACCGTGAGCGTTTAGCAGCAGCAGGCTTGACCTTCTCAGGCCTGAGCCCAGATGGTCGCTTGGTGGAAATTGTCGAAATTAAAGACCACCCATTCTTTATTGCGGCGCAATTCCATCCGGAATTTATTTCTCGTCCTAACCGGCCACAAGCTATTTTTGATGGTTTCGTGGCAGCCTGCCAAGCGCAACAAGCATAGTCAAGGACCGCACAAGTTTTCAGAGCTTGTGCGGTTTTTGTCTGAAGATGCGCGGTGCCTGACTAGACAAGAGGCGAACTTGTGAATAAAACGCTATGGCGCAGTTTCTGGCCAGGGCTAGGGGGAAAGACTAGCCAAGGCAGTGAAAATGGAGTATAATAAAAACATAAAATAATCCAATTCAAGGAGGCATAAACATGAGTCGTTTAGTAAGTATGACGGAAATGTTGAAGAAAGCAAAAGAAGGTCATTACGCTGTTGGTCAATTCAACATCAACAACTTAGAATGGACCCAAGCGGTATTACAAGCTGCTGTAGAAAACAATTCACCAATTATCTTAGGGGTTTCTGAAGGTGCTGGTAAGTACATGGGTGGCCCTGTTGCTGTTGTCGGCATGGTAAATGGTTTGTTGGAAGCAATGGATGTAAAAGTACCAGTTGCTTTGCACTTAGACCACGGTTCATCTGTTGATGTATGTAAACAATACATCGATGCAGGTTTCTCTTCCGTAATGTTCGACCACTCTCACTACCCAATCGACGAAAACATCGCTTTAACCAAAGAAGTAGTGGCTTATGCTCATCCTAAGAATGTTTCTGTAGAAGCAGAAGTTGGTACAGTTGGCGGTACTGAAGATGGCGTAACCGGCGGGATCAAATACGCTGACTTAGAAGAATGCAAACGCATGGTTTCTGAAGGTCAAATCGACGCTTTAGCTGCTGCTTTAGGTTCAGTTCACGGGACTTACGCTGGCGAACCTGTATTAGGTTTCGACGAAATGCTTGCAATCTCTGAAGCAACTGGTGCTCCACTTGTACTTCACGGTGGTTCAGGGATTCCAGAATTCCAAATCAAGAAAGCAATCGAACGTGGTCACGCTAAAATCAACGTGAACACTGAATTGCAACAACAATGGACAGCAGCTGTTCGTGCTAAATTAGCAGCTGACTCAGAAGTCTATGATCCACGTAAAGTCATCGCACCTGGTAAAGAAGCCATTGTGAAGACAACTAAAGAAATCATGGACATGTTTGGTTCAACAGGCAAAGCCTAAGACCAGTAAGTATCATGTAGGGACTGGGATTTCGATTCCAGTCTCTTTTTTGCTGATAGGGCAAGGAGACACGAGTTCATTTGTTGCCGGAAAGCCCTGAGAACGTAATCTGATTGTTACGGTATAGGGCTAAGATTTCCCTTATAATAATAAAATAACAAGTACAAGTAGGTGGCAAGATGAAAGGACAACATATACGAGGCCTGAATGGCATAAAGGGTTTGGCTATTCTGATGGTCATTAGCTATCACCTCTTTCCGAGCGTGACTAGCGGTGGCTTTCTATGGGTCAATAGTTTCTTTGTCCTAGGGGGTTTCTTCCTTGCGCGAAGCATGGAGAAAATCCAAGAAGGCAATCGGCCACATGCCTTAAGAAACTATGCCTTAAAAACAGTCCAACGGCTTTGGTGGCCACTCTTGGTCTTTATTTTAATCCTATTGGCCTATCTCCTAGCCTTTGATCGACGGGAGCTGAGTTATGACCGAAGCGACATACTATCTAGTCTCTTCTTCTTCAATAATTACTTCCAGATTAGCGCTGGTCGGTCCTACTTTATTCAGATGGCTGGGACCTCGCCTTTTACCCACCTCTGGTATAATTCGCTTTATGTCCAGTCTTTCCTAGTCGGAGTGGCTGGTATCTGGGTGACCCAGAAAGCCTACTTTTCGGCCTACTATAAGGCAGCCTTTTGGCTGGCTCTGATGAGTCTCAGTCACACATTGACCTTCTATCTCTACCAACCATCAGGGGATCCCTCTCTGGTTTATTATGGTTTGGTGACCCGCTTTGCTAGTGTAGCGGGTGGGATTGCCCTGGCTTACTTATTGCCAATTTTCCTTAACGCTTGCTATCGCTATCAGCACAAGCAAGTCATGCTCAATATTCTGGCCTTAGTGTCAATTGCTCTCATGCTAGTCCTAAGTTTTACTGCATCAGATCAGTCAGGCATTACCTACTATCTCTGGTTACCAGCCTTCAACATCCTGACCATGTTACTAGTGCTGGCCTTAGTGGGGGGCGCAACCCTAGGGCGTTTAGTCTTTGATTGGGGCTTTTTGACCCATTTTGGTCGTCGCTCCTATTCCTTCTATCTCTGGTACTATCCGCTCTTGACCGGCCTGCTCAAGGCACTGCCTCATACGGCTTGGACAGCCGTCTTAGTGCTAGTGGTTATCCTACTAGCTAGCGAAATCTTCTACTGGCTAGTTGAAGGCCGTGCCCCTCAGCCTGTCTGGACTTGGGGTCGTCGTTTTAAGACCGCCTGGACGCGTTTGAGACAAGGCGCGTGGCGCTGGCCAGACTGGTGTAAGGCTAGCCTAGGGCTAGTGGGAGCCATTGTTTTAGTAGTCGGCCTCTTGCTAGCAGCTGACTATCAACGCTTTGCCTTGTTTGAATTGGAGTACTTGGCCTTTACTAACAAGACCCATGTTCAAAAAGCCATTTATCCTGGGACTGAAGCTATGGATGCCCTACAGACCGATCTCAAGTCAGTGGACACGACCTTTAAGACCGACTATGTGACGCCACAGTCTCACCAAACCATCCTTGATAAGGCCATTAAAGCTAGTCAGGTTAATGCCGAAATGCAAGCCTTTTTGAGGAGAACAAGGAAGTTTTAGAGCAAGCCGCTGCCCTTAATCCAGAGCTTGTGGCTATGCTGTCACCAGTTGAAATCATCTATGCGACCACTCAAGAAGTATCGCTCTTTGGTGACTCGGTGGCCTTGCTTAACTCATCGACCTTCTCTGATATCTTCTGGCAAGGCAATACCTACGGTAAGGTCAGCCTGTCCGTCTATAACGGAGCGCAAGAAATTCTACAGGACCGTGTTTGGTCGGGTCTAGTTAAACCTAAAGTGGTTATCCAACTTGGGGTCAATGGTGGGCTTAGATACTGATTCAATGGATCAGCTCATGGCAATTTTACAGGGTAGAGAAGTCTATTTTGTAACCGTCCATAACGCGGATGGTGAAGACACGGAAGTGAATAGCTATATTAAAGACACTGCCCGTCGCTATCCAAATGCCCATGTAATTGATTGGCAAGCCTATCAAGTGGGACATCCGGAATGGTATGTGTCGGATGGCGTCCACCACAATGAAGTCGGCACCCTGCACTATGTGGCCTTTATCGCTCGTAGTCTCTATCAACAACGTTAAGACTCATCTAACCAAGCTGTCTTCTGTACAGCTTGGTTTTTTATGTGAGCCATGGCAAGAGGGCTAAGACTAGATAGTAGGCCAGGGCAATGGCTGGGACAAAGGGAATAGGTTGGTGCCAGCGCCTAGGCCGACTGCCAACCATCAAAAGACCAAGCCCGGCTGCCAGTCCCAAGAGCCAAGCCAGCGCCCTGAGTGGAAGAGACAGCCAGAGCAGACCCAGTAATTTGATATCAGCTCCGCCAAGCCAATGGGGATGCAAAATTTGGAGTAAGATGAGAAAGCCCAAGGCAAGGACAATCACCAGCATCTTCCAGCCATCCCAAGTTTGATAAAAGGCAAGGAAAGAAACTAAAAGGTAGGCAAGCAAGCTGTAAGATATCCGGCACCCAGTAAGCCCAGAGGTCGCAAGCAGCCATCACAGCAAGCAAGGCGAGTAAGATACTATATAAGCAGATTCGAGTAGGAGACCAGGCCTGATAAGCAGCTATCAAGACCACGCCGATAGCTAAGCTGCCTCCCGCCAACTCGCTTTGCCAGTAAATCGATGAGATTACATGGTGACAGTAAGGGCAACGGGAATGGAGGAGGGCTTGGGAAATCAGGGGGATGAGCTCTTTCCAGGAGAGAGGATGATGGCAATAATCGCAAGAGGAACGAGCCCGCCAATTAAAATGGTCAAAAACCAGTTGGTGGGCCAAACAAGGCACGAAAGAACCTAGGCAAGCCCCCAAACAAAAGGCTAAGATAAATCGCATATAGAGCACCTCCTTATATACTATATAGACTGAAAATGGAATGAAACACTAAAACTCATCAAAAAATCTGAAAAAATTTAGGCTATGACTTGACTAAAATGTAAATCTAAGCTATGATATATGAGTCGTTACAAGAGTCATTAGCTCAGTTGGTAGAGCATCTGACTTTTAATCAGAGGGTCACAGGTTCGAGCCCTGTATGACTCATTCTTGCTTTTTAGCAAGCTGTAGCCGGCTTAGCTCAGTTGGTAGAGCATCTGAATCGTAATCAGAGGGTCGAGGGTTCAAATCCTTTAGCCGGCATCGCCAACTTGCGGAAATAGTTCAGAGGTAGAACATCACCTTGCCAAGGTGGGGGTCGCGGGTTCGAATCCCGTTTTCCGCTTATGATAAGGCTAGAATCTTCTAGCAAAGCCCAGAGTACCGTCTTGTGTGGTGCTCTGTTTTTGTTTGCTGGATTAGGGTATAAGGAAAGGAGCCAAGGGGCTGCCAGGCTAGCGCTCGTGCAAGCCAAGAAGTCGTGATTAAGCTTTAGTTCGTCCATCTTGCTTTTTGAGTCAGCTTTTGCTAGAATAAGAGTAGGCAATGGCGGCGTCATGAATCGAGTCAGGACCGGAAGGTAGCAGCTATAAGT
>BNJT01000273.1_pt1 | contig 119303 bp, 142 predicted proteins | sample 8540491 | NCBI WGS metagenome assembly BNJT01 (sample SAMD00202455, study PRJDB9452) | human saliva metagenome | host: Homo sapiens | reverse complement strand
CTCATGACTGGCATTTTCCACAAAGGACTGTTGCTTCTGCATGCTCTCAAGCAGAGGACGAACACTGACCCTAGCTAGATAGAGACTGGCAAGTAAAGACAAAATCCAGAAACTTGCCATCACAATCACAATCAATTTCTCGTGCTTTTGACTGGCCTGCTCCAACTGACTGGTATTAATCAAGATAGCTGCATACTTGATATTGGTTGAAACCGAACTGATATTGGTTTCCATCAAAATCATGCGATAGATTTCTTCCTGTCCATAGCTATTAAAAACTTGAATCTGATAGATATGGCCTAGTTCTTTCTTTTCTAACTTAATCTTATCCAATCCCAAAAATCGATTTCCAGAAAGGAGTTGGGTAAAATTCTTATCAAAAAGAATAACCTCTGTATTGGAACTGACATTGGGTTTTATCTCAGTCTTACTAGTATCTGTAGCGGCATTCTCTAAATCTTTAATCTCTTCTGTTGCCCTATTTACAGCAAGCTGAATAACTGCTTGAGGATTTTCACTCAGTCCATGAAGCTTATCATCCACCGAAGTATAAAGACTCGAATGCATGACCTGTAAAATAATCAAGGTCATGGTAGAGAAAATCAGAGTGAAGACACCAAAGTTGCGGATAAAATAACTAAAGTCATCCGCATACCATGTTTTTTTTAGTTTACTGAACATCTTTTAAAATATACCCAACACTGCGCAAGGTTTGCAAATTCTCTGCAAAAGTGGTTCCTTTTAATTTCTTACGGACTTTTGAAACATAGACTTCGACAACCGAAATCGTTGTATCACTATCAAATCCCCATAGACGATCAAATCTGAGTCTTAGGCAAAATAACATTTTGATTTTGAAGGAAATAAACCAGTAAATCGAACTCTTTCCCCAGTAATTCGACTGGAGTATCTTCAACCTTAACGGTATTTGTTGACAAATTAACTACAATATTTCCATAAGTCAAGGTGTTTTCATTAAACTTACCTGAACGTTTGAGAAGGGCTTGAATCCGCATTTTGAGTTCTTCTAGGTAGAAAGGTTTGGTCAGATAATCATCCGCTCCCAGTTCAAATCCATGTCCCTTGTCATCCAAACTTTCCTTGGCAGTCATGATCAGAACTGGAGTCGTAATTCCCTTTTCACGCAATTCTTTCAAGACTTGGAAGCCATTTTTTTCTGGCAACATCAAATCGAGCAAAATCAAATCATAGACGCCACTTTCAGCTTCGTAGAGACCTTCTTCCCCATCAAATACCTGCATGACATCCGCAAAATCGTCTAAAAAGTCAAATACTGAATTTGACAGCCCTAGGTCATCCTCAACTAATAAGATTTATCATGAGAAACTCCTCCTTATTAAAACCATTATACCAAATTTGCCTTAAAAAAAACTCAACTCTCTGCATTTTACATGAGATAGCTGAGTTTTCTTTTTATTTTAGGCTTATTTATGCGTTTCCGTATTGAAGAACGACTGCTTCCACTGCAGCTTTTTCACGGTTAATCAAGTCAACACGCGCTGCAATTTCCTTGATTCCCATACCGATGTTACGACTAAGAGCAAGGTCAGAAAGTTGCGGTTCAAAGAATTCCTTGTACTCTGCCAAGCGTTGCTGAGTCTTAAATACGTGAGCAGGAAGGATAACAAAGCTATCAAAGCTCATATCTCCACCAAGAGCTGCCTTAATCCAAGCCCAGTTTTCACGAGCCCAAGACCAAGCTGTTTCCTGAGTTGCTTGATGAGCTAGGAATTGGTAATACCAAGCAGACAAGTCTTGTGGTTTAACCACAAATTTGTCCTTCCAAGAAGCAATCAAGGTTTGGATATTGTCCGCATCTTTACTATAGGCAAGAGCAGCTGCCAACTGACGTTTAAAGACAGCATCTGTTGCGTGCGTATAAGTATCAAGATAAAGTGCTAACAAGTCTTTGGTCTCATGATGTTTCATCTCATTGATCAGAACTTGTGAGCGAATGGCTGCTGGAAGTCCTGAAAGCTGATCCTTGTGAGCTTCGAAGATTTGGCTAGCAACTTGACTAGCTTCTGCATCATTTGAGCGAATCATCATAGAAACAGCCAGCTGACGAACCAACTCATCCTCATCTGATTCTCCGTCTTTAGCTTCAAAACCAAGACGGTCATAGTTGTGACGAGCCAATTTAGCAATCAAGGCTTTGAAGGCTCTTTCAGCTTCTGTTCCTTCATCGATAAAGCGCTCAAGAGCAGAAATTACTTCAGAAACAGCTGAAACGACAAGGTAAGATTCTTCCTTAGCAAGTTTATCAAGAACTGGGAGCAAGTCAGCATAAGAAATGTGCCCTGCCTCAGCAAGCAAACGACGTTCTTGGACGATTTGCAGTTTACTTGTGTTATCAAGATCAACTAGGTCAGCAAGAATGGCATCTAGCAATTCTCCTTGATAGTCTGTAATGTAATGGGCTGTATTTTCAGTGTTGAGACGAAGTGCTGTTTTGTTTTCTGCAAGAAGAGCTGCGTAGCCAGGGATTTCGATACTTTCAGTTTCAAGTGTATCAGGCAAACCTTTCCAGTTGCTATTGAGTGGCACTACCCAGAGACGGTTCTTATCTTCGTGCTCACCGATGAAGAATTGTTTTTGTGAAATCTTCAAAACATCATTTTCAACTTTGACAGTAAGAACTGGGTAACCAGGCTGTTCCAACCAAGAATCCATGAAGGCTGCGACATCACGTCCTGACGCTTGACCAAGGGCATCCCAAAGGTCACTACCAATGGTGTTGCTGTATTGGTGTTTTTCAAAGTAAGCGTGCAAACCTTTAGCAAAATCAGCATCTCCTAGCCAACGGCGAAGCATATGCATGAGACGGCTTCCTTTGGCATAGACGATAGCTCCGTCAAAGAGTGTATTGATTTCATCTGGGTGTTTGACTTCGACGTGAACTGACTGAACTCCATCAGTCGCATCGCGTTCAAGAGCGTGAGGCACTCCACCTGTTTGGAAATCTTCAAAAATATTCCAGCTTGGCTCAATGGCATCCACACAGACATATTCCATCATGTTAGCAAAGCTTTCATTGAGCCAAAGGTCATCCCACCATTTCATAGTAACGAGATTGCCAAACCATTGGTGAGCCAATTCATGTGCCACAACAAGGGCAACTTGTTGGCGACTAGCAAAAGTTGAGTTCTCATCTACAACCAAGCAAACTTCACGGTAAGTGACAAGACCCCAGTTTTCCATAGCACCTGCTGAGAAGTCAGGAAGGGCGATATGGAGAGATTGAGGGATTGGGTATTTGACTCCGTAGTAATCTTCGTAAAACTCGATGGAGCGAACGGCGATGTCCAGTGAGAAATCAAGGTTAGATAATGGGTGGGCTTTCGTTGAGTAGACACCTACAAGGGTACCGTTTTTAGTTTTAGCCGTCACACCTTGCAAATCACCCGCAACAAAGGCTAACAAGTAAGAAGACATGCGAGGTGTTGTTTCAAACTTCCAGATACCTGTTTCCTTGCGGTTTTCCACATCAATCTCAGGCATGTTTGACAAGGCCACTTCACCTTCTGCTTGGTCAAAACGTAGAGAGAGGTCAAAAGTTGCTTTGGCTTCTGGCTCATCCACACATGGGAAGGCTTCGCGGGCAAAGTGGCTCTCAAACTGCGTAGACAAGACTTCCTTCTTGACTCCATCAACTGTGTAGTAAGATGGGTAAATCCCTGTCATGTTGTCTGTGATTTTTCCTGAAAAAGCGATAACCACTTCAACTGAACCTGCTTCTGCAAGTTCGATATGAAGGGCTTCATTGTCATGGTCAACTGTGAATGGACGAGTTTCCCCTGCAGCTTCTACAGAGGCGATTTCCAAGTCTTTTTGGTGAAGGGAAATACGGTCACTCTGTGCTTGACCAGTGATGGTCACTTTCCCTGAAAACGTCTTGGTCTCACGACTCAAGTCTAAAAATAAATCATAATGTTCAGGAACAAATTGCTTAATAAAATGTTCAACTGCTTGCATAGTTTTCTCCTATTCTAAGTTTAAGAGCTAGAGCTCTTCTTCAAACAAACTTATTATATCATGTTTTGCTGGAGAAAAAAGGATTGGACGGCGATTTCCAAAACTTTCTTCCTTCTGATAGCCTACAGTGGGTAGACCTTGCGAAATTCTTCTAAAACAACCTTGCTTTCAGGTGTAAAAGTCAGTCCTGCTTCTTTCAGCCACTCGGCGAAACAATCCTCATGAACGTGACGCCAATAGGCTAAAGATTTGTCTCCCTCGCCTTCCTTAAAGGCATGTTGAGCAGAAACTTGATTGAAGGGCTGGACAGAAACCTTTGTAATTTCGACAATACAGACAGCCTGATTTTGACTATCTAAAATGACATCGAAGATCCCTTCTTGCGGAAGGGGTTCGTCCTCTAGTGCATAGAGATCGTAGGCTGATGCTGTTGCAGTCTTTTCGCCTCTTAAAACCAAATCTGCTAAAAGGTCTGCTTCCACTCCAAAAGCCCAAGCATCAATTTCATCTCCTATAGAGGGGTTAATTTTCTTGTATGCATTCCACATTTCTTGCGGTGTCATGGGTGCTCCTTTGTAATTTCTTACTTTCTTCTTTTATATGTTTGAGATGGTCTGGATGGTCAATCTCTAAATTAAAAATCTCTGGAATAGAACTATAATGGATAATACATTTGATATCCATCTGATTCATTTTTTGTATGAAAGAATCATTCAGATAGCCTGCTACAGCAAAGTCAATCTTTTTCATCCTTGCTTTATCCTGCATCTGTCTCAAAATATCCAACATAATTGGATTCTCCATATCATGCCATTGACTGTTTCTAACAGTCGCAAAAACAAAAGAAGTCAAATCATTCATTCCAACTACAATTTTTGAAATACCCGTTTCCAGTATTCTGTCCAAATTAAAATACGCTGACGGTAATTCAATCATCGTGCTAATTTTTCCAGTGAAACCATGCTGACGCAATACTCTAATAGCTTGCTTTAACTGCTCAGCATCATTGACAAAAGGAAAGATAACAGATAGATTGGGATTGTTTTGATAAACTTCTGTAACGACATGTGCTTCAGCCTGAAATTCATCCGGACACGCCAGCAAACGCCTAGTTCCTCTATATCCAAACAAGGGATGATTTTCATCAAAATACTCTTTAGTCCCCTTTAGACAATTAGCTTCTGTATTCGTTAATTCAGAAAAACGATACCAAACTTCTTCATCTGAGTACAGGGAACAGATAGTCTCTAGATAATCTTTTACAAATTGCTGACAACTTGCTAATATGATGTTTTGATTAAGCTCTCTCAACAAGTATTCCCCACGAATCATTCCAATATGGTGAAATAGTTGTGGGTAAACTTTTTCATCAAGTTTTTCGCCACTAAGGGCAAGTTGGTTTCTCATGTCCATTCACCTCGTCTTAAAAGATACAATATCAGATATCACTATATGAAACTTTCCTCTAGTTCAAAAGCTTCATAAGGTTCAACTAACTCATATCCTAAAAATTCTGCTACTTTTTTGGAAGCCTCATTACGAGCATCCCAAAGTGGAAACATATCTCTATTTAAACTCTCTAGAATCATTGCAGCACCAAGTTTTTTAGCAAATCCATTTCCTTGTTCGTTTGGTCTAGTTGCAACTTCCACTTCAACTGCTCCACGGTAAACTAACCCTGAGGAAATCCCAGAAATCACTTCATTATTTTTAAGAATCACAAAGCCAAATCCACCTTTTAAAACAAAATCCTGATAGGACTCAAAATCCCCCTGTAAATCTTGTGACCATTCTTCCTCAGAAAAGCAGTTATAAATATGATTATCAATAGGCACAATATTGTAACCTTCCTCTAAATGAGTAACTAGATTATTTAAAAATTCAACTTGAAAATTTGCCTTATCTTTAAAAGAATAGCGAGTAAAAGAATTTAGCCCCACTTTCCGATGCAGAAAATCTTGCCAATTGGTATTTTCTGAAATAATAATCTTATAATCTAAACCATATTTCCTAACAAAATCTTCCCAAAATCTGGAATCCAACTCCCCTGCTAGGTATAGAAAATTCCCAACATCATAAAAGCTTGTTGTCCTATCACTGTTTCGGTAGACAGTTCCGATTTGAGATTTAAGACCATAGAGAACCATATTTTTCTTCCATGTTTTAAATAGTTCCATTATCCCCCTACTTCACCTTCCAATTCATATACAAGGTCTTGTCCAATTCTGGAAATCCTAATAATTCAGACTTAACCTTCAAGATTAGTGGCGATTCATTTTCTTTGGAATAACTTCTAACAGTAAATCCTGTCTCTTCCAAAACTTCTCTAATCAGAGTTTCCGTCAGTCCTTCACCAAGTTGCTGACTGCCTCCAGGTAGGTTTAACCTATTTTTGTAAGGAACAGTGATTTTTTGAATACATAGAAGGTGCCCATGTCTATAGCAAACACCCTAAATTCCAAAGTGATTTTTAATTTCCATTAGAGCCGCCTATTTCAAACTCCAACCACCATCTATTGTCAAAATTTGTCCCTGCATGGCAGATGCCTTTCCACTGGCCAAAAAGAGACTGACTTCTGCCACTTCTTCTGGCTCAATCCAGCGCTTGATTGGTGTTTCACTAGCAACCCAGGCAGCCAATCCACCTGGTTCAAAGTCCGCAGCAGTCATAGCTGTCTTGACTGCTCCTGGAGCGATACCAAATACCTGAATCCCAGCTTCTGCATAGTCTAGAGCCAACTGCTTGGTGAAGCCAGCCAAGGCGTGCTTCGAAGAAGTATAAGCGTTTCCACCGCCACCTGCTAGGCTAGAAGCAATGGAGCACATATTGATAATGATTCCTTTTTTATTCTCCAGCATTTGTGTCAAATAATGCCGAGTCAACTCTACTGGAGTAACGTAGTTGATTTCAAAAATCTTTTGAATTTCCTGCGCTGATTGTTCCAATAGGGGTTTATAAGCATCCAACACTCCAGCAGTATTGCACAAAACATCAACCTGAGGACACCAATCAAAAATAGGCTCTAAGCCCAAGGTCAAATCTCTCTGTAGAAAGTGGAAATCACCCTCTAAGAGTGGATTTTCACCTTGGTCAACTCCATAAACTTGATAGCCCTTTTCTAAAAAGAGTCGAGCTTGAGCCAGACCGATCCCTGAACTCACTCCCGTAATCAATACACGTCTAGTCATGCACTTCTACCCAATCCGTCGCCAAAACATCACAAGGTGTCGGACTCCACATGGAAAAACCTTCTCCTTCTCCAGACACGTTGATTAGGAAATAAGGTGTCACTTCAAGTGCAACCCCGTTTTGTTCAATAGTGTCAAAAAGCTGCACATAGTTTTCAGCACCTCCCCAACCAGTTCGTACATATTTTTTCTTAGCCTTTAATCCAGGCAACATTTCTTCAAATGTCATGTTTTTCTCCTTTAATGTCAATAATTCTTCCCCTTCATTATAACAAAAAAACCGCTTTGCAACGGCTTTTTGACTGTGATTTATTTACATCTGCACCTAACGAATCAAGACAGACAAATGGTCACATAACAAAAAAACGTTTTCCAACGTTTTTTTTGACTGTGATTTCTTTAAATGCATTTTTTCCTAAGGCAAATTATTCCCTGCTGCAAGATAAATTTCATACCATTCTTTTCTTGTTAAGCTAAAGTTTGCCGCTTAGCTAACTTCTCTCAAGTGCTTAGGATTTGTGGTACCTACGACTGCCTGCATTTTTGCTGGGTAGCGTAACACCCAAGCGATAGCAATAGCTGATGGGCTCACACTGTATTTTAATGCTAATCGATTTAGGACTTGGTTTAGTTGTTGGAACTTCTCATTGCCAACAAAATTCCCTTTAAAATATCCGAACTGCAAGACTGACCATGCTTGAATGATCACATCGTGTAATTTGCAATATTCAAAAATGCTACCATCTCGCATAGCTGCTTGACTATCTTCCATATTAACATGAAAACCTGATTCAAAACCAGGTGTGAAAGCTGCACTTAATTGTAATTGATTGATCGATAGAGGCTGTTTGACTTCTTTCTTAAGCAATTCCATCATCATAGGATTTTGGTTGGACGCACCGAAGTCTCGAACTTTACCTGATGTATGTAGAATTTCAAAGGCTTCCGCCACTTGATCAGCTTCCATTAAAGCATCTGGTCGATGGAGAAGCAAGCTATCTAAATAATCAACCTGCAATCTTTTTAAAATTCCATCTACTGATCCTAGAATATACTCTTTTGAAAAATCAAAATAGGTAAATTCTTCAATGCGAATGCCACATTTGGACTGAATCCACATCTTTTCTCTTAAATCTGGACGATTTTTTAGGACAAGACCTAACAGTTCTTCACAACGACCACGACCATAAATATCAGCTAAGTCAAAAGCATTGATTCCAACAGAAAGTGCTGTTTCTACAAGCTCTTCAACTTCTTTTACAGACTTATCTTTTATTCTCATCATTCCGAGAACAATTTCTGATAATTCTTTGTCATCTTGACCAAGAGTTATGTATCTCATCAAATTTTTCTCCTTAAATTTCTAACATTCTTCCCTTCATTATAACAAAAACCGCTTTGCAACGGCTTTTTGACTATATTTCACTCCATTTTATCTTCTTAAACCCACGGAACAAGACAAAGATTCCAATAAAGAGAACAGCTAAAGGAATGAATTTTGTAAGGAAAACATTTGAAATTCCCATCCACTCATAGTAACGAAGCAGAGATCCTACCACAAGATGGGCAATAATCATACTGACAAAGGGACGAAAGACCGCTTCTTTCCAATTCCAAATACTGATGACTAGAGAAGGCGTAAAGACAAGGAAACTATCCCAGGGAGCAGGAAGATAAAAGTCCCCTTCTTGTACAAAACTTCCTATTCCTACATATCCCAGAACAACTAGCAGAACAAGAATCCCAACGACAATATAGGTGCCAATTTTCATTTTAGGAGAATCTTGGACTAAGCCCCAACGTAAGATTGTAGCCACAAGCCCAAATCCAATCAGAAAAAGAAGAAGTTGCCCTAAAAAAGTAAGCAAATTGACTGTTAAGAGAGGACCTTTAGAAAAATCACCCAGTAGATGATAGTAACGTAATACCGCTAATACAAGAATTGGTGTCAAAAGGGACTCTTTAATAGAACTGCGTGGTGCTTCCTTGAGAATCTCTTTCATTATTTTTTTAGGATTCTTACCTAGATAATCCTCTGCACTCATGCCATCTCGTTCTGCTTCTGAAAAATCTAACATCATCAAATAAATCTGCTCTCTGAGATAGTCTTCTTCATAGAGAAATCCAGCAAGATTAAAACTATCCCACAATTCCTCAAAATACTGCTGATTCTCCTCAGAAAACTCATGCAACAAATTGTTTGTTTCTTCATAATACTTCATTTTCTTCATGCTTTAACCCCCATTCTTAATCCCTTCTACTTTTTGACTCAAATCGTCCCATTGTTGCCAAAAGACCGAGACACGCTCTTCTCCTTCTTTGGTTAACGAAAAATACTTCCGATCTGGACCATCTGGCGATGGGCGCATGTCGCCTCTTATCCATTGATTTTTTTCTAACTTTTGCAACAAAGGATAAATAGTTCCTGGAACGATAGTGTCAAATCCAGCCTCTCGCAAAGTTTGAACCAACTCATAACCGTATCGCTCTTTTTGACCAATCATATCCAAGACACAACCTTCAAGAACACCTTTTAATAGTTGAGTTTCCTTCATCCCTTCCCCCTTCTATCTATTTTGTAATGCCTACTAGTAGCTTCATCTATAATATACCACTTCCACACTAGTTTGTAAAGCATAATAGTAGCTTCATCTATAATATACCACTTCCACACTAGTTTGTAAAGCATAATAGTAGCTTCATCTATAATATACCACTTCCACACTAGTTTGTAAAGCATAATAGTTAAATAAAAAACAGAACTAGCACGAACTAGTCCTGTCTACTTTTACCCAATCACACTTCCGTTTGGTACAGCTGAATCAACTGTGAGAAGGGTTAATTTTCCATCATGCTCAGCTGAGAGAATCATCCCTTGGCTGACATATTTTTTCATCATTTTACGTGGTTTGAGATTGGCAACGATTTGAACTTTCTTGCCAACCAATTCTTGTTCATTTGGATAGTATTTTGCAATTCCTGAAAGGATTTGACGATCTTCACCATCACCAGCATCCAAGCGGAATTGAAGCAACTTATCTGAACCTTCTACTTTAGACACTTCTTTGACCTCTGCGACACGGATTTCGACCTTATCAAAGTCTTCAAACTTGATTTCTTCCTTGTTTAGTTTGAGTTCAACTTCATCTGGATTCCATTCTTTTTCGACAGCTGGCTTGTTGCCTTCCATTTGTTCCTTGATATAGGCGATTTCTTCTTCCATATCCAGACGTGGGAAGATTGGTGTTCCTTTGGCAACTACAGTCACACCTGCAGGGAAATCAGCCAATTTCAAGTTCTCAAGGCTCGCTACTTCATCCAAGCCAAGTTGAGTCAAAACTGCACGACTGGTTTCCATCATAAACGGCTCAATCAAGTGAGCTACGACACGAAGGCTGGCTGCCAAGTGACTCATAACACTTGCTAATTGGTCACGATGAGCTTCATCCTTAGCCAATACCCATGGAGCTGTTTCATCAATGTATTTATTGGTACGAGAGATAAGGGTCCAGACTGCTTCAAGGGCACGTGGGTAGTCAACTGCTTCCATGTGAGTATGGTAGTCAGCGATTGATTCAGTAACTACTTGATCAAGAGCATTGTCAAATTCTGTCACGCCCTCTTCATAGGCTGGGATTTGCCCATCAAAGTACTTATTAATCATAGAAACCGTACGGTTGAGGAGGTTTCCAAGGTCATTGGCCAATTCGTAGTTGATACGGCCTACATAGTCTTCTGGAGTGAAGGTTCCGTCTGAACCAACTGGAAGGCTACGCATGAGGTAGTAACGAAGTGGGTCCAGTCCATAGCGCTCTACCAACATTTCAGGATAAACAACATTCCCTTTAGATTTAGACATTTTGCCATCTTTCATGACGAACCAACCGTGGGCAATCAAACGTTCTGGCAATTTGATATCCAACATCATAAGAAGGATTGGCCAGTAGATTGAGTGGAATCGAAGGATGTCTTTTCCTACCATGTGGAAGACTGTTCCATTCCAGAACTTGTCAAAGTTACCATGTTCGTCTTGACCGTAGCCAAGAGCTGTCGCATAGTTAAGAAGAGCATCAATCCAAACATAGACAACGTGTTTAGGATTTGATGGTACTGGCACGCCCCATGTAAAGGTTGTACGAGAAACCGCCAAATCCTCTAAACCTGGCTCGATAAAGTTGCGAAGCATTTCATTCAGACGACCATCTGGAGTGATAAATTTAGGATGAGCTTTGAAAAATTCGACCAAGCGGTCTTGGTATTTGCTGAGGCGAAGGAAGTAAGATTCTTCTGAAACCCATTCAACCTCATGACCTGATGGAGCAATACCGCCAGTCACATTTCCAGCTTCATCACGGAAAACTTCCGCAAGCTGGCTTTCTGTAAAGAATTCCTCATCTGATACTGAGTACCAACCAGAGTATTCACCCAAATAGATATCATCTTGAGCAAGCAAGCGCTCAAAGACTTGAGCCACTACTTTTTCATGGTAGTCATCAGTTGTACGGATGAATTTATCGTATGAGATGTCTAGTAATTGCCAGAGTTCTTTGACTCCAACTGCCATCCCATCAACATAGGCTTGAGGGGTGATTCCAGCTTCTTCCGCTTTCTGCTGGATTTTCTGACCATGTTCATCAAGACCTGTCAGATAAAAGACATCGTAACCCATCAGGCGTTTGTAACGTGCTAGGACATCACAAGCAATGGTTGTGTAGGCAGATCCGATATGAAGTTTTCCAGATGGATAGTAAATCGGTGTTGTAATATAAAAAAATTCTTTTTCAGACATAATTTTTTTCCTTTCCAGGCAAATGAAACCTGTTTTTTTCTAACACTTCATTATATCACATTTTTTTAAGGATTTTCGATAGGGAAATCCATACAAAAACAAGATGGACAAGTGTCCATCTTGTTGATCTTATTCATAACGGAGAGCTTCGATTGGATCAAGTTTCGATGCCTTGTTGGCTGGCAAGACTCCAAAAACGATACCCACACTAGCCGAAACTGCAAGACTAAATAGGGCAACTGGGATTGATACTCCAACTTCTATACCCGCAATCAAGCCTTGCAATAGCAAACCTGCTAAGGCAGTTAAACCACTTGCAATTGTCAAGCCAATTAATCCACCTAACAAGGTCAAAATCATGGATTCAATCAAAAACTGGATTAAAATATTGGCACGAGTTGCACCCAAAGCCTTACGGAGACCAATCTCACGGGTACGCTCTGTAACAGAAACCAGCATGATATTCATAACACCAGTTCCTCCAACAAAGAGGGAAATACCTGCAATGGCACTAATAATCGTCGTCATAAAACTAAACGATTGTTGAACTTCTGCAAATGCAGCTGACTCATCTGATACTTGATATTCTCCCTGTTGCAAGCCAGCAAGCTCTGTCATTTTTCGTGCTAATTCTGGACCCAGAGTTTGAGTCAAGCTTGTGTCATTCACTCGAAAGACAATACTAGCAATTTCATCTACATTAAAATTCGCAGCAAGGGAGATATTTGTGGTAATAGGCAAGCCACCAAGACCATACATTTTTGAATTTTTAGATTCTGGGCTAGTATAAACACCAATGACTCGATAACTAAAACCATTGACTTCCACAACCTTGTTAATAGCCTCTTGAGGAGATCCAAATAGACTAATGGATAATTCTTCATCAAGCAAAATGACACTTGCAAATTCTTTGAAATCTTGTTCTCTCAGACTACGTCCTGCAAGAATTTCATTGTTAACAGCCTCCATATAAGTTCTGTTTCCACCTGTCAAATTGGCATTTTCAACCTTTTTATCTTTATAAGTCAATATGGCGTTCGTTGAGTTGGTTACATAGTAGTTATCCACTCCCTTGAGTTTGGCTGCCTCCTTGACCCAAGATTCTTGCGGTTTTGGTGGTTCAACATGAACTTCCTCTTCTTTTCCAGAAACCGTAAAAGCTGATTGTTTCTGAGTAAAAGACCCATCTTTGCTTTTTTTAGAAGAGAAAAAGACACTGATATTTTTCTGAGATCTGGTCATGCTTTTATTGAGATATCGAGACATGGAATCACCCAGAGCCATAATCACAACAACTGATGAAACACCGATAATAATCCCAATCATGGTAAGCAAAGAACGCATCTTATGTGCCATGATAGATGAAAAGGCAAATTTCAGATTCTGCATCTTAGTTTTCCTCCTTTTCTAACTGAGCACTGTCAGACGAAATGACTCCATCTCGAATGACAATCTGACGTTTGGCATAAGCAGCTATTTCAGGCTCATGCGTTACCATGATAATGGTTTTTCCTTCTTTGTTCAAGTCAACCAATAGTTGCATAATTTGATTCCCTGTTTTGGTATCCAAGGCTCCTGTCGGTTCGTCTGCTAGGATAATAGAAGGATTGTTTACCAAGGCACGCGCGATAGCCACACGTTGCTTTTGACCACCAGATAATTCCGAAGGCAAATGATGACTACGTTCTGTCAATTCAACCTTATCTAGATATTCCTCAGCTAACTTGCGACGTTTTGAAGCCGAAACTCCTGCATAAATCAAGGGCAATTCTACATTTTGTAGAGCATTGAGTTTGGATAAAAGAAAGAACTGCTGGAAGACAAATCCGATTTGTTGGTTGCGGACCTTAGCTAATTGTTTTTCACCAAGGCCAGCTACTTCTTGGCCTTCAAGATAATATTCTCCACTGCTTGGTGTATCCAACATGCCAATGGTATTCATTAGAGTAGACTTACCCGAACCTGATGGTCCCATGATGGCAACGAATTCACCCTCATTCACTTCAAGGTTAATATTTTTGAGTACCTGCAGTTCTTGGTCACCATTACGATAACTTCTGCAGATATTTTTTAGACTAATTAGTTGCTTCATCAGCCTTCACCTCTTTTCCTTCCTCTAGAGAAGACGTTGGGTTACTGATGACCTTGACTCCATTTGTCAGACCTGAAGTGATTTCTTGGTTGTCTGCATCAGCATTACCCAAACCAACTTCCACTTTCTTGGCCTTTTTCTGCTCGTCAAGCACCCAGACATAGTTCTTATCATTTTCAGTCACAACACTTGTTAGAGGAACCAAAATGGCTTTAGTCTTGTTCTTCACCTCAACACTTACTGAGAATCCTTGTTTCAAGTCACCGATTTCACTTGTAACATCAATGGTATATGGATATTTAGAACCAGAATTACCAGCAGCTGCGGTAGCTGTACTTGCTGCTTCGCCATTGTTTTTAGGGTAATCAGAGATATAGCTAATCTTACCAGTCCATCTCTTATCTTGATAAACTTTAGAAGTAAAGGTTACTTCTTGACCTACAGATAGGTTTGCAAGATTGTATTCAGATAATTCCCCCTTAACTTGCAAGTTTTCATTACTTACGACATGCACTACCACCTGGCTAGCTCCAGTTGGAGATTTAGAAACATTACGGTTGACTTCGACCACAGTTCCCTCTAAGGTACTGAGAACCGTCATTGCATCCAACTGACTTTGAGCCTTGCTTAATTGCGCTGCTGCATCTGCACGAGCATCACGAGCATCACCTAGTTGTGCATCAATAGATGACACTGAATTTCCTGAGACTGGAGTTGGAGTTTGGGCTGCTACACCTTCGCCTCCTGCTGGTACTGGTAACTGGGGAGCTGAAGCAGCTTCATTTCGTGCTTGATTGAGTTCATTGATATGACGATCTGCCTTCGCAACTGCTCGACTCGCTGAATCATAGGCCGCCTGGGCTTCTGAACTACTGTACTTGACTAAAGCCTGCCCTTCACTGACTTTATCACCCACAGAAACAAGGATTTCATCTAAATCACCCTTACTAGCATCAAAATAAACATATTGTTCATTTTTTGCTGTTACTGTCCCTGATAATAAAACAGAGGATGCCACGCTTCCTTCCTTGGCAACAACAAGATGAGTAGCCTCATCTTTTACAGCAGTCTGAGAAGGTTGTCTAAAGAGCAAAATGCCCCCAGCACCCAATACAACCACACTTGCAGCACCGATTGCTGCATACAATTGCCACTTTTTAGCTTTACCATTCTTTTTCATAATGAAACTCCTTTTTGATTTAAAGTTCTTAACAATATTATACAAAAATTATCAATTTGAAACAATAACATTTCAGAACGAAATAATGACATTTCAGGATTTAATTATTGTTCGGAATTTATTTTACAATCGTTGTACTAGTTATATAATACACTTTATTTTTCTTTTTTGCAAGCCTTTTCTTTAATTTTTTTGAACGTAGCAGATTTTTGCAATCAGATAAAAAAAAAGATAGAATATGACTATCAAAAAATGACACTCTACTATTTAAAAGAGTACAAAGGAGTTTTCAATGAGAGAATACGATATCATTGCTATCGGTGGAGGTAGCGGAGGAATTGCTACCATGAACCGTGCTGGTGAACATGGAGCCAAAGCGGCCGTTATTGAGGAAAAGAAACTAGGTGGAACCTGTGTCAATGTCGGCTGTGTTCCTAAAAAAATTATGTGGTACGGAGCGCAAATCGCTGAGACTTTCCATCAATTTGGAGAAGACTACGGCTTTAAGACTACTGATCTTAACTTTGACTTTGCAACCCTACGTCGCAATCGTGAAGCCTACATTGATCGCGCTCGTTCTTCTTATGATGGCAGTTTTAAACGCAACGGAGTAGACTTGATTGAAGGTCATGCTGAATTTGTAGATTCTCATACTGTCAGCGTAAATGGTGAACTGATTCGTGCTAAACATATCGTGATTGCTACTGGTGCCCATCCAAGTATTCCAAATATTCCTGGTGCTGAGCTAGGTGGCTCTTCTGACGATGTATTTGCTTGGGAAGAATTGCCAGAATCAGTTGCCATTCTAGGCGCTGGTTATATCGCTGTGGAATTGGCTGGCGTGCTCCACACTTTTGGTGTCAAGACAGACCTCTTTGTTCGTCGTGATCGTCCTTTACGTGGTTTTGATTCTTACATCGTTGAAGGTTTGGTCAAGGAAATGGAAAGAACAAACTTACCACTTCACACTCACAAAGTCCCTGCCAAGTTAGAAAAAACTGCTGAAGGCATTACCATTCATTTTGAAGACGGAACTAGTCACACAGCTAGCCAAGTTATCTGGGCTACTGGTCGCCGTCCAAACGTTAAGGGCTTGCAACTTGAAAAAGCTGGCGTGACTCTAAACGAACGTGGCTTTATCCAAGTGGATGAATACCAAAATACGATTGTTGAGGGAATCTACGCTCTAGGTGACGTAACGGGCGAAAAAGAACTGACTCCAGTTGCTATCAAGGCTGGACGTACTTTGTCTGAACGTCTCTTTAACGGCAAAACAACTGCAAAAATGGACTACTCAACTATTCCAACTGTTGTCTTTTCACACCCTGCTATCGGAACTGTTGGCTTGACAGAAGAGCAAGCTATTAAAGAATACGGTCAAGACCAAATCAAGGTTTACAAATCAAGCTTTACTTCTATGTACTCTGCTTGCACTTGCAACCGTCAAGAAACTCGTTTCAAATTGATCACAGCTGGTTCAGAAGAAAAAGTTGTCGGACTTCATGGAATTGGTTACGGCGTTGATGAAATGATTCAAGGATTTGCCGTTGCTATCAAAATGGGAGCAACCAAGGCAGACTTTGATGCAACTGTGGCAATTCACCCAACTGCATCTGAAGAATTTGTAACCATGCGTTAATCAAAACAAAAGAAGCAGAGCAAAAAACACTTCTAAATATCAAAAAGCGAGTATTGCCGTAGTTGGAGATACTCGTTTTCTTATGTTTTATTTTATAGTATGTTGAAATAAGATATGCAAAAATCAATTAACAAACCATAGCAAAATACAAGGATTATAATACAATCACTTATTCTTTTTCTTTAAAAAGATTCATATATTTTTTTTATATAAGTCTTTTATCTCTTTTTTTCTTAGAATTCAACTCTTCGTTACCGTAGTCAAAAATTTGCTACTACAAATCCCTCGTCAGCATTAGAAAAAAAGTAAAAAATTCTATTCCAATGAGTTTATTATGCTTAGAGTCCTCTATAGTGTCTCCTAAACCATTATTGAATTTCTTCACTTCTTCTTCACGAACTCCGACCCCCCGCAGCAGCTCCATTTGCAATGATGTTTGAAAATACTTCTTCTGAAGATGCTAATTCTTTCACAGTTATGAAGTATATAGCTTCTTCCGTTTCTACTTGTCTCACTTTATTCCATTTTTCTGTATCACTAGAAGAAAGCGTATAGACTATTAACTCCAGTGTTGGTTTATTGGTATTTTCTTTTTGTAATCATTTGTTTTTCCAAAGAAGAAAAATAGCAAGTAGCCCAGCTACAAAGATCAAAGCAATATAAATTATCTTTTTCATACCTTATACCCTATATCTTTCATGTCAATTATCACATCAACTTCGTTATAGACAGCTGGATCATGTGTCGCTATAATTACATATTTGTCTTCATCTCTTTCATTCAATAATAAACGAATAATTTCTTTTCCAATCTCACCATCTAAAGCTCCTGTAGGCTCATCTGCTAAGATAATTTTTCGTGGTTTCATTAACATTCTGGCAATAGCTACACGTTGAGCCTGCCCTCCAGACAATTCATATATTTTTTGATGTAAATAGTCATTTGACAGTCCTACTTTTTCAAGTACATCAGTTATTGTTTTTTTGTCTTTAGTGATAAGTTTCAAATTATCATATACTGTTTTGTTATCTATTAAAGAATAATTCTGAAATACATATCCAACAGTATTTTTAAAAAAAGTTCTTTCTTTTATCTTCCAAATATCTTGTTTATCAACTAAAACATTCCCACTGTCAATTTTTTCTAATCTTCCTATAATGTTAAGAAGGGTGCTTTTACCAGAGCCAGAACCTCCAATCAATGCATAACTTTTTCCAGATTCAAATTTTAAATTTAAGTCTGTAAAGATCTTTTTTGAGCCGAAACTTTTTGAAACGTTCAAAAGGTCAATTGTCATGTTTCATCTCCTTTTAAAATTTTAGTATAGCTTTCAGATAATTTTCTAAAACTCATGATTATTGACAACATCAAAACGAGCAGAGAAGCGAGACCAATATATAGCAACTCTATTTGACCTGTCATAAGAAATGTAAATAGGATAACTATTGTAATAGTCATCATAAAATACTTGAGACTTGAAATTGCTATATATGTTTTTGACAGACCCAAAATAATTTTTTTCACATATTCATTCTGTTTTAGGGCAATATAAAGTTGGACATATTGATAAATGAGTATAAAGACAATACTGTAAATTATCTTCTGCAAAATTTGTGAAAGTAGAATTTGGTGCTCTAAGGACTGGATCTTTAATTTCACAATTTGGTAAACATCTACTGGATTCATTGAAAAATTCAACTGGCTAGCCATTTCATTTATTTTATTTACCGCCTCAGGACTAAAAAGAGACTTATATGTTATATTACTAGCCAAAGAAAACTTGTTGTTTTCAATCATTTTGTCCGTATCTAACACAACAACAATGTTATCTTTACTATCTGCTACACTTGCGATTGGTAAAAACTCTTTCATTTTATGATTATCATCAGCATCTTCATTAAAATAAAAAATTTTTTTCCCATCAGGAATTATTTGTACTGCAATTTCTTCTTTTGTATAGTTTGTTCCAATAAATTGTTCTGCTACAACTGTATTTTCAATAGATTTCTGATTTTCTTTCCATTTCTCAGGAATATAGATGGTTGCTATCTTATTATCTAAAAGATGATAGTTTGTTCCATTCACTTTATTTTGTAGGTTAGCACCTGTTTGATTGATATAAATCAACTCTTTATTTATTTCTGGATTCGTTATTCCGTCATTTTCTAATTGTTTAGAAAAGTCTTCTAAAACATGAGATGTTTTCATGAAATCTGGAACATATGCCTTAGATCGGTCTATATATAAATAATCTAAGTTTTTTAAGGCAGCAGCTATCTGTAGATACTGACCATCCGAATCATTAACTTCTCCATTTTTAGTAGAGTTACTTTCAATTCCAAGGAACTCAATCCTTCTCCAGTCTTTTACTGTGTCCCATGGTACTAAATTCTGTAGCTGGATGTTAATACTGGATTGACTACTCTTTGTTTCTTGTAAAAAAATTCCTGAGACAATGATGATAATCGAAATAATGGCAAGCCATACGACAAAAATAAGTTTATTTTTTGCCTTGTTTTTAATAATTTCAATAGGCTTTTCAACCTGAATCGTCAACCAAAATAAAACAAAAGTAATGAGATCAATGATTTGAAATAGTATAAAATTCGTTAAAAGCAGAGAGAAAAATAACTTAGAACTATAGGTGAAGAAACCATTTCCCAAAAAAGAACTGTAAGAAATCATCAATAAAGCCATCATAATCAGTTCAAAAATAAGAGAAATGCCATACTCTCTTCTTAGATCATATACAGGCAAGCCCAAAGAACGTCGTATCACTCCTTCTTTAATCTGCTTCGTTCTAACAACAAATAACACAACTAATAAAGTTAAGTAAATCGAACTCATTAACAGTATTCTTAAAGTTCCAGTAAATTGTAAGATTCCTCCTATATACCAAGGATAAGCCATATATACTGTTTGCAACCCCGTCATCGTAAGTGGTTTCAAACTATCTATATCCATTTTCCCAAGGGTGTAATACATCCCTATTATTGGTGCGGACTTTAATTGTTCATTATTTACATCATCAAAATTTACATACTTCAACTGACCCGAACTCTGAACGATTGGCTTGTAAATGGTAACCTTTTCCCTTTTTGATACGTCACGAACCATTTCGTATATTTCGTTATTAGAAAGATTACTTTTTCCTTGAATAGAAAAAGCACCATCAATTGGTAAAGGTACGGGGGTTTCAGTATCGCTGATAGTGACCAGACCAATTGCAGCGATCAAACAAAAGAAAAATCCAATGATACATAATTTTAATTTCATAAGCACTTACCATATTACAAAAAGACCCTATCTTATAATCGGGTCTCTTGTTTTTCATAAATTATTTTTTTAAAAATCTATAATAATCCCAATATGCATTTAATCGAATATCGCTCCAAGATTTTTTTGCACTTGAATATGCCCATCCATAATCTTTTTTATCATAAGCTTTAACGGTTCCCCAATAATTCGTTACTGAAGATTTTGAACCAATATTATTTGGAGAACTAACAAAGTAATTTGAATAACCATAGCTATTATCTACACCATACTGCCATACATCAATAATGGGATATGGAGCAGGGTGTGCTGTAGTTGCACTAACAACACTAGCTGCAGTAGCAAAGCCAAAACTTAAAACACTTGCAACTAGAAAAACAGATGCTTTCTTATTAATTCTTTTTTTTCATTTTACTTTTCCTTGAAGTTAAATATTTGATGAAGATTAAATAATAGTCCCTTTTTAGTCCTTCCATATTACTTTAATATGAATTGATTATATTTAGGTTTTTAATCACCGTTACGGTATCTAGAGTCGTTAAAATATCTCATAACTACCCCTCCTTTTAAAATTGAACATATCTAGATGTATCCGTTTACATTTGTAATTGTAGTACTTATTTTTTAGTTTGTCAAGTATTTATAGTATATTTTTTTTGATAAAATGGGATTATCTATAAAGGCGATTTTCGAATCAACAAAATAATTATCCAACTTAAGCAGTAAGCAAAATCGGCAGTTACAGTTTTTGTTACCTTGTTTTTAAAAATCGGTTGACAATGATTCTTCTATGAGTATAATAGTTACTATACATCAGAAAAGAGGTTAACTATTTTGAAAAAAGCTCACGTTTATGCTATCCCTGCTATTGGGGCTGCTCTCATTGCTGTTTTGGCACAAATCAGTCTTCCAATTGGACCTGTTCCCTTCACTCTGCAAAACTTTGCAATCGGCTTGATTGCTACTGTCTTTAGACCGAGGGAGGCTCTACTTTCTGTTGGACTCTATCTTCTTCTAGGTACTATCGGTCTTCCTGTCTTTGCAGGAGGTGGAGCTGGTTTTCAAGCTTTAGTTGGTCCTACTGCAGGCTATCTTTGGTTTTATCTCGTTTACTCTGGACTTACTTCCTCTCTAACCAACAGCAAGAGTGGTGTTGTCAAGATTTTTCTTGCAAACCTCTTGGGTGATGCCCTTGTCTTTGTCGGAGGGATTCTCAGCTTGCATTTCCTAGCTGGAATGGCATTTGAAAAAGCTCTTGCTGTGGGAGTTCTTCCCTTTATCATTCCAGATCTTGGTAAAATTATTGCTATTAGTTTTATTAGCCGTCCATTACTTCAACGCCTTAAAAATCAGGCTTACTTTACTAACTAAAAAGGATATTGAGTTATCATGACTCAATATCCTTTTCTTTCATTTTGAAAACTTAGTTGCCTTTAAAGGCATCCACCATCGTTTGAAATTCTTCATTTGAGAGAGTAATCCCTTTGCCCATTTTAGTATGGTCTGGACTCCAAGCACGAATATCAAACTTTGCAGGAGCACCATTAAAGCTCACACGGTTGATTTCCTTGGTCCAACCTTTTTCGTTTTCAGAGAGAGTCAATAAGTGCTCTTCGATTTCAAATGTAAATTCTGCCATTTTCTTCTCCTTTTTTAGCTTTCATTTGATTATTCGTAAAATCTTGTGGATTTTAGGAAAATTTTATATAATATTGATATAAAAGAAGGGAGGCCAATATGAGACATAAATTCCAGCAAGTTCTAGATAAAATACATGATTTTTTAAATGGACATGAAGAACCAGACCATACTGAAAGCAACTCCCTTACAGCTACTATTGAAGAGGCTATCCAGAAACAAACCGCTGTTCACCTTATATTGTCTGAGACAAGTTTTACAGGTGACATCATCAAATACGATCAGCAACGCCAGCAAATTATCGTGAAAAATTTTGCCAAAAATGTGACCCGTATTATCCGCATAAGCGATATTCAACGCCTGCGATTTGTCCCTTCAACTGTCCAAACAGCCCAAAAAAATAGATTTAAGAAAGAGTGAGATGTAGTTGCTTCATCCCACTCTTTTTTCTTAGCGAATTTGTTCAAAATGTAAATGAACTGCGATATGATCTCCATAACCACTTCTTTCCAAGTCACGTTGTAGACGATAGGAAATGTAGTGTTCTGCAATGGTAATGTAACCTGCACCCAGCAAACGATGTTCAACCATAGACTGAATCATGCTAATGGTCGCACGTTCCACCTTGGCTTCTTCCAAATCCAAAACCACTTTCTTAGTGACTTGTGCAAGGTTTTGACGCAAATCATCTGTCAATACATAGACTGTCTGGGCTGCCTTTAAGATAGCTTGGTAAATCTTGTCTGGATTAAATTCAGCAATTTCTCCATCACGTTTGATTACTTGCATAGGTTTCTCCTTTATTATTTGTTTTCTTTAATTTCTGCCAGCATTTTTTCTTCTTCTGCTGTCAGTTGATAATGTTCAAGCAAATCCGGTCTGCGTTCATAGGTTTTCTTTAAACTCTCATACAGGCGCCACTGACGAATCTTTTCATGGTGCCCGCTCATCAGAACATCTGGGACAACCATGCCTCGATAATCATAGGGACGCGTGTACTGAGGATACTCGAGAAGCCCAGAAGAAAAACTATCATCTTGGTGGCTAGACTCCTTGCCAATCACTTCTGGAATCAGGCGTACTGTAGCATCAATCATGGTCATAGCTGCCAATTCCCCACCAGTCAAGACATAGTCTCCCAGGGAAATCTCATCTGTCACCAAGGTCTTAATACGCTCATCATAGCCCTCATAGTGACCACAGATAAAGATCAGTTCCTCTTCTTGAGCCAAATCCTCAGCATAAGCCTGATCAAACTGCTTTCCAGCTGGATCGAGGAGAATAACGCGCGGATTTTTCTTTTCAATAGCATCAAAGGCATCGAAAATGGGTTGGGCTCGGAGCAACATCCCCTGACCACCTCCGTAGGGCTCATCGTCTACATGGCGGGCCTTTTCAGCATTTTCTCGAAAATTATGATACTGGATATCCAAGAGCCCTTTTTCTCGAGCCTTTCCTACAATTGAGTGCTCCAGTGGAGAAACATCTCTGGAAAGAGGGTTAAAATATCAATCTTCATCGTCTAACCCTTCTAAGATTTCCACATCGACGCGGTTATTTGGAATATCAACATTGAGAACTACTGGTGGGATATAAGGCAAGAGCAAGTCACGCTTGCCTTTTCGCTTGACCACCCAGACATCGTTGGCACCTGGTTGCAGGATTTCTTTGATGGTTCCAATCAAGTTATCACCCTCATAGACTTCCAAACCGATAATCTCGTGATAATAAAATTCACCATCGTCTAGGTCATTCAAATCTTCCTCAGCAACCTTGAGACTGTATCCCTTATACTTTTCAATAGCATTGATATGGTACATATCTTTGAATTTAATAATGTCAAAGTTCTTCTGTTTACGGTGGCTAGCAATGGTCACTGTTTGAACAAACTGATCTTTTTCATCAAACAAAGCCAGCTCAGCCCCTTTTTTAAACCGTTCTTCTGCAAAATCCGTCACAGACAAGACTCGCATCTCACCCTGCAACCCCTGTGTATTGACGATTTTCCCAACATTAAAGTAGTTCATCTTGTCTCCTGTAGTCTCCTTCTTTCCATCTTATTCTGACAATTCTCGAATAATAGTCGCAATTTTTTCGGCTTCAGACCACTGTAAATAATGGTGATTCCCTCCTAAAATGAGTTTAGTATTGGAAGTCCAATATTTTGATTCTCTGTACTCTTTTTCTCTATAAACCTGACAAAAAATAAATACAGGGGTATAAGCTTCTATCGACAAATTCTCAAAATCTTCCTTAGTAATCTCTCCAGATATCTGAAATCCTGGATCTTGATTTTCCAACTCTGAGCCTTTTTCCTGCATTATTTCCCAGATTTCTTTATTAATTTCAGGGCTAAATGTTGCTTGAGTTAAGTTCTTAAAATAAAGTTCAGGACCATACTCGTCAATCAGTCTCATCTGCTCTTCCATTTCTGGATAAGGATTTTCTGAAAAATCAGCAAACATGACTTTTTTAGTTGTCGGTTCAATTGCTACTAAAGCCTGACACTTAATTGGTTTGTTGAGCAATTTACAAGCTAAAATTCCACTCAAACTATGTACACAAAGTATATATTCAGAAATCCCTAATTCTTCAAATACTTCATAAACCGCATCTGCAAGATTATCTAGATTTTTTCCAGCTTGGTCATGAATCGGACTCCTACCTGTGTTCGGAAAATCAATTGTCAAATAACCAATTGTAGGAGGAAGTTTTTCAAGTATAAGTGAAAAATTTTCATAACTTGGTAGAAAACCTGCGCCACTTAAACAAACTAGTATTTTCTTTTGCTTTTGATAAGTAACAGAGAGACTACCAATCTCTGTAGATACTTCAAACCTCTTCATAAAGAAATCCACTCGTTCTATATAATGAATTATTAAAAATCCTTATCCTTTATTTTATCACGTTCCATGGATTTTCTCAAGTTGGAGTAAGAGTACAATACCTTTACTTCCCTTTCAAAAATCCTTCCAAATCACGTTCATGTTGGTACTTAATGGCTGCAGTTTTATCTTTCTCAAAGATGGTTTTGGTTAGATCAATATCGTTGATAGCCGCGGTTGCGATGGTGTAGTGAATGATATCAGCAAGTTCTTTTGCTAGTTCCTCGTTAGAATCCTGAACGCCCTCTTTTCTACCAGAACGACCATTCAAAACCTCAGCTACTTCCCCGACTTCCTCCACTAACTTCATAAAAAGACCTTCCTCAGTCCGAAACTGCTGGTAATGTTCGAGTAAGTAGTCTTGTAATTGTCTAAACGTTAAATCCTTCATATCCTGCTACTTGCAAAAAAGCGAGACATTCGTCCCGCCCTTCTTATTTTTCGTCAATAACGATTCTTACTTTTTTGTCTTCAGTTGGGACAGAGTAGACAATCGTTCTTATCGCAGAAATAGTGCGACCCTTACGACCGATTACACGACCCACATCACTTTGATCAAGATCCAAATGATATTCCAAAAACTCTGGTGTATCTTCAATCTTGATAGTTAAGGCATCTGGTTGTGAAATCAAGGGTTTCACAATCGCAATAATGAGATTTTCAATCGTATCCATCTGTCAACCTACTTTAAACTTATTTTGAGAATTTAGAATCGTGGAATTTTTTCAATACACCTTCTTTTGAAAGAATGTTGCGAACTGTATCTGAAGGTTGAGCTCCATCAGCCAACCATGCAAGAACGCGGTCTTCTTTCAAAGTTACTTGGTTTTCAGCAACAAGTGGGTTGTAAGTTCCAACTGTTTCGATGAAACGTCCGTCACGTGGTGAACGTGAATCTGCTACGTTGATACGGTAGAAAGGTTTTTTCTTAGAACCCATACGAGTCAAACGGATTTTAACTGCCATTTTTAAAGTCTCTTTTCTTATTTTTTATTTCGGTGAAATAGCTGAGCTATTTAGCACATGTTCTATTATAGCAGATTTCTGACAGGTGTCAAGAAAAAAACTTGACAGATTATAAAATTCTTAAACCATTTAGAAATTTGTTAGAAGTAGGAAATAAATGTTTGAAAGAAGCTATCCGTGAATACTACTTTATACTCAATGAAAATCAAAGAGCAAACTAGGAAGCTAGCCGCAGGCTGTACTTGAGTACGGCAAGGCAAAGCTGACGTAGTTTGAATTTGATTTTCAAAGAGTATTAGAAACATTTTATAAAGACCATCAACTCAAACCCTTCATATCGCCTGAACGTGATTTGGATACTTGGCTCCTAAATCCCAAGCCCGTTCCCAAACGAAATATCAAGAATTTTAAGAAAGATATCTACTAATTAATTGATAAAATATGAATTAATAGATTCTAAATAGGGGAAAAATTTAGTTCTGTAAAAATTAACTTCTACACCTATAACGCTTATTCTGACAAACTTTATAACAGTCTAAGAAAAAAAGTAGAGATTCATACAGTATCTAGATTTTCCAAAAAATTTTTATCATAAAATATTATTAACGAAACTATCCAAACCAAATCCGATGCATTGCTTCAAAGAATTCTTTAGTTGTTTGACTATCAAGGGCTTTTATTAAAAAATTTTTTCAAATAATTGCTACCTTGGCACATAAATTCTTGCTTTCCAAATTTAAATGTGATATATTTATAACATAAAATTTAAGTGTTATATATTTATAACACAAAAAAGGAGTCTATCATGAAAAAAAGTCAAAAAATGCGTGGCCTCATTGCAATGATTGCCTTAGCTCTCTTTATTGATTTTATTGTTTTATTTGGTTCTAATCTTAGTTGGGAACCCAAGTTAGTTATTACTGGTATTTCAGTGTCAGGTCAAATTGTAGCTATTTGGAGCTGGCTACATAAGAGTCAGAAAGGGAAGGAAAAGATTATTTTTGACTTGTCTGCTAAGCTTTACACGATACTTGTGTTTGCAGCAAGCATTTTTTATACAGTAGGAATTTGGGTTGCGACCCCAAGCGAAAGTTCTGGTATTAAAGAATGGATTTTGGGAATTGGCCTCGTTATTGAAGTGATTGTATTTGTTTTTTTCTCTTTGAAAAATGTCAAGGAAACTCCGGACGAACGCTTTTATGCCAATTTAGCAAAGACAGCTAGCTTGATGTTAGTTTTTATACTAGGTGCACTGATGATCCTAACAGTTATCATTGGGTATATGGGGTCTCTCACTCTTTACATGGGCCAAGTCTTTATTAGCATAGCTGCCTTGATTTTCATCTTTGCGGTTGTCTATTTTATCTTGGAACGGAGAGGATAAGCATGGCCAAAGAAAGCAAGATTATTACTAATCTCAAATCTGTTCGTGAGTCGACAGGCATGACCCAGCAGGAATTAGCCGACCTCATCGGCATGCGACGCGAGACAATTCTGCACTTGGAAAATAACCGTTACAATCCTTCGCTGGAAATGGCTCTTAAAATTGCTCAAATTTTTAATCTGAAAGTAGAAGACCTCTTTGAACTCAGACAGAAAGAGGAAGCATAATTCTTTTCGAGACCTAGTATTTAGTTCATTGACTAATTAGGAATTGAAGCCAAAAGAAAAAATACTTTGAAAATGTGCCCTTTTAAAATATAGTAATTCTTTCGAAGAACGTTTACTAATTGTGATACTTTACGAGCTTTCTTAAGATCTGGTTCCCTAAATACTTTGAGTACACTTATGGTATTGATGCCCCTAAGCAAGCGACTTTCTGGTTGGCTTCCTCTTAAATTGTCTTGTCACTAACATTTGAAATCCACTTCCTTTTAGGGTACAATGGTAGAAATGAATTTTTGAGAGGAACAGAATGAAAAAACTAGCAACCCTTCTTTTACTGTCCACTGTAGCCCTAGCTGGATGTAGCAGCATCCAACGCAGCCTGCGTGGCGATGATTATGTTGATTCCAGTCTTGCTGCTGAAGAAAGTTCCAAAGTAGCTGCTCAATCTGCCAAGGAGTTAAACGATGCTTTGACAAACGAAAACGCCAATTTCCCACAACTATCTAAAGAAGTTGCTGAAGACGAGGCTGAAGTGATTCTACACACAAGTCAGGGTGATATCCGTATTAAACTCTTCCCTAAACTCGCTCCTCTAGCGGTTGAAAACTTTCTCACTCATGCCAAGGAAGGCTACTATAACGGCATTACCTTCCACCGTGTCATCGATGGCTTTATGGTCCAAACTGGAGATCCAAAAGGGGACGGTACAGGTGGTCAGTCCATCTGGCATGACAAGGATAAGACAAAAGACAAGGGAACTGGTTTCAAGAACGAAATTACTCCTTATCTCTATAACATCCGTGGTGCTCTTTCTATGGCCAATACTGGTCAACCAAACACCAATGGCAGCCAGTTCTTCATCAACCAAAACTCTACAGATACCTCTGCTAAACTCCCTACAAGCAAGTATCCAAAGAAAATCATCGAAGCCTATAAAGAAGGGGGAAACCCTAGTCTAGATGGCAAACACCCAGTCTTTGGTCAAGTGATTGACGGTATGGATGTTGTGGATAAGATTGCCAAAGCCGAAAAAGATGAAAAAGACAAGCCAACTACTGCTATCACAATCGATAGCATCGAAGTGGTGAAAGATTACAATTTTAAATCTTAAAAACCAAAAAATACAGTATCCACATTCGGTACTGTATTTCTTTTATCCTCATTTTTAAGTTAGATTATTAAAATCCCAGATTTGGTCCATCCAGCCTTCATAGAAGTCTGGTTCGTGGCAGACCATAAGAATAGATCCCTTGTATTCTTTGAGGGCGCGTTTGAGTTCATCCTTGGCATCCACATCCAAATGGTTGGTCGGCTCGTCCAGCACTAAAACATTGTTTTCACGATTCATCAAGAGACAGAAACGAACCTTAGCTTGTTCCCCACCTGACAAGACCTGAATTTGGCTTTCGATATGCTTGGTTGTGAGACCACAACGGGCAAGGGCTGCACGGACTTCTGCTTGGTTAAGTGCAGGAAAGGCATTCCAGACAGCCTCTAGTGGTGTTTGACGATTGCCACCTTCTACTTCTTGTTCAAAGTAACCGAGTTCTAGGTAGTCACCGCGTTCCACTTCCCCAGCAATAGGTGGGATAATTCCCAAGAGACTCTTCAAGAGAGTTGTTTTCCCGATACCATTTGCCCCGATAATAGCAACCTTTTGATTACGTTCAAAGGTAAGATTTAATGGTTTTGTAAGTGGACGGTCGTAACCAATCTGCAAGTCCTTGGCTTGGAAGATAAAGCGCCCTGGTGTACGAGCTGGTTTGAAATCAAAGGATGGTTTTGGTTTCTCACTTTGTAGTTCGATAATATCCATCTTATCCAATTTCTTCTGACGAGACATGGCCATATTTCGTGTTGCAACACGCGCTTTGTTACGAGCGACAAAGTCTTTGAGGTCTGCAATTTCTTTTTGTTGACGTTCGTAGGCTGCCTCTAGCTGAGATTTCTTCATCGCATAGACTTCTTGGAACTGGTAGTAGTCACCAGAGTAACGCGTCAGCTGTTGATTCTCCACATGATAGACGATATTGATAACATCATTGAGGAATGGAATATCGTGTGAAATAAGGACAAAAGCATTCTCATAGTTTTGGAGATAGCGCTTGAGCCAATCAATATGCTCAGCATCCAAGTAGTTGGTCGGCTCGTCCAACAGCAATATATCAGGCTTTTCAAGGAGAAGTTTTGCCAAAAGCACCTTGGTTCTTTGCCCACCTGACAAAGAGGTTACATCCGTATCCATGCCAAAGTCCATAACACCAAGGGCACGCGCTACTTCGTCAATCTTAGCATCCAAGGTATAGAAATCACGACTCTCCAAACGGTCTTGGAGTTCGCCAACTTCTTCCATGAGAGCATCAACATCCGCTCCGTCTTCAGCCATTTCCATATAGAGGTCATTGATACGGGCTTCCGCTTTGAAAAGCTCATCAAAGGCTGTACGGAGAACATCACGTACCGACTGCCCTTCAGCAAGGACGGAGTGCTGATCCAAGTAACCGGCAGTCACATATTTGGACCACTCAACCTTCCCTTCATATGGCAGCATTTTACCAGTCACGATACTCATAAAGGTTGATTTTCCTTCACCATTAGCACCGACCAGACCGATATGTTCTCCCTTTAGGAGACGGAAGGACACATCTTCAAAAATTGCACGGTCACCAAAACCGTGACTCAGATTTTTAACTTCTAAAATACTCATTTTAATTCCTTATCTTGTTTTTATGTAATTGTTTATAGAGAAGCCAAGCCAGATAGCCACCCAAGGTATTGGTCCACAAATCATCAATCTCAAATACGCGATTAAAATCAAAGAAAAAGTCCAAAACTAACTGCGTACACTCAATTCCAAGACTCACTAGAAAGCTAAAAAGTAGCACCTTTTTTGTTTTCCGCAAGTTTGGAAGGAGATAAAGGAGTTGGAACACCAAAGGAAAAAGCAAGAAGACATTGAGGATATTTTGTAGAAAAATCCAATATAATTGTCCTACATCACTCACTTGACCCAATTTCCATAGAGAATTGAAAGGAGTCAAAAGAAAAACCAGGCGTCCAAGATGCTGAATACCTGGAGTTTCCACTCCCACGGGAGATTGTTCTTGAGGAGTAAAGCAAAAATAGACGATACAAATGCTATAGAAAATGACTCCCCAGAACAAAACATGATTATAAGTTTTCTTCATCATTAAGGATTGACTGCTGCGACTGCTTTCTGGCGGTCACGTTTCATTGTATTAGAACGCAATTGTCCACAAGCCGCATCAATATCAGTACCATGTTCTTGACGAACCACACAGTTGACCCCTTTTTCTTAAGCGTATCATAGAAAGCCAGGACGCGCTCTTTGGGACTACGGCTATATTGGTCATGCTCACTAACTGGGTTGTAAGGAATCAAGTTTACATAAGACAATTTCTTGATGTTCTTGAGCAATTCAGCCAATTCCAAGGCTTGTTCTACACCATCATTGACTTCATTGAGCATGATATACTCAAAGGTCACACGACGATTAGTTGTCTCAATGTAGTACTCAATAGCGGCAAAGAGTTTTTCAATTGGAAAGGCACGATTAATCTTCATGATGCTTGATCGCAACTCATTGTTTGGTGCGTGAAGGGAAACGGCAAGATTGACCTGAACTCCTTCATTAGCAAAATCACGAATTTTATGGGCCAAACCTGAAGTTGAAACCGTAATATGACGAGCACCGATGGCCATTCCCTTGTCATCATTGATGGTACGGACAAAATTCAAGACATTGTTGTAGTTATCAAAGGGCTCACCGATTCCCATGACAACGATATGGCTGACGCGTTCATCCTGACCACGCTCATCAAAGTATTTCTGAACCAGCATGATTTGCGCTACAATTTCCCCATTATTGAGGTCACGTTGCTTCTTAATCAAACCAGAAGCACAGAAAGTACAACCGATATTACAGCCAACCTGAGTCGTCACACAGACTGACAAACCATAGTGTTGACGCATGAGTACTGTCTCAATCAACATACCATCAGGTAATTCAAAGAGATATTTGACAGTACCATCAGCAGACTCTTGCACGATGCGCTGTTTCAAGGGATTGACCACAAACTGGTCATTAAGCTTAGCAATCAAATCCTTGGAAAGGTTGGTCATTTCTTCAAATGACTGGACACGTTTACGGTAAAGCCATTCCCAGATTTGATCTGCACGGAATTTCTTTTCTCCCTGCTCCAAAACCCATTCCTGCATGGTTTGACGTGTTAAACTATAAATTGACGGTTTCATTTCTTCTCCTTATTCTCTACTCACTTCTGACGAATGACAAAATGACGTTGCCCCTTGTCCTCTTTCTGAGAATGCTGGTCTTTCTGACGACGTCTATTTTTCTTATCTGCATTCGGTTTTCGTTTGGTTTGAGCCGGTTTCTTTCCTTTTCTAGAAGGTGTTTCTTCTTCCTTCTTACGCATTTTCTTGTCAAATGATGCTCGCTTAGGGGCTTCATTTTCTAAGACAAAATAGGCACAACCATAACTACAATACTCTAAAAGGTAGTCTTGTAAACGACTGATTTTTTCAAGTTTTTCATCTGTTCGGTCATCCTTGTAAAAACCTCGTAGGCGAAGCTGTTCGTTGCTCCAGTCCCCCACGATATAATCAAACTTGGTTAAGACTTCTGAAAAACGCTGATTAAAAGCCGTCACATCAAAGGCATCCTTGATATTTTCCACCAAGGAAAAAGCTATCCCTTCCGTTTCAACCTTGTCCCCGTGTAAATGGAACTCAGGACCAGGAAACTTGTTATAGTTGTATAATTCAGGTGCAATTTCTTTTCGCATAGATATCCTTTTTCCACGATTACTTAATACTTTATTCTACCATAATTTCTAGCAGTTAGCACGTTTCTCATAAAAATGAAAAAAGTCTGACGATTTTGTCAGACCAAAATAATATAACCTTAAAGAGAAGAACAATTCTTCCCTCCAACTATCATTATTTAGCAGCTGCGTACAATTCATCTACTTTGTTCCAGTTGATCACTGAGAAGAAAGCTTTGATATAGTCAGGACGCACGTTGCGGTATTTCACATAGTAAGCATGTTCCCAAACGTCCAAGCCCAAGATTGGTTTTTTACCTTCTGAGATTGGTGTGTCTTGGTTTGCTGTTGAAGTCACTTCAAGTTTACCTTCTTTGTTGACAACCAACCATGCCCATCCTGAACCGAAACGAGTTGTTGCTGCTGCAGTGAAGGCTGCTTGGAATTCTTCAAATGAACCAAATGTTGCATCGATTGCTGCTGCAAGTTCTGCTGATGGAGCTGTTTTCTCAGGAGTCATCAATTCCCAGAAAAGAGCGTGGTTCAAGTGTCCACCACCATTGTTGATAAGCGCTTGACGGATATCAGCTGGGATAGATTCTACATCAGCAAGCAAGGCTTCAAGATCTTCACCGATTTCAGGGTGTTTTTCAAGAGCTGCATTAGCATTGTTGACATAAGTTTGATGGTGTTTGTCATGGTGCAAGTGCATTGTTTCCGCATCGATGTATGGTTCCAAAGCGTCGTATGCATACGGAAGATCTGGTAAGATAATAGCCATCTGTAATACCTCTTTTTCTTTCTATATGAAAATGATAACGTAAACATTCACTTTTTTCAAGTTTTTTGCTTATAGATGAAGAAATCACTGAAATACTTTCTAATAAAACAAGCAAATTAGCAAGAAACCCACGACAAGATAATCTTGACGCGGGTTAAAAAATTTTTCAGATAGTATCAATTGACCTGACTAGCAATCTGTAAGAGTGCCTTTTCAAAAAGGAAACTCTTTTCATAAAGACCTGTCTTAATCTGATAGTCTGTCTCAATCAAATAAGAAATAGCTTGCTTCAAAAAGCTCAAGGAAAGTCCTCGCGCATCTCTCAGCGCAAACTTAATCTGATAGGGATTAGGATTGCGTCCGAGAAAACTTCCTAGACTACTTGCAATCTGAGATTCTGTTTGCCCAGACTCCGCCAAAATCTTCACCTGAGTAAAAGTCCGAAATTGTCCTAACATGACAGCTATGAGCTTAATTTCATCTTCACCTTGCAAGGTCAAGTCTCTAACCAAATCGCGCGCCTGGTCCATCTTTTTAGTCAGAATAAACTGAGTTAAATCAAAAATATTGTCCTGCAAGGTCTTGGGAATAGCGTTGACAATATCCTCTTCCTCAATCACCCCATCTGACTTATAGGAATGTAAAAAGAGGAGATTTTTCTGGATTTCGCTAAATTGAAAACCAGACTTGATGAGGAGATTTTCAAAAGAATGATTGGCAAACTGCAGACCTTGTTTCTGACTCCACTTTTGGAAATACTGGCGCAATTCTTGCTCTTTAGCTTCTACTGCATCAAAAACCTTGGCATCACGCTTAAGTAATTTAACCAACCGTCTTTTGCTATCCAGTTTTCCTTCTGCAAAGATTAACAACTTGGTTGTTGGAGAAGGATTGTCAAGGTATTCCTCAAATGACTTGAGCTCATCATCTGTCAAAAAGCGTTTCTTGGCAGTTGTGATATCGACAAAATGGTCTAATATCACGATTTTCTCATCCGCAAAGAAAGGAAGGCTGACCAGCTCCAGTTCAACATCCTTGTAAACTACTTCTTTCATATCAAAGTAGGCAAAGTTGAGGTCAGCAGAATCATAGCCAATCTGTTTCAACACTTGACTCTTCATCACTTCAAACTGACCCTGGTCTGTCCCTGTAAAAAGGCTCAGGCTCGATAAATTTGATAAAGTCAACTTCTGGCTTTCTTCAATAGCTAGCATCTTCTCTCCTTTCTTCTGATTTTTTAATGAATTTAATCAATATAGCGCAATTTCCCACGGAAATCTTCTAGGCTCTCGTACCCTTTTTCCGCCATGATTTCTTTCAGTTCATTGGTAATACGTTCGAAAGCACCGACGCCTTCTTTGTGAAGAGTAGTACCTACCTGCACCATACTCGCTCCACAGAGGATATGTTCAAAGGCATCACGACCAGTCAGAACGCCACCTGTTCCAATGATTTGGATTTGAGGATTTAAGCGTTGGTAGAAAGCGTGAACATTGGCTAAAGCAGTCGGTTTTATGTACTCTCCACCAATCCCACCAAAACCATTCTTAGGACGAATCACGACCGACTCATCTTCTATATAAAGACCGTTTCCGATTGAGTTAACGCAGTTGACAAACTTGAGCGGATATTTGTTGAAAATAGCTGCCGCTTGATCAAAGTGAACAATATCAAAATATGGTGGCAATTTAATTCCAAGAGGTTTGGTAAAGTAGGCAAATACTTCTGACAAAATTCGGTCAGTTGTCTCAAAATCATAGGCAATCTGAGGTTTACCTGGAACATTTGGGCATGAGAGATTGAGTTCAGTTAGACCACGGAAGTCACTCTCTTGGACTTTTTTCAAAATAGTATGAGTTTCCTCTGGAGACATTCCAACTAGAGAAAGGAAGAAAGTTCGGTTTGGCTCTTTTTCCTGCAAATCCAAAAGATAATCCAAATAATAGTCTAAGCCATTATTTGGTAGACCCATAGAGTTGATAGAACCAAGCGGAACATCTTGGTATCGTGGCTCAGGATTTCCCTGACGAAAGTCCAAGGTCGCTGTCTTAGTGACAAAGGTTCCTGCCGCTGAGTTTTTAACCCCCTCTAGCTCTTCTATCGTCATACAAGCCACACCTGCTGCATTCATCAAGCAGTTGTCAAACTCAAAACCAGCAATTTGTGTTTTCGTTGATACCATGATTCTGATCCTCCAGATTCCTTTTATTGCTAATATTATACCATATTTTCACAATTTCTCTTTTAGAAAGATATTTCAAAGAAAAACGTTCGTATTTTTATAGATTTTCAAAAAGTCCTAAAACTAAATTGATAGAATTTTTAGAAAATTTTTGTTTTTCTCTTTACAGTTAAAAAAAATTCTGCTATAATGACACACATAATTAAATTAGAATTTAAGGAGAACGATATGACATCTGCTAAAGAATATATCCAAAGCGTGTTTGAAACTGTAAAAGCTCGTAACGGGCACGAGGCTGAATTCCTCCAAGCTGTTGAAGAATTTTTTTCAACACTTTGGAACCTGTATTTGAAAAAAACACCCTGAGTATATCGAAGAAAATATCTTGGCACGTATTACCGAGCCAGAGCGCGTGATTTCTTTCCGTGTTCCTTGGGTTGACCGTGATGGAAAAAGTTCAGGTAAACCGCGGTTACCGTGTTCAATTCAACTCAGCTGTTGGACCATACAAAGGCGGACTTCGTTTCCACCCAACTGTAAACCAAGGGATTTTGAAATTCCTCGGTTTTTGAACAAATCTTCAAAAACGTCTTGACTGGACTTCCAATCGGTGGAGGTAAAGGTGGATCAGACTTCGATCCTAAAGGTAAAACAGATGCTGAAGTGATGCGCTTCTGCCAAAGCTTCATGACTGAATTGCAAAAACACATCGGACCATCACTGGACGTACCTGCTGGTGATATCGGTGTTGGTGGACGTGAAATTGGTTACCTTTATGGTCAATACAAACGCCTTAACCAATTTGATGCTGGTGTCTTGACTGGTAAACCTCTTGGATTTGGTGGTAGCTTGATTCGTCCAGAAGCAACTGGTTACGGTTTGGTTTACTACACTGAAGAAATGCTTAAAGCTAACGGTAACAGCTTTGCTGGTAAGAAAGTGGTTATTTCAGGTTCTGGTAACGTTGCTCAATATGCTCTTCAAAAAGCAACTGAACTTGGTGCAACGGTTATCTCTGTATCTGACTCAAATGGTTATGTCATCGATGAAAACGGAATCGACTTCGATCTTTTAGTAGATGTTAAAGAAAAACGTCGTGCTCGCTTGACTGAGTATGCTGCTGAAAAATCAACTGCAATATATCACGAAGGTTCTGTATGGACTTACGCTGGAAACTATGACATCGCTCTTCCATGTGCTACTCAAAACGAAATCAACGGTGAAGCAGCTAAACGTTTGGTTGCTCAAGGAGTTATCTGCGTATCTGAAGGTGCCAACATGCCGAGCGACCTTGATGCCATCAAAGTTTACAAAGAAAATGGTATCTTCTACGGGCCTGCAAAAGCTGCCAACGCTGGTGGTGTAGCCGTTTCAGCCCTTGAAATGAGTCAAAATAGCCTTCGCCTCTCATGGACTCGTGAAGAAGTTGATGGACGTCTCAAAGATATCATGACAAACATCTTCAACACAGCTAAACAACTTCAGAAACATACGGCCTTGATAAAGACTACCTTGCAGGAGCTAACATTGCTGCCTTTGAAAATGTAGCAAATGCTATGATCGCACAAGGTATTGTTTAATTAGTCGATACATCCTATCGGAGGACAAATGATGAACTTACGGCCGATGGAAGTAAGAGACAATTCAGCTGTAGCGCAGCTCATTCGAGCTAGCCTAGAAGAATTCGGGCTTGACAAACCAGGAACTGTCTACTTTGATTCTCATCTAGATCATTTGGCCGACTATTATCAACAGCAAGAGAGAGCAGCTTACTTTGTTCTGGAAGATGAAGGTCAGCTGGTTGGCTGCGGTGGCTTTGCACCTGTGTCCGATAAGATTGCTGAATTACAAAAACTGTATGTCACTAAAAATAGCCGTGGCAAAGGTTATTCCAGCAGGTTGATAAAGCGGATATTCCAGGAAGCCAGCTTAGCTGGTTATGAACAGCTTTATCTAGAGACCTCTACTGAACTGACTACGGCTGTGGCCATCTATCAACACTATGGTTTTACAGCATTACAACAACCACTTTCTAACGCCGCCGGCCACCCAGCTATGAATATCTGGATGATAAAATCCCTATTATCAGATGAATAGATGGCAGTATACTAATGTAGCCAATGCTATGATATTAAAGGTATTGTTTAAAATTCATTTGCTCAATCCTCAATCGTTATGATTGGGGGTTTTTATGTTGAATTCAAAAAACTCACCATTAACAGTGAGTTTTAACATCAGAATTTATTTTACTTTCATTAGGGCAGATGACAAACATTCAACAATCTCATCAACTGCTTCATCTATGTTTATAGTTCCTTCATCATTCAACATCATGGGAATAAGATAAGAAAAACTCAATGCTAAAATGTATCGAACAATTCTTTCATTTGACCAATTTAGAATAAGTCTTTTTTCTTTAAATTGATTTAAAACAGGGCTAATTGGTTCTATTATAGATTGAACAATAATATTTCCTAACTGGATAGAAAGATTTTTATCAATAAAAGAACGCCCCAAGAGAATTTTAACATGCATTTGATTCTCCTGAATGAAAAAGAGCCTATCTCGAACAATACTTTTTAAAAAGAAGGGAAAAGTTTCTTGATCTACTATGAATTTTTTTTCTGAGAAATACGCAATTACTTCTGGAATAACCTGTTCTAGAAAAGTAGATAAAATGGCTTCTAAGATACCTTCCTTTGTTTTAAAGTAACTAAAAACCGTTCCTTCTGACACTCCAGCGCGTTCAGCAATAAGGCTGGACGTTGTATTCTCAAATCCAATTTCTGAGAATAATTTTAAGCTTGATAATAATACTCGACGTTGTTTCAAGCTCAAGTTGCTAACTTCTAACGTCTGAGCATACTTTTGTTCTAAACTTTCCATCGCTAGCACCTCTCTTCTACTCTCTTACTTTTACGACTTTTTTGCCTCGACTGTGTCCCATTTTCAGACTACGATAGGCTTCTCTAACTGACTTTAGAGAAAAGTCATACACTTGATCAATTTTCAGCTGAACCTTCCCGTCTGAGACCATTTCAGCTAAAGTACTAAAAATCATTATATGTGGAATGTCTCGGACCAGTAAACTGAGCACCTTTTTATCATAACATAGGGCGAAGGTACTAATGTCCCAATAGCTGTCCCCTTCAAGCCTAAACTAAAAAGCCAATCTAACATAATCAGATCCATAACAATCCAAAAAAATTTTGTAATAGGCGTTGGACTAGCTGATAGAAGAGCCTTCTTGATATTCTCTTCGTAACTTACTGGTATGGCACCTAAAGACTTCAGATACTCTGCATTTTTTTCTTACTTGCTATTCCAATCACTGTCGCCCCCTTAGCAACTGCATACTGTACTGCAATACTTCCAATACCTCCTGCTGCAGCTGAAATAACAACAGTATCTCTTGAATTTAAACCGATTCTTCTAAAAAGCCCCACCCACAGTTAGAGCAGCTACTCCCATAGTAGCTGCGTGAGTCATGTCGATCATCTCTGGTTTCAATACAATTTCTGATTCATTGACACAAATTTCTGTTGCTAAAGCTCCCCTCTTAGTTCCCAAACCAGGATCGCTAATCATTGTTCCAAACACCTTATCTCCTACTGAAAACCTAGTTACTTCATTTCCAACTTCTGTAATAACTCCAGAAAAATCTCTCCCCACACCTCTTGGAAATAAAGATGATTTAGATTCAAACCAACGACTTGGTTTCCTTAATTTCGTTATAAAAGATAGAAATCGAAGGGGTTTCGCTCCCTCAAAAGTTTTATAATCAATAGGATTTAAACCAACAGCATGAACTTCTACTCTCACCTGATTTACATCCAAGGCTGTAGAGTCGATCTTCAGCAAATCCAAGACCTCTTCGTTACCGAAACGACTGTACTCTATTGCTTCAACAACCATTTTCTTTACTCCTTAATTTCACAAAAATTGAGTAAACACTCATTTTGATAAATTATACTCTTATTTTGTAAAAAAATCAATATTATCGTTTGATAACGATTTATGACATGATACAAATATCCATCATTTGGGTTTACCAATATGATTCTTTCAATCTAACTCTCCTCACTTTTAAAGATTCCTTTCCCTTTTTTGCCCCTTCTCGAACAAAAAGAAAAACCGCTACTCCTAAGAATAGCGGTTTAATCATGTTTTTAAGCTACTAATGTAGTTGCTCTATTATTTAAGAGTAACTGAAGCTCCAGCTTCTTCCAATTTAGCTTTGATTTCTTCAGCTTCTGCAGTTGCAACGCCTTCTTTAACAAGTGCTGGTGCACCGTCAACAAGTTCTTTAGCTTCTTTAAGACCAAGACCTGTGATTTCACGTACAACTTTGATAACGCCAACTTTTTTGTCGCCTGCAGATGTCAATTCAACGTCGAATGAATCTTTAGCAGCACCAGCGTCAGCAGCACCAGCTGCAGCAACAGCTACAGGAGCAGCTGCAGTTACACCAAATTCTTCTTCGATAGCTTTACAAGGTCGTTCAATTCAAGGATTGAAGCTTCTTTAATTTCAGCAATAATGTTTTCAATGTTCAATGCCATTGTTATTTCCTCCAAATATGTTTTAAATTTATAATAGATTTTCGTAGCTAGGCTACGCTGCGTAGCTTAAGATTAAGCTGCGTCTTCTTTGTTGTCTGCAACCGCTTTGACTGCAAGAGCAACGTTGCGCACTGGCGCTTGAAGTACAGAAAGGAGCATAGAAAGAAGTCCTTCGCGGTTTGGAAGAGTTGCAAGAGCAAGAATCTCTTCTTTAGATGCGACAGCGCCTTCGATTGCACCACCTTTGATTTCAAGTGCTTCAGCGTTTTTAGAAAAGTCGTTCAAGATTTTCGCTGGTGCGATAACATCTTCGTTAGAAAATGCTACTGCAGATGGTCCAACAAATACAGATGCAAGATCTTCAAGACCAGCTTTTTCAGCTGCACGACGCAAGATTGAGTTTTTAATCACTTTATACTCAACTTCGCTTCCACGAAGCTCACGACGAAGAACTGTATCTTGCTCAACTGTCAAACCACGAGCGTCTACAACGACGATAGATGCAGCAGCTTTCATTTTTTCAGCTACTACGTCAACTAGTTCCGCTTTTTTAGCAATAATTGCTTCACTCATTAGTGTGTTCACCTCCGTAATTATTTTGCTTGGGGAATTTTTCCAAAAGAAAAACGCGCCCAAACCTAGACACGAAAGTACAATACGCTTCTTTTTACATGATACGTTTTGTCCTCGGTAGGATATTTATGAGTCGAGCTCCCCTACTGTCTTAGGCAGTTTTTTCAAACCGTATATAAGTATAGCATAGTCAAAAAAAGAATGCAAGATTTTTGCAAACTTTTTTTTAAATTTTTCGTGATTTTTCTTCTAAAGTTCTACTGTCAGGACTCGGCCTTGCTTAACAACTTGTTCTCCGGCGATATAAACATCATCTACATCACTGGATTTGACCGCATAAACCAGGTGAGAGAGCATATTTTCTTGAGGTTGGAGATGGATTTTTCCCTGTGGTTGAATAACGAGAAAATCTGCTTGCTTGCCAACTTCCAGACTTCCTATCTGTTCTTCCATTCCTAGGACCTTAGCCCCTTCAATTGTCAGCGCCTTGAGAGCTGTTTCGATAGGGAATTGTCTGGCATCTCCGCTCTTCATTTTCTGTAGTAGTGCTGCTGTCCGTCCTTCCTCAAACATATCTAGATTATTATTGGAGGCAACCGAGTCTGTCGCAATTCCCACTGCTACTCCTGCTTTGGAGTTGGATAATTGGAGCAATTCCTGAGGCCAGTTTGAGATTACTGATAGGATTGTGGGCGATAGCCACTTGAGAGGTTGATAAACGTTCAATTTCTCGCTCGTTTAATTCGACCCCGTGAGCAAAGACAGACGGATGATCTAAGTAACCCAGTTCTTCTAGAAGGGCGAGTGGACGTTTACCGTATCGTTTCAGAATAATGCCTGATTCCTCCTTAGTCTCCGCTACATGAATATGAACAGGAATATTCAGCTCTTTTGCCATATCTAAACTTTCTGCCAGTAAGCCTCTACTACAGCTGTAGGAAGAATGTGGGGCTACCATAACCTTAAAATTTGGATTTTCATATCCTAAGATTTCCTCAATGATTGCTCTAGTTCTGCTTATAGTCTCAGCAGTTGTTTCTGTCTCTGAAGAAAAGAGTGTCGGTGAGAAATAACAACGCATTTTAGAATCTTTCACTACCTGATAAATTTGCTCAATATCTACACCATTAGGATTATACATATCATTAAAGGTTGTTGTTCCTGACTGGAGCATCTCTGTCAGAGCTTCTTTGACCGCCTTGGTAGTCATGTCGGGAGTAAACTCAGATTCTGCTGGCCAGATATAGTCATTGAGCCATTCATGGAGATTACTATCATCTCGAATCCCTCTCAAACCTGTCATAGCAGAATGGGTGTGGCAATTAACCAAACCAGGCATGATCCAGGCTCCCTGATAGTCTATAATCTGCTCAGCTTGATTTAAAATCTCTTGCTTCTCTTGACCGACATAGACGATTTGAGAATCCTTAACGGCTAAGATTCCATCTAGATAGACATGGAAATCTTGGTCACAAGTCACGATATTTACATGCTGAAAGACTTTCATTATAGGCTCCTTTTCTAAAAGACAATTTATACTCTCTTCAAACCACGTCAGCTTCACCTTCCCGTAGATATATGGTTAATGACTTCGTCAGTCTTATCTACAACCTCAAAGCAGTGTTTTGAGCAACCTACGGCTAGCTTCCTAGTTTGCTCTTTGATTTTCGTTGAGTATTACAGTGAATAATTTTTCTAGCTATTGTAACAAAAAAGTCACCCTAAGGCAACTTTTTTTGTCCATAAGATTTCAAAGTAGAAAGGATTATTCAGAGCTAAAAGCTGCAGCTTGCTGCATTTGGTAATACTTGCCCTTTCGAGCCATGAGATCATGATGGTTGCCATACTCAACGATGTCACCATCCACTAAGACAAGAATCAAATCCGCATCCTGAATGGTTGACAAACGGTGAGCAATGATAAAGCTTGTGCGCCCCTTCATGAGCTTAGCAAAGGCATCCTGAACCAATACTTCTGTCCGTGTATCGATAGAAGAAGTCGCCTCGTCTAAGATAAGAATCTTTGGAATAGCCAGAAAGACACGCGCAATGGTCAAAAGTTGAGCCTGACCGACAGAGAGAGATTCACCTGCATTTCCAGTTTAGTATCGTAACCCTGCGGCAACTGTTGGATGAAAAAGTCTGCGTTGGCTGCTTTGGCTGCAGCAATCACCTGCTCCCGACTGGCTTCAGGATTTCCAAAGGCAATATTGTCATGAATGGTCCCTTGCTTGAGCCAGGTTTCTTGGAGCACCATTCCAAACTGCTGGCGTAAAGAGGCACGACTATAGTCATAAATGGATCGTCCGTCTAGCAAGATATCTCCCGAGTTAATGGGATAAAAGCGCATGAGAAGATTGATAAGGGTTGATTTTCCGGCACCTGTAGGACCAACGATTGCCACCTTGCTACCAGCTGGAATATCAATTGATAAATCCTTAATCAAAATCTTTTCAGGATGGTAGCCAAAAGAGACATGTTTAAAGGAAATAGCTCCCTTAACTTGGTCACTGGTCAAGACTTCCTTACCTGTTTCAGCCACCTCAGGACTTTCTAAGACAGCATAAACACGCTCTGCACATGCCAAGGCACTTTGCAACTCGGCCAAAACTGAAGAAATATCGTTAAAAGGCTTGGTGTATTGCTGAACATAGTTCAAAAAGGTCACTAAACGCCCGATGGTCAAGGTGGACCCTATCATAATACGATAAGCTCCCACTCCAGCTAAAAGTGCGTAAATGAGTGCATTTACAAAGCGAGTCGAAGGATTGACCGTTGAAGAATAAAAGATGGCTGACTGCGAATAACCTGAGTAGTTGTCATTAGCCTCTCGCAGCCTTTGGATAAACTCTGATTGAGCATTAAAGGACTGGATAATCGTCTGCTGGCTAAGAGATTCTTCAATCAACTGAGTTTGAATTCCCCTCGTCTCTGTTTGTTTTTGGAAAAGATGATAGGATCTCTTGGCAATAAAGCGTGAGATTACCATAGACAGTGGCGTCAACAGCAAGACTAAGAGGGTCATGAGGAGATGAATTTGGAGCATGGCTAGAATACTAACCAAAATCATCAAGATGCCAATGAAAAATTGGTTAAATATCATGGTCAAGCCAGCTGCCAACTGTTCTATGTCTGTGGTCACCCGACTGACCATCTCCCCACTGCCTTGCCGGTCCACGAAAGCAATCGGTAATCGATGGAGCTTATGGATGATTCGCTCTCGCAAGTCTCTGGTATAAGAGAAGATTAGGCGATTATAGAGAAGAGGATTGGCCCATTGTACCAGAGTATTTCCTATGACTACCAAGAGCATCTGGAGAAAAATCTGCCAAAAAAATGGTGAAGAACCAGCCACCAGGACTTGGTCAATGACCTGCCCAATCAAGATAGGAAGATAAATTGATAAGCCAACCTGGGCAATAGTTCCTAGAAAGGCTAGGAAAAGGAGGAAGGGATGGTTTGCAAAATCTTTGGCCAAACGTATGAGTGTTTGATTTGCAGTTTGTCGTCTCATGCTAGTCCTCCTTTCCATGTTGGGATGCATTGATTTCACGATAGACTTGGCTGGATTTCATCAAGTCCTCGTGCTTGCCGATAGCTAAAAGCTCACCTTTTTCCAAGAGGAGAATCTGGTCAGCCATCTGTAAAGTCGAGGTTCGTTGAGAAATCAAGATTAAGCTTGTATTTGGTAAGTTCTCGCGGATAGCTTTCAAGAGCTTGGACTCGGTAATGGTATCCAACGCCGAGCTCGCATCATCTAGAATGAGAAATGGAGCTTGGCGCAAGACTGCTCGAGCGATAGACAGCCTTTGTTTTTGTCCACCTGAGAAATTTCGCCCTCCTGCCTCAACTAGGGCATCCAAGAGCCCTTCCTTTTCACTGACAAAATCCTTTGCTTGCGCAATTTCCAAGGCCTGCCAAAGTTCTTGATCAGTTACTTCTTGATCTAAACCTAGAGTCAAGTTGGAACGAATGGTTCCTTTAAAGAGTTCGACTTTTTGGGGCACATAGGCAATCCAGGACCGCCACTGCTTTAAATTACGAGGACTAGACCCATCTCGATAGAGGTCAATGCTCCCCTTGTCTACTGGATAAAGACCAAGTAAGACTTGCACCAAGCTTGATTTACCAGAGCCAGTTCCCCCGATGATACCAAGGATTTGCCCTTGCTGCATATCAAAGGAAATGTCTCTCAGAGAAGGCTGGGCTGCATCAGGATAGGTAAAGGTCAGTTCTTGGACTTGTAAAACCTGATTACTGGTAACTTGCCTTTGTTCTAATTCGGAATGAATATCTTCTGGAGCTTCAGCAAAGACTTCCTTGATTCGCTTAGCAGAGATATAGGACTGGTTGAGAGAATTTATCAGCATAGCTAACTTGACCAATTCAACCAAAATCTGCAAGAGATAGTTGATGAGCGCAATGAGGGCACCCTGACTGAGTAAGCCTCCTTGTATAGAAATATAGCCCTGCCAGATGATAATAAGTAGAGTTCCATTGACAATCAGATAGGTCAGGGGTGTTAATAAACTGGACCAGAAACCTGTTTTCTCTTGTAATCTAGCATAGACTTGATTAAGAGTTTGAAAAATCTGTAACTCTCGTTTTTCTTGTCCAAAAGCACGAATCACTCTCATTCCTTGTAATTGCTGGCGCGTTTCCTGAACCAGTTGGTCCGTTTTCATTCTGAGACTGCTGTAGAGAGGATTGACCAGTCGAGAGAGGCCTACAATAATAATGGTCAAAATGACAACCATGACTAAAAACCAGATAGTCAACTCAGCTGAAATGCGATAGGCCATAAAGATAGCTCCAAAAACGATAATTGGTGCTCGCAAAAAGAGACGCAGGAATTGATTGATACCAGTCTGAATCTGGTAGGTGTCCGAAGTCAAGCGAGTCACCAAGCTCGAAGTTGTCAAACGGTCTCTGCTGTCCTTTGGTAAAGACATAATATGACGATAGAGGTCGTTTGTCAATTCTTTGGCAAATCCAACCGCAGCCTTGGCTGAGTAAAACTGGGCTATCAAGGCAACTACAACGCCAATCACTGCAAAGATAAGGAGCAGACCAATCTGCATCCAGAGATGTCCTTGATTTCTCTGAGGCAAGGATTGGTCAACAATCCCAGCAATCACCATGGGAACCAAGAGCTCAAACAGCTTCTAACAGCTTGAACAAAGGTGCTAAAATTGATTCCTTGATGTAGGGTTTGAAGTAAGATAATAGGTGTTTCATAAATCCCTTCTATTCGTATTCTAGAAATAAAGAAAGTGGGAAGCGCCCACCATCTCTATTTTATTTGTTTAAGTAAGGCAATAGATAGCCATATCCTGCCTCTTCCATCTCATCCTTGGCCACAAAACGCAAGGAGGCCGAATTAATACAGTAGCGAAGGCCACCTAATTCCCGAGGTCCATCTGTGAAAACATGCCCCAAGTGAGCATTGCCTGACCGAGAACGAACTTCTATTCGCTCCATTCCATGGCTCAAATCCTTGTAGTAGTGAATCAATTCCTTGGAAATCGGACGGCTAAAACTTGGCCAACCACATCCTGAGGCAAACTTATCCTTGGCGAAAAAGAGTGGCTCACCAGTCGTGATGTCTACATAAATTCCTTCTTCAAAGGTTTGGTCATAGGCATTGCTAAATGGAGCCTCTGTCGCAGCTTCTTGGGTAACACGATAGGACTCTTCAGTTAAACTTTCCTTCAACACTTCTTGACTAGGCTTTTCATAGTTAGAGGCATCAATCAATGGCTTATCAGCATCGGTCACATCGATATGACAGTAACCTGAAGGATTCTTCTTAAGATAGTTTTGGTGGTAATCTTCAGCTAAAATATAGTGGCGAAGTTTCTCCACCTCTACTGCAATCTTTCGACCCAGCATGCGTTCCTGCTCCCGCACCACTGTGTAGATAGCTGGCAAGTCTGCTTCATCTTGGTAATAAATCCCAGTTCGATATTGGCGACCACGGTCATTCCCTTGTTGATTGACTGATAATGGATCAATAACACGGAAATAATAAAGTAAAAACTCTCTAAGTGACACTGACTTCTCATCATAAACCACTTGCACCGTTTCTGCATGGTCTGTTTCCTTGAGCAACTGATAATTGGTCGTTTCGACTTGTCCATTAGCGTAGCCAACACTGGTTGCTATCACTCCAGAAATACGTGAAAAATACTCCTCTAGGCCCCAAAAACAACCGCCTGCTAGATAAATTTCTGCCATCTTTATTTCTCCTTTATCAAGTTTTTAACTAATACTCTTCGAAAATCTCTTCAAACCACGTCAGCTTACATCTGCAACCTCAAAACAGTATTCTGAGCTAACTTCGTCAGTTCTATCCACAACCTCAAAACACTGTTGTGAGCTGACTTCGTCAGTCTTATCTACAACCTCAAAGCAGTGCTTTGAGCAACCTGCGGCTAGCTTCCTAGTTTGCTCTTTGATTCTCATTAAGTATAAACTTATTTTCAAAAAAAGGATAGGAAGCCCTCTGGTCGAGAGTTTCCCCATCCTATCTGCTATTCTTTATTTTGCTTTTACACGGACACCTTGGGTATCAACTTTCAAGTCATGAAGTTTTCCTTTGAAGGGTTGCTTTTCCAATTCTGCCTTAATCGTTGGCATCTTGTCATGAGAAGCCAAAACCATAACTGTCGGCCCAGCACCAGAGAGGTAGGTTGCATAGGCACCATTGTCTTTGGCTACTTGTTTAATCGTCGCAAATTCTCTCACCAAGTCCTGACGATAGCGCTCGTGGAAGAGGTCTCCTTCGATTGCTTGACCAGCTGTCACCATGTCTCCTGCCAACAAGGCTGCAACCGCCACATTGGCGATAGAACTAGCAGCAACAGCTTCTTTGTAGGACAATTTCTTAGGCAAGACACCACGGCTGTCTCGAGTACGCAATTCATAGTTTGGAATGTAGGCTAGGGAAATCACACTCTGGGAAGTCTGCTACGATAGCAGAGACTTGTCCTTCAACGGAACTTGCAATAACGAGATTACCATAAATGGCTGGAGCCACATTGTCAGGATGGCCTTCAATCTTAGTTGCCAACTGCAATTTTTCATGGTCTGACAAGTTGAGTTGCCCCAATTGGTTGGCTAGTTCAATCCCAGCAACAATAACCGAGCTGGAAGAACCCAAACCACGCGCCAAGGGAACATTACTAGTCATTTTCAAACGTCTTGGTTGCAGGTCTGGTACAATTTGCAAAGCGATTTGAGCAAGAGATTACGCTCGTCATGAGGAATCCATTTGCCAATCTGGTGTTCAATCAGCCACTCTTCTCGTTCTTCGCAAACCTCGATTTGAAGATACTTGGTTACAGCTACACCGACCGAGTCAAAACCTGGCCCGATATTGGCACTGGTTGCAGGTACAATAATCTTCATCTTATTCTCCTAGCACCTTGAAGGTATTCAAGAGGTCGAATTCTGAAACCTTCTTCAATTCAGCTGAAACATTTTCAAGCTGGGCTTTATTAATCTTGTGTGTGATAATCACTACACGCGCCTTGTCACCCTCTTTGCCATCTTGAAGAATTTGCTTGAAGGAAATATCTTGAGCGTTAAAGATTTCAGCCAACTTCAAGACCTGACCTTTTGAGTCTGGTGCCAAGATTGAGAAATAGTAATTAGCTTTAACATCCTCTGGATTAGCTAAGACCAAGTCACGGCTGTATTCGTTGAAGTCTTTGCCAATGGTACCATCATTCAAGCGACGAACGATACGGACAATATCTGCTACAACACTTGTTGCAGTTGGTTTTTGACCAGCACCTGGTCCGTAGTACATAGACTCACCAATACCGATAGATTCTACAAAGACAGCGTTCATTACGCCATTCACACTGGCAAGTGGGTGTGCTTTAGGAAGGAAGGTTGGAGTCACTTCCGCAGCAATACCTGAAGGAGTTTCCTCGATAGAACCAACCAATTTCACTACATAACCAAGCTCTTGAGCTACAGCTACGTCTTCTGGTGTGATGTTACGGATTCCCTTGTGGGCTACATCATCAAAGGCAACCTTCATGCCAAAGGCAAATTGGCTCAAAATAACCATCTTGTAGGCTGCATCAATCCCATCCACGTCATTTGTCGGGTCGCTTTCTGCAAATCCTAGACGTTGCGCTTCCGCAAGAGCATCGTCGTAAGACCATCCTTCTTCCACCATCTTGGTCATCATGAAGTTAGAAGTTCCGTTGACTACTCCAAGCACGCGCGTGATTTTATCAGAAGCCAAGGAATTTGCCAAAGTACGAAGAATTGGAATCCCACCAGCAACTGCTGCTTCGTAGTAAAGTGCTACCTTATTAGCTTTAGCGATTTCTAACAATTCTGCACCATGGACAGCCAAAAGGTCCTTGTTAGCAGTAACAACGTGTTTTCCAGCTTCCAAGGCACGAGTGATAAAGGTTTTAGCAGGTTCGATACGTCCCATCAATTCCACTACTATCGTAATGTCTTGGTCTGATAAAATATCATCCACATTGGTTACAAAGTTAAAGTCATTCCCTGCTGCAAGCAAGCGATTCTTTTCATCTTCATCCTTGACCAATACCTTAGCAACTTCGATCTCTGAATGTGCTGATTGATTGATTTTTTCTCCATTTTCCTTTAGGAGGAAAGGCACACCACTTGCAACGGTACCAAATCCTAGTAAAGCAATTTTAACTGTCATGTTTGTCTCCTCGAAATTTTCTAATATAGCCATTATAACAGAATTTTGTGAAAATTCCTATTATAGTAAATCACTATTTCAGTATAAAAAGAAAAAACGAATCAGACGATTCGCTCTTCTTAGAATCTGAAAATAGCTTTCCAGAAATGATTATCCAATCTTTTGCAGATTGAGCACTGCATCGTGATTCATCAAGACTTGACCATACTCTTGCAAGACTGAACGACTGATATCACTATCGTCCGCAAACTCGCGCATACGAGCCAAAAGCCAAGCCGGATATGGACTTGGATGATTTTCAATATCCACTAAAATAGTCAAATAATAGCGCTCGTTCATTTTGTAGAGTTCAGAAGTTTCCATCTCAAAAGTCACTGTCTTGGCAAAAGCCACCAAGTCAGCCAACTTAGCAAAAGAAAGGATGTAATAGATGTAAGGCTCTTTCTTGCTCTCAGTTTCTTGTTCAGCCTGTTCCTGCTCTTCTTCCTTGGCTTCTACTTGCTCTAGAGATTGAATCGCTTCGATATCATCCTTAGTTTTGTCTGCGATGCTTTTTTCCAAGGTTTTGATAAATTCATCTGGCGACATTTGAGCCAATTCTTCCATATCTGGCAAATCCGATAAGTCTTCAAAATCTAGATTTTGGTCAATCTTTGATTTGGTTACAAAGACATCGACCTTATCAGGTTTTGGAGTCACACGGAAGCTCAACATACCTGTATCTAGAAAGCTATCAGGCATCTCTAACTCATCCAAGATAGCATAAAAGAACTCTTCTGTTTTTTCTTGAGGAACGAGAAAGTCAGCAATCTCCATTCCTCGATCCATCAAATCTTCTAAAGACATCGTGATTTTCAAAGTTGTATCACTAATTTGTTTCATTTTCATTGCTAGTAACCTCATACTTTCAGTTCTATCTATTATACTAGATTTTTACGATTTTATCAAAAGAAGGCTCCTCTATACGGATAGATTTTCCCTAGGGCGTAACTTCTGTAGGAGACTCTAATACTCTTCGAAAATCTCTTCAAATCACGTCAGCTCTATCTGCAACCTCAAAACAGTGTTTTGAGCAACCTGCGGCTAGCTTCCTAGTTTGCTTTTTGATTTTCATTGAGTATAAAAGAAAATTTCTGCAGACAAATAGAAAAAGCCTTCAAAATCGGATCTTAGCCAACTTTGAAGACCTAATACATCAGAAAGCTTATAGTTTAAAGGTTGCTACACCGAGGATAGAACGATTTAAGTTTCTGAGAATTTGAAGACTTTGCTCAAATTTCTTATAACGAGTCACTCCGTACTCTTCAACAAGAAGGACTGTATCTCTTTCCAAAAGCGATGGCACATCTTGTAAATCTACAAAATGAATTCCTTTTAAAGCCTCTTGATTTTGTTTTAATTTATCTAGAATAGCTTTATTTGAGCTAACGATAGTCAATTCTTGTCCAGCATTTTTGTATGACAAAACATCTGCTAGGTTGGCAATTGTTGTAATCTCTGTTACAAAATCAATTTGATACTGAGAAAAATCACCTGCTCTATTGATTGTTGGATTAAAGAGATAAACTAACACATTTCCCATCACAACCAAAATCACACAGACCACTCCAATAACAGCTAAACGAAGAATCAGATTTTTCACATTTAAGCCGAGCGCTGTTTCACCATTTGCATTCAATTCTTTAGAGTTGATGGTTTCTAATTTTTCAATTTTCACATTTGCATAGGTATGTTTAAATTTCTCAATCAACCCATCAATTTTGCGCTCCAACAAGTCATTGGCATCTTTACTTGGTGTCAAAATTTTCACACCAACCCCTGCATCGTCAATCATATAGTAAACGGTCAATTTTTTCCACCAATAGTCATTCGTTGAATTTTTCAAGGTTGTTTCGGTCGTATCCAATTCACTGGCAATTTTTTTCAACTCACTGGGTTCTACATCATTAAAAAGATAAGCTCCATTCAAATTTCCATCAATCAATTTCCCATAAAAATCACTATAACCACCAATTTGATGATTCAAAATCGTTTTAGCTGAATCTTCTGGAGGAGTAATTTTATAGCTAAGATAAGTTGAATAACTTGTTGTGTCTTTGACAGTATTTTTATTCTTAACTGCTTTAATTGTAAATGGTACAGCAATAAGAGCAAATAAAGCTATGAGAGCTAAAATATTTGCTTTTCGTTTTTTGTAAAGATTTGCAAACAAATCAGCTACTGAATAATGTTCAAACATGATTTTTTTCTCCTTTGTTTAGTAGATACTGGTTTTCTTTTGTAAGCATTTTTGCTACAAATATAATCACAAGAACAATTCCCCAGAATTGCATTGTAAATAGATTGAAGAAACTTTCTGAAAAGCTACTTCTAGGCATAAAGAATAGATTATTCAAGATGAGTAGGGACAAGGCAAATAGGATTGTTCTAGAGCGATAGGCTACTTGCAACATGGCTATAAATAACATACCTAGCAAGAGACTAAGTAGAAAGACTCCTATCATACCATAGTCGGTATACAACTCCATGATATAACTACTTCCGATACCGTGCCCTTTCAAGTATTCCTTGTTCAAGACAAGATAGGATAGATTGTGGGCATAACTATTACTATCAATAGCCAGTTCCACACTATTGGTTGTATGTTCAAAGGCTTTTCCTCCGAAAATGGCCCCCAAACTTCCTCTTGCAAAATAATCAAGAACAGGACCAAAAGTAAAATTACGGAAATCTCGGTAAGGGAGGCTACTGTTAAATAGAAAACCTCGAGCCAAGACACCAAAACTAGTCCCTTGTTTATAGATAAAGTCAAGTAAGATATCCCAGAAACCTGTATGAGAAACTTGGACATTATCCCGTACATAATTGAGCACTCCCATCGCTAACATGAGAATAGGAGAACCTACAAAAATCGCTAACTTTTCTTTAAATCCAATCCATTTTCCTTTTTCGGTTTGCTCCCGCATAAAGTAATAAACAAAAGCAAATAAAATACTTAAAATAAAAGGATTTCGCGTCCCAATTGCCAAATGAATAGTATTAGCTGCAATAAAGGAGACAAGAACTGCTGTTGCCTGCCATTTCTTTTGGCTTGGTTGCCAAATACATACACATTGCGTAGACCGTAAAGGTTGATAAGATATAGGTAAAATAAGGAAGTTTACTTTCAAAAATTTGCATAGTAGGCATAGTAGGAAGTCTGCAAGCGATACAAGAGTCGTTCAAATAACCGAATGAAATAGAAAGGATAGGTTAGAAGAAAAACTCCTAGTGATACAAAGCGTAACCGCTTGATATAAACCTCTTTTAGAGAATTTCCTATATTTGGTACTTTTATTTTCTTCCTAGCTATGAAGTAACGAGCCAGGACACCTCCGATGGTCAAGCCCAGAATCGAAACCATGACGACTATAAAGGCAAAACGATAGGCTATGGGATGATAGGTATCCAAAGCACCATCCCTAAAGTAATCGATGGTCGGCCTTGATACCAGAAATACAAAAATAGTTAAAAAGAAAATAAAATGGATTAAGTAATACTTGATATCATTCCAACAAGCAATTAAGCTACTAACCAGTAAGAACAATAAAGTAGAAAGCAAGCTAACATTGTTATTATTAAACAGATACACAATTCCACTTACTAGCGTCAAGGCATAGCTGACTATGGTCAAACTAAATAATAATCGTTTTCCATCAATCACTTGCTCACCCCCGTTCTAATGTAATTTTTTAGATTTTTCAATATTTTTTAGTAATAAGAATCGGTATAAGGAAATATTTATGAATAGAGCCAAAGCACTAATTCTTCTCCCCTTACGGAAAATTGGATTCCTAGCAATAGTAAAGGCATGGCCTTTTAAAAAACGATGAATCTGAGAATAGGCTTCAAATTGTTTATACTGATCATCTAGTAACATCTTATCCAGAATAAAAAAGTAGGCATAGGCCAGTCTGAAAAAAGCAACCTCTTTCAAATCCGGATAGTTTTTCACAACTTCATTGTAAAACTTTTGGTAGATATCAATATAGGCTAAATCCTTCTCTGCATAGGGTTTAGTCGTAATACTATCCCCTCTATGGAAATAGTAATAATAGGGTTTGGTATTAACAACGTACTTCTTAGCCAACTTGATTAAATCAAAATGATAATAAGCATCTTCGTAAATCAATCCCTTTGGAAAAGGATAGGGCAGTTGCAATCTGTCTCTTGATTAGCTTATTGCAAATCGTTCCAGGGATTTTTTTCACCTATGAGGTATTCCTTTAGAAATGTTTGAGAATCACAGACAAAATACTCATCCTGATTGGCTGACTGTGGGCTTTCATCATTAGCATAGACATTCATGACACCACAGCTAGAAACATCCGCATCTTCTTGAATTAATTGCTCATATAAGCTCTGAATCATTTCTGGATGGATATAATCATCTGAGTCAATAAAAATCAGATAGTCTCCGTGAGCCTGCTTCATTCCATTATTTCGTGCTTGTGACAAGCCTTCATTCTTTTTATGAAGTACTGACACCCTGTCATCTTGTTCAGCGATTGAATCACACAAGCGACCACTTTCATCCGTTGCTCCATCATCAACAAGAATAATTTCCAGATTTTGATAGGTCTGCTTCTGAATGGAAGCTATCGATTTTTCTAGGTACTGCGCCACATTATAGACTGGCACAATCACACTGATTAATGCAGTTTCCATGCTACTCCTCTAATAGTTTTTCTACTTGTTCGATTTGTTTGGCAATTGTGAATTGTTGAATGAATTGGCTAGCCTCATTGACATCGAAGTTTGAGGCAGAGGTCATGTAGTTCGTAATTGCCTGAGCTGCTTCTTGATTGCTCTCAATGATTTGTCCAAATTGTCCTTCTTGGGATAATTCCTCAGCCCCTCCGACATCCGTAGAGACAAAAGGAAGTCCCAGACTCAAGGCTTCCACATACACTCCAGGAAAACCTTCTTGTTTAGACATAGACAAGAGAACTTTCATCCGAGACAAATACTGGTATGGATTTTTTTGATAACCAAGGAAATGTACATAGTCCTCAAGCCCATACTCTTTGACTCGTTTTTTCAGTTCCTCTTCCATGTCACCAGCACCTATAAAGTAGAGATGATAGTTTTTTCCCTCTTGGTGTAATAAGCGTATCACTTCCACCACACGGTCAGAACCCTTATTTTCCTCAATCCGTCCGATAGTACAGATACTTTGAGGCGCAATCTCGATATCGATCTTCTCTTGAGATTTTTCTAAAATAGTCTTAAAATCATATCCATTGTAGACCGTCTGTAATTTCGAAGCATAATCTGGATAGACTTCCTTGATAGAATGACTGGTCTTTTTAGAAATTCCTACAATGGTATCCGCAGCATCCAACTGGCGTCTATGTGATTCTCTTTTTGAGCTATCCTTAATAAATTCTTCGATACTTCCATGAATCCAGGAGATTTTCTTGACTTCTTTTCTTTTAGAGAACAAAAGTGGAGGATTCATAATGGTAAAGGAAACTTCAACATCATAGTTATCTTTCACAAGCAAGCGACGTGTCAATCTTGGAAAATAAATTCTCATTCTCCACAAAAGAGCTCGAATCCATCTGGCTTGGCGATAATCCTGAAGGGATTTTAAAATGCCTACATGCTTGGGAACAGATTCGTATCCCTTGTCAAAGTGCTCTATTTCAAGAATATCAATATCATACTTTTCTGGATCCAGATTTGAAACAATGGTAGACAGAATCTTTTCTGCTCCACCCCCGAGAGAAAAAGACCACATAAAAAATAAGATTTTTTTCTTAGCCACCATATTCTCCCTTGTATTCTGTATAAGACTTATCCATATCAGCGATGACAGCATCATGATGCGGTAGCTGCTTGTCTGCTGGCGGAGGAGTCATATAATCACCAAAAGCTGTGCTGAGATAGGCATCGTAGCCAACTGGAATAGGCATCTCTGTTCCTTCAAATGGCAAGAAGAGATTATCTTCAAAGGATGCGATTGGGTACTTGTTTCTCATGTAGCCAGGACCTGAGCATAATTCTGTGATGCCATCGCTCTCAGCTAGACTGTACTTGGTCATTTCTTTTTCAGCTTTTTTCCAAATGCGATAACGGAGAGATTTGGGAGTCACACCCAGTAAAATACGGCTTCCCCATTTCATAAGTGCACCATGCTTTTCTGGAATAGTTTGGGCACAAAAAAGAGAATAAATCAGGGCCCAACGAACCTGTTTTTTCCGCTCAGCTGAATTTGTAGGATAATAATCCAGAGGCAACACATCCAAGGCCAGACCATGTGGTAAATTCAAATCCTGTTGATAAGGCTTAATACAGGTAGTTTCCTTGTCACGAATGGTAATAAAAAGATTACGATCAACAAAATCCTTGTTACTCTTTGACAAGAAATAACGCTCATCTGCATAACGAGGCCATAATTCTGCTAATTTCTCATAATCTTTACGAGGCATAAAAAAGTCTAGGTCGTCATCCCAAGGAATGAAACCCTTGTTTCGAAGGGCACCAATAGCACCCCCTCCACAGAGATAACAAAGCAAATCATGTTCTTTACAAAAGGCCACAAAATATTCAGCCATCTCCAGACTACGAGCCTGAATTGCTTTTAAATCAGTCATATTGTTCATTATTCTTTCTATCGTATCGTTCCATTATACCACAAATAGGGGGTGAAAATCTATTGCAGACTGTAAAAAATCAAAGCCTGACTGCTATCTAAATAGCTATCAAACTTTGACTCTTCTGTCTTATCTTATCTCAAACCCATCTGAGACAATTTATTCTGATATTTGTTTTGATCGACAAGCAAGCCCAAGCCTCCATAAACATCATAGGCATCTACCCAGTCACCCAGTTCTGGAATCGTCAATTTTTCAATACCATTTTGAGCTCCGTCTAGGAAAGACAAGCCATTTGTTAACAGGAAGGTATAAGGAACATTCGTTGAGGTCATTGCGAATACCTTGCCAAGTGCCTCTGAACCTGTAAAGAGCTTGGTTGGATCTTTGATTTGCTGAAGAACTGCTGTCAGTACTTGTTGCTGTCTTTTGGTACGGCCGTAATCCGCCTCATCATCATCACGGAAACGAGCATAATTGAGCAAGGTCGAGCCATTCATCTGCTGTTTTCCGACTTTGATAGTTTGGGTTGGAGACTCAGTCTCAGTAGCGTGTAAATCATCTCCTACTGTAGCTTCTGTTAGTTGGCGCCCATTCAATGTTGAAAATTGAGCATCAATTGTCACCCCATCAGGGAAAAGTGTGTCAATCGCTGTAGCAAAGGCCTGAAAATCGACCAAGGCATAGTACTTAATGTCCAAATCAAAATTATCTTTCAAAACTTGACGAACCATTTCTGCCCCTTTTTGCCCCTCTTGTTCTCCTAACTCATAGGCTACGTTTAACTTGTTATCCGTCTGTTTTCTACCGTTAATGACTTGGCTATAACCGTCTATATAAACCAAATTGTCACGCATGAAGCTGACCAGCTTAATTTTCTTATCCGAACCGCCAACATTTAATACCATAATAGAGTCCGTCCGCGTCTCAGCACTATTTTGACCGATTCGCCCATCTGTACCCAAGATCAAAATATTAACTCCATCTCTGGTATCTTGACCATTAAAAACTTCTACTTGAGCTGCCCTGGCATTGGCAATTTTATCTGGATTAGCATTGATATAACCTTTTAAGAACATAAAAATCATACCCAATGCTAGACAAGCTAAGATAGCCAGTAAACCTGCGAAAAATGCGCCCCCACCGTAGCTTCCGCTTTTTTTAGCTTTTTCTTTGGAAGAGAATTGATTTTCTGGTATCTCTCAGAACGACTACGGCTATTATAAGAAGGAATCGAAGTGTTAGCACTTGTCTTTCTATAATCCTCTATCAATTCCTGACTTTCTGAGGTGGCGTCATTACTTGCCCTTATTTAATTTATCTTGCAGGTAAGCAAACTCCTTTTTTTCTCGCTCATTGAGGTAATGAATATTCTTAAAGAGATAGTCATAGCGCAGCTGCTCATGATGGCTTAAAGGGATTTTTCTTTACTCATCTTCTCTCCTTTCCATGGTCTGATATTGGATAAATAGGATAGGCACCCAGAACCTTATACTGGATTCCGATGGCTTCTAATTCTTTTTGGGCAAAGTGAACCAAGTCCTTATCAGTATAGTCCACATCGATAATGAAAAAGTATTCGCCCAGTGCTGTCTTGAGTGGCCGACTTTCAATTTTTGTCAGGTCAATTCCTCTCCAAGCAAAGGTCGACAGGGCCTTGTAGAGTGCACCTGGAAGGTTGTCAGGTAAGGTCAAGGCCAAACTCATTTTTTCAGTTTGTACTTGCAAGGGAATAGCTGCACCTTCAGCTCCCAAAACCCAGAAACGTGTGAAATTGGCTTCCATTTCCTGAATATCCTCAGCAATCAGTTCCAAGCCATATTCTTCTGCAGAACTTCTTGGTGCAATGGCTGCATAAGTCTGGTCTGGATGTTCGGAAATAAAACGGGCCGCATAGGCTGTACTAGCTGTTACCTCGATTTGGGCCTCTGGATATTGTTCATCGATGAATTTCTTTCCTTGAGCCAAGGCCTGTGGATGTGAAAAAATCTTTTCAATCTTAGTATGACCTGGGAACCACCATCAACTGCTGATGGATAGGCTGAACGATTTCTGCAACTGCTTGGATGCGAGCCTGATGAAAAAGGTAGTCCAAGGTTTCATGAACACTACCCTCAATAGAATTTTCAACTGGCACCACAGAATAGTCCACCAAGCCTTGCTCATAGGCCTTGATGACATCTGTAATGTTAGCAAAAGCCTGCAATTCCTCATGAGGAAAAGCTGTCTGCACAACATGGTGTGAAAATGATCCCTTGGGACCTAGATAAGCAATTTTCATCTCAGTTCCTCTATAATTTCCTCTGTGCTTAACTCGGTCACATCCAAAAACCCGACTAGCTACTTCCTCATACCAAGCCTGTCTTTCTTGGAAAAAAATAGCTGCAAGTTCTTCCTTGCTATTCTTTAGAAAAAGCGGTCGCTGATTGTCCTTATCAGCTGATATGCGTTGGTAGAGGGTTTCAAAATCAGCTTTCAGATAGATATTATCAGAATTGGTCTTGAGTAAGTCACGATTTCGCTGAGAAACGACCACTCCTCCACCAGTTGACACGACTTGATCTCTTTGTAGTAAATCAGCTAGGACTTCTGATTCTACCTGACGAAAGGCCGCTTCTCCCTTTTTCAGCGAAAAAAATCCGCAATAGACATACCTAAGCGCTTCTCAATCAGAGCATCCATATCAAGGTAATTAGGGTCCAAGCCTCTTGCAATAGTCGATTTGCCAGCCCCCATAAAGCCTAATAACACCTTAGCCATGAATCAAGCTCCCCAAATCATCAAAGAAGCTAGGATAGCTGGTATTGATGGCTTCAGCACGGTCAAGTTCCACTTCTCCATCTGCAACCAAGAGAGCTGCAATGGCTGTCATCATGCCGATACGGTGGTCACCAAAACGTATTGACTCTAGCACCGTGAAGGGCTGATTTTCCTTTGATAATCATTCCATCTGCTGTAGGTGTGATATCCGCACCCATGCTATTTAAAGCGTCTGCCACAACCTGAATGCGGTCTGTTTCCTTGACCTTGAGCTCCTCAGCATCCTTTTGATAACTGTTACACCATGTGCTTGGGTAGCCAGAAGAGCAATAATGGGCAATTCATCAATCAAAGCGTGGAATCAAAGCGCCACCAATTTCTATTCCTTTCAAGTCAGAAGATTCAACAATCAAGGTAGCAGATTTAGCGACTGGGTCAATTTCAGTCATTTCCAATTTTCCACCCATGGCACGAATGACATCGATAATACCGGTGCGCGTTTCGTTGATGCCCACATTCTGCAGCACTAGACGAGAATTCGGAACAATCAAACCTGCGACTAGCCAAAAGGCTGCACTGGAAATATCTCCTGGCACGACCACCTTTTGTCCAGTCAGTTTTTGTGGTCCTTGGACTGTGATTTTCTTACCATCCACACTTAAATGGCCACCAAATTGTTGCAACATATCTTCAGTATGATTACGGGTGCATTCTTTTTCGATAATCACTGACTCACCCTGAGCCTGCAAGGCCGCAAAGATCAAGGCTGACTTAACTTGGGCAGAGGCAATCGGCAACTCATATTGAATAGGTCTTAGGGTTTTCGTCCCTTTTAAGTGAAGGGGAGGCAGGTCTCGCTCGGTTTGCCCTGAAATACTAACGCCCATTTTTTTCAGTGGAATAGTCACACGATCCATAGGGCGTTTGGATAGACTGTCGTCTCCGAACATCTCTACTTCAAAATCTGCACCAGCAAGGACACCTGAAATCAGACGAATCGAGGTTCCAGAATTTCCCATATCCAGGGCATTTTGTGGAGCTTTTAGGCCGTCCATGCCTACACCTTGAATAGTAATAACCCCATCTTTGTCCTCAATTTCAACACCAAGGTCACGAAAAACCTGCATAGTTGAGAGCACGTCCTCACCACGCAATATATCATAAACCTTGGTCTCACCCTCAGCCAAACTTCCAAAGATAATGGAACGGTGACTGATAGACTTGTCACCTGGAACTCGGATACTGCCGTGTAAGTGGCTAATGTTTGTTTTTAGTTTCATACTGGACCTCATACTTGCAATACTTTTACCTATTTTATCATAAAAAGCCAGAAATTCCTTAAAAATTCCTGACTTTAGGATTGTTATTTTGTTATTTTAGCAATTCTGAAACTGGTTCAAAAACAATTTTTTCAATGTCAGACAGGTAAATTGCCAATTGTTGTTGCTTAGTAAAGAATTCTGACAAGAGGCTGTTCCCCTGAATCTGCTTGCCAAAGCCTTCCATCTTATCTTGGAAGGAAGCGTCTGGCATTTGACCTGTCTGTGCTAGTTTTTGAATTTCCTCTTGAAAGGCAACATATTCTGTAAAAATTTTGCTTGCCTCAGCATCTGCTGAAATGGCATCTTTAGCTGCTTTAACAGCCTTGTATTCTGGTAATTCGCGTAGACCGCGACTGAGTTCGTTTGCACTATCGTAAATATTTGACATGTTCTTCTCCTTATTTGATGACGACTGTGTAGTCGGTATTTTCTGTTATGAGATGCTCGGCTCGTTCCAAGTCTTGAGCGTTTTTAAATGAAATTTGTAGGATCCCGTGAATATCTTCACGGTTTTCCTCGTTGATGTGGATGTTAACCAAGGAAGTTCCACGTAGTAGTTCCAAAAATCCGCAGGATGACATCTTCTTCATCGGGAACGTCGACATAGAGGTCATAAGAGCTGTCCACACCGCCACGCTTATGGATTTCCATTGCCTGACGTTGTTCACGCGCTTGGTTGAAAAAGTTCCAAATCTGCTCTTCATCTCCCTTGCTGATAGCTTGTCCAACCTCATCCAAACGTTCCTTAAAATCCTCAATTCTCTCCAGAATAGTCTCTCGATTGGACAAGAGAATGGAGGTCCACATCCCTGGCTCGCTTTCCGCAATCCGAGTCATATCTCGAAAAACCACCTGCCGCAAAAGTGGCTTGCCATCTCATGTTTTTTTGAGCATAGACCGCGGTCTGTTCCATGAGACTAGAAGCCAGAATATGAGGAAAAATGGCTAATCTGAGAAGTCACCCGATCATGCTCCTTGGCATCAATCTCGATAAAGCGAGCATGAAGACCTGAAAGCAAGTCCTTCATTTCCTCAAGCGTATCAGGACTTGTCAGGCTCGAAGGCGTAAAGATATAATAGGCATTTTCAAAAAGATTGACATCTGCCGAAGCAGCCCCTGTCTTATGACTACCAGCCATGGGATGGGCCCCGACAAAGCGAACAGGCTTGCCAGCTAAATAGTTCTCCGCTGCATCCACAATGGCTGACTTGGTCGAACCAGCATCTGAAATAATCACTCCTTCTTTCAAGTCCAAGTTGGCCAATTCCTTAATGAAAGCAATGGTTTGTTTGATTGGCAAACTGAGAATGATGATATCTGCCAGAGGAGCAAAACTGGCAAAATCATCCGTTGCACGGTCAATCATACCTTCTTTCAAGGCAATATCTCTCGAAGCTTGACTACGATTATAACCTAAAATTTCATAATCTGGATGATCGCGTTTGATACCAAGTGCCATCGAGGCACCGATCAAACCAAGACCTGCGATATAGATTGTTTTTGCCATAGGAACTCCTTAATAGTTCTTTGTATAGTCTCGGTGTTTGGCCACTGCTTCTTTTAATTCCTCTAGATTGTCTGATGAGAATTTTTCAAGGATTTCTTGTGCCAGAACCGTTGCCACAACGGCTTCCATGACCACTCCTGCAGCTGGAAGAGCAGTCGGATCACTTCTCTCCACAGTTGCCTTGTAAGGTTCATGGGTTTCGATATCCACACTCATGAGTGGTTTGTAGAGAGTAGGAATGGGCTTCATAACGCCTCGAACAACGATGGGTTGCCCATTGGTCATACCACCTTCAAAGCCGCCCAGATTGTTGGTACGGCGAGTATAGCCGTCTTCTTTAGACCAGAGAATTTCATCCATGACTTGGCTGCCTTACGATAACCAGCCTCAAATCCAAGACCAAATTCTACCCCTTTAAAGGCATTGATAGAAACAACTGCCTGAGCCAATCGCGCATCCAATTTTCTGTCCCATTGGACATAGGAACCAAGACCAACTGGGACTCCTCCAACGACTGTCTCCACAACCCCACCGATGGTATCACCGTCACGTTTGATTTGGTCAATATAATCCTTGATTTCCTGTTCCCGTTCTTGGTTGACAATAGAAACTTCAGACTGGGCAGCTCTTTCCTTAATCTCAGCAACTGTTAGATTTTCAGGAACATCGATTTCCTTGCCACCAAAGACAACGACATGGTTGGCAATCTCCATATCCAGTTCAGCCAAGAGGCGTTTGGCTACTGCCCCAACTGCCACCCGCATGGTGGTTTCACGGGCAGATGAGCGCTCCAAGGAATTTCTTAAATCATCAAAACGGTACTTGATACCCCCAACCAAATCCGCATGACCAGGACGTGGATGAGTGATTTTTCGTTTGCTTTTCAGGCGCTCTTCAATGGCCTCCGCAGACATGATATCCAGCCATTTTTGGTGGTCCTTGTTGATAACATCCATGGTAATAGGAGCCCCTGTCGTCTTCCCATGGCGAACGCCAGAAGTAAAGACAACCTGATCACTCTCAATTTTCATACGACCGCCACGACCGTAGCCACCCTGACGGCGTTTAAGGTCGCCATTGATATCCTCAGCTGTCAAGGGAAGTCCAGCTGGAATTCCCTCAATGATAGCCGTCAAACGGGGTCCGTGTGATTCTCCTGCAGTTAAATATCTCATACACTCTCCTTATTTTACCAAATAGTCTTTCATCTCTTCCAGAGAAACTGGGTGGATGGTTGCTGAACCAAGCTCTGGTACCAAGACCAATTTCAAGGTATTTCCACGCGCCTTCTTATCATGAGTCAAAGCCTGATAAAGCTTATCAACATCCCAGTTTTCATAGTCAACAGGCAAACCAAACTTCTGACACATCTCGGTGATAGATTGGGTAATACCAGCTGGCATAAGGCCTTTTTCCTCAGCAACCTTGGAAATCTGCACCATTCCCATGGCCACAGCTTCACCATGCATAACCTTGCCATAACCGGCAGTTGCTTCAATGGCATGGCCAATAGTATGGCCAAAATTGAGGTAAAGGCGAACACCATTGTCCAACTCATCCTCAACTACCATCTTGCGCTTGACCTGACAAGAATGTTCAATCAAAATCTCTGCATATTCCAGAATGCTCTCTACAGAACCGTCCAACTCCGTCAAAAGATTCCAGAGTTCCACATCCTCAATCAAGCCATACTTGATAACTTCACCCATTCCTTCAATCAACTCTCTTTTTCCAAGCGTTTCAAGGACAAGCGGATCAATCAGAACCCCATCTGGTTGGGCAAAGCTCCCCACCATATTTTTAGCAAATGGAGTGTTAACGCCTGTCTTTCCACCGATAGAAGAATCAACCTGAGCTGTCAAGCTGGTCGGAATCTGAACAAAGTGAATGCCCCGCATATAGGTAGAGGCTACAAAACCAGCCAAGTCCCCAACGACACCACCACCAAGAGCTACGATTCCATCGCTACGAGTCAGACCCTGCTTAACTAGGAATTCATAGACTTTCTGAACAGTAGTAAGATTTTTTCGTTCTTCCCCTTCTAAAAAGTCAAAAACAGCTACCTGAAAACCAGCATCTTCTAGGCTGAGCTTGACTTTCTCTGCATAAAGATAAGCTACATGGTTGTCAGTTACTATAACCACTTTTTGTGGTTGCCAGAGTTCTCTCAACCACTGACCAGCCTGAGCCAGACAACCTTTTTCAATCTGAATATCATAAGGATGATGAGGAATATCGATTCTGATTTTCATAGGAGAATCTCCCTTTCTTTATTGGTATTTTTCTGTTAAGGACTGCCAAATCTCTTCTGTCGGCATTTCCTTGCCTGTCCACAGTTGAAAAGCTTCTGCAGCCTGATAGAGCAACATTCCCAGACCATTGACCGCTGGATTGCCCTGCCTCCTAGCCCATTTCAAAAATGGTGTTTCAAAGGGTTGGTAAATGATATCTGCTACTAAGAGAGTTTCTGGTAAGACTAAGTTTTCAGGAACTGGGGATGATTTACCATCCATGCCCACACTGGTAGCATTGACCAGTAAATCCGACTCGGCAATCCTTTCTTGCAGTTCAGAAACATATTCTAAAGCATACAAGTCCACTTTAAAGCCTGTCTGCTCCTGTAACTTGTCTAGGTAAGGTCTTGTTTTTTCAATAGAGACTGAACGAACAAAGACTGAAATCTGACTGACGCCGTCCAAAATAGCTTGTGCCAAAATGGACTTGGCCGCACCACCTGCACCAAGCAGGGTCATCTTCTTACCTGTAATTGTAAAAGAAGGCAAGCTCTTAAAAATCCCTTGCCATCTGTATTATATCCAATTAAATTGCCATTATGATTGACAACCGTATTGACCGCACCAATCAAGTGCGCTTCGTCACTCAGCTCATCCAAATAAGGAATCACCTGCTCCTTATAGGGCATAGACAGGTTGATGCCAAACATCTGGTAGCGACGAATATTAGCCACTGTGACTTCCAAGTCATCCGCTTCAATCTCCCAAGCCACATAAGCACCGTTGGTAGCTGTCGCCTCAAAGGCGCTGTTGTGAATAAAGGGGGAAATCGAATGCTTAATTGGATTGGCAACAACGGCAGCTAAGCGTGTATAGCCATCAAGCTTCATCCAAAATCTCCCTGATTTTTTTCATGTTAGCTAGAGAAATCTGACCCGGGGCACTTGCCTCATCTAGACTAGCAAAAGACCAGCTCGAACCAGTCACATCTGCAGTGATACGAGAGACCTTACCCACCTTTCCCATAGAAATAGTTACATATTCCTGCTCAGGATTGAGAGTTTTAAAGCCTCGTGTATAGTTCATCAAGTCTAGCACATCCTGCTCCGTGTGAGCCATCACCGCAACCTTAACAAGTTTTGGATTTAGGCTCGTCAACTCTGACAAGATTTCCATCATGTTTTCAGGTGTTTCTTGGAAATTGTGGTAACTCAAAACGAGATTTGGGAAGTCCAGCATTTCCTCAAAAACATCCTTGTAGCTGTAGTACTCAAAATCAATATAGTCTGGTTGATAGAGTTGCGCCACTTCCTTGATTAGATGGATATATTCTTCTGAAGAAAGGTCGATTTCTCCCCCTTCAGAGCGAGTTCGCAGGGTGAAAACCAACTCACGACCTGCGAATTTTTCAAAAATAGCTGGAGCTACCTGCAAAATCGCTTCTTTAGGCAGATAGTCGGCACGCCATTCAATGATGTCGGCATCCAGGTACCTCGTGGCGTCCAAAGCCTGGGCCTCCTCTAAACTTCTTGGCATTACTGAAACGATTAATTTCATTTACTAACCTTCATACTAATCACCTTTAGGTAATTACTACTTTCATCTTTTTTATTATAGGCGAAATCTGCTGGAAGACCGTATTTGTTTAAAAATCTTGTAACTTCTTCCTGCAAAATCCTTTATCAATTTGTTCTGTAAATTTCTGACGAGATACATTGGCAGCATTGGTACTAGCAATGATAATCCCTCCAGGATTTAAAAATCTCAAGACTCTGGGAAATCAACTTATGATAGTCCTTAGCCACAGAAAATGTTTGTTTTTTGTTCCGAGCAAAGCTAGGCGGATCTAGGACAATCACATCGTAGGTCAAGCCTTTTCGCTTGGCATATTTGAAATACTCAAAGACATCCATGACTATAAAGCGATGGTCGCCTGTGCTGATTCCATTTGCCTGAAAATGTGCTTGAGACAATTCTCGTGAACGTTTAGCTAGGTCAACCGAAGTAGTCTGGCTTGCTCCTCCCATGGCTGCAGCTACTGAAAATGCTGCTGTGTAGGAAAACATATTGAGCAAGGATTTGCCCATAGCTAAACCATCAACCAAGCTCCCACGAACTTCATGCTGGTCTAGGAAAATCCCTGTCATCAAGCCATCATTCATAAAGACTTGATACAAGACACCATTTTCTAGAACAGTGAAAAATTCAGGTACTTCTTGACCATAAACATGGGCAGATTCATAGTCCAAACCCTTAAAGCGGATCTTCTCATAGGTCCCTAAAACCTCAGGGAAAACCTGTCTAAAGGCTTCCGAGATAACCTTGCGAATCTGATAAACATAAGAGTTATACCAAGAAAAGACGGCATAGTCGCCATAAAGATCCACTGTCAGACCGCCAAAGCCATCTCCCTCTTGGTTGAAAAGACGAAAGGCAGTTGTCAATTCATTTTGATAGTAGGATTTTCTCTTTTCTTTAGCTTGTCTAAACAGCGTTTCAAAGAAAGCTTGATTGAAGGTCACCTTGTCTTTGCTAACAAACCAGCCCAAGCCCTTGTTTTGCTGAGAAAGGTAGGCAGTCCCAAGAAAGTTTCCATCTTGACTATGGACTTCTACTTCCTGATCCTTGAGATTAACATTCTCAAGATCGCTGGCTTCTAGTAAAACCAAACCTTTGGCAAGCTTTTTTTCAATCCGTTTACTGACTCTTATTCTATTCATAGCTACCATTATATCAAATTTTTAGACAATTCTCAAAAAAGAAACAACCCTTGCTTTTTTACTCTTCTTTTAAAAAATGGTATACTAATACTAATTAAAAATTAGGAAGTAATTGTGTGAGAATCAATTTTAACAAAATCCAAAAAGCTATCGGTACCAGACTGGGTTTTGTCCTAACCCTTTTAATCCTCTATTGGCTCAAAACCTTATTAGCCTATACCGTTGACTTTAACTTAGATATTCAAGTAGGAAAATTGCAAGGAAATTACCTTGCCTTTATCGCCTTTTTCAATCCCCTTCCCTTGGGACTACTCCTGCTGGCTCTAGCCCTCTACGCTCGATCAACCAAGATTTTTTATGGTCTGAGTATTGCTATTTACAGCCTTTTGTTTATTTGGCTCTATTCCAATGTCTTTTACTATCGAGAATTTAGCGACTTTATCACGGCTAATACCATGAAGGTGGTTAGCAAGGTATCTGTCGGTACTGCGGAACTAGAGTTACTGCGTCCTTGGGATTTCATCTATTTTATGGATTTCCCACTGCTGGCTTTCCTTTTCTTTAAAAAATTCATCCATTTGGATAGGAGACCTTTCAAATTCCGCTCCAGTGTTGCTATCACTGCACTCTCAGCCCTGCTCTTTTCTGCTAATCTTTTCTTGGCTGAAATTGAGCGTCCCGACCTCCTATCCCGAGGATTTTCGAATTATTATGTTGTTCGTGCCCTCAGTTTGCCAGCTTTTCTAGGTTATAGTGTCAACCAATCCTATAGCGCCAACAAAGAACGGGCTAAGGCCTCTGAGACCGACCTTCAACCTATCACAGATTATATTCAAGAACATGCAGCTAAGCCCAATCCAGACTATTCTGGCTTAGCTAAAGGGAAAAATGTGATTTATCTCCACTTGGGAGAGTTTCCAGCAGTTCCTGCTTGACTATAAACTCAACCTAGATGGAACTGAGCATGAAGTCACTCCCTTCCTCAATTCCCTCTACCATTCACAATCTACACTAGCCTTTTCCAATATCTTTAACCAAGTCAAGGCTGGTAAGACCTCAGATGCGGAAACCATGTTGGAGACCGGTTTGTTTGGGCTTGACCAAGGTTCTTTCATGGTCAATTACGGTGGCACCAATACCCAACAGGCAGCACCTTTTATCCTATCAAAAAACGGCTACCAATCAAGTGCTGTCTTTCACGGTAATATCGGGACCTTCTGGAATCGAAATACAACCTACAAACAATGGGGATACCAATACTTCTTTGATGCTTCCTATTTTACCAAGCAAGACAGTAGCAATTCTTTCCAATATGGTTTAAATGATAAAATCATGATGAAAGATTCTATCCAATATCTGGAGCATTTACAGCAGCCTTTTTATGCCAAGTATATCACGGTGTCCAATCACTATCCCTATGCTAGCAATCTGACGGGCGATGAGCTTGGTTTCCCCTTGGCCAAAACCAAAGATGAAACTATCAATGGCTACTTCCAAACAGCCAACTATCTGGATAGTGCCATCAAGGCCTTCTTTGACTATCTCAAAGAAAGTGGCCTCTATGAAAAATCCATCATCGTCATCTACGGAGACCATTATGGTATTTCCAATTCCCGCAATCCTGACCTGGCGCCATTGATTGGAAAAACTTCTGAGAACTGGTCGAATTACGATAATGCTATGTTGCAACGAGTGCCTTTTATGGTGGTCATGCCTGGTTATGAAAAGGGGCAAATCATCAATACCTACGGTGGACAAATCGATATCTTACCGACTCTTGAACACCTCCTTGGTATTGAGTCCAATTCCTTCCTTCAAGTTGGACAAGACCTTCTGTCTCCAGACCATCAAGAAATCGTTGCCTTTCGAACTGCCAATTCCTTCGTCACACCAAAATATACTAGCTATGACGGACGAACCTACTATACTGAGAGCGGTCTTGAAATCAGTAATCTTGATGAACAAGCTCAGACTGAACTAGAAATCGTTCGGCAGGCAGCCAGCCAACAGCTAAAAATCAGCGACCAGATTCAAACTGGTGATTTGATACGTTTCTACCAAGCAGATCATCTTGGAACAGTTGATACAGAAAGCATTTCTTACCTCAATTCCTTACCAATTCTGCAAAAAATTGAGCAGGAAAAAGGTAGTCAGTCAACTAGTCTCTTTAGTCAGCGACAAGGTAAAACCAGTACTGACCTTTTCAAGGCGCCAAGTTACCAAGAACTCCATCCCGAGTCTGCAGAAACCGAATCAAAATCACAATAAAAGATGCTCTTCCATCGTGGAGGAGCATTTCGTTTTATAAAATAAAATTCAACGAAAATCAAAGAGCAAACTAAGAAACTAACCTCAGGTTAACTGTGAGATTGTAGCTAGAGAGGCTGTACCTGCAATATATGTCTGTCAAGTTTAGTGACGAATATAGTAGAAGAAATATGAGGATATAAATCAGCTTCAGTAGGTATCTGGAAAATTTGATTTTATATATAGAAGCCTTTTGTTACAAATTCAATATACTATCAATAAATAATATTATAGAAGCAACAATAATTATCATTTCACCTATTTGAATAATCCTATTTCGAACTCTAAATATATGTTCTATCAAAAACACTTGGATCACACACATTATAGGAATTAACGTTTTTGAAATTGAAAAATATCCAAATAAATAAACTATAAACAACAATAATAGAACTATATTATATTTCTTATTCAAAACATTCCTCCCTATATATTTTTGATTACCAATCTTAATCATTTACAACTACATTCTAACAAACTATAAAAGCGTTTGTCGAATTGAATTTATCAATCAAGCAACCAACTACCTCATCTTTTTTCTATTTCTGTCAATATGCGTGACAGGTAGTAATGATAGCCAAAAATAGCAAGACCAAGCAAGAGGATAAGAACTCCTACTCCCAAGCTGATGGCAAGGACAGGGGCGAGAGACTGAACCAAGAACAAACTTGCTATGACTAAAATCATTAAGATAACACTATAAATTAAGAGTAAAACTATTGCTACTATACGATTTGAACGATTCACCAAGTCCGTAATGCTACTCCAATTGGTTGACAGATTTTTCACGTCCTTAAGGTAATGGTGGCAAGAAAGGATGACACTGGCAAGGGTCCAGACTACAAGAAGGTAAATCATCGAAAGGATGGGCAAGCCTAAATATAGAGAAAGGCCAAGTAAAATCAGAACTGGTAAAAAAGACTGGACAGCAAATATAATCCAAAATTTCACTTTCACATAACGAGCAAAGTCAAAGGGTAAACTCTTAAGAAAATCAACATTTTCCCTCTCCAAGGACAAGGCAATTGAATGCAGGCTGGTGATATTGTTATTGACAAGAGCTATAAAGAGAGCTATAAAAAACAAGGGTAACCAGTATGGAGGATGAATGTCTGGAACTATCTGAGAATCTCGAATTTTGGAAATCAGACCGATCATCATGAGATAAGGAAGAAAGGCACTTGTAAAAAGTACTGTAATTACGCCAGTTCCCTGTCCCAAGAGGGTGAGGTGGTAGCGTAAAACCATACGGAAAAAGCCCTTTTTATTAGTAGTTGAAATTCTCTCCTTATTGCGACGTTCTTTCTTGACCTTCTCCTCACTGTTAAGCAGAATCACGTCATAAAAATGAGGAAAAACCTTCTTTTTGGTCAGGTAAAGCAAGAAAACAGTTAAAGCTATCCAAGCGAGCAGACCCAGTATGGCTTCTGTCGAAAAAGGCTCCACTGCTATTTTGTAAAAGATATGAAGAGGATAAAGGAGAAATGGAATGTCTCTAACTTTGTCAACAATACTTCCAAAAGTCGACTGTAGAAAGAGGACAAATATTAAAGGTATGAGAACCCCTATCCCAATCATCACATTGGCAAAAATAGACTGATACTTTCTGAAGACCGTAGTCTGAGCCAAGAAATGTACTGCCACTACCATCACTAGAGTCACAGAGACAAATAATAAGGCCAAGGACAGCAGCATCAAAGGCAAGCCCAGCCAAAGAGAAGGAGCTAGCCTAATATAGAGGACTAGAAAATAAGCTAGGATTGGTACAATTCCAGCTAGAGCTGGCAAGAGAACAGACAGTCCTTTAGCAATTATAATCTCTGATTCTTTAAAGGCATAGGGCCTATACGATACCAAATCCTTACTCTCATAAAAGACATTGTAAAATGCAGTGAAAGAAGTTGAAAAGGCAAGCACCAGTAAAATAGCAACCATGCTACTAAAAAAACTTGGTATTTCCTCAAAAGGAAAACGAAAGGCTATATTTATAAACATGATGAGCATCAAGAGACTGGAAAAAATGTAAGAACTTAGGACTCTAGCGGAAACATTTACTTTTTTCCCAGGATTCTTAGCCTGCTTCTTTCGTAGGTTAGCCAGATTAGCTTCTTGAGATGAATAGAGGATATTGATATCAACTAATTTTTTAATGACCTTGAGACGCATCTGAAACCTCCTCTTTTCTACCGGCAAGGCTAAGGTAGATACTCTCCAAAGACTGGTCTGGATGGTCTTTTCTCAAGTCCTCTACCTTACCACAATAAATCAAATGCCCCTTTTTTAAAATGGCAATCCGATCACAGACTTGCTCTGCCACCTCTAGGACATGGGTTGAAAACAAGACTGTCTTGCCTTTTTGCGCATGCTCCTTCATCATTTGCTTCAAATCAAAGGCAGCCTGAGGATCCAAACCAGTCAAGGGTTCGTCCAAGACCCAAATATCAGGATCAGACAAGAGTGCCCCAATGACAAAGACTTTCTGACGCATTCCGTGAGAAAGGGTTTCAATAACCTGATAGCGGTTTTCAGCAAAATCAAAAACGTTCAATAACCTAGCTAGACTAGCTTCCAAATCAGAGCTAGTTAGATCATAGGATGAAGCAATCAATTCCCAAAATTCATTGGCCGTTAAACGCAAAAATAAATCAGGCGAGTCTGCTACGTAGCCAATCTTTCGTTTGATCTCTAAGCGATTTTCCGATAAATCCTGACCGTCTACCAAAATACGACCACTGCTGGGTGAAATAATACTGACTAAGGATTTTATGGTAGTCGATTTCCCAGCACCATTATGGCCAATCAAGCCCATAATCTCCCCATTTTCAATCTGCAAATTGAGATTGCTCAAAGCCTCTTTATCACCATACAACTTACTAACATTTTGAAATTCAATCATGGGATGACTCCTATCTTTATCTATATTACATACTATTATACTAGCACTTTGATACAAAAAAATCAACACTTTATTTTAAGTAGTTAAAATAGATTTCTTCTATCTTACGCAAACGTTTGAGCTAACCAATACTTTATGATAGAATAAAGAACAAGATTGACAAGTAAGAGGAAACATCATGCAAAATCAAACACTCATGCAATACTTTGAATGGTATCTGCCCCACGACGGTCAGCACTGGACGCATCTATCTGAAGATGCTCAACACCTAGCCAATCTCGGTATCAGCCATGTCTGGATGCCACCAGCTTTTAAGGCGACCAATGAAAAAGATGTCGGCTATGGGGTCTATGACTTATTCGACCTAGGCGAGTTTAACCAAAAAGGAACTGTCCGCACCAAGTATGGTTTTAAAGAAGACTATCTTCAAGCCATTCAAGCCCTAAAAGCACAGGGAATCCAACCAATGGCCGATGTGGTGCTCAATCACAAGGCTGCGGCCGATCACATGGAAGCCTTTCAAGTTATTGAAGTAGATCCTGTAGACCGTACAGTTGAACTTGGAGAACCCTTCACCATCAATGGCTGGACTAGCTTTACCTTTGATGGTCGCCAAGATACCTACAATGACTTTCACTGGCACTGGTACCACTTCACAGGTACAGACTACGATGCCAAACGCCGCAAGTCTGGGATTTATCTGATTCAAGGAGACAACAAGGGCTGGGCCAACGAGGAATTGGTCGATAACGAAAACGGAAACTACGACTACCTCATGTATGCCGACCTAGACTTTAAACATCCTGAAGTCATCCAAAATATCTATGACTGGGCTGACTGGTTCATGGCAACGACTGGTGTAGCTGGTTTCCGCTTGGATGCCGTTAAGCACATCGACTCTTTCTTCATGCGCAATTTCATCCGAGATATGAAGGAAAAATACGGTGAGGATTTCTACGTTTTTGGTGAATTTTGGAATCCAGATAAGGAAGCCAATCTGGACTATCTTGAAAAAACGGAAGAACGCTTTGACCTTGTTGATGTTCGTCTCCACCAGAATCTCTTTGAAGCCAGTCAAGCTGGCGCAAACTATGACCTTCGTGGCATTTTCACAGATAGCTTGGTTGAACTCAAGCCTGACAAGGCTGTAACTTTTGTCGACAACCACGATACCCAACGTGGTCAGGCTCTTGAGTCTACTGTTGAAGAATGGTTCAAACCAGCAGCCTATGCTCTCATTCTATTACGCCAAGACGGCCTTCCATGTGTCTTTTACGGAGACTACTATGGAATTTCAGGAAAATATGCCCAAGAAGATTTCAAAGAAGTCCTTGACCATCTCCTAGCTATCCGAAAAGATTTGGCTTATGGAGAACAAACAGACTACTTTGATGACCCTAACTGTATCGGTTGGGTACGTTCAGGTGCTGAACATCAATCCCCAATCGCAGTCTTGATTTCAAACGACCAAGAAAACAGCAAATCAATGTTTGTCGGCCAAGAATGGGCTAATCAAACCTTTGTAGATTTACTTGGAAATCACCAAGGTCAAGTTACAATCGATGAGGAAGGTTATGGACAATTCCCAGTCTCAGCTGCTTCGGTAAGTGTCTGGGTAGCCAATACAATCTAATACTCTTCGAAAATCTCTTCAAACCACGTCAACGTCGCCTTGCCGTAGGTATAGGTAACTGACTTCGTCAGTCTTATCTACAACCTCAAAACTGTGTTTTTGAGCAGCCTGCGGCTAGTTTCCTAGTTTGCTCTTTTGATTTTCATTGAGTATAATAACCAATGATAACCAAGCCAGGTCCAAGCGGATTTGGCTTTTTTTCGTAGTCACAAAAAAAGACCTACCCAAATGGATAGATCTTTATTATCTTACAATTTACCTGCTACCGCATCCAACAATTCTTGGATCTTAGCTTGGTTGCTTTCCTCCTGCCATGGCCATGTCTGGTTTACCACCACCACGTCCATCGACGATTGGAGCCAATTCTTTAACAAGGTTTCCTGCATGAAGGTCTTTTTGTCTTGCTTGCTACAAGGACATTGACCTTTGTCACCAATAGCAGCAACAAGGACAAGAAGAGCAGAGTAGTCTTTTTGTTTCCAGTTATCTGCAAAGGTACGAAGGGCGCCAGCATCTGATACAGATACTTGACTAGCTATATAACGGTAACCGTTGACTTCCTTAACGTCCTTGAATATATCGCCTGCGGCAGCTGCTGCGGCTTTTTCTTTCAACTCAGCATTTTCTTTTTGAAGTTGACGAAGTTGTTCATGAAGTCCTTCTACCTTGTGAGGTACTTCCTTGACTTGAGGTGCTTTCAAGGTTGCTGCGACAGCTTTAAGAGCGTCTTCTTGTTCACGGTAAGCTTCAAAGGCTTCCTTACCAGTCACTGCCAAGATACGGCGAGTTCCTGAACCGATCCCTTCTTCTTTGACAATCTTGAAGAGACCAATCTCAGAAGTGTTGCCAACGTGGGTACCACCACAAAGCTCGATAGAATAGTCGCCGATAGTCACGACACGGACTTCCTTGCCGTATTTCTCACCAAAGAGGGCCATAGCTCCCATTTCTTTGGCAGTGTCAATATCCGTTTCAACTGTCTTCACTTCAAGAGCTTCCCAGATTTTCTCGTTCACTTGCTGCTCAATCGCACGCAATTCTTCTGCAGTTACTGCTTGGAAGTGGGTAAAGTCAAAGCGAAGGAATTCCACTTCGTTAAGAGATCCTGCTTGTGTCGCATGGTTTCCAAGGATGTTGTGAAGGGCAGCGTGAAGCAAGTGAGTCGCAGTGTGGTTTTTCATGACACGGTGACGACGATTAGTATCGATTGCCAAGGTATATTCTTGGTTCAAGGCAAGTGGTGCAAGAACTTCAACCGTGTGAAGGGCTTGTCCGTTTGGTGCTTTTTGAACATTTGTCACAGTAGCCACAACCTTACCTGACTCATCCAAGATTTGACCGTGGTCAGCAACCTGTCCACCCATTTCAGCGTAAAATGGCGTTTCCGCAAAGATAAGTGAGGCAGTTCCTTCTGACACAGCTTCCACTTCTGCATTGTCAGCCACGATAGCTACCAATTTAGAAGACAATTGGCTAGCATTGTAGTTGAAGACACTTTCTACAGTGATGTTTTGAAGGGTTTCATTTTGCATACCCATTGAGCCACCCTTGACAGCTGAGGCACGCGCACGTTCTTGCTGTTCTTTCATGGCTGCTTCAAAACCTTCACGGTCCACAGTCATACCAGCTTCTTCAGCGATTTCTTCAGTCAATTCAACTGGGAATCCATAAGTGTCATAAAGTTTGAAGACATCTGAACCAGCAATAACAGATTGACCTTTTTCTTTCAAGTCTGCTACGATGCCTTGGGCAAAGTGTTGACCTGAGTGAAGGGTACGCGCAAATGACTCTTCCTCACTCTTAACGATTTTTTTTCAATAAAGTCACGTTTTTCAAGCACTTCTGGGTAGTAGCTTTCCATGATTTTCCCAACAGTTGGAACTAGTTTGTAAAGGAAAGGTTCGTTGATACCCAATTTTTGACCATGCATCGAAGCACGACGGAGAAGACGACGAAGGACATAACCACGACCTTCATTTCCTGGAAGGGCACCATCACCGATGGCAAATGAAAGAGAACGGATATGGTCAGCGATGACCTTGAAGCTCATGTTGTCGCCATCTTGGTCGTAGACCTTACCAGACAATTTCTCCACTTCACGAATGATTGGCATGAAGAGGTCCGTTTCAAAGTTTGTCTTAGCCCCTTGGATAACCGCAACCAAACGCTCCAAACCAGCGCCCGTATCAATGTTCTTGTGTGGCAATTCCTTGTATTCGCTACGAGGAACAGCAGGGTCTGCATTAAATTGTGACAAAACGATGTTCCAGATTTCGATATAGCGGTCGTTTTCAATATCTTCTGCAAGAAGACGAATACCGATATTTTCTGGATCAAAAGCTTCTCCACGGTCAAAGAAGATTTCTGTATCAGGTCCAGAAGGTCCAGCACCGATTTCCCAGAAGTTGTCCTCGATTGGAATCAAATGACTTGGGTCCACTCCCACTTCAATCCAACGGTTGTATGAATCTTTATCATCTGGATAGTAGGTCATGTAAAGTTTCTCAGCTGGGAAGTCAAACCATTCTGGGCTTGTCAAAAGCTCATAAGCCCAAGTAATCGCTTCGTCACGGAAGTAATCCCCGATAGAGAAGTTCCCCAACATTTCAAACATGGTATGGTGACGAGCAGTCTTCCCTACGTTTTCAATATCGTTGGTACGGATAGCCTTTTGGGCATTGGTAATACGTGGATTTTCAGGGATAATGGTTCCGTCAAAGTATTTCTTAAGCGTTGCTACCCCAGAGTTGATCCACAAAGAGTTGGGTCATTTACAGGAACCAAACTCACTGATGGTTCTACAGCGTGACCTTTGGTCGCCCAGAAGTCAAGCCACATTTGGCGTACTTGTGCACTAGATAGTTGTTTCATATTGTCTCCTTATTTACTTGTTTAATGTGATTGGCTTTCCAGCATTTCCACATAGTCAATCGCGACACAGAGGGAAATGACTAGGTCTGCATAAGCGTCCTCAAGGACCGTTACGGTATAGGTAGAGGTCAGATGGAAAAGTTCCTTCTTAATTTCCGCAATCAGCTGATCGCGATCATCCAGCAATTTGAAATTCAAATCCCAGATATTGCCCTCGATACGAAGACCTAGATTATCAAACTCATACTTATCTCGCCAGAAGGTCAACTTCTTACGAATGACAAAACTCGAGCCATCCCGAAGCTGAATCTCAAAACGAGGAAGCAAGGTCAAGATTTCTTTACTGATCTGACTGACCTGTTCACCATAGGCGTCATAGATGGTAAAAGTCTTAGGAATTTGGAAAAAAGATCCCTCCACCTGATAGGCGATTTCTCCCCTGTCATCCTTGATAGCGAAGCGTTCGCCTCCAAGACGAAACTTTTGTTTGACAAGAAATGTTTTCATCAACACCTCCAAAAAATCAAAAGACAAGCTCATATCACGAAGGGCGAAAAACCGCGGTACCACCTTCATTCAATGAACTTGTCATTCTCTTATTCTTATGCAATTGTATGATTGAGTAGCATGACTTCCTAGCTTAGATGGCTCGCAGCACCGCCATTTCTCTGGACTAAGACAACTGAAAATCAATTCTCAACCTCCTTATTATAACGTTTTTTGGGTTCCGCGTCAACTGGAAATGATTCTAACCAATAGTAGTGAGTTAGGAGAGAAGATATTTTGAAAATTTAACTACTAGTTTTGAAATGTAAGTAGTAATATTTAATTCTAATACTTTCCCCTATTCTCATATATTGCCACTCAGAATAACCAACCTCAAGGATTTCTGGGACTTTTGTGAGTCCGTTATACACTACAATAAAATGCCCTTTATCATTCCAAAACTTGCCTAAAATTTCTGCATCTTCTTCTTTTGCTTTTAACTTGCTTTCTTGCAGACCTAAGCTTTCTGTTTGTACTGTTTTAATCTCTTCCTTGCTTCCTTGAGTTCCTAAAAATATATCCCCCAAAGTTTACCCAAAAATAAGATAAAAAAAGCATAAATACGATTGTAGCATATTTCAAGAATTTCAACTCTTTCATTTTTCTATTATTCCTTTTAGTTTAATCAGTCTAAAATATTTTGTGTTCTCTAAATATTAAATAGTCTTCTAAATAGTGTCTTTCTTTATCTAAATCTAATTTCAAAGCCAATTTTTTCAATCACTTTTTGGATCTCATCTAGCGATACTAGAAACCATTCTTTAGGGACAAAGCTCTCTCCATTTGGTGCTATTAATTCCACATCTAACTGCTTGTCTGCAAAATAATGATGAAGAGTATTTTCTAATTTTCGAGCGCTGAAATTCTGAATCTCAAAAACTAGCTACTAAACGGACAGGAGCATAAAGATAGGTTCCTTCTTTTTTTCTGCATTTTACTAACCGTTTTTTTCAATTTGATCCTGTGTAAAAACCGATTTTATAGAGATTACTGATATTGGCAATTTGAGGATTGCTACTCAAGGATTTCACCACATAGATATATCCAGTTGTAATTCGTTCGCTTGGACTGATACCAGTCATCACATCTTCTATCAATTCTGTTACCATTCGTCCATGGCGCGTTCTATCGTGCAGATTAGATACAAAGGAGCGGAGTAAGGCCTTCTTATTTTCTGTACCATTTTCATACACGAGATGAAGTTCAGCATTAGTATAGCCATTCTTGTCAGTGAAGTCTTCTCCTTTAGAAACAACATAAACCATTACTCCATTATCCACATAGAACATACCTGGTTTAATTTCTTTTTCTTTTATCACATCAGACTTTCTGACTTGACGACGACCTTCACTAATTTCATCATGAACACGAGTAAATAATCCCTGATAATCTTCAAAATTTCCCATCCGTTTACGTGTTCGTGTTTTATCACGCGCTTGAATCGTTCGTTTATAACGTGAGACATCAAATAAAGATTTTTCAGCACTATTTACTGACTCAAACAATTCATCTGATAAAATATCTGTTAAACTAGCAGGACTTGAAATAGGAGTCTCGGACTCAACAATATCTATTTTTAGTAGCCCAAATTCATCATAAGGTTCTAACTTTCGGATGCTATCAGGAGATTTTCTAATACCATTTAATCGAGAAAATAAACTGCGTTCTTTAATATTTCTAGACTTTTGTGGCTCTTGTCCATTATTTACTCTCACCCAATCTATAATTTCTAAAAATTTCTCTACTTCATGATCTGTAACTATTTTTTTCTTAGGTTTTAAAGGAGCTATTAAATGTTCAAAATCAGAATCATTAAAAATGTCAGTTAAATTTTTGAAATCAATCATTACCATTCTCCATCTTCAACTTCATCTGAGACAATTGTAACAAAGCATAAGCCAGTCTCTGTTCGTACGTATCGTTACTTAATTTATCTGGATGACGACCATTTTCATTTAAAAACTGCTTAATTTGAGGATAAAGAATTAACAGTTCTTCTTCCGAAAACTCCATCTTCTGACCATCCATATAATCTTGTATTAGACGCAAAGTCGGAGCATCAATTTCACGTGATATAACTTCGTAAGCTCTCTGGAAAGGATTGATCTGATCAATCAAATCAATAGACAACTCATCAATATTCACAAATTTATCTGCCATTTTTTTAGGAAATCTGTTTGCCCTACTCCTCTTTCCGTTCAGCTGATTGAACGACCGATTGACTAATAAACTGTTGACGAACTTCTTCAACTTCAGCCCCACTTAAGTCAGGATAGATTTGTTTAATGATGGCTGGAATCATCTGCTTATTAATGACTTCTGCATCCGTTCCTGAAGCAATCGCAGTTTGGATACGCGATTCTTGTAAGATACTAGCACGTAAGTCATTCATGTCATTTTCTATGATATCTTTTGTTCTTTGAGTAGTCGGCTCTTTTAAGCCTTTCACAAACATTTCGGCACCAGAAGATTTCTGGTCATCTCGGTCTTTGCGTTTGAACTTGAAATTTGGTGCTAAAACAGACTCCATCAATAGACTAGCTGTAATAGCCTTCATAACATTATTCACAGCAAAGAAAACTTCATCATCTTGAGCATCTGGTTGGGAAATAAGATTGGTAAATTGAGCATGCGATTTATTGGAACTATCTCGTGTTACTCGACCTATAATCTGAACAATTTCTGTTAGCGACTGACGATAGCCAATCGTTAAAGCATACTCAGCATAAGGCCAGTCAAAACCTTCTTTAGCCATACCAAGTGCGATAATGATATCGAGATCATCTAAACTGGTCATCTTGTTTAGATAATCCTGTACTTTTTCACGCCCTTCTTCTGTGACAAGGTCAGCAACCTTCAATACACGACCTGTTTCCTCAGTAACTAACCATAATCCAGTCTTAGGATCTGGAACAGCTTGCCCCAGTTCGTCTAAAATTCGGTCAACTTCATCATACTTATCCTTAGTTGACTCACCCGAGTTTACATTGGGAATATGAATAATGGTTTTCTTGCTTGTGTCCAGTACTTCGTGCAAAACATCCGTGTAACGACCACGATAAAAGTTATAACCCATGGCAAAACTTTTCAGATATTTGTACCCCTCCAACTGTTCATAATAAGTATAGGATACCTTATCAAATTTTTGCTCATCTTCAGGTGCCAAAATAGGGACAGAATCTCCACGGAAATAAGACCCTGTCATAGCCACTACATGAGCTGTTGAATTGGCTAATATGTTTCTCAAGGTATTTCCTAAAACTGAATTATCATCTTGAGATACATGATGAAATTCATCGATAGCTAAAAGAACATTGTTAAAATCACTATCAGCCAGCTGTTCAAAGGCAAAACGCAAGGTGGCATGCGTACAGATTAAAACTCTATCATCAGGTGACTCTGAATGCATAAAGTCTACAAACTGTTTTACCTTACTTTTACTGGTTCCTTGTTCAGTCAAATTATTTTGAGAAAGAACTTCCCAATCCCAGTAAAAACCATAATCTGTCAATTTTGTTGAACGAAATGATTTTCCGATAGATCTTTCTGGAACAGCTATGATAGCTTTTTTCAGACCTTGAGCATGTAGTTTATCAAGAGCAATAAACATCAGAGCTCTCGATTTGCCAGAGGCAGGAGGCGCCTTAATCAATAAGTGTTGAGAAGTTCTCTTAGCATATACCCGCTCCTGCATTTCACGCATGCCAAGTGCATTATTTGATTGACTAGCACCTGTACCATTGTAATTAATTTCAAATATATTTGAGGTCATTTCGCTTCCTTTTCTGTCATTTCTTTATACAGGTTCAATAAGACACTGAGCCTTTCTTCATCTGATTCAAAAGGCTTTTGCTGGTAGGCACGTTCTACGATACCATCAATTTTTTCATGTGCTTGACGAAGACGTTCGTTCATCGGTTTATTGGCTCCACCGTACAATTCAGCTAAGGTTCCACCTTCTTCTTCTCGAACATCTAACATTTCAAAAAAACAGCTTCTTCAAGCATATTTTTTTCCGAGTATCCGAAAGTTCTGGAATTGGGAATGTATTATAGACCAGTCCAGCTGAATAACGCAAACGTGTCTCTAATTTACCACCTACTTCACGTAACCAGACTATTATGCATACTGCGACTCCAGGATTATCCCTATAAGCCAGATTGGAGCATTGTAAACAATGCTTACAGCATAATGTAGATATGTACCTTCTCTCCATATAAGCGACTGGTATATAATCTCTACTTTCAGAAGATACTACAGGCATAACAATTGACATCTTCTTCAACTGATATTTATCTTGACCAAGTAACTGCTAACGGTTTATTAGCTACTGAATTTGAACTCTACCTTTTTGTATTCTCACGAAAAATATTTCACTTTTTTTCAATACGACTATTTTATTTCATGGTATTTTTATAGAAAAAGTCTACTTCTTCATCATTAATCCAAATAGCAAATGAATACGTTCCATTTCATAGATATCTGACGTCACTAATTAGTCTTTTTTAAATAATTTCTCCGATTCTGGATATTTAGAAACAAACTTATTCTATTTCTTCAACTAGTTAAAATAAGATTATCTTCACCAAATTCAGCACTTCCTTTTGTATATATTCATTTGGTGGGAAACGACTTAATGGCTCTCTTCTTTCTGTATACTATAAAATCTTTGGTCCTTCTGTAAGATAGACATTTATATTATCTACTGCCTCTTACTTCCATCAAGTTTAAATAATCTTTTTTTTCTTTTGTCCATTATTTATTCTTGATAATACCAACAATTGCAACAGTAACTCCAGCTTTATGTTTTTTTAGCACTATTATGACCAAGTAAAAACGATGGATAAGCAAAAACTAAATTTCAAGATCTATATTGAAAATATTATCTCAAGAAAAACATGAGGCTTGTTCACCTTGAAATAAATAGAATTTGTAGACACAAAGGCTAAATTAGTCAAAATTATTTCTTCCTAATATGAATCTACTTCCTTTTAACAAACCATCCTAAAATATAATCTAATTTTGTGATAGCACTACATTGGGAAAAATAGCATTCTTTAAATCTTCATTTTTTTGAACCTTCGTTTGAGGATTTCTTCCCCAGCTTCCTATATACGGCGGATTCCCAAATATATAAACTTCGTCATCTTCCTTAGCATTCAACACAGTTTCCCAGTCAATTTTTAGAGCATTCCCACAGACGATATTTCCAGCTTCTCTTAAAGGTAATAGTCTTGGATGGACATCAGCAAGAGCTTCTTCCATTTCCACATTCATCTGGTGTTCTGCTATATACAAGGATAGCCTTGCTACTTCATGAGCGAAATCATCCAATTCAATTCCTGAAAACTGGGATAGAGAAATCTTAGATGCATCAGCAATCAATTCTCCTTGATAAACAGCTTTTTCATTCAAGGAGTCACGAATTTCACGCTGTTTGACTAAGATATTAATTTCTAAACGACGAAGTTCTTTATAGGTAATGATGAGGAAATTTCCAGAACCACAAGCAGGATCTAAAAACTTGATAGAGGCCATACGAGTGAGCAACTCTTCTAACTTAGGTAAGATTTGTCGTAATTCCTTGCGACGATGTTCCTCACTAAAGTCACCACCTCCTATATAGTAATCAGCTCGTTCTTCTAATTCCGTAAATGTTGCTCGTAGATTATCTAAAAATAGTGGTTTGATGACCTTCATAATATTAGGCACGCTAGTATAGTGCATACCCGATGTTGATCTTGCTTCTGCATTTGCCACGGTTTGAATCATTGATCCCAAAAATATCTGGATTGATTTCATTCCAGTTTAGCAATTCTCCTGCTTCAATGAGTAATTGACGAGTTCTTTTTATTGAAAAATAAGGTCATGATGTGGCTCTGAAAAAGCTTACCATTTACATAAGGAAAAATCTGATAACCATGACTCCAAATTCTGACGACTACATTCAGGCATATCTAAAACAGTAAATAGTTTTCTAACACACTCATTCAAGTCAGAACCATCTTCGGATGTCCTCATCTTAATAACATTTGTGAAAGCTCCCTTGGAGATAATATTTGTATCTTCTGCAAATAGTAGAAAAAAAGAACACGAATCAAAAAAATAGATTAAATGATTTACCATCAGTTTCAGTGATTGCTAGTTCAGGATTGATAGAAATTAGTTCATCATAAAGTTTGGTGAAACGCTCTGCCGCTTTTACATCAGCAGGATTTTCCTTATCATAATCAATCTTTTCAATACCATTCCAAGGTAAGAAGAAATCACAATGGGCTGGTAAATCATTAAAAGAAATTGCTAGAGTTAGCCCTGTCTGTGTATCCTTTGCATATAATTCTTGAAAATCTGTTGTGATAATAAATCGAGATTTACGAACCTGATCCTCCAACTCTTTATCAATCTCAGTCAGAGTAAGTAATGGCTGATTTTCAACTTTACGAAAATACAATTTGTTTTTTATGATAAAATCATCAGATACTACTTTACTTGCTCTTGTTATGGTCGTTTTAGTAATGTCAAACAATGAAACAAATTCAATAATAAATGTCGATTTATTAAGATTCTCTACTAAAACCTTGGTTCTATCCTCAATCTCGGTGATATTTAATAACTTTTTAGCCATTAGATACCTCCAAGAAACGCAAAAAGCCTACTGGATTTTCAGTAGGTTTCAATTTATATTTTTTACATTTTTTTATTAGGCTATATATATATATATATATATATATATGCATTTGCGTAGTCTGACTCATTTTGAACTCCTTTGGAATTAAATTTTCAGAGATGCTATAAACAATTCTAATAACTCTCAACCTAAAACTATTATACCATTATTTCTATTTTTTCTAAAAAACGAACCAGCTTGACTGATTCGTTTCGTGACTGCTAACTCCTACTTCCGATACATTTTAAATTGTAGGAAGAGGTCGCTGTATTTACCTGTCCATTTATGGTCAAATTTCTCATAAACTTCTAGGTGTTTCATGGTTTCAGCATCTGGATAGAAGGCCTTGTCTTCTTTTTTCTCCTCTGGGAGTATTCCTTAGCTGGTAGGTTTGGTGTTGAATAGCCGACATACTCTGCATTTTTTTGAGGGCATTTTCGGGTTTCAACATAAAGTTGATAAAGGCATAGGCTGCATCTTGGTTTTTTTGACGGTTTTGGGAATGACCATATTGTCAAACCAAAGGTTACTGGCCTCAGTCGGAACCACATAGCGTAGATTCTCATTTTTTTCTCCAGCATTTGGCTGGCTTCACCAGAGAAGGTCACGCCGATAGCAGCGTTGTTCTGAATCATGTAGCCCTTCATTTCGTCCGCCACAATAGCCTTGATATTTGGAGTCAGTTTATAGAGCTTATCCACTGTCTCTTCCAACTGCTGGGTATCCTTGGAGTTGAGGCTGTAGCCAAGGGAATTGAGCCCCAGTCCCAGTACCTCACGCGCCCCATCAAAGAGCATAATAGAGTTCTTATACTCTGGTTTCCAAAGATCATCCCAATGCTCAGGCGCCTCATCTACCATGGTTTCATTGTAGACAATTCCCAAAGTCCCCCAAAAATAAGGGATGGAGAATTTATTTCCTTTGTCAAAAGACTGATTGAGGAACTCTGGTCCGATATTTTCAAGACCTTCAATTTTTGAATAATCAAGCGGTACCAAGAGGTCTTCGTCCTTCATCTTGTTAATCATGTATTCACTAGGGATTGCAATATCGTAAGTCGTTCCACCCTGCTTGATCTTTGTATACATGGCTTCGTTGGAGTCAAAGGTCTCGTACTGGACTTGGATTCCTGTTTCTTCTGTGAATTGCTCCAAGAGTTCTGGATCGATATAGTCTCCCCAGTTGTAGATAACCAGTTTTTGACTATCTCGGCTATTGATTTTACTATCTAAATGCGTCGCAATTCCCCACAAGACCAGGATAATGGCTACAATTCCTGCTAAAAATGAATAGAGTTTTTTCATGCTTGCTCCTCCTTCTCACGTGAGATAAAGTAATAACCAACAACTAGGATAATACTAAAGAGAAAGACTAGGGCAGACAGAGCATTGATTTCTAGAGAAATCCCCTTACGAGCACGAGAGTAAATCTCGACGGACAGGGTTGAAAAGCCATTTCCCGTTACAAAGAAGGTCACGGCAAAGTCATCTAGCGAATAGGTGAAGGCCATGAAATAACCCGCAATGATAGACGGAGTCAGGTAAGGAAGCATGATTTCCTTGAACATCTGAAATTGACTGGCTCCCAAGTCATAGGCCGCATGAATCATATCTCCGTTCATTTCCTTAAGACGTGGCAAGACCATCAAGACCACGATAGGAATGGAGAAGGCCACGTGACTAGATAGAACGGTCAAAAAGCCAAGTGAAAACTTGAGTTGGGTAAAAAGAATCAAGAAGCTGGCACCAATCATAACATCAGGCGCAACCATGAGGATATTATTGAGAGATAGAAAGGCTTCTTGGTATTTCTTACGAGACTGATAGATATAGATAGCTCCAAAAGTCCCGATAATAGTCGCTATCAAGGCTGATAAAAAGGCCAAGAAAAAGGTCTGAGTCACAATCAACATGAGACGACCATCGCCAAACATGGTTTTAAAATGGTTCAAGCTAAAACCTGTAAAGCTGTTCATGTCGTTGCCTGCATTAAAGGCATAACCAATCAGGTAAAAGATAGGCAGATAGAGGACAAGAAAGACCAGTCCCAGATAAAGATTGGCAAATTTTTTCATCGTTCTCTCCTTTCCTTGGTCACCCACATGGTGATGAACATGGTCAGGATGAGAATAACACCGATGGTTGAACCCATACCGTAGTTGTCATTGGTTAGGAAATTCTGCTCAATGGCTGTCCCCAAGGTGATAACGCGGTTCCCACCAATCAAACGGGTCAGCATGAAGAGACTCAAGCTGGGGATAAAGACCGACTGAACTCCACTTCGCACACCATTCATAGACAGAGGGAAGATGACATGTCGGAAGGTCTCCCACTTGGTCGCACCTAGGTCATAGCTGGCATTGATGAGATTGTTATCCATATCGTCCAAGACATTGAAAATCGGCAAAATCATAAAGGGTAGCTCGATGTAGCTTGCGACAAAGATAAAGGAGAAATCGGTAAAGAGCAACTGTTGCGAACCGATTCCGATAAATTCAAGGAATTGGTTAATAGAGCCATTCTGACCAAAAATCCCGATAAAGGCATAGGCTTTAAGGAGCAAATTAATCCAAGTTGGCAAAATAATCAGCATGAGCCAGAGTTGACGGTGCTTGAGACGAGTCAAAAAGAGGGCTGTTGGATAGCTGATAAGCAGAGTCACAAAGGTCACAATCCCTGCATAAAGCACTGAGTTGAAACTCATTTTTAGGTAGGTCAAGTTTTGTGACGCAAAGTAAGATTTATAGTTTTCTAAGCTAAACTGGCCTTCGATATTGAAAAAGGATTGACCGAAAATCAAGACCAAGGGTGCTAGGACAAAGAGGGCAATCCAGAGCATGTAGGGCACTACAAAGAGTTTAGAGCTTGTTTTCTTCATCTCTTTCCTCCTCGATTGCATTGATTAGACCTGCTTCTTGCTCTTCGATTTCCACGTACTCCTCGATACGAGCATCGAACTCTTCTTCGGTTTCGTTGAGACGCATGATGTGGATGTCTTCTGGTTCAAAGTCCAGACCGATTTCCTCACCAACGATGGCCTTACGGGTTGAGTGGATCATCCATTCATTTCCAAGTTCGTCATAGGCGATAATTTCATAGTGAACCCCACGGAAGAGCTGGGTATCGACCTTAACTTGGAGCTTGCCTTCTTCAGGAAGGGTAATCCGCAAGTCCTCTGGACGAATCACAACCTCGACAGGCTCATTTGGCTTCATCCCACCATCGACCGCTTCAAAGCGTTTGCCGTTAAACTCAACCAAGTAGTCCTCAATCATGGTACCTGGCAAGATGTTTGACTCACCGATAAAGGTGGCAACAAAATGGTTAATCGGCTCATCGTAGATGTCTACAGGAGTTCCAGACTGGACAATCTCGCCATCATTCATAACGAAAATCCAGTCACTCATAGCCAGGGCTTCTTCCTGATCGTGAGTAACAAAAACAAAGGTAATGCCCAATCGTTGTTGTAGTTCACGCAGTTCATACTGCATGTCTGTTCTCAATTTCAAGTCCAGCGCTGATAAAGGCTCGTCCAACAAGACCACACGGGGTTGGTTGATGATGGCACGGGCAATGGCTACACGCTGACGTTGTCCTCCAGAGAGTTTACGAATGGAACGTTTTTCGTACCCTTCCAACTGAACCATCTTGAGAACTTCCGCTACGCGTTTCTCGATTTCTTTCTTGTCAATCTTACGCAAGCGAAGTGGAAAGGCAACATTTTCAAACACATTCATATGTGGAAATAAGGCATAAGATTGGAATACCGTATGGACGTCTCGCTTGTTGGTTGGGATGTCGTTGATACGAACACCGTCCAGCAAAATATCTCCTGTCGTCGCATCCAGTAAACCTGCAATGATGTTAAGGATAGTTGATTTCCCTGAACCAGATGCGCCTAGAAGAGTATAGAACTTCCCTTCTTCCAACTCAAAGTTGATATCTTTGAGAACCTTAGTGTTGCTGTCTTCAAAAACTTTAGAGACGTTTTTGAATTCAATAATTGGTTTTTCAATTGTCATTTATTCCTTCTTTTTCATAGATTAACAGATCAGGGCTCTGTCAGGCCGCTACTACCTCGTGTAGGAGATTGAACTGCCTACATTCTTCTGCACTAACGATAGGCTTTCACCCCCTTTCCATGACATAGCAGCAGCTTTTTCAAACTACAGCTTCCTACTTGCTTTTCACCCAAAATACGGACTTCTCTCTCAAGCGTAACACCTGAGTGCTCCTTGACTTTTTTTCAATCACAGACTCAATCAAGTCTTCGTAGTCTTTTGGCCGTTCCATCTGCGACATTGATCATAAATCCTGCATGCTTTTTCTGACACTTCTACGCCACCGATACGATAGCCTTTCAAGCCAGCTTCTGAAATTAATTGACCTGCAAAATGCCCTACTGGACGCTTAAAGACCGAACCACAAGATGGATATTCTAAAGGTTGCTTGAGTTCACGTAGGTGCGTCAAACGGTCCATTTCTTGCTTGATAACCTGATGAGTTCCTGGAGCTAGAGCAAATTTAGCTGACAAGACAACTGCACCAGACTCCTGAATGGCTGAATGACGGTAACCGAAAAGCCAAGTCCTGGGCAGACAGGGTCTCGATTTCTCCATCCTTGGTCAAGACCTTACAAGACTGCAAGATGTGGGCAATCTCACCACCATAGGCACCCTGCATTCATAAAGACAGCACCACCGACACTTCCTGAATGCCACAAGCAAACTCAAAAGCCAGTCAAACTATGACGAAGGGCAATGCGAGTTGTCTCAATTAAGTTAGCACCAGCTTCAGCTTCAATGGTATAGCCATCAACTGAAACATTATTGAGCTTGTCACACAAGATGACAAATCCACGAATCCCACCATCACGAACGATGATGTTGCTGGCATTTGCCAAGAACCATCCAAGGAATATTTTCTTGATTGGCAAATTTAACAACGCGAGCCAACTCAAAACGATTTCGTGGAAAGACCAAATAATCAGCCTCTCCACCTACTTTTTGTATAACTATAGCTATGCAAGGGTTCCTTGAAAACGGATATCAATCCCTTCTAAGATTTCAAGCATGTTTTTCTCTTACTGACATGTCACTCTTCCTTTTTACAAAAATTCATTCCATTATACCATTTTTTTAAGACCATTTGACGACCCATAAAAAAAGATCTTGTTTGCTTTTTTAAACAAAAAAAGAGGTTTCCCCTTTTTCTTATGATTTTCTTTGCAAAAGATTGCCTTTGGTTCCCATAGGCAACCAGAACAAGTTCAAGTGCTAGGACCACTTCCACCAAGACTGGACTTGTAATCCATCCCAACTTGAGCCAGAGATGGTACCAGGTCAAAGAAGGCATGTAGACCATAGGCTGCTAGGAGATAAATCCATTTCTTCTGGCGAACAGCTTGGTAAACCCAAACAGTCAAGAGTAATTGGAAACCAAGCGCCAAAATTCTCTCAAAACCAAGCAAGTAAATCTGCCAGACTGATAGCGACTGAATAGTTTTCAACATATTTTCAGACAGCAATTGCATAACCTGTGGATTCTGAGTTTGAACTGCCGAAAGCACGATGTAAAGATTGATCAAACTGGTAAGACCTAGGAAAATCAACTCCAAGCCACCATGCCCCAGTCCATAGGACAAAGCGTCTGACTTTTCCAAACTTCTCTTTTTCTCCAACCATTTGAAGAAAACAAGGCGAGCCGTTTCCTCAAAAAAGGCTGCCATGGCTAGTCCATAGATAATATAAAGAAGTGGCTGGTCTTGCAAGAGGGCAATGCTACCGTCTTTTTGAGGATGCAAAACCAAGATATGCACCAGTTTTTCTAAAATCTGTGAAGAGACAAAGAAAGCGACAGCCCCCAAGCCCAAGACAGCTAGATTGAACTGGTATTTCTTTTTGGCATACCAAATACTTCCTATCAAGAAAGCCAGCAACAGCACCATGGTAATGATAATATGAGTGGTCATTTTCTTCTCCTATTCCGCCTTTTCAATATCTTTTTTCATCTCGTCAACATTGAACTTAGCAAACAAGTATTGGCGGTCTTGGACAGGAAAACGTTGGTCCAATTGGTCAACAGCTCCCACCTCGATAATGCCCTTCCTTGATGACAAAGTCCATGACATGTCCACCGAAGGTCAAATCATCTGAGATGAAGTGCAGATGGTAGCCTGCCACACTGACCCCATGGAAAATCTCAGGCGTCCAGAAACCAACGATGGTTCCCGCCACATTGTCACGACTATATTCCGGTTGATGGGTTGCGACCTCAGCAAACTTGGTATCTGGTGTCGACTTGGGAATCATGCGCACATGCATATGTGAAAATTCCCCACGAATCTTGATCGAGCGGAAAAGATTTTCCCCATCATAATAAGACTCGATTCGTTCTTCCAATTCCTTGTCTGTCATCTCAAAGCGCTGGCGGAAAATGACCTCGGCCTGATGCGGTACCACTGCTGCGTAAGGAATAAGGGCATCTGGTGACACTTCTACAATTTCTGGCTGCTCTCCTGAGCCTTTGGCCTGATAAGCCTTGCCATCCAAGACAATCAATTCCCCATCAATAGAATCCAAGGTTCCCAAACCAAGGTCACCATGCTCTAGCAATTCTCCCTACTGTCATGGTACCACCATAAAGGCCAGCCATCAAGGCTCCAAGGGTATTGTATTGAAATAATTTCACTGGTTCCTGCACGTTCTTATCCATTCACTTTCTTGTCTGTTATTCTATAAATCTTACTCCTAAGTATACCACATTTGCCCCTAGATGTGAACGAGAGAAACACTCTAAACATTGCCAAGAAGGAAAAAGGGTACAATGTAACAAAAATCAAGGGAGGTCTGGAATGAAGAAACAAAGCAAGTACCAAGAGGTTGTTTCCTATCTAAAAAAAGGTATAGAGTCTGGACGTTTTCCAACGGGTAGCCGCCTACCTTCTATCCGTCAACTGAGCCTTGACTTTCACTGTAGCAAGGATACTGTCCAACGAGCCCTGCTGGAATTACGGCACGAACAATACCTCTATGCCAAGCCTCAGAGTGGCTACTATGTCCTAGAACAAGGGCAACATCAGGATCTAGAAATCGAGGTTACGGACGAACATGCCAGTGCCTATGACGATTTCCGACTCTGTGTCAATGAAACCTTGATTGGCCGAGAAAAACTACCTCTTCAACTACTATGACAACCAAGAAGGTTTAGAAGACCCTAAGACAGTCCATTCACCAACTCCTCTTTGACCAAGCCCTCTACTGCAAGGCTGACCAACTGGTACTGACTTCTGGAACCCAACAAGCCCTTTTTATCCTCTCTCAAATTTCCTTCCCTAGCCAAGCCAAGAAAATCTTGGTGGAACAACCGACCTACCATCGGATGAACCGTCTCTTGATTGCTCAGGGATTGGACTATCAAACGATTGAACGAGGCATTGATGGGATTGACTTGGAGGAGTTGGAGCGCTATTTCAAGACAGGAAAAAAATCAAGTTTTTTTCTACACCATTCCTCGCTTTCACTATCCCCTAGGGCATTCCTATTCTGAGCAGGACAAACGAGCTATTCTTGACTTAGCTGCCAAGTATGGTGTCTATATCGTAGAAGACGACTATCTGGGGGATTTGGACTCTAAAAAGGGCCAAACCTTCCACTATCTGGATACAGAGGAGCGGGTCATTTACATCAAGTCCTTCTCAACCAGCCTCTTTCCAGCCTTGCGGATTACGGCACTCATTCTGCCAAATGCTATCAAGGAAGCCTTTGTGGCCTACAAAAATATCCTAGATTACGACAGCAACCTCATCATGCAAAAGGCCCTCTCACTCTATATTGACAGTCAATTATTTGAAAAAAATCGTCTAACTCGCTTGTCCAATCAAGAAGACTATCAACAACAAATCGAGGAGAGGTTAACTAAAACACCTTGTCCCCTTCCTCACTATCCCCTTCACGATGGTTTATTACTAGACCTCAGACAGTATCCTAAAATTCGCCAGTCTCAAACACAGCCAACTGGGCTTAGACTTCTTTGAAGAAGCTTACTTGGGTGCCTGCCCTTATCAATTTGCCAAGGTTTCCTTAGAAAATCTGGAAAAGGTTTTAGACTATTTAAAAGCAGAATTGGATTGACTTCCAACTCTGCTTTTTTCTTATTCTTCAACTTCTGTTAGGCTTGCTGCTTTTTCAAGATATCTTTGGTAAGTTCCTTCATCCTTGAGTTTTTGGATGACCTTGTCCACCACTTCTTTCAAATCAGCACTATTTTTTCTAAGGGCAACTGCATTAGCTTCGCCGTCCTTCATCTTCAAGCTGACAGTTGCGACAGCTAGGTCCGCATTTTTAGCAGCATAGCTAAGGGCAACAGGCTCATCCATGTGAACAGCATCTACTTTTCCAGCCTGCAATTCATTGACAGCTTCACCCATATTGGTTAGGGAAGTCAATTGAGCTTTTGGCAATTGTTCCTTGACCATAGCTTCTGGAACAGTCCCTTTTTGAGCAGCAATATTAGCACTTTCAAGGCTAGTTAAATCCTTTGTATTTTTTTCTAGATCAGCCTTACGAACCAAGAAACTAATCTTGTTTTCATAGTAAGGGATTGAAAAATCAAAGACTTCTTTTCTTTCGTCAGTAGCGCTAATTCCCGCAACTGCTAGGTCAGCCTTACCTGTTTGAAGACTGGTCAAGACATTGTCAAAAACTCATGCTTGAAATTTCCAACTTAACCCCAAGTTCATCAGCGATAGCTTGAGCCATATCAATATCCGCACCGACTATCTGGTTTTTTTCCCGTCAACCAAAGCTTGGAATTCAAAAGGGTGCATAATCAGGACTAGTCGCCACAACTAATTTCCCCTTTTTGCTTAATGGACTCAACAGCTGATTGAGAACCATTAGAACCTGACTGACAAGCCACTAAGAAGAAACTTGCAAGAAAAACTACATAAAACAAATATCCATTTTTTTGATTTCATAAATAAACAACCTCTCTGTTAATTTTTGTATAATTATAACGCTATCCAAGATATTTGTCAAGTGTTTTTTGAATTTTTATCTCAAAAATATTTTTTTCATTCAAGAAAAAGGAGCTATCAGTTGATTTTCAAGCTCCTTTTTATACAGAATTGAATCCTAATTTTATAGTTCGACAATCTTACCTGTTTCAAAGTAAACAACCCATTCACAGATATTTTTTTGGCATAATCTCCAATGCGTTCCAAGAAGGCAATCACTTGGAAAGTAATCACGTCCCTGTAACGATGGCATCTGGATTTTTCTTGATTTCTTCCGTAGCCAAATCACGAATGCTATCGAAGTAATGATTGATTTTTTCGTCCATAGCTGCTACTTCATAGGCCTGATCTACTGAACCATTCAGATAGAGTTCAAGGGCTGCTTCGACGAAATTCTTAACATCGCGACCCATTCTCTTGATTTCTTCTTCAACAGCTGGGATACGTTGCTCACCCTTCATACGAATGGCTGCTTTTTGCAATGGAAACAGCATGGTCACCCATACGCTCCAAGTCAGATACGGCTTTTTAAGACTGTTAGAACTGTACGCAAGTCTTGAGAAACTGGTTGTTGAAGGGCAATCATTTCAAATGATTTCTTCTCCAATTTCACTTCGTATTCGTTTACTTCTGCATCGTCTTCGATGACTTCTTTGGCCAAATCACGGTCATGCGTAACAAAGGCACGCACTGTACGATTGATTTGGGATAGCACTTCCTGTCCCATAGCATAGAACTGGTTGTGCAATTTCTCTAAATCTTCCTCAAATTGAGAACGTAACATCTTTTATCTCCTTATCCAAATTTTCCTGAAATATAATCTTCTGTTTCCTTGTGTTGTGGGTTTAGGAACATCTTCTTGGTATCATTAAACTCAATCAAATCTCCATCTAGGAAAAATCCTGTCTTGTCAGAGATACGAGAAGCTTGTTGCATGGAACGCGTAACCAAGAGCATGGTGTATTTATCTTTTAGACCATACAAGGTTTCCTCAATTTTACCAGCCGAGATAGGGTCCAAGGCTGAAGTCGGTTCATCCAAGAGAATGATTTTAGGACTGGTTGCCAAGACACGAGCAACACAGACACGTTGCTGTTGTCCACCTGAAAGTCCGATAGCTGAATCATGCAGGCGGTCCTTAACTTCATCCCAGATAGAAGCACGTTGCAAGGCCTTTTCTACTGCTTCATCCAGAACCTGCTTGTCCTTAACTCCATTGATACGGAGTCCGTAAACAACATTTTCGTAGATAGACATAGGGAAGGGATTGGGTTGTTGGAAAACCATACCGATTTCCTTACGCAATTCAACTGTATCTGTACGTGGGCTATAGATATTGTGGCCGTTATAAACCACCGAACCAGTTGTAGTCACCTCTGGATTGAGATCCCCCATGCGGTTGATAGCCTTAAGAAGGGTTGACTTCCCTGATCCAGATGGACCAATCAAGGCTGTAATTTCCTTAGGTTGGAAAGATAGGGAAACACTATTCAAGGCCTTCTTTTGATTGTAGTAAACAGACAGGTCTGATACCTGTAAAATCGCTTCTGTCATACTGTTTCCTTTCTATCCAAAGTGTCCTGTTACATAGTCATTGGTTGACTGTAGTTTGGCATTTTGGAAAATATTAGAGGTCTTATCGTACTCGATCAAGTCACCCAAGTAGAAAAATCCTGTGTAATCACTAGCACGCGCAGCCTGCTGCATACTGTGGGTCACGATGATGATGGTAAAGTCCTTCTTCAATTCCAACATGGTTTCTTCCAGCTGGGCTGTCGCAATCGGATCCAAGGCTGACGCAGGCTCATCCATCAAAAGAATATCTGGTTTAACAGAGATAGCGCGCGCGATACAAAGACGCTGCTGCTGACCACCTGATAGGGTCAAGGCTGACTTGTGCAAATCGTCTTTAACCTGATCCCAAAGGGCCGCCTGACGAAGAGATGTTTCCACAATTTCATCCAAGACTTGCTTGTCCTTAACCCCAGCACGTTCATGGGCAAAAGTGATATTGCGATAGATAGACTTAGCAAAGGGATTTGGTCGTTGGAAGACCATCCCGATGTGCTTACGCATCTCATAGACATTGATTTCTGGACGGTTGACGTCGATTCCTTGATAGAGGATTTGACCTGTGACCTTGGCAATGTCAATGGTATCATTCATACGGTTGAGACTGCGGAGGTAGGTTGACTTCCCTGAACCAGAAGGGCCAATTAAGGCTGTAATTTTATTTTTTTCAAATTGCATATCGATGCCCTTGATGGATTCTTTTTTACCGTAGTAAACATGTAAATCCTTAGTAGAGAGGGCCACTTTCTCTTCAGGAAAGGTGATGATATGCTTTTCATCCCAATTATATTTTGACATGGCTTCTCCTTTAGGCAGCGGTTAATTTCTTATGTAGGTAGCTTCCGAGTTTGCGAGCTCCAAAGTTAAAGATGAGAATAAAGATAAGGAGCACGGCTGCAGAACCTGCTGATACAATGGTTCCATCTGGAATGGTTCCTTCACTATTGACTTTCCAGATGTGGACAGCCAAGGTTTCTGCTTGACGGAAGATAGAGATTGGGCTAGTCACACTGAGAATATTCCAGTTAGACCAGTCTAGGGCTGGAGCGGATTGTCCTGCTGTATAGATAAGGGCAGCAGCCTCACCAAAGATACGACCAGAGGCCAAGACAACTCCCGTTACGATACCTGGAAGAGCTTCTGGAATAACCACATGGACCACTGTCTCCCAACGAGAAATCCCAAGGGCTAAACCAGCCTCACGCTGCGTATGGTGAACGTGTTTCAAACTGTCCTCGACATTTCGAGTCATCTGAGGCAGGTTAAAGACTGTCAAGGCCAAGGCACCTGAGATGATTGAAAAATCCATACTCAAACTGAACTACAAAAAAATCAAGTAACCAAAGAGACCCTACAACCACTGATGGCAGTGAAGACAAGATTTCAATACAGGTTCTGACAAAGTTGGTCACAGGACCTTTTTTTGCATATTCAGCTAGGAAAAATCCCAGCCCCCATAGACAAAGGCACAGAGATAATCAAGGTAATAACCAGAAGGAAGAAGGAATTATAGAGCTGAATTCCAATTCCTCCACCTGCTTGGTAAGAAGATGATTTGCCAGTCAAGAAAGACCAAGAGATGTGGGGCAAACCACGAACCAAGATATAAAGAATCAAGGATGCCAAGATGGCAACGATAATTCCTGCAATCGAGTAGAGGACAGCTGTTGCAATTTTTATCTAATTTCTTAGCGTGCATAGTTTTTTTCTTTCCTCTTTCTTTTCGTAATCAATTTAATGACACTGTTAAAGGCCAAACTCATCAAAAGCAAGACTAAGGCCAGTGACCAGAGAACGTTATTGTCAACTGTTCCCATAACGGTATTTCCGATACCCATGGTTAACACAGAGGTCAAGGTTGCAGCAGGTGTTGTTAGTGAAGTTGGGAACAACGGCTGAGTTTCCGACAACCATCTGGATGGCCAAGGCCTCACCAAAGGCACGCGCCATCCCAAAGACCACTGCTGTGAAAAATCCCCTGAACGCGCAGCCTTCAAGGTCACACGCCAGATAGTTTGCCAACGAGTAGCCCCCATAGCCAAAACTAGCTTCGCGGTAGTGACGAGGCACTGCACGCAAGCTATCGGTTGTCATAAAGGTTACCGTTGGTAAAATCATGACAAAGAGAACAAAAATCCCTGACAAAATCCCAAAACCAGTTCCACCAAAGATACTACGGACAAAAAGGGAACTACGACCTGCAAAACCGATAAATCCATACACGACTGAAGGAATCCCTGACTAAGAGTTCAATAGCTGGTTGCAAGATTCTAGCACCTTTTAGGTGATACTTCGGTCATAAAGACTGCCGCACCAATGGCAAAAAGGAGTTGCGATAAGGGCTGATAGGATTGTGACAATAAAGGAACCCAAAATCATGGGAAGGGCACCAAATTGTTTACCTGAAGGATTCCATGTTTGGCCAAAAAGGAAATCAAAGATGTTTACCCCATTTACAAAGAAGGTCGACAAACCTTTTTGGGCTACGAAAATCAAAATCATGGCCACAATGATGACGATCAAAGACAGACAGGCAAAGGTCAAGCCTTTTCCTAATTTCTCTAGACGAGAGTTCTTTGAGGGAGAAAGTAGTTTTTTAGCTAATTCTTCTTGATTCATTATTGACTCCCTTCTAGTGCTGTCACCGTTCCTACAGCATCTTTTTCAACCTTCATTTCCTTAACAGAAATATATCCCATTCCCTTAACGATTCCACTTTGCGCTTCATCTGAGAGGACAAAGTTGAGGAATTCTGCCACCAATTCATTTGGTTGACCTAGGGTGTACATGTGTTCATAAGACCACAAAGGCCAGTTATTGGTGGTAACATTTTCTGCAATCGACTCATAGCCATTCAACTTCATGCGTTTCACCGAGTCATCCACATAGGCAAAAGCTAGGTAAGAAATGGCTCCTGGTGTCTGGGAAACAATGTTTTTGACCATCCCGTTTGAATCCTGTTCTTGACTCTGCACAGCAGACTGACCATCCATGACGACACTATCAAATGTTGCACGCGAACCAGAACTTGCCGCACGGTTGATAATAGAAATTGCTAGGTCTTTCCCACCGACTTCTTTCCAGTTAGTCACTTGACCTGTGAAGATGCTACGGAGCTGTTCAGTTGTCAGATTTTCAACGTCAACTTCCTTATTTACAATCACTGCCAAGCCCGCTACAGCAACCTTATGGTCCACTAGTGCTGAGGCGTTAATACCGTCTTTTTCCTCGGCAAATACATCTGAATTTCCTACATCAACGGCTCCAGATTGAACCTGAGACAGACCTGTACCAGATCCTCCACCTTGAACGTTTACTGTTTTTCCAACGTGCATAGAGCCAAATTCATCTGCTGCTGCTTCTACCAAGGGCTGAAGAGCCGTTGAGCCAACAGCTGTCATGGATTCTCCACGATCAATCCAGCTAGCACATCCCGCCAAAGAACCTGCTAGCAAAAAGAGCCGCAAGGGATAGAGCGAATTTTTTTCCTTTTTTTCACTGTTTTTCTCCTTGAAAATAATGGTGAATGCTGTGAATTTTTTCAACTATTTATTTATGTTTTTATCCTTTTCAAAATTGGGAGCCAACTGAAGTTGCTAGCTTGGTTTTACTAGAAATTTGCTTAGTTGCCTTCTCCACAAATTTTGACTTAAAATGAAAAGACAATTTGAAAAAAATCCATACTTCCACTATAACATAGACAAGCTACTTTGACTAGCATTTTCACTTGAATCTGAGGCCTTTTGGAAAATAATTTTTCAAAACATTTCCAGTCACCTTAGCAAAGCCCAAACCCATTACCTTGAACCAAAAACTTGGTACCAACCATTTGGTAGACTTTCCGCCAGCTGAACGGTTTCTCCAGCGGCATACTTTTTACAAACTCCTCTTGGTCAATTTCAACCGACTGCTTGACCTGACTCGGTTTCAAGGCTAGACCAAGAGCAAAACTAGGTTCAAAGCGTTTCTTCTTAAAAGTACCCAGATGCAGGCCATTCCGAGCAATCTTGAGCTTCCCTAAATCTGGCAAAAGTTCCGGCAAGAGATAAAGCTGGTCACCAAAACGTCTGCAAGGTACCCAGTAGATTGATTTTTAGATGTTTTTGGGCAAATTCCTGCCACAAGGCAAGCTGTTCACGGCTGAGATTACTCTTACTTGCCTTACATTTAGGTGCTGGATTTTCACCTTTAAACTGTAGATGAGCTACAAACTGACCCTCTCCCTTAAAATGATGAGGGTACATCCGAGCCGTTTCTGGCAGGTCAATACCAGCTACCATTCCATTGATATGCTCTACTGGCAGCAAATCAAAATCATACTCTTCAAGCAGCCAATTGACAATCTCTTCGTTTTCCTCGGGTGCCCAGGTACAGGTTGAATAAACCAAACGACCACCTTCAGCTAGCATGGTCACTGCATCTGCTAGAATTTCTCTTTGAAGACTAGCACATTGACTCGGATAATCTAAGCTCCAATAGTCCATAGCATCTGCTTGCTTACGAAACATCCCTTCACCAGAGCAAGGGGCATCAAGGACAATGAGGTCAAAAGTAGCCTTTAAAGACCTTAGCCAAGCGGTCAGCAGATTCATTGGTCACCACAACATTTGTCGCTCCAAAGCGCTCCATGTTTTCTACTAAAATCTTAGCCCGTTTGCTTGAAATTTCATTAGAAACCAGGATACCTTCACCTGCTAGATAGGCTGCTAATTGAGTTGATTTGCCACCCGGTGCAGCGGCCAAGTCCAAGACCTTCATTCCAGGACTGGGCTGGGCAACCTGAGCCACCATTTGGGCAGCAGGGTTCTTGCGAATAGACCAAACCTGTAGCATGCTCAGGCGATTTCCTGAAACCTTCCCATAGTGGCCCCAAGGGGTTTGAGGAATAGCATCAGGAAAAGGAAACTGGCGCTTCTTTTTAAAGGATTGACCCGAAAAGGCCGAAATCGCTTCCTCTCAAAAAGAGGCAAGAAAAATCTCTTGCCTCATCTCCTAGTATCTCTTCATATTTTTCAACAAATCCTTCTGGAAATTGCATTTAAGTTCTTTTCCTTTCGTAAATATAGGACTGAATTTCCTCCTGCATCTCAAGAGGCACCATCATGACTGGCTGTCTGGTTTGAAAATCAGGAGCTTTCACCAGATAGGGTCACAATCCGATAGCCCAGACTTTCCCCTAAAATACTAGCGGCAGCATAATCCCATGGTTGCAGATAGGTGACATAGGTCAACAAACGCCCTGACAAAATCTTGGCAAAACTAATGGCCGCACTCCCATAGACACGAACACCGAGGACAGCTCGACTCAAATCAGCCAGTCCCCATTCATTGGTTTCCAGCATGCCACTATTCCCTGCAATAAGAAAATCTCCAAGAGGTTTTGCTTTAAAGGGAGCTAGGAGCTTATCATTTCGACAAACTGGAAAAGCTCCACCACCGTGGTAACAATCCCCTTTGACCACATCATAAATCAGTCCAAATTGCCCTTGACCATTTTCAAAATAAGCCATCATGACAGCAAAATCTTCCTGCTGGGCTACAAAGTTATTGGTGCCATCAATCGGATCAATGACCCAAACCTTGCCCTCTTGAACCGAGGCCCGCAGACAACCTTCTTCAGCGCAAATCTTATCCTCAGGATAACGGGATAGAATTTCACCAACCAAGAGCTCCTGAACTTCCTTGTCCAGTCTGGTCACCAAATCTGTTGGAGAGGACTTAGTCTCAACACGTAAGTCTTCCTGCATATGGTCAAGAATGTACTGGCCTGCCTTCTTGACAAGCTCTTTAGCAAATTCAAATTTACTTTCCAAGAGAAATCTTTCCTTCCCCTTTTTCCTTGGCAGCCTGAACTGCTCGGTAAAGCGAATAGCTACTAACTGTTTCAAATTCTCGTCCCAAACGTTTTTTTCTTCGCTCTTACTTGGCACAACCGCTTTGAATCCCTTTATAGGAGTCCAGTAACTTTTTAGCCTCTACCTTGCCTTCATAGGCAGCTTCAACATCATTAAAAAAAGAAAGCACTGAAGCAAGTTCTTCAGTGCTCCACGACAAATCTAGTGGGTAACTATATTGTTTGTTCATTAACTAATACCAGCTCTCATTCTTGCTTCTTTTTAGTTCTTGCTTACGGTAACTACGAGGGAGAAAAAGCACGAATCTCATCTTCATTAAAACCGATCTGCATGCGTTTGGCATCAATAATAATGGGACGACGCAAAAAGACTAGGATACTGCTCAATCAAATGAAGCAATTCCGATACCGAAATACTCTCTACATCAATATCCAATTTTTGAAAAATTTTTGAACGAGTTGAAATGATGTCATCAGTACCATTTTCGGTCAAGGAAAGGATGTGTTGCAATTCTTTTCTTGTTAAAGGACTGGTCATAATATTGTGTTCCACAAAGGGAACCTTATGTTTTTTTCTAACCAGGCCTTAGCCTTACGACATGAAGTACAGCTCGGTGATAGAAATAGTGTAATCATGCTTTTCTCTTCTTATCTATACTTTGCTACTTCCATTATACAAAAAAATAAAGCGCTTGACTAGCGATTTTTAGAAAAAAAGCCTATTTTTCAAGAAAAATAGACTGTTTGCGAACGATGGACGCAATTGTAATTTAGTTAATTCACTCTCTTTAACGCAATGGTTTCAGAATCGCTATACCTACATTTTTTTTTATATACAAATTATAAGAACATCTTTCGTTTTCACTTTCCTACGACTTTTTCAGATAAAGATAGCCAAAAAGAAGCTTTCATAGAGGGCAAAAAAGAGGAGGAAGGCATGAAGGAAGAAGGTCTCTGGCAAAATCAGAATAACAGGATCCTTGGCTGGGTCAAAAAGCCAGGTATCATCTCCCACAAAGAGAATTTGATGGAAAAGAGTAAAGAATTGGTCAAAACCAATCAACACTCCTCCAAGCCCAATCAGCAAAGGCAAAACCACTAGAGTCAAAAGCCCTTTACTAAATAGAGATAAAAAGCCCTTTTTCACAATCCCTTTGACAAAGAAATAGAAAGCTTGGCAGTGTCACTAGGGCTACTAGCTGAACCAAAGTGAAAGAGGTTCTTGACCACTGCAAAATGGTGCAGACCAGCTGCTGACGAACGAAAAATCTGGCATCTCTAGGACCTGACTAAAAGGATTGGTCAGGTAATTCATCAAGATATGAAAGTTGTATTGAATGGTTTCTGGTTTTTAGATAAACTCGATCCGTTAAACTTTCAACCACTGAATTTCCAGCGGATAAAAAAATCCCAAGCCAAATAAATGGTCAGAAGGATTGAAAGAGAGAGGAGAAAGAGCATAGAGCTCCAAAAAGGTCAGTTTAGTTTTCATCAAAAGTTCCCACTCCGCAAGGCTAGAAACCACATGAGTCGGTGCGATTGGCAGGTCTGCCACTTCTTCTGCCTTGGTAAAACCTGTCGTCACCAAGAGCGTTGGAATGCCATTGTCAATCCCAGCCCGGATATCAGTCAGGTAGTTGTCCCCAACCATGATTAACTCTTCACGTTCCAAACCTAAGTGCTCAACCGCCTTGTCCATAATGATGGCATTTGGTTTTCCCAATATAAACAGGCTTTCACTCGTGTTGCTACTTCAAGCAGTGTAATCAGTGAACCAGCACCTGGCAAAAGACCACGCTCTGTCGGGATGTTAAGGTCAGGGTTGGTTCCGATAAAATGAGCACCCTTTTGAATGGCAAGAGTTGCTGTCGCAAATTTTTCATAATCAACTTGCCAGTCCAGGCCTACTACCACATAGGCAGGATTTTCCTTGTCTTCCACATAACCAGCCGCCTTGATGGCTTCCTTTGAGTCCCTGCTTCTCCGATGACATAGACCGTCTTTTTCAAGCCCCAAGTCATTCATATAGTCGATAGTCGCCAAAGTCGCTGTGTAGACAGTCGATAGGGGCGTATCGATATTAAAAATTCTGAGCCAACATCTCTTGAACACTCTCTGGAGTGCGGGTTGTATTGTTGGTTACAAAGAGATAGGGAATGTCCCGCTTTTTGCAATTCATGGACAAAAAGCCTCCCCTGCTGGGAATTCTGTCTTTACCCTTATAAATAGTTCCGTCTAAATCAATTAAATAGCCTTTATATTTCATACTTTTTCCTCTAAATCCTTTTTTTATTTCTTGCCAAGTGATGATAGCTTGGGCATTGGTAGCACCGTCGCTTGTAATCTCATGCTTTGCTTTTCCAGTCCAGTCCGTTCAACAGCCGATGTAATCACCCCACCTGGTCGAACTTCCTTGACATACTTGAGATTGATTTTTCTTGGGAATATATTGAATCAAAAAAATCAGCTCCCATGACCTCAAAAATCCAATCCAAGTATTTACTGTTATTGACATGACCATTCATATCCAAAGTCGTAAAAACGGACATGGTAATCCTTGCTGATTGGCTCGTTCAAGGACTCATACTTTGGTCCGCGGATAAGCTTTTTATCAAAATCAGACTGGTAAGGAGCCACAATCTCAGGTTCAACAGCATGGACTTTTCGACTGTCTCGGTCCATAAGAACAAAAGTCGCCATCATGTGGATGAGTTCTTGACCCCTGCTTCATCATAGATGGTGAAAAGCGACGGTAGCAAAAAGAGTCGATTGTAGCTCAAAGCTTCCGTTTCGATGGTGATTTCTTCCGCAAAATGAGGCAAACGAACCACCTCAATATCGTATTCTGTGATGATCCAGACCAGATTATAGTCTTCCAAAATAGCCTTATCACTAACTCCTAACTCAATCGACTGCATCCCTGAAACTTGTAGGGATAGCAATATCACATCTGGAATCTTGATATGACCGTTCATATCAGCCATATCAAAAGGAATTTTCATTTTCATTTGATAAGTTAAGCCCATCATCCTACTCCAAAATAAATCGTTCTGCTACAGTGTCTCCCAAAAAGAGACCTCTTTTTGTCATGCGAACTCGGTCACCCTCTATTTGCATGAGACCTTGTTGAACCAAGTCTCTGACAATTTCTCCATAAAGTCCATCAAAAGACCGTCCAAATTTTTCCTCAAATCGCGCCATAGAGACCCCTGATTTCTTGCGAAGGCCCAGGAACATCTCTTCTTCCATTTGCTCTTTTTGACTCAGGTGCTCTTCTGTGATGCGAGCATTGCCTTCCTCAACCGCACTTAGATAATGACGTATCGGACCATGATTTTTATAGCGGACGCCATTTACATAACCAGATGCCCCAGCACCGATGCCATAGTACTCAGCATTGTCCCAGTACATAAGATTGTGACGACTTTCAAAACCGGGTTTGGAAAAATTGGAAATCTCATAATGTTCAAAACCAGCTCGTTCCAGCTCTGCGATGATGTACTCAAACATCTCAGCTTCCAGTTCCTCCTTAGGCAGAGGCAATTTCCCTCGTCGCATACGGTTCATAAAGACCGTATGGTTTTTCTAAAAATCAAGCTATACAGACTCATATGGGGAATATCCAGCCCAATGGCCTTAGCCACATTTTCCTTGACCTGCTCCATAGTCTGACCTGGCAGCGCATAAATCAAATCAATGGAGATATTGTCAAAACCAGCCAGTTTCAGACGGTCGATATTTTCATAAATATCCTTCTCCAAATGACTGCGCCCAATCTTTTTCAGCATCTTATCATCAAAGGTCTGCACACCTAGAGAAACACGATTGACAGCCGAACTTTTCAAAACAGCTATCTTATCTGCATCCAAGTCGCCTGGATTGGCTTCAATGGTCAACTCTTCCAAGGCAGACAAGTCTAAGTTTTTAGTCAATCCATCCAATAGTACCTCCAGTTGCGGAGCTGACAGGGCTGTTGGTGTCCCACCACCGATGTAGAGGGTTCTCAACTTTTGAATATCATAAGAACGAAACTCTTCCAGCAGATGCTCCAAATAGCTATCAACTGGCTGATTTTTGATGAAAACCTTTGAGAAGTCACAATAATAACAAATCTGGGTACAAAATGGGATGTGCACATAGGCTGACGTTGGTTTTTTCTGCATAGTAATTATTATACCACAAAAAGCGAACAATACTTAGAATTCCGTTTAACAAAATCCTAGCATTGTTCGCTTTCTTTATCTAATCATTCTTTGTATTTTATGGATAACACAACTATCAGAATCAATCTAGTTCGTTGTTAAAACACAAAAGAATGAATGTTCATTTGACTAAATTTTTAGTCTTCTTTTTTCTTGCGAGCTACAAGTCCAAATCCACTCAATAGTCCAAGAAGTCCTAGAGATGCAAGAGCAGCATTTGATTCTGTTCCTGTATTTGGCAATACATTTTGAGAATCATTTGACTTAGCTCCATTATCAACAGTAATCTTAGTATCTACCTGATCTGCATTCGGAGTAACTGCATTTGGAGTTGGAGTAGCTGGTGCAGGTGTATCTTGACCAGAATCTCCATTAGTGTCTGGTTTGACTGGCGTATCAGGTGTTGCTGGTGTTACCTTAGCTGGAGTTTCTACTGGAACTTCTACAGCTGCTTTACCTGGTTCGGTAATCTTACCTGTACCTGGAACTTTACCGTCTGGTAATTCACTGTTTGGTACTTTACCTTTACCTTCTTTATCGATTGTAACGATAATTGGGTTTCCATCTTTACCTGGGATTTCTACCGTAGTTCCTGGTGGGTATGTTGATCCATCTGGTCTCTTCGGTATTACTGTAACGTCACCTGTCTTAGGATCTTGATCCAACTCTATTGTTGGTGTCTTACGAGCTGGTGTGGTTACATCTACTGGTTGTGATGGTTTCTTATTCGGTTCTGTGACTGTTCCTTTTCCTGGCAAGTCTCCTTTTGGAAGCTTGTCATTTGGTACTTCACCTGAACCATTGTCACCAATTGTTACTGTGATTGTTGTTCCATTTTCTCCTGGAATTTCTACCTTAGTTCCTGATGGGTAAGTTGTTCCATCTGGTTTCTTAGGCGTTACAATCGCATTTCCATTTGGTTGTTGAGTAATTTCGATCTTACCTGGTTTTTCAGTTACTGGTGTTTCTGGTGTTACCTTAGCTGGTGTGGTTACATTAGGAACTTCTTCCGTTGGTTGACCTGGTTCTGTAATCTTACCTGTTCCTGGTACATCTTTCTTAGGAAGTTTGCTATTTGGTACTTTACCTTTACCATCTTGACCGATTTCAACAGTGATTGGACCATTTTCACCTGGAATTTCTACCGTAGTTCCTGGTGGGTATGGTGTTCCATCTGGTCTCTTCGGTGTTACTGTAACATCACCTGTCTTAGGATCACGTTCTACATCTAGTGTTGGTGTCTTATGAGCTGGTGTGGTTACATTAGGAACTTCTTCCGTTGGTTGACCTGGTTCTGTAATCTTACCTGTTCCTGGGTACATCTTTCTTAGGGAAGTTTGCTCATTTGGTACTTTACCTGTACCATCTGTGACCAATTTCAACAGTGATTGGTACCATTTTCACCTGGAATTTCTACCATAGTGCCTGGTGGGTATGGTGTTCCATCTGGTCTCTTCAGGTGTTACTGTAGCATCACCTGTCTTAGGGATCACGTTCTCACATCTCAGTGTTGGTGTCTGTATGAGCTGGTGTGGTTACATTAGGAACTTCTTCCGTTGGTTGACCTGGTTCTGTAATCTTACCTGTTCCTGGTACATCTTTCTCTAGGAAGTTTGCTGTTTGGTACTTTACCTTTACCATCTTGACCGATTTCAACAGTGATTGGGTACCATCTTTCACCTGGGAATTTCTACCATAGTGCCTGGTGGGTATGGTGTTCCATCTGGTCTCTTCGGTGTTACTGTAACATCACCTGTCTTAGGATCACGTTCTACATCTAGTGTTGGTGTCTTATGAGCTGGTGTGGTTACATTAGGAACTTCTTCCGTTGGTTGACCTGGTTCTGTAATCTTACCTGTTCCTGGTACATCTTTCTTAGGAAGTTTACTATTTGGTACTTTACCTTTACCATCTTGACCGATTTCAACAGTGATTGGACCATTTTCACCTGGAATTTCTACCGTAGTTCCTGGTGGGTATGGTGTTCCATCTGGTCTCTTAGGTGTCACTGTAACATCACCTGTCTTAGGATCTTGTTCCAAGTCTACTGTTGGAGTTACTTTAGCTGGGGTTGTTACCTCAGGAACTTCAACAGCTGGTTTGCCTGGTTCGATAATCTTACCTGGTTTTGTAACCTTACCGTCTGGTAATTCACTGTTTGGTACTTTACCTTTTCCATCTTCTCCGATTGTGACTGTGATTGGCTTGTCACCTTTACCTGGAATTTCTACTACTGTTCCTGGTGGGAATGTTGAGCCATCTGGTCTCTTCGGTGTCACTGTAACATCACCTGTCTTAGGATCTTGTTCCAAGTCTACGGTTGGAGTTACTTTAGCTGGGGTTGTTACATTAGGAACTTCCACTGATGGTTTGCCTGGTTCGGTAATCTTACCTGGTTTTGTAACCTTACCGTCTGGTAATTCACTGTTTGGTACTTTACCTTTTCCATCTTCTCCGATTGTTACTGTGATTGGCTTGTCACCTTTACCTGGAATTTCTACTACTGTTCCTGGTGGGTATGTTGAGCCATCTGGTTTCTTCGGTGTTACTGTAACATCACCATTTGGTCTTTGAGTGATCTTCAATCTCAACTGCTATTTTTCAGTTGTTGGAGTTACTGGTGTAGTTACTTTAGCTGGGGTTGTTACATTAGGAACTTCAACAGCTGGTTTACCTGGTTCAGTAATCTTACCTGGTTTTGTAACCTTACCGTCTGGTAATTCACTGTTTGGTACTTTACCTTTTCCATCTTCTCCGATTGTTACTGTGATTGGCTTGTCACCTTTACCTGGAATTTCTACTACTGTTCCTGGTGGGTATGTTGAGCCATCTGGTTTCTTCGGTGTTACTGTAACATCACCTGTCTTAGGATCTTGTTCCAACTCTACAGTTGGAGTTACTTTAGCTGGGGTTGTTACATCCACTGGTTGTGATGGTTTCTTTTGGTTCAGTAATCTGTTACCTGGTTTCCTGTAACCTGTACCATCTTGGGTAAAGTTTGTCACTGTTTGGTACTTTCACCTGAACCATTGTCTCCAATTGTGACTGTGATTGGCTTGTTCCATTTTTCACCTGGAATTTCTACCTACTGTTCCTGGTGGGTATGGTTTGAGCCATCTGGTTTCTTAGGTGTTACTAGTCGCATCACCATTTGGTCTTGAGTGATCTTCAATCTCAACTGGTGTTTCAGTTGTTGAGTTACTGGTGTACCTTTAGCTGGGAGTTGTTACATTAGGAACTTCAACAGCTGGTTGACCTGGTTCAGTAATCTTAGCTGTACCTGGAACTTTACCTTCTGGTAATTCACTGTTTGGTACTTTACCTTTACCGTCTTCACCAATTGTAACTGTGATTGGCTTGCCATCTTTACCTGGGATTTCTACCTTAGTTCCTGGTGGGTATGTTGAACCATCTGGTTTCTTCGGTGTTACTGTAACGTCACCTGTCTTAGGATCTTGTTCCAACATCTACTGTTGGTGTCTTACGAGCTGGTGTTGTTACATCCACTGGTTGTGATGGTTTCTTGTTAGGTTCTGTTACTGTTCCTGTACCTGGGACATCTTTCTTAGGAAGTTTGTCATTTGGTACTTCACCTGAACCATTGTCGCCAATTGTAACTTCGATTGGTGTGTTGTTTTCACCTGGAATCACTACCTTGCTGCCTGATGGGTATGGTTTTCCATCTGGTTTCTTAGGCGTTACAATCGCATCACCATTTGGTTTTCGTGTGATTTCAATCTCACTTGGTGTTTCAGTTGTTGGTGTTTCTGGTGTGACCTTAGCTGGTGTTTCTACTGGAACTTCAACTGTTGGTTGACCTGGTTCTGTAATCTTAGCTGTACCTGGAACTTTACCTTCTGGTAATTCACTGTTTGGTACTTTACCTTTACCGTCTTCACCAATTGTAACTGTGATTGGCTTGCCATCTTTACCTGGGATTTCTACCTTAGTTCCTGGTGGGTATGTTGAACCATCTGGTTTCTTCGGTGTTACTGTAACGTCACCTGTCTTAGGATCTTGTTCAACATCTACTGTTGGTGTCTTATGAGCTGGTGTTTCAACTGGAACTTCTTCTGTTGGTCTACCTGGTTCTGTAATCTTACCTGTTCCTGGAACTTTACCTTCTGGTAGTTTCAGTCGTTTGGTACTTTACCTGAACCGTTTGTCACCGATTGTAACAGTGATTGGGTGATCTTTATCTTTACCTGGGAATTTCTACCTTAGTTCCTGGTGGGTATGGTTTGATCCCATCTGGTTTCTTAGGTGTTACTGATTACATCACCTGTCTTAGGATCTTGTTCAACATCGAGTGTTGGTGTCTTACGAGCTGGTGTTTCAACTGGAACTTCTTCCGTTGGTTTACCTGGTTCTGTAATCTTACCTGTTCCTGGAACTTTACCTTCTGGTAATTCACTGTTTGGTACTTTACCTTTTCCGTCTTCACCGATTGTAACTGTGATTGGGTGATCTCTATCTTTACCTGGGATTTCTACCTTAGTTCCTGGTGGGTATGTTGAACCATCTGGTCTCTTCGGTGTTACTGTAACATCACCTGTCTTAGGATCTTGTTCAACATCTAGTGTTGGTGTCTTACGAGCTGGTGTTGTTACATCCACTGGTTGTGATGGTTTCTTATTAGGTTCTGTTACTGTTCCTGTACCTGGGACATCTTTCTTAGGAAGTTTGTCATTTGGTACTTCACCTGAACCATTGTCGCCAATTGTAACAGTGATCGTAATTGGGTTTCCATCTTTATCTTCACCAGGGATTTCTACCTTAGTTCCTGATGGGTATGGTTTTCCATCTTCTTTCTTAGGCGTTACTACTGCATCACCATTTGGTTTTTGATTAATTTCAATCTCAACTGGTTGTTCTGTTGTTGGAGCACCTGGTATTATCTTACTTGGTGTTTCAACTGGAACTTCATCCGTTGGTTTACCTGGTTCTGTAATCTTACCTGTACCTGGAACTTTACCTTCTGGTAATTCACTGTTTGGTACTTTACCTTTACCGTCTTCACCAATTGTAACTGTGATTGGCTTGCCATCTTTACCTGGGATTTCTACCTTAGTTCCTGGTGGGTATGTTGAACCATCTGGTTTCTTAGGTGTTACTGTTACGTCACCTGTCTTAGGATCTTGTTCAACATCTACTGTTGGTGTCTTACGAGCTGGTGTTGTTACATCCACTGGTTGTGATGGTTTCTTGTTAGGTTCTGTTACTGTTCCTGTACCTGGGACATCTTTCTTAGGAAGTTTGTCATTTGGTACTTCACCTGAACCATTGTCGCCAATTGTAACTTCGATTGGTGTGTTGTTTTCACCTGGAATCACTACCTTGCTGCCTGATGGGTATGGTTTTCCATCTGGTTTCTTAGGCGTTACAATCGCATTTCCATTTGGTTGTTGAGTAATTTCGATTGTAGGAGTTTGAGTTGTTGGTGTCTTAGGATCTGTTCCATTTGTTCTCTTCATCCTTATCTGGAATTCCATCGTTATCATCGTCTGGATCCGTAACATCTGGAATACCGTCTCCATCTGTATCGCGTTGAATTTTAACTGGAACTTTGACTACAACTTCTTCTGTTCCTTTTTTCAGTTTAACTGGAATTTCTACTGTACGTTCTTCTTCTTTTGGTCCCCAATCTGTTACTGTTGGTGTTCCAGTTAAGTTACCATCGCCATCTACTGTTAAACCATTTACTGGATTATCTACTGTAATCGTTGTGCCTGGTTTGTTTGGTGTTATTACCTTAGTATTTGCTGGTACTGGTGTTTTTTCTGGTACAGTTTTTTCTGTTACTGTTCCTGTTAATTTATCCGCTACTTTTGGATTTTCATCTTGTTCATCTGGAATTCCATCGTTATCATCGTCTGGATCCGTAACATCTGGAATACCGTCTCCATCTGTATCGCGTTGAATTTTAACTGGAACTTTGACTACAACTTCTTCTGTGCCTTTTTTCAGTTTAACTGGAATTTCAACTGTGCGTTCTTCTTCTTTTGGTTCCCAATTGTCTACTTTTGGTGTTCCTACTAGATTTCCGCCGTTATCCACTGTTAAACCATTTACTGGTTTATCTGTTGTAATCGTTGTACCTGGTTTATTTGGTGTTACTACCTTAGTATTTGCTGGTACAGGTGTTTTTTCTGGGACAGTTTTTCCTGTTACTGTTCCTGTTAATTTATCCGCTACCTTTGGATTTGCATCTTCTGTATCTGGAATTCCATCGTTGTCATCATCTGAATCTTCTTTATCTGGAATACCGTCTCCATCTGTATCACGTAGAATTGGAACTGGAACTTTCACAGTAACTGTCTCGCCACCATTTTTTTAACTTTAACCGGAATCTCTACTATACGTTCTTCTTCTTTTGGTCCCCAATCTGTTACACTTGGTGTTCCTTTAAGTTTACCTTCTTCATCTACTGTCAAACCATTTACTGGTTTATCTGTCGTAATGATTGAACCTGGTTTGTTTGGAGTCACAACTGTAACTGGTGTAATTGGTGCTTTTTCCGGAACTGGTGCTGGGTTTGTAACCTCAGCTGCTAAAGGTCCATTTGCTGTTCCTCTAGCTACAGGACTCTCAAGAGTAAGATTATTATCAATTCTCTTAGAAACTTTTGCAGTTACTTCTGTTTTATCTGCAACTTCCGAATCTGGAATTGTAACTACACCTGCAGGTGTTACTGATACTTTATCCGTTGGTTTACCATTTACTGTCGCTGTCCAAGTATTTCCTGATTTCGTAACCGTTACAGTTTCTGGTGTAGTCTTACCTGTTGGTACATAAGTAAGGGTGATAGTATCAATATCTTGTGGATTAGTACTATTAGGGCGTGTTGGTGGGGTAATTGTCACACTACCATCCGAATTACCTACTATACTAGGTACTGTTGGCGTTACTGCTAACACTACTTGACGCTTAATTTCTGCAGGCGCAAATGTTGTTCTAGTTGTACTATTTACATCCGTAATAGAATTTTTGCTAGTATCTGGGAATACTGCTGTTGCATTTCGAGTATATTTCCCTGAGTTATCTAGTGTTGTTCCTGGATCTAATTTATCACCTTGTTTCCATGTCCACGTCATACCACTTGGTAAATAATTGTTTCCACGATCTGCTTTATCTTCACTATCTACAACCTTAAGATATCTATGAGCATCAATATTTTTACCACTATTGGCTACATTCAATGTTGAAGCTACTGGTACTTTTGCGATACCATTTTCAAGGTTTCTAGTCTCAATATCAACCACTCGATATTTGAATTTCAAATCACGGCTATCAGTAGCACTGCTTCCTTCAACATGTAGAGTAGCTTCATGTTCTCCTAAAGTTTCAGTATTCAATACAGTACCTGAAGACAAGCGAGTTGCATATGGATTTGCTTCAGTTTTTCCTGTTTGAGATGTAAATGTAGAAGCGGTTACTCCTTTTGGAAGTCCTCCCTTAACTTCTACTTTAGAAATCACACCTGAGTTATCCCATACCTTCAATTCAGGGTTAAATGTAGCGCCACGATAGACTGTAAAGATTGGTGAATTAGCTGTTTCTGTTAATGGAATACCATTTAAAGTAGCTTGTGGTTTTTGAACATCTTTTGCTGTTGCTTTTGCTGGATCTGAATCAGCACCATTTCCATTTTTGGTAACTACTGTTACTTCTGTGTTATCTTTCACCTTATCTGCTGGAATAGTGATTTCCCCTGTATTGGAATCAATTCTAACTTCCGGATTATTCACAGTCCATTTGCCATTTGTTCCTTTAGTTCCAACAGCTGTTTTCGGAGTATTATCTTCCCCTGTATAGCTTACAGTAATCTTATCTGCTTTTGCTGGATTTTGTGGTTTACCTGTAACATCACCATTGTCTTTTTGCTGTTGCTACTGGTTTTAGCTGGTTTTAGAAAAATTTCGCTGTTGCTTTTTGCTGGATCTGAATCAGCACCATCTCCATTTTTTGTAACTACTGTTACTTCTGTTCCGTCTTTTACTTTATTTTCCGGAATCGTAATTTCTCCAGTATTTGGATTGATTTGTACTTCTGGAGTATTTACTGTCCATTTTCCTTTTGGATCTTTCTTTCCTACAGCAGTTTTTGGTTGATTATCTTCTCCTGTATAGCTTACAGTAATCTTATCTGCTTTTGCTGGATCTTGTGGTTTACCTGTAACATCACCATTATCCTTCGCCACTGCTACTGGTTTAGCTGGTTTAGAAGATTTTGACGTTACTTTAGCTACTGGACTTTCAAGAACTACATTATTATCAATTCTCTTAGAAACTTTTGCAGTTACTTCTTTACCATCCGCAACTTCAAGATCAGAAATTGTTACAACACCTGCTGGAGTTACTGATACTTTATCTGTCGTCTTACCATTGACTGTCCAGTTATTTCCTGATTTTGCAACTGTTACAGTTTCTGGTGTAGTCTTACCTGTTGGTGTGTAAGTAAGTGTGATTGTATCAATATCTTGCGGTGTAGTACCATTAGGACGTGTTGGTGGGGTAACTGTTACACTACCATTTTCATTGGCTACTACGCTAGGCGCTGTCGGCGTTACCGCAAGAACTACCGGACGCTTGATTTCTGTCGGTGCAAATGTTGTTCTAGTTGTACTATTGTTATCTGTTACAGAACTTGGGAATTGCGCTGTAGCATTTCGAGTGTATTTCCCTGAATTGTCTAATGTAGTACCTGGATCTAACTTATCTCCAGATTTCCATGTCCAAGTCATACCTTGAGGCAAGTGGCTATTTCCACGATCTGCTTTATCTTTACTATCTACTACTTTTAGATAATTATGTGCATCAACATTTGTGCGGCTATTTGGTACATTTAAAGTTGAACCTACTGGTACTTTGGCTACACCATTTTCTAGATTTTTTGATTCGATATCAACTACACGATACTTGAATTTTAAATCACGACTATCAGTAGCGCTACTTCCTTCTACGTGAAGAGTGGCAGTATATTCTCCTAGTGTCTGAGTATCTACTATACCTGAAGATAAACGAGTTTTATACTTCTTATCTTCTGAACTTCCGTCTTTACCAGTTTGGGCTGTAAAGTTAGAAGCACTTACTCCGCTCGGAAGATTTCCAACTGTTACTTTTGAGATTTTTCCTGAGTTATCCCATACCTTAAGTTCAGGGTTAAATTCAGCGCCACGATAGACTGTAAAGATTGGTGTATTGGCTGTCTCTGTTAGCGTAATACCATTTAAAGTAGCTTGTGGTTTTTGGTTATCTGGTACTTCTGTTGGAGTAACAGGCTTACTTTTATCAGAAGTTACTGTTCCATTATTATTAGTAACTACTGTTTTAGCTGTAATAGGCTTTCCTGGTAACGCTCCTTTAACCGTAACTGTCGCTGTCTCTCCTTTAGTTGTTCCAGTTCCAATAACTGTGTCACCATCGTAAATATTAACTGTTGAACCGTCTGGCACTCCACTTCCAACATTTACAGTAATTTGTTGATTTGGTAAACCTTTTTTATTGGCAACATTTGTCGTGATAGTAGGTTGTTTCGGTTTAACATTTAATGTAACTGTTCCATCTGAACCAGAACCTTTATCTTCTGAACTTGTACCATCTTGATATCTTGCAATTACTTTATATTTGAATACTCCAGCTTTAGCTGTACTTGTCGGCTTGACATTACCTTGCCAACTCCAATTCATACCTGCAGGGAATGGTTTATTCTCTTTATGTCTAACGTAACCTGAATTTGCAGGATCATCTGGATTTCCTAAAGGGTCTCCTACTGTTTTTGTAACTGTTTGACCTTTAATTGGATCTTTAGGTGCAGCTGGCTCTGCTTTTACACTTGTTCCTCGAGAACCTACAATATAAGATTGATTCGTAGTTCCACCAGATGTTACAGAGGCTGCATAGACATTACCATTAGCAGCTTGTTGGTCTGTCACATTATCCCTCAATTTTACTCTAGCGGTCATATGGATCGCATAAGGTGTGTCTGCCTTACCTACTTCCATTCCAAGAGTATAACTGACCCCACCAGTGTAATTTCCATCTGTTTTTCTTACAATCGAATCTAAATATCCATCATTTTGGTTATTTTTAAACACATACCATTTTTGATTAGCACGAGTTACTCCTGAATTTGGATCATATAGAGATCTTCTATCACCATCAAAGATCTTATCTTTTTGGACCCAAGGATTCGAAATTGTAACTGTATTTCCAACCTGTTGGAATCCGCTACCTCCATCAGAAAGCTTTTTATTAGGATCTTGATTAACATTTTTATAACGAGTAATAGTTAAATCCCTTACCGTATTTGAAGGATCCATGATATTAAACGGAGGTTGGAAATAATAATGCTGACCATAAGATTGATCTACCATAGATATTCCATTATTATTGAAGTATACATCATAGACCATCCATCTACCTGAACTATTTTGTTCATATCTTGATTTAATTACTGTCTTTTTTTCTGTAAATTCAGGATCATCATTCCTTGTATTTTTTCCATTGTTAGTTTTTGGATCGACCGATGCAAAGTATCTAACGTTCTTCATTGCCCCAGAAGAGCTAGTTGCTGTATAAGCTCTAAACTGCGTTCCTTGACCCATACTCTGACCATTACGTGAGTCACGAGCACCTGAAGTCAAACGTGTTGTAGCGTTTAACAGAGTTAAACATTCTCTTCACACGTTTTGTCATATCTTCAACATCGTTCAGAGAAACTGTTGTATTTTCAAGAACACCTTGAGCCAAGCCCAATAGTTCATTGGCTTTTTCAAGAACTTCTTTCGTAGTATCATGTTCAGGAACTTCCAAAACAGCTGCCTGCAATTGATCTACAGATACTTTCAAAGTATCTTTTTTAGCTGATACAGTTTGACTCTCTTCGCTTGCTCTTACTTCAGGAGAAGTTTGACTTGCTAGATTGTCAGCTGGCTTCTCAGTTTTATCTGCTTGTTTATCAACTTGAACCTCAGTTGCTTCCTTAGCAGCTGATACGACTGTCACATCTTTAGACAAGAGTTCTACAAGCTCGTCGATATCCTTTTTGAGCTAGCTCAGAACTTTCTAGGGCTTCTTTCCCTTTTTTTGAAGTCTGTCTTTAACAGGCGATACTACTGACTCGTCAAGGTTTAATTTAGTTGAAAGAAAACCATTTAATTCTTCAACTACTTTTTTTCAACTTGGCTTTTATCGACTGTAGGCGCGTTATTCACAGTGCTTGTAAGCGCTTGATTTTCTGCGTCTACTTTTTCTTCAGTAGTGTCTGGACTCTCTTGAGGTAATTCGGCCTCATTTTTAGGATTCACTACACCCGCATTAAGTTGTGAAGTCTTGTCAACTAGACTATCCGCACTCGCAACGCGGGCACCCAAAAACATCAGCGCTGCAACAGCAACTGAAGCGGCACCGAAACTGTATTTACGAATAGAAAAAGCGCAAAACTTTTTCACGTTGCTGGCGCTTTATTCTACTGAGCGAATTTGATTTATTTTCCATTGTTCCTCCTTATGTTAAAACACAAAATCAAATTAAAAGTAATCTTCACGGCTACACTTCTTATAGTAACGCACCCATGAAGCCTACTATGATGAGCATTTATGATACATCACAGCTATCACAGCTCGATTATACCATTTTTAATATATTTAAACAAGAAAAAACTATTTTATTAAATAAAATAAAGGGTATATTATTTAATTATACATAAAAATATTATTATGTTATATTATATTTCAAAAATAAAAACAAACTCTCTAGCTTTAAAAATAAATCTGTAACCACTTGTCATATTAGATAAGTCATCGTCATTTTTTTAATAGTAAAAAAATAATCATCTAGAAAATTTAATGTTAACAGATGACTCACTCTATATCCCAATTAATAGCGTACCAATTGAGAGCTTCTTAGTATAAAGATTAGCATCTACTTTCCAAAAATACAACAACGACCTTGCACCTCTTAAAATGAGGAACAAAGCCGTTGTTTAATCTTTTTTATTCATTGTCCACTTAACAATGAACAGTTCATATTTTGACTAAATTTTTAGTCTTCTTTCTTCTTTCCAAGAGAAAGTCCGAGACTACCTAGCATACCAAGAAGTCCTAGAGATGCCAAAGTAGAATTTGATTCTGTCCCTGTATCTGGTAATACAGTTTGAGAATCTTTTGATTTAACTCCATTATCAATAGCATTTGTAGTATTTTCATGATTTGCATTCGGAGTAACTGAATCTGGAATTGGAGTTGTTGGTGTAGGTGTATCGTGAACAGAATTTCCATTAGTATCAGGTGTGACTGGAATTGTATTTGTAATTCCACTTACTTTTCGGAAAATGTGGGTCATTACGGGTTCATTTTCAGTAATCACAGTTCGTACAAATTCATATCCTGGAATTAATCCATGTTCAACATCCTTTTCATTACCTGTCTTAAGGGATGGTTTCAATACATTTCCAGCTTCCATCAATCCATCGAACCTCAATAGTTACTTCTGGTAAAGTGATTGGAACCGGTAATTCACCGTTTTCAAAAATTGTTACCTTAGGTGGAGTTGCTAGAATTGGAGTTGGAGTTCCACTTACTTTGCTAAAAATGTGAGTCATTACGGGTTCATTTTCAGCAATAACAGTTCGTACAAATTCATATCCAGGAATTGATCCATGTCCAGAATCCTTTTCACTACCTGTCTTAAGGGATGGTTTCAATACATTTCCAGCTTCATCAATCCATCGAACCTCAATAGTTACTTCTGGTAAAGTGATTGGAACAGACAGTTCACCGTTTTCAGCTGTTACCTTAGCTGGATTTTCTACTGGAACTTCCACAGCTGGTTTACCTGGCTCAGTAATCTTACCTGTACTTGGCACTTTACCTTCTGGTAATTCACTGTTTGGTACTTTACCTTTACCATCTTCACCGATTGTGACTGTGATTGGTTTGTCACCTTTAACTGGAATTTCTACCGTAGTTCCTGGTGGGTATGTTGAGCCATCTGGTTTCTTCGGTGTGACTGTAACGTCACCTGTCTTAGGATCTTGTTCTAACTCTACTGTTGGTTCTTTCATTGTTCCATAAGTTCGAACGGTTGTTGGAGTTACCTTACCTGTTTTTGGATCAACTTCATAGGTAGTGGTATCAATCACATCGCGACCTTTAGAATCTTTAGAGTGTTCAGCCTTAGGTTTAGCTCCTACTTTAACGATTGTCTTACCTGCTGGAGTGACGACTGGGTTACCAAGGTGCTCTGTAATATGACCGTCCTTTGAATCTACATCGTAAGTGGTGGTAGTAACTGTCTTACCTTTCACCCTCAGTACGCTCATCTGGTGTACCGAAGTCTTTTTCAACATCTTTAACGTATTCCACTTCTGGTTCAATCGGGGTTTCTACTACTTTATCTTTAGCTGGAACTTTAACGACTGTATTCGTTGGTTCTTTCCTACGAACTGGATCGCCTACTGTTGGAGTAATCGCGCCTGTATTAGGATCTACAGTATAAGTGGTTGTGATACTATCTTCACCGTCCTCACCTTTAACAGTAGTTGGGGCTGTACCTTTTTCTTTCGTATCATCTTTTTCATAGACAACAGGGGATGGTAGAGGTCTTGTCTCAGTCGTTGCTTCTTTCCTTGTTCCGTAAGTAGTTACTGTTGTAGGAGTCACCTTACCTGTTTGTGAATCAACTTCATAAGTTGTAGTGTTGATAACTTCACGACCTTGGTCATCCTTACTACGCTCAACCTTAGTTTTAGCCCCAACCTTAACTATTGTTTTACCAGCTGGTGTGACCACTGTATCAACGTGCTCTGTGATATGACCGTCCTTTGGATTTACATCGTAAGTGCTTGTAGTAACTGTTTTACCTTTTTCACCCTCAGTACGCTGAGCTGATGTACCGAAGTCACGAGTGTCATCTTTTTCATAAACCACTGCGGGTTCAATTTGTGTTTCTACTACTTTATCCTTAGCCGCAACTTTAACTATTGTTTCTGTTGGATTTACTATTACTGGATTTCCTTCATTTAGAGTAACTTCCCCATTGTCTGGATTTACTGTGTAAGTCGTTGTGGTGGTCTTACTTCCGTCTTTTCCTGGGACAGTAATATTGTCTTGACCTCTATCACGACTAGCATCTTTTTCGTATTTTACTGGAGATGGGATTGTTTCTACGTCTACTTTATCTTTCAATCCATTTTCTTTAAATGTTTCTTTTATTTTATGCTCTATTATGTTTCCATTATCTGGATTTACTGTATATGAAGTTGTCGTCTTCACAATGTTATTTCCATCTTTAGAAGTTACTACTTTATCTTTCGCTGCTACTTTAACGATAGTAGTTGTTGGATTTACTATTACTGGCTCTCCTACATGTGCAATAGCTTCTCCACTGTTTGGATTTACTGTGTAGGTCGTTGTGGTGGTTTTACTTCCAGCTTTTCCTGGGACAATAATATTATCTTGACCTTTTTCGCGACTAGCATCTTTTTCGTATTTTACTGGAGATGGGATTGTTTCTACGTCTACTTTATCCTTCAATCCGTTTTCTTTAAACGTTTCTTTTGTTGTATGCTCTGTGATGTTTCCATTGGTTGGATTTACTATATATGTAGTAACTTCTTTGACAATGGAATCCCCATCTTGAGAGTATACTATTTTATCTTTTGCTGCTACTTTGATAATTGTATCCGTTGGATTTACTATTACTGGCTCTCCTACATTTGGAGTAACTTCCCCATTGTCTTGATTTACTGTATAAGTCGTTGTGGTGGTCTTACTTCCATCTTTTCCTGGAATAATAATATTATCTTGACCTTTTTCCCTATTAGCATCTTTTACATATCTCTTAGATAATGGGATGCTTCTTGCTTCTACTTTATCCTTGGCTGGAACTTTAACGATCGTATTAGTTGGTTCTTTCGTACGAACTAGTTTTCCTACACTTGGGGTAATTTCCCCTGTTGTTGGATTTACTTTGTACGTTGTTGTGATTGTATCTTCACCATCTTCACCTTTAACAGTGATTGCTTCAGTACCTTTTTCTTTCGTATCATCTTTTAAGTAAACTACTGGAGATGGTACTACCTTCTTCTCAACCGTTGGTTCTTTCCTTGTTCCGTAAGTAGTTACTGTTGTAGGAGTTACTTTACCGGTCTTTGAATCAACTTCATAAGTTGTAGTGTTGATAACTTCACGACCTTGGTCATCCTTGCTACGCTCAACCTTAGTTTTAGCCCCAACCTGAACTATTGTTTTACCAGCTGGGGTGACCACTGGGTTACCAACGTGCTCTGTGACTGTGCCATTATTTGGATTAACGTCATACCTTGTAGTCGTTACAGATTTTCCTTTTGCTCCTTCTCTAAGCTTGTCTGGTGTACCAAAGTCACGAGTGTCATCTTTTTCATAAACCACTGCTGGTTCAATTGGTGTTTCTACTACTTTATCCTTAGCCGCAATTTTAACTATTGTTTCTGTTGGATTTACTATTACTGACTCTCCTACATGTGCAATAGCTTCTCCACTGTTTGGATTTACTGTATAAGTGGTTGTGGTGGTCTTACTTCCGTCTTTTCCTGGGACAGTAATATCATCTTGACCTTTTTTTCGCGACTAGCATCTTTTTGCGTAGTTTACTGGGGATGGGATTGTTTCTACTTCTACTTTATCTTTCACCCCATCTTTCTTAAACACTTCATCAAT